>OFDN01000788.1_pt1 | contig 23518 bp, 20 predicted proteins | sample 1520971 | NCBI WGS metagenome assembly OFDN01 (sample SAMEA94257418, study PRJEB24077) | hot springs metagenome | biome: Aquatic biome; feature: Geographical feature; material: Water | place: India | collected 2012-06-12 | depth 5 m
GCATTTGAGCGAGGCACACTGGGTTCTCGAGCGTTACGAATTCAAAATAGCAGCGGAGCGAATATTTTGGATGAGTATAGCGAGAGACCAGTCCCGTCCGTGGAGCGAGCTCATCTATCTAGACGTAGCGAGAGGCGGTGCCAATCCGTGTACGAACCCCATTGAGATTTTTTCAGAATGAAAATGAGAATGAGATAGAAAATGAATAGAGAATCGAGATTTGAGAATTGAAAATCGATAATCGCACTCAGGAACCATCCTCAAAAAAAATCCCCAAACTCCAAACTCCCTCACTCCCTCACTCCCTCACTCCCTCACTCCCTCACTCCCTCACTCTCTCACTCCCTAACTCTCTCACTCCCTAACTCCCTAACTCTCTAACTCTCTAACTTCCACCCCTCGATATCTGCTAGCTGCATTGCGGGGATGTCTAGTTTGTTCTTTTTGCGGTAGGCGTTTAGGTTTTGGTGAACGGAGGTGGGTTTTGCTTCGCGGAGTTTATCCAATGAATCATAGCCTGCTTTTACTACGTGTTCAATCCATTCAGGAGCGATGCCTGCGGCTTCGTATTCTTTTAGATCTGGACCCGTTGCAAATTTCTCTGGACGCATTTGCGGGAAGAATAATACTTCTTGAATCGTTGGATTGTTGGTCAACAACATCACCAAACGATCTACTCCGATACCCATTCCAGATGTTGGCGGCATTCCGTATTCCAACGCACGAAGGAAGTCTTGGTCGATGAACATCGCCTCATCATCTCCGCGTTCTTGTAATTTCATTTGTTCCTCAAATCGGCCGCGCTGATCGATGGGGTCGTTCAACTCTGAATAAGCATTCGCTAATTCTTTTCCATTAATCATCAATTCAAAACGCTCGGTCAATTCTGGATTGCTGCGGTGGCGCTTACATAGCGGCGACATCTCCACAGGGTAGTCTGTGATGAACGTGGGCTGAATGAAATTGCCTTCACATTTTGCTCCGAAAATTTCATCAATCAATTTTCCTTTACCCATCGATTCATTCACATCGATACCGATGCTCTTACAGAAATCGAAAAGTTCTTTTTCTGATTTTCCAGTGATATCAAATCCCGTGTATTCAATGATCGCATCGGTCATAGATAAACGACGGAACGGTGCTTTGAAATCAATTACTTTATCGCCAAACTGCACAGATGTAGTGCCTAGCGCTTTTTGACAAACATGCTGAAGCATTGCTTCTGTAAAATCCATCATCCAGTTGTAGTCTTTATAGGCTACATAAATTTCCATTACTGTAAATTCTGGATTGTGGGTTCTGTCCATTCCTTCATTTCTGAAGTTGCGACTGAATTCATAGACTCCTTCGAATCCTCCGACAATCAAGCGCTTTAGATAAAGCTCATTTGCAATACGCAAATACATCGGCACATCAAGTGCGTTGTGATGTGTAATAAATGGACGCGCAGAAGCACCACCTGGGATCGCTTGCAAAACTGGGGTATCCACTTCTAAATAGCCATAGCTATTGAAGAAGTCGCGCATTGCATTGACAATCTTAGTGCGCGTAATGAATGTTTCTTTTACTTTTTCATTGACCACCAAATCCACATAACGCATGCGATAGCGCAATTCTGGATCGGTGAAGGCGTCATAGATATTTCCTTCCTTGTCTGTCTTCACTACTGGAAGAGGCTTCAATGATTTTGCAAGCACGGTAAGCTCGCTTACTTGAATGGAAATCTCTCCCATGCGGGTAGTGAATAGTGTTCCTTTCACTCCGATGAAATCACCAAAGTGCAAAAGGTGACGAACCACTTCATTGTAGTAGCTCTTGTCTTCACCAGGACAAATATTATCTGACGCGATATAAATCTGAATCTTTCCCTTGCTGTCATGAAGATCTGCAAAAGACGCTTTACCCATCACACGCATGTTCATGAGACGGCCCGCCACCACGACTTCTTTTCCTTCTTCGTAGTTTGCTAATATGTCTTTTGAGTAATTGTTGACTACGTACTCAGCCGCAGGGAAGGGCTCAATACCTTTTTCTCGTAATTTCTGTAGTGCGTTTCTTCTAACTACTTCTTCGTCTGACAAGTTTTGAATCATGTCGCGAAAATAAGCATTCTATGAGTATCAAAAAAAAGCCCTCTCGTTTTGATGAGAGGGCTTTTAATTATGCCATTACTTCTTGTTCTTGCAGTAAGTCGATCGGTGACACTTGGAGAATCTCAGAGATCTTCAACATTCTGTCAATCGATAACTTGGCAAGTCCAAGCTCAATTCTGCTGTAAGCGTTTTGTGAAATGCCGATTTTTGAAGCGACAAATTCTTGTGACATGCCCTGTTTAGAGCGCAAATTGCGAATGCGAACATGAATCTGTTTCGCGGAAAAATTGTAAGAGTCCATAATTGTTTAACGTGGCTTTTTTTTGGAGATAGGACGCTAAATTAATTCCGTGATTTCACTAAAAAAACGGTTAAACCTTTTTCATAAGTACTCAAAATACCTATCACTTGGTAGGTTTAAAAAATTAGAGGTCTGAAAATAAACAGATTGTAAAAACGAAAATTTTGAGTAAAAAAAAGCCCGCCCCCCAAACGGAGAGCGGACTTTCTTATTGGATGGAGTTCTATTTCTTAATAAAGGTCTGACGAATAGCTTCGCCGTTATTGGTAATTTCCAAGGTGTAATATCCCTTCGAAAGCTGGTCTGTCTCGATGCGCTTCTCGAGTCTTTTACCCGCAACAACAACGTTTTCTGAAGAAATGATGCGGCCAGTTGCATCATAGATGTGCACTATGGAAGCTCCTTCTTTCAATCCATTTCCGCTGATTTGAATGAAGTCAGAAGTTGGGTTGGGGTATAATGTTATAGTCGACTCTTCCTCTTTTTCATCTACATTAATGATGAGTTCGAGGTTGATGTTGTCGACATAAATAGCATTGCCATAGTGCCCGCGGTTTTGAAATGCTACAATCACTTCATCGCTATTTTCATTTTCAGGAATTGTGATTTCGTAGTTCGCCCATTCATTTGTTGCGGGAACGTAATAGTCTGTAGTACCATTACCAACGGCGAGATCTTCACCGCCACGCACCCATAGGGTGGTCCAATCACTTCCGCAATTGTAACTTACCAATACAGCGAGTGTGTCGCTGTATTGCCCGCCGTATGGCGCATACGCAGCATCGAAGGTGAGTAAAGTTGATGCTTGTTGATTGAGCTTACCTGTCCAAAATTCGTCTCTCGCGCCTTGTGCATCGTAGTAATAATTGTCAAATCGAATACAATTTTGACCTATTCCGTAAGCACTTGCGTCATCGGTTACTGCCCATGAGCCATTGCCCACACGCTGCCAAGAAGCAGGGAAGTTGCCGCTTTCAAAATCTTCTGATAACGGAAATTCTGCACCGCTTTGTGATTGTATGTAGGATGTCTTAGTAATCGTTTCGCTATTGCCATTGTATGTCACTGTAAGTGTCACATCGTATGTTCCTTCACTTTCATAAATGACAGTAGGATTTTTCTCTTCACTTGATGAAGGCATTGCTCCGGGGAATGCCCAGCTGTAAGTTGCACCATCGGGCACTACGCTGTGATCCACGAAGTGCACTGGATTTCCTGGACAGAAGAATGATTCATATTGCGCAGCAAAGTCGGCCATCATACTGCTCGACTCGTAGAAAGGCGCTTCCCATACGCCGAGGTTCCATGTTGCTAATCGAATGACTTCGCCTTTGTAGAATGGTACGATACGAAGTGGTTCGGAGCTCGCTGGAAGGCCGCTGCTGTAGGATTCCCAATCGGTCATGGTGTTGTTTCTGTAGTAAACCAACCCATTGAGCATTGCGAGATATACACCTCCATCTGTTCCGAATTGATGTGCGATGGCCCAAGGAGATCTTCCATTCAGGGTCGGCGTAGTCCAGTTGTCCCATGAGGTTCCGCCGTTGGAAGTCTTATATACTTTTTGTCCGTTGGAGCCATCGTAGTATGAAACCCACAATGTATTTTCATCATCACCTGAAAGCGTGAAGGTCATGTTGCGCAAGGTAGACGGGAGATTCACAGCAGACCAAGTAGTTCCGTGATCGGTTGAGCGCCACATCGCGCTCGAATTTCCTACGGCTTGATGCAAGTAGATGTAGTCATGATTTTCATAACTCTGTTCGATCCAAAGCACATCATTGTCGGGATTGGTGCCGAATTCATAGGCCAATTCATAACTAGAACCACCATCGGTGGAACGATAGAGTTTGTTCTCATTTCCAAGCCAAGCAATATTGAAATATGTATTGTCAAACAAGATTCGCGAACTACCATTGTTCCAATAACTTTCATTTGGGCTCAATGATAAACTTTGATAGGTTGCTTGCTGGTCAAGCGATTCAGGAAGTACTTGCCCTCCGATATCGCTGAAGAACGTTTCATTTTCATCATTATAATTTACATATCCTGTAGGTGCCTCACCGCCACCGAGTGCGATGAATTCTCCTGATGGATAGTTTTCATGATAAGCCATATTGCCGTTGTGATAACGGCCGCCGACCATGATGTCTTCGCTCCAGCCTTGGTCATATCCCCAAAGATTGACTGCACGAATTCCACGGTTGAGATTTTCATGTGATTGCATGAAATCACTCGAGTGAAGTATACCACCATCATTACCAATCCAAACTTCTTCTGTTGTAGGACCTGTCTTGTAAATTCTTATTTCTTGTTGATCGACGTGGAAATAATCGATGCCGCCAATATATCCGCCGACGCCTTGATAAGTGGCGCAAGCATCATTGCTGATCCACAAGTTGAGTCCACCGATGAGTACTTTATCAGGATCAATCTGTGAGGCAGCCATCGTGGTGTTGTAGTGAATCTGTGTATATGTGCCGTCGTCCGCGCTGAAGTTCATCAAATTGGGATGCTCATCTGTATAGGGTGTTCCGATTTGATTGTGAGGGAAACTCCATGTTTCACCAGCATCGTAACTTACCCAAGTGCCCACCCAGCCATTGGTAATGACCGTTGAGCCGGGGTTTTCATATCCCACAAGGAGTGCATAAATTCTATTGGGATCAGCTTCCGTTACCGCTAAGCGACCGCCGTCGATTTGAATATTTCCAAGAGAAGCATTGAACCAACCGTTCTCTATCATTTGAAACGTTGCGCCATAATCTGTGCTTTTGTAAAAGCGGCTGTAGTCAAGTGATGGCTCATATTGAATGGTATAGACAACCGAAGGATCGTTCGGTTTTATTGCAATGGTTTCGCAGTTGTTATTAAGTACTTCTGTCCAGTTGTTTCCGCTGTCTGTACTTCTGAAGAAACCGTTGTTTGTTGCTGCATAAATGATGTCATTGTTTTCGGGATTGTATGCAATTTCCCATGCGGAAATATTTTGAGAAACAAAACCAGGTTGGCCAATGACTTCCCAAGTGCTACCACCATCAGTAGATCTCCAAAGATCATTGTTGGCAGACATGATCACAAATTGATCATTGGTGGGTTTGCATCTCACGGCGCTGACCCAGCCGATTAATAGGCCCTTGGTGACATGGCTCCAGTTTTGTCCGGCATCTGTAGTTTTATACAGGCCACCACTCTCAGTACCGCAGTAGAGTAGGCTCGTGTTCGTAGCGCTTCTATCATGGCAGTACACATTGGAGTGTCTAAATCCTGCTGTCAACGAACCATCACCATCGACGTGATGATTGGGTCCTTCGAAATGCCAGATTTCACTTCCACGATTGCTCGCTTGATTCTGCAGGATATCCGCAGCTTGCGTTTCTAATTCTTGTTTTGTCGGATAAACAATTCTGCCATCCGGCTGCACGAATTTCTTTACACTGCTCGTCCAACGTTTGAAGTATTGCGTATGAATATTTTTTTCAAAATCATTTACAGAATAGTAGTGCTGATATTTTTCTACTACTTCGTAAAAATTAGGATCCTCGCTGTACATGAGCTGTGCCCAGTCGGGAAGATTTGATTGATTGCTTCCTGCTTTTGCAAGATGCGTTTGTGCAGAGATGCTAAGAGAGCATGCCACCGCCAGCACAAGAAGGATTGATTTCATAATGACAGGTTTTATCAAAAGTACTAAGGTCCCTTTTTTTTACAGAAAAAAAATAACCCCCACCTTTGATTCCAAAGATGGGGGTTGAACTTTTAGTGAAAGTTAAAATTACTTCACCATTTCATATTGTTCGATCGGAGGACAAGTGCAAACGAGATTTCTATCTCCATATGCATTATCAACACGACCTACTGTAGTCCAGAATTTATTCTCGCGAAGGCCTGGCATTGGGTATGCTGCTTTCTCACGAGAGTAAGAGTGATTCCATTCGTTTGCTGTCAATTCAACAGCAGTGTGTGGAGCCATTTTCAACACGTTATCTTGTTTATCAGCGATTGCGCCTTCTACTTCAGCGATCTCTTTTCTGATCATGATCATCGCATCGCAGAAACGATCGAGTTCTGACTTCGGTTCGCTTTCTGTTGGTTCTACCATCACCGTGCCTGCTACTGGGAAAGACACTGTAGGTGCGTGGAAACCATAGTCCATCAAGCGTTTCGCAATGTCTTCTACTTCGATGCCTGCTGCTTTGAATGAGCGGCAATCAAGAATCATTTCGTGGGCAACTGTTCCATTAGCACCGGTGTACAATACATCGAAATGGCCTTCCAATCTTGCCTTCATGTAATTGGCATTGAGGATCGCGTATTTCGTAGCATCAGTAACGCCTTCTGCTCCTAGCATTTTGATGTAGCCGTAAGAAATCAATAGAATCAGTGCACTTCCCCAAGGAGCGCTTGATACCGCTGCGATAGGGCTATTACCGCCAGTAGTAATTACTGGATTGCTTGGAAGGAATGGCACTAAGTGCGCGCCAACACCGATAGGACCCATACCAGGACCGCCGCCGCCGTGAGGGATAGCGAAAGTCTTGTGAAGGTTCAGGTGGCAAACGTCTGCACCAATATTTCCAGGATTGGTCAATCCTACTTGTGCGTTCATGTTTGCACCGTCCATGTACACTTGACCACCGTTGTCGTGAACGATTTGTGTGATTTCGCGAATGGCTTCTTCAAATACACCGTGTGTTGATGGATAAGTAACCATCAATGCTGCAAGGTTGTCTTTGTGTTGGATCGCTTTTGCTCTCAGATCTTCTACATCCACGTTACCATTATCATCACACTTCACGACTACTACTTGCAAACCAGCCATTACAGCAGATGCAGGGTTGGTGCCGTGTGCAGAAGATGGAATCAAGCAAATATTGCGGTGTCCTTCACCTCTGCTTTCATGGTATGCCATGATTACCAAGAGTCCTGTCAATTCACCTTGTGCCCCTGAGTTTGGCTGAAGTGAAACACCAGCAAATCCAGTACATTGGCAAAGATCTTTTTCCAACTGCACCAACATTTCTTGATATCCCTGTGTCTGATCTAGTGGAGCGAATGGGTGAATGTTGGCAAACTCTGGCCAGGTCACAGGAATCATTTCGCTAGTAGAGTTAAGCTTCATTGTGCATGAGCCTAATGCTATCATTGCGTGAGCAAGTGACAAGTCTTTGTTCTCTAATTTTTTCAAATAACGAAGCATTTCTGTTTCGCTATGATGTGTATTGAAATTAGGATGGGTCAAATAAGAAGAAGTTCTTTCAAAGCCGCTGATAGCGCTGCTTCCATTGCCAATTGCAGCATCGCTGCCTGCAACGATTTGAACGATTTCTTTCAAGTCTTCAACAGTAGTTGTTTCGTTAACAGAAATACCGATGTGACCAGTTCCGAAGTAGCGGAAGTTGATGCCTTTCGCGTCAGCAGCTGTTCTGATCGCTGCTTCGTTGCCTTCGATTTGAATGGTATCAAAAAACTTGGTAGTTGTCAATTTTACGCCCTTTCCTTGAAGTGCTGCAGCAAGTGCTGTTGCACGTTCGTGGATGCGAGTGGCGATCGCCTTAACGCCCGCAGGACCGTGATATACTGCGTACATCGATGCCATTACAGCTAGCAATGCCTGTGCAGTACAAATGTTAGATGTTGCCTTCTCACGACGAATGTGTTGTTCGCGTGTTTGAAGCGCCATTCTATATGCGTTGTTACCATGACGATCTTTTGAAACACCGATGATACGACCAGGCATATTGCGTTTGAATTCATCCTTCGCACAGAAGAATGCAGCGTGTGGACCGCCGTATCCCATTGGAACACCGAAACGCTGAGAGTTACCGAAGCAGATATCTGCTCCCCATTCACCTGGAGGAGTGATTAGGGTGAGTGCCATCAAATCTGATGCTGCGGAAACATAAGCTCCTGCTGCATGAGCGGCGTCTGCGAATCCTTTGTAATCTTCGATTTGACCGATACCATTTGGATATTGAACCAATGCACCGAAGAATTCAGAAGAGAACGTGAATGTTTTATAATCTCCAACTACTAGCTCGATTTTAAGGTGCTTCGCGCGACCTTTCAACACGTCTAGTGTTTGTGGAAACACCGTTTGATCAACGAAATATTTATTTGCACCAGACTGTTCTTTTTCACGAGAACGGCTGTGGAAGAAAAGGATCATCGCTTCAGCAGCGGCGGTTCCTTCATCTAAAAGACTTGCATTTGCAATTGGAAGACCTGTTAGGTCTGTCACCATGGTTTGGAAATTGAGCAATGCTTCCAAACGACCTTGAGCAATTTCTGCTTGGTAGGGTGTGTAAGCCGTGTACCATCCTGGATTTTCAAGTACGTTTCTCAAAATCACTGTTGGAACGAAGGTCGGGTGGTATCCCATCCCGATGTAGCTCTTGTTTACTTTGTTTTTCTTTCCAAGCGCCCAAACGTGCGAGAGGTATTCGTCTTCAGAAACTGCAGGAGCGATGTCGAGCGGCTTTTGTAAACGGATGGCCGAAGGCACCGTTTTGTTGATGAGTTCGTCAATGGATGAAATACCGATGGTATCTAGCATTTCGTGGACCTCATGTGCGCGTGGTCCGATGTGGCGTGATGCGAAGTTTGTACTTGACATTTCCTGATTGGTTATGCGCCAAAATTAAGCGCGGATGTGGTCATCAAACAAACCTTTTGTTAACAGGTTCGATTCATCCTTAATTTCGCATCATAATGGCAGAAGATTTATACATCCCAAAAGGGGCGGCGCGTGAGGAAATTTACGCGTCCATCCTCCCACAAATCAAGGCTTTGGTGCAAGGAGAGTCCGATAGTACGGCCAATGTGGCCAATATCATGGCGGCCCTCAAAGAGGCATTCGGGTTCTTTTGGGTGGGCTGTTATTTTGTTAAAAATGACCAATTGGTCCTCGGACCTTTTCAAGGACCTGTAGCCTGCACGCGTATTTTTAAAGGCAAGGGTGTTTGTGGAGCTTCTTGGGAAAAAAATGAGGTCATTCTCGTTCCCGATGTCGATGCCTTCCCAGGACACATCGCATGTAGTTCATTATCAAAATCAGAAATTGTATTGCCACTTCGAAATGCGAACGGAGATGTGGTAGGAGTGCTGGATGTAGACAGTGATCAATTAGATGATTTCTCTGAAGTGGATCATAAATGGCTTGTTGAAGTGGTAGCCGTAATCGAATCTGTACTATGAGATATCCGTTTCAGGTTTTTGGTTTCTTTATCATCGCTGCAGTGCTTGTTGCATGTGCTAATCAGAAAACACTGTCGGGGGGCGATAAAGATTTCACCGCGCCAAAAGTGGTGAGTATGACTCCGGCTTCTCTTAATACTAACTTCAATCAGAAGTCTTTTCAAATAACGTTTGATGAATATGTTCAGTTGAATAATATTTATCAAGAACTAATCGTGTCGCCACCGCTTAAGAAGCAACCGTTGATTAAGGTGAAGAACCGCACAGTGATTATTGAACCGCAAGAAGAGTTAAAGCCGAATACGACATACACTTTCAATTTCGGAGATGGGATTGTCGATTTGAACGAGAGTAATAAGGCTGAAAAATTGGTGTATGTTTTTTCGACGGGAGACAAGCTCGACTCGATGGTGGTGTATGGAAAAACAAGCGTTCCATTTTCAAATGAGAAGTTGTCGGGAATGAAGGTGATGCTTTATGACGACACGGTTGATGTGCTCGATCCAAAAACAAGTTTGCCGTCTTACTTCGCGAGAACCTTGACTGACGGAAGTTTTATCATTTCATATCTACCATCAGGCAATTATCAGATTTTGGCGTTGGAAGATTTAAACGGCAACTATAAAGTGGACAGTGATGAGCGCGTTAGTTTGATTAGCAAGGTTAGTTCAATTGCGATAGATACGAATCAACTACAAGAGCAAGTGTTGGAGATGCACGCTCAAATGCCTGATGCGATTGATTTTGCTTCGTATAAAGTCGATTCGACGGGATTATTTTCTATACCATGGAATCCCTTATTTGAAGGCCGCATTCCATATTCATTTAGTATTCTAGATGGAGAAAAAGTAGAGGCTGATCTATTCAAATCGAGCGATGAGGATACGTTGTACTATTCTCTCAAAGGTCTGCCATTGGAGAAGAATATTCGTGTGAGTTTCGCGAGTGGTGAGAACGTAGACACCTTGGCGATTCCATTTTTTGCAGAAGATTATAAAAAAGTACTCCGTCTTTCGTCTGGTGTGATGAGTAAGATGTTGGCTACGGATTCATTGATTTTACAATCGAACGTTCGTTCGGTTTTGAAAGATCCTTCAAAATTTGTTTTGAAAAAAGACTCGATCCAATTGGATACTCCCGTGTGGGAAGCCTCATCTCCATTGGCTTACAAGAGTATGCCGAAGTTGATAGATGGGTCAAAATATCAATTGACGGTGTTGCCCGGTGCATTCGAAGATGTGATGGGGCATACGAATGACACCTTGGATGTTAAGTTTACTACCCTCACCTCAGAAGATGTGGGTATGATGGTCTTGCAAAGCGACTCGCTTGCTGGTTTTGCGGATGGTGTTTTAGAGGTGCGAGATAAATCAGACATTCTTATCTGGAAAGGAAACACGGCCGGGCTAAAGGAATGGAAGATAAAAAATCTAAAACCGAATGAATATTCGGTAAGATTTTATCGTGATAAGAATAATAATGGACGTTGGGACCCTCTTGATTTTAAAAAGCAAGAAGATGCAGAGTATGTGAGATTACATACCTCTAAAGTTCAGATTCGTGCCAATTGGGAATTGAAGGTTGTCTTAGAATTGACCATATGATCTGCGTTTGAATTTCGGCTTATCGCCTTTATTCATACAGAGTTTTTTATAGTTGATGCTAGCATCGGCATCTCCAAGATCACTGGCTTCTTTCCATTCCATACACGCGCCTTCAAGGTCGTGATTCAGATAAAATGCTTCACCGCGATAGTATAGCACCTCACCGTGGAAGTCGATGTTTTCTAATCTAAGTTCAGACAGCATTTCCAATGCGTTAGAGAACTGGCCCATTTCAATGAGCATAACTGCTACATTGAGTTTAGCTCGATGTTGTTTCGGATTGTATTCAAATGATTGTTGGAAGGCCTCCATTGCTTGAAGGTTTTTTCCTTGGTCAGCCATGTTTGCCCCGCGCAGGTAGTAAGCATCTGCGTAAGTAGAATCCATCGCAAGAGCCATGTCCACATATCGCTGGCAGGCTTTATTATCTGCATTGAGATATTCAACGGCGGCCATCCAATAGTAACCTACGGGATCTTCAGAATTTTTTTCGATGTATGTGATGAGGTCTAGTTTTGCTCCATCTGTTTGTCCCATGCTCGACTTGCATATGCCTCTATGAAGGAACAAACGATCGTCCTTGCTTCCATAAACTCTTGCTTTGTCGTAATCGGAAAGTGCCATGCTGTAGTCACCGACTTTTTGCAGACAATCTGCACGCAGCATCAGTGCATCGGGATTGGCTCCTTTTTCTAGGAACTCCGTGAGGATAATCAGTGCAGTCTCGTATTCTCCTTCGTCGTAGGCTTGTCTGGCATTGAACATTTCGTCTTGTGCCACCATCGATGAAGTGGAAAAAGCAAGTAGCAATGATATTAGAGTGGTTCTCAACATGGGATTAACTAGTAGGCCCTTGTTTACGATATTCCATCAAAAGGTTACCATTTTTTACTATTTTTCAAAAAAATAAGAAATATGCGCATCCTCAAATTCGTCCTGAAATCCTTGCTAGTACTCATTGTTTTAGCGGTAGTTGGGCTTTATGTAACTGGTAACGGACATGTGTTAAAAGGATTGAGGAGCACTTATTTGATCGGTCGATCGATGCCAGACATCGATGACAAAGACTATTTTGAAACAAGCACTATCAAAGCCGACAAGCCGGAGCCGTGGGGTATTCACGAGCGTTATAGCTTTATTTCGCTAACGCCTGAAGAGGAAAAGATACATGAACAGTATAAGTCAACGGCATTTCTAGTCATTCATAGAGACTCTATTCTTTTGGAAAAATATTGGGAGGGTACAGACGAGACCACGGTGACCAATTCGTTCTCCATGGCGAAGAGCATGACTGGAGCCTTGATCGGAGTGGCGATCCGCGAAGGATATATTCAAAGCGTAGATCAGAAGGTCGGAGATTTTTTACCAGAATTTAAAGAAGGAAAAGGGGCAGACCTCACCATTAAGCACTTGCTGCAAATGGCCAGTGGAATTCCTTTTGGTGAAAGCTATGGCAATCCCTTCGGTTTTATGGCCCGTGCTTATTTCGGTGGTGATTTGGTGGAAGAGACTATGAAATTTAACGTGACAACCACGCCGGGCGAAGGCTGGGTGTATGAGGGGGGAAATACTATTCTTCTCGGAATGATTTTGAAAAAAGCCACGGGCCGCACCGTTAGTGAATATTTCCATCAGAAGATTTGGTCGTGCATTGGTGCAGAGAACGATGCATATTGGAACCTGGACAATTATAAGGGAATGGAGAAAGTATTCTCAGGCTTTTATGCTACTGCTCGCGACTTTGCAAAGTTTGGAATGTTATACGAGCACAATGGGGTATTGGGTCCAGATACTATTGTTCCTCCTGCGTTTGTAAAAGAATCCATCACTCCGGGCATGATGGTCGATATCACGCCTGAGAAATCTCAGAATGAAAAAAATTATTGGTATGGCTACCAGACTTGGTTGGGCGAGTACAAGGGACATGATTACTTCTCATTCCGCGGGCTGCGTGGACAGTATGTGATTGTTATTCCTGATTTAGAAATGATCGTCGTTCGCATTGGTCATCTTCAAAGCAAGGAGCGCGTGCGCCATATGCCTATCGACCTTGAGGAGTATGTGGCCATGGGCGAGCGTGTGATCAATGCAGCGAAATAGGATTTTCGGGCTAATTTTGCGGCATGAAGAAAGATTTTCAGATCCCTTCTGCAGAAGGAATGTGCGTTGCAATCGTTGCGGATAAGGATGCAGATGGGAAAAAAATATGGTCGGTAGGACTCTTCAATGAGCGTCCTGAGGCCGTTTTCAATGTGATCATCAATGCGAGTGGCAGCGGATTCATCAAGGGAAAAGAAAAGCAAACCGCTAAAGTTCGCTTCTTAATTGATGAGCTACAGCCCGGAGAATTCAAGCCTTTCGAGATTTTGGTTCGTGACTCAATTGAGCTCACCAATACTTATTGGATTACCTTTTTCTCAGGAAATGATTTGTGTGATAAAAAAATTCAAGTGCCACCAAAGTATGTGATGCTTCAAAAGCGCGAGCGCATTGGGCATACCAACAAAGTTGGTGTAGTAGCTAGATAAAAAAAACAGCGAGGTCCTTTCGAACCTCGCTGCTGAAAAGCCTTCGCAATTTCTGCGAAAGTATCTTAACCAAAAGGAATCAACGTAATGCCTAGAGATACTGGGAATACTTCAGGTCCTTTGTTGTCTTTGAACAATGGAGTCAATCCGTAAGTCGCCCATACTGTGAAGTTTTTGTAGCCTACACGAGCAGTCAAATCAAGTGTTAGAGGAGATAGATTGAAATCATCTTTCACGCGCACTTTATAGTTCTGACCATCGAGTTCAAATTCTTGCTTGTGAATGCTACCGATTTTCCAACCACCGATTACACCGGCTGCAAGGTGGAATGCCTTATCTGGGTTACGGCTTGTGTTGAACTCAAGCATCACAGGAAGGTGCAGGTATGTAGCGCGCAGCTTGTTTTTTGAATACTCCGGAAGAGAATCGATCACACCGAATGTAGAGTCGCTTGTTACATTGAGGTTTACATTCTTGTTGAACGTGTAGCTGTTCCAAGTAAGACCAAGGCCTGTGGTGATACCTACATAATCTTTGATGATTCGGATCTTCTCTTCATAGAAGTTAATTCTCCAGCTGAGCGATCTTGCTTGATCAAGTTCCAACCACTCATCTTTCTGAGCCAAGGTTGTTTTGTTATCGCTATTGAGAAGGAAGTTGACACCGAGGTCGAGACCAGCCCAATGAGTGAGTTCACTCTTATAGTCTGGAGGTGTGATGTTGACACTGTCAGATGACAAGGAGTCACTTGTTGGTGTGCTAAGAATCATTACTTGTGTTTCACCGAAGTTGATAGTGGTAGTATCTTTTTCGGCAGGGGTAGTTTGAGCGGACATAGCTGAAACACTGATGAGAGCTATGAAGGCGAGAGCGAGCTTTTTCATTTTGTTTGGTGTATTAAATGTTGTTATTTGAAAGTATGACGCCCACCCCTAAAATTAAGTTACAACCCAAACTGAAATTTTTTCCGTTTATCCGAGATTTGTTACCGTTGGCTCATTTTCTGTAGGAAGAAAAGCAACTTCAATAGAATATTTGTCATCAATTGACGTAACTTTAGATAGTTATTCTTGACCCTCTTACTATGACGCCCCGTGCTATTGTTTTGGTAATCATGCTTCTCTCTAGCTTTTTAGGCCTGGAGGCGCGCGCGATTACCACAAACATTCAGAAGCCTCAAAGTGAGAAAGAGTTGGAGGGTACAGTGGAGGTAAGCTTCAGAATAGACATGGCTGGAAAAGTAGAAATACTTTCTATCAATGCTTCCAGCCCTCAATTGGCGGACTATGTCATCAAGAAGCTCAATAAAATTAAGCTTGAAAAAGGCGATCCTCAGATCGGACAAGTGATAAAGTATAGATTCGTATTTAAAAAACAAGCCTAGCGCTTTTTTTCTCAATTTAGCACCATGGATTTTTTAGACAACTTAGAAATGCCAGCTTGGTTGGCTTATACCATCACTGCGGTGATCATCTTGGCTTTTGTTTATTGGAAATTTAGAGACCAAATCTACTTTCCTTTTAAGCATAAGAAAGTGAAAGGTGTGATCACCAATTGGATGTCGATGAATGAAAAGGGAGTGCGTTATTTCTATCCACTGATTGAATACACGACCCAAGAAGGACGATTGGTAAAGTTTAGAGCAGAGGAGCGCTGCGAGGGTGAGCCGATGTATGAGCCAGGAACGGAAGTAGAAGTGCAGTATATGCCAGGAAACACACAACTCGTAAAGATTAAATATCCTAAATAGGTAAAATAAAAAACCCACCAATTGGTGGGTTTTTTATTATTTTGGATAATGGAGTAATTAAATATTATTGACTATCTAAACAAGTTCACTTTGTGGTGTCGGCAGAAGACTCGATATTGCCTGAATTAAGAAGAGTTTCGGCAGCATCTTCGGCTTCTTTTGTTTGGCTTGCCGAACATTCTTGATAAATTTCTTTTCTATTTTCCCCATCAAACTGTGCGTCTGGGTAAGCAATTATTAGTTTTTCAAGGGAGCATTTACATATATTTTCTGCTTCTTCTTCAAATAGAATACTCTGAATATTCATACAACGAGACATTTCTTCTGTCTTGTTTTCCTCAGTCCAACCACCGCCGCACGAAGTAAGCGCTAGAGTAGCTGCTGCTGCGAAAAACATTGCAATTTGCTTTTTCATAGTGAGATATTATTATTTGTTTATTTAGCGGGGCCAAGGTAAACAAATTCTCAATATTTATTTAAAAGCTTATGATTTTAGCTCGCTTGATTTGCCTTGTTTTTATTGGCCAATTGACCACATGCGGCATCAATGTCTTTTCCTCTCGAACGTCGAACATTGACAATGAGATTTTTACTTTCTAAAAACTTCGCGAAAGCATCTACGCGTTCGGGAGAAGCTTGTTGATATTCGCCACCATCGATGGGGTTGTATTCAATGATATTAATCTTAACAGGGAGATTTTTACTGTAGTTGGCGAGCTCATGCGCATCTTTAATGGAGTCATTGAAATCTTTGAAAATGATGTATTCAAATGTGACTCGCGTTCCTGTTTTCTGATAAAAATATTTTAGCGCATCAGCAAGGATCTCGAGATTGTTGGTCTCATTGATATCCATAATTTGATTTCGCTTTTCATCATTGGCAGCGTGTAATGATAGAGCGAGGTTGAATTTCACTTCATCATCACCGAGCTTTTTGATCATCTTCGCTATACCCGCAGTGCTTACAGTAATGCGCTGTGGCGACATTCCAAGTCCGTCAGGTGAAGTGATTTTTTCGATAGAGGTCAATACATTTTTATAGTTGAGCAAAGGCTCACCCATTCCCATGTACACGATATTCGATAGCGGAATTTGATAGCGGTTTTGAGCTTCGTTGCGTAGATGCACAACTTGATCATAGATTTCACCAGCTGTCAAATTGCGCATCATTTTAAGACGGCCTGTTGCGCAGAATTTGCATGCGAGGCTGCATCCCACTTGTGATGAGATACAAGCGGTCATTCTATTGGTCGTTGGGATTAATACCCCTTCGACCACTTTATCAGGATCTACTTCGAAGGCACTTTTAATAGTGCGATCGGAGCTGATTTGTTGATCTGCAAGTTTAATTGTTTTGAGTTCGAAGTGTTCGGAAAGCAGATTGGTAACGCCTTTTCCGACATTATTCATTTGATCGAACGACGTCGCTGATTTTTTCCAGAGCCATTCCATGACTTGTTTTGCTCTGAATTTCTTTTCGCCATTGGCTTCAAAGAATGCTACAAGTTCATCGAGGGTGAGGGTACGTATGTCTTTTTTTGCCGAACTCATGATGGGTGCAAAGATAGTCTATAAAAAAACGAAGACCGTTGAGATCTTTATCTCAACGGCCCTCAACCTGTTTGTTATGAAAATTACTACTTGCAGCCTTGATTATTTCTCGCTCTTTTGGAAAGAGAAGCGATAGCGAAACACTTCACCGATCACCACTTCATCTTTTCCTACTTTCATTTTCTTCGCTTGGTTTTCGATGAATTTTTCGAGCAATGGATTTTTTGTTTTAATGAGGATGACTCTCACATCACCGTCTGGATATACTTGGAACATAACATCAGCAGAACCTTCGAAAGCTTCTTCTTTGCTTTGTGGGAAGAAGATGTGTTTTTGTACTTGCTTATCTACAGAGCGCTTCAACTCCGTGTTGCGGCGGTTTTTGTTTTTGTCTTTTGATACTTCAGTATTAGAAGTAAAACCAGTCAAAGTAAGACCGAAGATGAGTGCTAAAGTGAGTGCTAACGTTTTCATGATATTTGTTTTTTGTGTTGTTGTTTCGTGTTATTTGAAAGTATGACGGTGAGGGGAAGGAGGAAGTTACAGGGAGGGAGAATTTTTTTTAAATGACAAGTGACAAGAGACAAATTACAAGTGACAAATGACAATTGACAAATAATGAGGGATATGGAGGAGGGATATGGAGAAGCGGATATGGAGAGGATATGGAGAGAGGATGTGGAGAAGCGGAGGAAGGACATGGACAATGGGAAAATAAAAAAGCCACTCTAACGAGTGGCTTTCTTTATATCTATCTCGGCGAAGCCGAGATTATTTGTCGCTTGTCATTTGTCACTTGTCATTTTCTCAGTTTTCCAAAGCGATTTCGAATTCGGTGAGGGCTACGAATTGTTCGATGCGCTCGCTGATTTCTTCTTGGGTAAGTTCGAGGAGTCTTGCAGGACCGAATTTTTCGCATGTGAACGACGCCATTGCAGAACCTACGATTACTGCGCGCTTCATATTTTCGAAAGAGATGTTTTGTGTTTTTGCCAAATAACCAATGAAACCACCGGCAAAAGTGTCACCTGCTCCAGTTGGATCCGCTACTTCTTCTAATGGAAGAGCTGGCGCATAGAATACATTGTGCTCATCGAACAACAATGCCCCGTGCTCACCTTTTTTAATAATAAGGTACTTAGGACCCATCGTTAAGATTTTACGCGCAGCTTTTACTAAAGAGTATTCACCAGCCAATTGACGCGCCTCTTCATCATTAATAGTAAGCACATCGATTTTCTTAAGAACAGCATGAAGGTCTTCCAATGCAGAGTCCATCCAGAAGTTCATAGTATCGAGTACCACCAACTTTGGACGATTTGGAATTTGTTCGATGACTTGCATTTGCACAGAAGGAGCAAGATTTCCTAGCATCAAAAATTCACAACCGTGATAAGAAGCTGGAACCACTGGATTGAAAGTAGCAAGTACATTCAGGTCGGTGATTAATGTATCGCGAGAGTTGAGATCAAAGTGATACTTGCCTGCCCAGAAGAAAGATTTTTCTCCTTGCTTGATTTGTAGGCCTTCTTGATTGATTCCTCTTGAAGCCATTTCATTCAACATGTCTTGCGGGAAGTCGTCTCCAACAACAGAGATTAAGCCTGAGCTCTTAATGAAATGTGAAGCAGCAAGTGTAATATAGGTAGCAGCACCACCAATCACACGGTCTTGTTTTGCAAAGGGTGTTTCGATAGAATCGAAAGCTACTGTACCAACAGCGATAAGGTTCATTCTAAAAAATTTTTCGCAAAGATATTCGTATATTCCATAACAACTCGTAAGATTGCTTTTCTTTTTGAATATTCACAGAAGTCAGTTCTATTGCGGATTTGGTGTGATTGGATAGTATTTAACCACGAAACAAAGCGGTTTATCTAAGATTTAATGGCAGATCGAAATTTTTATAAGATGTTTTTGGAGCGCAAAGGGATGCAAATGCTTCTCGGCAGCGTTCTTTCGAAAATCTTGGGTTTTGCTTCTGTGTTAATTGTTACTCATTGGTCGACCGAACAATCATTCGGTTCTTTTTCTTATGCTCAAAGCATCGTTAACGCAATTATACCATTGATGGGCGTTGGCGCTTATCAGGCCTATGTTCGCTACGCTGCGGATCAAGCGGATATACAAGCAAAGCAAAAGCTATACGCTTATGCTTACAGCCGAGGAATGGTGTTTTCAATTGTGCTCGCTGTTGTTTTATTCTTCAGTGCCTCTTTTATCTGTGGGGATGTCCCGGAGAGTATTTCATCATTCAAGATTTTGTCCTTTACTGTAGTCACAACGCTCTTTATGGAATATGTGAAAAGCAATGCGCGAAGCGTCCACAAGAATGATTATTCGGGTTGGATAGACACGTGGTATGCTGTTTCATTGGTGAGTTTAAGTTTGGTATTGGCCTTATTGTATGGTGTAGAAGGTTACGCGGTGGCGATACTCGTATCACCCTTGATCGCAGCGCTGCCTTATAGTTTGAAGCTCCGAGCGTCATTGGTGACTTGGCCAAAAATGGAGCAGGTAGTTCCATCAGGCTTTTGGAAGTATGGTATATTCACCTCTATTGGAGCGATTATCGCGCAGTTATTTTTTACGGTAGATATCATTCAAATGGGCCGATTGATCGCTGATTCAGAAAAGATGATTGCCTTGTATCGTATATCTGTGATCGTTCCAATGGCCATGTTGATCCTGCCATCAACTATTGCTGCTACGGATTACGTGAGCAATTCAGAAATGAAACATAATGCGCAAGCATTACGAAACTATATCAAAGGTTATTGGAAAATAATGATATGGTTGACGCCACTACTGTTATTGTCGGTAGGCATCTTGACCCCGCATATATTGAGATTGTTTGGTGATTACTATTCTTCTCAGCCAGAGATCATGTATGTGGCCTTGATAGGAGTAGGGGGCGGTTATTTGTTGAGAGTACCATTTGGCAACTTGCTTTCTGCTGTGGGCAGGGCTGATGTCAATACCTACGTGAATATAGCGGTGCTCATAGCAGCGTTCTTTCTATGTCAATGGGCAATACCCTTGTGGGGTGTTTACGGCGCCGCCGTAGTCATGACCGTGATGATGTGGTTGAATGGCTTGGCCAGTATGATTTTCTTTATTCGGTATTATAAGAGCTTAGATAAGGTCTTGTAGTCGATTGATAATGAACATATTCGAATTTTTTTTCGAAAGATTTTGCATATATCAATTCAAACTAGTAATATTGCACCCCTTTTCAAAGGAAAAGAAATTTAGTTGAAATATTCCTCACCATGAAATCGGTGCTTTATCTCGTCAAGGCGAGATGCTAGAGTCAAGTGGTAATTTAATTAGAGCGTTCCTCTACTTAAATTCCCTAGTAGCTCAGCTGGTTAGAGCACATGACTGTTAATCATGGGGTCCCTGGTTCGAGCCCAGGCTGGGGAGCGCAGACGCGCCAAGGGTTACAGGGAACTGTAACCCTTTTTTATTTTCCGTTTGCACGCAATTTGCACGCAGCTCATTCCTTAGAGGTTGCGTTTTTCTTTTCCCACGCATTATTGGATTCAAGGCATGAGATTTTCTGTGCTTATAGATGTAGATAAAGAGGTAAATGTTTTTCGTTGTTTTTCAATGCCTTTAAAATTTTATGTGTCCAGAACGTATGGAATCAAAATCCAATACGTGTAGACCGCTTGTCCAAAATTGACTATTGACTTTTGGACAGACTGGCTATATGCGTTGAACATAGAGACTAAAGAAAGGCGAATCATGTTGGACAAGAGTATCAATATTACCCGCTCATCAGTGGAAAAGACATTAAGCGAGTTTCCTAAGTATGATGAGAATCCCTTTATGCACCAACTTCTTTACATGCGCAACACTAGAAACAAAATAGTAGCTAGTGGAGCCGCTTACAGTGTTTTTGATCCCCAAACAGGAGAGGTTCAGGATAACAAGATGATGCGTTCGTGGGTGGTTGAGAGAGTCGATTCCGAGGAGTTCACCAAGATTTACAACAACTATCTGGCTGTCGTTTTCGGTCTTTCTTCAAGAGCACTAAAGCTATTTCAATATTTTGTAACAGCATTAAAGTTCAATGATGAACGAGTAATCTTTGATAATAAAGAGGCCTCGAAAGTAACGGGATATTCAAGTAGACAAACAATAGTTATGGCACTGGCAGAACTGATAGACGCCGAGATCATTGCCAGAAGCCCAGCACCAAATATTTATTACATTAACCCCAAGGTTTTCGTCAAGGGAAATAGAATTGATATGGTTCAAACTTGGGTGAAAAAGAATACCCCTGAGGATCAAGCCCTGAAAGAAACTCTTCAAGAAAGAGAGCTATCTAGAAAGCAATTGCCGTTATTCCAACAGGAATCAAACCAATGAACATTAAGCAAGCTAAGCAAATACCTATTCAATCAGTGGTTTTAAACCTTGGCGGCAAAGAATCAACTAAAAAAGGCCAAGAAATTTGGTACTATTCTCCATTCAGGCCAGAGGAGAAGACACCTAGTTTCAAGGTTAATTTGCGCTTGAACACTTGGTTCGACTTTGGCACGGGGAGCGGAGGTAGTGTAATTGACCTTTTAATAGATTTCAAAGGGATGTCTCGAAATTCAAAAGATGACATTAGAAATGTTTTACTGGAACTGAAGAACTTTGAAAATAAGGCAGGTACAGGTATCGATAAAAGTACCACGATCCATGACAAAGCAGAAAATCAAACTAAGGGAGAGCGCTATAAAATTCTCAAAAAACCCTCTAAGGTATGGCTTCCGAGTCTTCAAGAAGAAATAGCCAGCAGGGGTTTGGACGCAAAGTCTGTCAACAGGTATTTAAGACAGGTTTACTTTTTGGACTTGAAAACCAATAAGCGTTACAACGCCATTGGATTTGAAAATGACAAGCAATCTTGGGAGTTGAGTATCCCTAATAGGCAAACAGGCAAAAGCTTTAAAACAATAATTGGGCAAAAGGGGGTCTCAACGTTTTATCATGACAATGCAACTAGGGTGCTCGTTTTCGAGGGATTTTGGGATTTTCTTAGTTGGCAAAAACTTCATGATACACAAGCTGGATCGGATTCGGTCATTGTTCTAAACTCCACGGCGCTAGTGAAAGATGCTTCGAATATTATTGAAAGCTGGATAGAGTGTAAGGAAGTGCTATTATTTCTAGATAATGATGATGCTGGCTTCAAAGCAACTCATCTCTTTGCGGAATTGCTCGAATCATCTGGGAAAAAGGTTTGGGATTGCTCTGATAACTATACTGGATTTAAGGACGTTAATGATCTTCTTCGCAAAAACCCCCTCATTAAGAGCACTCAAGCCAGCCAAGAAATTGGTGAACAAGCTCGGAATTCCAGCAATATTGCGCGTCCAAATGCGCATAGAAAATTATTGTAACTTGCGATTTTTTAACTACGAGAAGATTCATGATTGAAGAAGAAGCCCAGCAAGGCGAAAGTGTAAATTGGCGTAACCTTTTAGAGGGCGAAGACAAGGTTTCATTAGAAAAATATCTTTCGGTCTATTCAAGTAGGATAACACAGGACAGCGAAAAACTCTTCGTTTCTGACTTTTTATACCCCCTTTTTGGTGAGGAAGGAATGAAGTACGTTATACCTCAATATCCATTCATAGATTCCGAGGGTCGAACTCGCCGAATAGATTTTGCCGTTGTCAAGGATGGAAATAAAATCGCACTAGAGGTCAACGGGGAAACATATCATGCGGAAGGGATCATTCCAAATGAAATGTTTGATGATAACCTGAACCGACAAAATGAAATACTTAGCGCTGGATGGTATCTTCTGAGGTATTCATATTCTCAATTGAAGTCACCAGAATGGCGAAGTCGCGTCTCTGGATCACTTTTTTCTCTTGTAAGGAAAAGGATACCCGAAATGGTTTCCGAAAGTAATATTGCTCCAAATTACTTGCAAAGATTGGTTCTGGATTCCTTAGATTTTTATAGAGGAAAATCTTGGAAGAAGGGAGTCGTAATATTACCAACGGGTACAGGTAAAACCTACTTGTCTGCTTTTGACACTCTAAAGTGTTCGGGCAGAATACTGTTTATTGTGCACCGATTAGATATTCTGAATCAGGCAAAGGAATCGTTTGAAAGAGTTTATCCCAAGGAAAAAATTGGACTTTTGACTGGGGACGTGAAAGAAAACGTAAGTGATAGTAAAGTTCTTTTTGCCTCCAAAGATACTCTGCGAAATCCGAGCATTCTGGCTGGATTTAAAAGCGATGAGTTTGACTACATCATTGTAGATGAAGTTCATCATGGACAAGCCCCTTCCTATCAAACCGTTTTAAAGTATTTCAATCCTAACTTTTTCATGCTCGGGCTAACCGCAACGCCTGATAGAATGGACAGAAAGGACATTCTTGAACTTTTTGATTATCAGAAAGTATTTGAGTATACTCTCAGCGATGCAATAGAGAATGGTTTTTTGGTTCCCTATACTTACTATGGGCTCAAAGACAACA
>OFDN01000790.1_pt1 | contig 23497 bp, 27 predicted proteins | sample 1520971 | NCBI WGS metagenome assembly OFDN01 (sample SAMEA94257418, study PRJEB24077) | hot springs metagenome | biome: Aquatic biome; feature: Geographical feature; material: Water | place: India | collected 2012-06-12 | depth 5 m
TATTTATATAATAACTTAATAATAATAAGGAACAGTTTTTTTAAAAATTTTACAGAGGGAAAAAAAGAAAAACTCAACTTTGAAATATCCTTCAAAACACGTTTTTATTTGATACGTTACACAACTTTGTGTATTTTTATAATATCAAACAAGAACAAAAAATGAATAAAACACCAAAAACACCTCAAAATTATTTCTCAACAGAAATTATCTACGAAACACCATCGGGATTAGGCGGAAAATTTACATTAGACTATGTTTCCTTCAAAGATGGTAAGCACATTTTTAGAAAGAAAAGTAACCAATTTAAGGGTTTTTTAAGCTACACGGATGAAGATGTACTTAATCATGTCATTTTGTCAGTAGAAGAAAATGCAGGAATGCCTGTAAACTTTAAGGTCGTAAGTTTAGCAGATAAAGCAAAGCAAGGTTCAAATGTATTGATTGGGGCTATTTTACAAGGTCGCTTCGATTCATCATGTAAAAGAATCTATTTTACAGATAACGTAGATACTGACTGGATTTTTTATGTTAATGATACTTGTACCCTAATCTAAGAAAAGCCATGAACGATATTATTGTCGAAACTACAATCTACGATGAAGTTATAGATTATATAGAAGCAGATTTAAAATATCCTTATAAGACAAGGTATAAAGATACTCTCGAAAGTATTCTATCACTATCAGAAACCGATGTATCAGAATTGATTGATAAATATACGCTCAATCGCTCATATTACAGGTCTGCACGACACTTTGTAATGAATTATGTATCAGCTACACTAATTGAAAAAGAAGGTTTTACATGGAGAATAGATGAGTGTGGTTGGGTAAAACAAAATGAGAAGTTTGAAGAAATAAAAATTGCTTTAGGTACTAAAAATAGTTTACAAATTGGTAAATCACCTAAAAACAGGTTTTTCTTTGGTTACTCAATAAATTTAGGTGGTGCAGGGGGAGCAAGTAGTGTATCTGTATATGATAATAGTTTCAAAAGTTTTGAGGAAGCCAAGCAAGCAGGGTTAAACTATTTGAAAGAGAGATATTTAAAAACCGCTTTAACATTTAGTGAAGACACAACCAACTTTAATAGAAAGATAGTAGCTGAGTTCAAAAAGGCAATAGATTTCTATTTACCCCCAGTAGGTTCTCAATTACGATTATTCTAACTTTTATAGGTAGTAGGTTCGCTTACTACCTATTAACCCCCTAAACAAACCAATGAATACGAAATATAAAATCAATAGAGGTCTTTTATTGCAATGGTTAATTTTTCTCCCCATGATACTAACTATTGCTGTCCTAACTGGAGCAATGGAGGGTTTAAAAAAAGTGATTAAACAAGCAGAAAAAGACATTTTAGATTTAACAACAGATGGAAATACTTTTCAGCATTAATAGAAGAAAAAGAACTGCACGGAGAGCCTTTAAAAAGTGTCCATTATTTGCCGTTCAAATCGTTTCTGACAAACTTTCTTGTGAATACAATGCAGATGTACTTACAGAGGATTTAAAGTTAAGGAGAAAGCCTAAAATTAAGAGAAAGAAAATTAAACCTCGTTTTGATTTTAGATTCATGCAGTTAAAAAAACTGTCTGAAAGTATAATTACATCAGAAAATGAAAAAGAACGGCAGAGCCTAATATCTCGATACGTTGCAATGGCAGAAGCAGATAGTAAACGTCAAGACATTGTTTTAACAATTACATATCAAGGAGAATCCACTGGATATTTTTTTCATTGGACAACCAAAGAAAAGGTAATCAAGGATATAGCAGGAATTGCCAACAGAGTGAAGTCATTTGACGAATTTGAACGTGAAAAGGAATTATACCTTAAACGATATAACAGTTGCGGAAACTAACAAAATATTATTCTGTATTAAAGCTCCACAGCATATCTATTTTCAAAATATTATTTGGTAACATAATGAAAAATCATAAAACATTTATTACAATTCAAGATTCTGATACAGGTAAGGATATTAGAATAGACATTGATAATATTGATAAAGCCATAGAGGAAGCACAGTTTTTTAAAGGTTTTAAAGCACCTGAGACCGAATCAGAGGAACATAAATCATTTGCTAAAAAAAGGCAAGAGTATTGGGAAGATAGATATAACCAGTTAGTAGTGGCTAAAAATAACATACCATCTTATAAATAATTCAAATGGAATCATTCTTAACAAAATTTATAGTTTTTTTTCAAGGTATTCCTAAAGTAATATATGCTTGGAATACAGAAGATGCCTTCTTTTTAGCTAATAAATTTTCAGAAAAAAATAAATGTGATTGGGATATTATCAGAGATACTGAAGAAAATGTATTATTTGAAAATGCTCCCTATTATGGGTTTTACCAAAAAATAAATAAAACAAAATAATATTCTGAAATAGAGCTGTACCGGTCTTAAATTTTCCGAAGAAAATTTGGCAGGTATAGCTTTTATTTATGAGTAAATTTTTATTATTTTGTATATAATAAAAAAAATTTTTTTATTATAAGGCTTTTATTTAACACTAAAGATAAAATTAAGTCTAACGTTTAATATAATTAATTTATGAGAAATGTAACAACCAACAATGCAGCCGTGGAAAATGGCTTAATACATGAGTTCTATCCATTTGCTACTTTCTTATTAGAAGAAGAAAAAGATATTCAGATTTTAGCAAGATTAGATTTTAAAACTTGGGCAAAATTCCCTGGCATACACTGCTATTTTACTGAGATAGAAACACAGAGAGGATTTAAAATAAATTTATTTCAAAGAAAGAAAGATGGGGAATATAAGTTAGATAATAAAGATTCAATAGTTGATTTTACTACTTGCCCTACTGGAAGAACATATCGCTTAAATATATCTCTAAAGAATGATATGCCTAAATTGATGTATATAGAAATAGTTGAATAGTTTCGGATAAAAGGAATGTATAAACGACCAAGAAATGAACATTACATTTGCAATGATTGAAATAATTGAAGAACTGGAAAGTTTGGAAGATAAAGGACAAACTACTGTCATTGTTGATGGTAAAACAGTAGAAATAGAACAACTAATTGATAAGATATGTTATGACCATTTGCAGTTAAGCAACTTAGAAATTGGAGTTTATAAAAGCACAACAATAATAGGAGAAGTTAAAAAAAACCTATCTTTTTTTAGAGGAACGAAAAAATAATTAATCTCACAAAACGTGTAGTGGTCCAAACAAAATCTCGAAAAACGACCAAACGAAATCTCGAATTTGATGTTTCAAAAACGGTCAATTTATTAGGATATTAGAAACAAGTTGACGGCTTTATACAGCGAAAACTTCCACTAACGTTTTGCGGCTTGGCGAAGTGCGGGACTTTTAGCACTACACTTTCTACGAAGCACCAAAGTTCAAATTTAACACAATCTTTCATACAAAGCACTTCACCCCGCATTTCGCCAAACCGCTGTTGGCTGCTGCCGTTCTTGTTGTCCGTTAAGTTTTTCGCTGTTGTTTGTCGTGTCGGCTGTGGGTTGGTGGTTTTAAAAATTTTTGAAGGGAAGGGAATTTTAAAAAAAAATTTTGTCAAGGCAGGAAAGGGCAAGCTCTTTTGCAAACTTTGGTCTGTGTGTCGCTCGTGTGGTTTGCAAATGTGCTTGTCCGTGTGTCGGCTATTTTACAATCATTACCAAAGTCCCTGCAATTATTAAACCTGCTCCGACTGCGGTTTTCAACGTCAATGTTTCGTCTAAAAAAGTAATTGCTAAAATGATTGTCAGAGCTACACTTAGTTTGTCAATGGTTGCTACTTGCGATACGTTTCCTAATTGCAATGCTTTGAAATAAAACAGCCACGACAAACCTGTTGCAATTCCCGAAATGATTAAGAAAATAATGTTTTGTTTTGATAATATGCTAATTCCTTTTGCTTCGCCTCTTGCAAGTATGATGCACCAAAGCATTATCAAAACAACAACTGTCCGTATGCCTGTTGCCAAATTTGAATTGATGTTTGCAACACCAATTTTTGCAAAAATGGCTGTCAGTGAAGCAAACAAAGCTGATAATATTGCGTAAATCCACCACATAGTTTTAAAATTTATAACTGTAACCTAAACGAATGACTTGTGTTTCGTAATAATCCGAACTTGTGTATCTGAAACCGTTACCCTGAATATCTTTTTTGATAACCATTGTATTTAACAGGTCGTTGGCATTTAAAAACAATTCGCCTTTTCCTTTCTGAATAGATTTTTTAAGTCCTAAATCCAATGAAAAACGCTGTCCGATTTTTCCTTGCGGAATAATGTCGGGTGCTAAATAGACTGCCGTTACTTGCAAATCAAAGTTTTTAGGCAAATGAAAATTGTTGTTCAGTTTTACGTTACCCGAAAAAATTGTCTGCTTGTCTGCTGAAAACGTATGCGGAACAGGATATAAATTTTCAACTGTGAAAGCATCAATCTGATTGTAATAAGCATTTGCGTTAATGTTGAACGAATACCATTTTGCGACTTCTTGGTTAAGCACAATTTCTAAACCCGTGTTGTGGCTTTTTCCTGCGTTTTGAAATATGGTGTAAATCAATGTGCTGTTCGGAACAATGGTTGAAATGCGTGTAATGGTTGCGTTCGCAAAACGATAATAATATGCCGAATAAAAGTAACCGCTTTTCCAACTTGTTTTGTAGCCCAATTCAAATGAATTAGTGAATTGCGGACGTAGTGCAGGATTTCCGACTTTAATAATTTCGGCATCGTCATACTTTGGGAAAATGCGAATGTCCACTTCGTTTGGTCTGTCCACTCTGCGATTGTAAAACAACGACAATTTATTTCTGTCATTGATTTTGTAAGCCAAACGAAAATTTGGAAACGGCTGTGTGTAATCATATCCGTCACTCTTGTAAGTGTTGTGATTTGGATTTACCTCGTAATCTATTTTTACATATTCAACTCGCAAACCTAATTCCGCTTCCCACTTTGCATTTTCAAAAACATAGTTTCCGTATAAAGCGGGAATAATTTCTTTGTAAGTAGCCCAACCGCCTGCATTGGTATCTAACACCGAATTTGTGCCTGCTTTGAAATCCATATTTGTAGGTATGTTTCTATACCGAAATTTCACGCCTGTTTCAATTCGTCCGTATTTTAATGGTTTGATGTAATCGGCATTGAAATCATAAACCTGCTCGTCCGACAACAATTTAAAAGCGTCTGTTCCTGTTGAAGTCTGCAAATAATTATCGTAAAAATATTGCTCATCTTCTCTGTGAAAAGTGTAATTAAAACCAACATTCAATAAATGTCCCGCCTGTTTGAATTTGTGCTGATAATTAGCGGAAGCCATTGCCGTTGTTTTCAATTCATCTTCTAAAAATTGCCAAAGGCGTAACCGTTCTGATAAATCCGAATTGAAAAAAGGTTGGTCGCCTCTGTCAATTATTTTTTCACTTCCGAACAAACCCGAAATTGTCAATGTGTTTTTGTCGTTTATATACCAATCAATTCCCGCTTTTGAAGTAAAATAATTGGTGTTTCGGTTTCGCTTTAATTGTTGTCTGATAATTGTGCCGTCATCGTAAGTTCGGGTTACAAATTCGTTTTTGTCAAGTGTGTGTTTGTATAAATTGTCTGCTTGAAAAAACGCATTTACTTTCCCTTTTCTGTAATTGAGAGAAATGGACGGATTGACTTTTGGCGTAAATTGATATTGCGGTCTTATGGTTGGTAAATTTTCTTTACGAACCCACAAAGCCCCTAAACCCGTTGTAAAACCAACCTTTCCGTTAAAACCGTCTTGCTTGTTTTTCTTCATCACGATATTGATAATTCCTGCGTTGCCGTTGGCATCGTATTTTGAAGAAGGATTGTTTATGATTTCAATTCTTTCAATAGAGGAAGCAGGAATGTTATCTAAGCCTGTTTGATTGCCGAAACCTGTTAATGCCGTTTGCTTTCCGTCAATCAGGATGGTTACTTTATCGTTGCCACGAAGTTGCACTTTACTATCCTGCACCGTAACACCGGGCAGGTTTTGCATTGTCTGCAAAACAGAGCCACCGCTTTGGCTTACGTTATCGCTCACGGAATAAGTTTTCTTATCCATTTTACCGCTTACATCATCTGCTTTTCCTGTAACTACAACTTCATTCAGTGTTTTGGTCTCTTCTTCCAATTCAATAGCAGATACATTCAGAAACTCGGAAAGCGTTCCCACAAAAAGCGATTGCTTTTTTGTAGTGTAACCGATATACGAAACTTCTAAAATGTAGTTATTCGGCTTAATACCTGTAAGCGTAAATCTTCCCTCATCGTCAGTAACTGTGCCTGTTACAAACGCACTATCTTTTTCGGTTTTCAAAACAATATTTACAAACGGCAAAGCCGATTTGTCGTTTTTGTCTTTTACAATTCCTGAAAGTGTAACTGATGATGTTTGAGCAAAAGAAACGCTGATTGAAAATAAGAGCAACACTTTTATTGTAAGCGTTGCTCTAAATAGCGTTTTAGTCATTGTCTTTCTCTTGCTCTATTTTTTCTTTAATAAAATTTCCGTTGCTGTCAAACAGCAGGTCTTTGCCTTTTATTTCTGCTTCATAGGTAACAACTCCTTTGTTGTCGGTAATCTTCGTGGCTTCTTTGATTTTTTGTCCTGCATAATTTTTAGAAATGTATGCTTTCGCATTTGCAGGAAGTGCATCAACTTTGATTTCAATTTCTGTTTCCAAAATGTTGCCCGAAACATCAATCAAAAGCGAATAATCCGTTTCATCAACTTCAAATTCCGCCTCGTAATTGCCGTTCTCTTTTTCCCATTTCAATTCCTTTGCATTGGGATAGTTTTTTTGCAAAGTGGTTTTTACTGCTGTCGGAACTTCTTTGTCCGAAACTTTTTGTGCGTTGGCGAATGTTACTGCGAACATTGCTGCCAACAAGATTGCTGATTTCTTCATTGCTTTGTATTTTTAAAATTTACAAGGCAAAGGTGAAACCCAATTTAGAAGAAATTTAGAATTTCAGAACTGCACCGAAAAGGAATGAAGATTATTTTGAAAGGTATAGTTTATCTGCCATTGGTAGCGGTTACAGATTTCTTTTACAATGGCAAGCCCAAGTCCACTATTGGCAGTTTCGGAAGAAGAAACGATAAAGCGTTCAAAAATTTTCTTGTTGTCTAATGCTATTTTTCCTGTGTTGGAAACCGTTAGTGTTCTGCCCGAAAAATCAATGTTGATTTTTCCGTTTTCAGCGTTGTGAACAATAGAATTGATAAGCAAATTGCTGATTAGAATTTCAAGCAAGGTTTTGTTGCAAGTAAGGGCTAATTTTTCGGGAAGATTTTTATCAACCGTAATTTGTTTTGCTGTGGTGTAATCAATCAATAATTCAAGCGTTTCGTTTATTACTTCGGTCAGTTCAATGTTTTCAACTGCTGAAAATTGTTTGTTTTCAATCTTTGCCAAAAGCAACAAGTTTTTGTTTATTCTCGATACCCTTGAAAGTGGTAATTCAATAGCATTTATGATTTCGGATTGCTCGTTTGTAAGGTCTTTATTTTGCAAAAGCAAATCCAACTTGGATTTCAAAACCGCCAAAGGTGTTTGCAATTCGTGAGAAGCGTTTTCAATAAATGTTTTTTGCTGATTATAAACGGAAATGTTTTTGTCAATCAATTTTTGCAATGACTGATTAAGTTCTTCAAATTCCTCAATGTCTGTTTTGTCGAAAGAAACGGTTTGTTGTGTAGTTAAGTCAAATGACTTTAGTTTTTCAAGCGTATTGCGGAATGGTCGCCAAATCTGTTTGGCAATTCGCCTGTTCAGAAGTATAAAACCGATAACCAACAATGCAAAAAATAAAAGTGTTACAACCGCAATTGCCAACATTGTTTCATCAGCTTCTTCTATGTTAGTTTCAATTTGTAAGTGATATAGTTTTCCGTTAATGTTGATGTAAGCCGACAGCACTCTAAAACGGTCAATCTCGTTATGTTCAACATATCTGTTTTGTTTTGTAATGGTATAAGTGCTGTCAGGTTTTAGAACGGATAAATAGCTTGGCGTTAATGTTGTATTGGGTTGCAATCTGTCCCAATTTTTCAGCAAACTATTCAATTCGCTTTCTTCTATTTGAGCATTATTAAAGCTGTTTTCAATTCGTTCTTTAATAATTTGGTTGTGTTCGTCCAATTCATCAAGCCAAATAAAATCTACTACCAAATAATAAACAGGTATGCTACACGCCAAAATAATTAAGGCATAAATGGTAAATGCTTTGAATGGTTTATTTAATAGTTTGCTCATACTTCCCACTTGTAACCTGTTCCGTAAATTGTTTTGATATAATTGTCGTAACCCGCCTCTGTCAGTTTCTTTTTCAGATTTTTAACGTGAGCATAAACGAAATCGTGATTATCAAACATATCGGCAATATCGCCCGACAAATGCTCTGCCAATGCACTTTTTGATATTACACGGTTTTTATTGCCGATGAAAAACAACAACAAATCCAATTCTTTTTTTGTCAAAGAAATTTCAAGGTCATTCACTTTTACCGTCTTGCCTAACAAGTCAATCGTTATTTCATTTTGCTGAATAATGTTTGAACTATTGAATTGTTTCCTGCGAATAATGGAATGTATTCTTGCAGAAAGTTCCGAATGATGAAAAGGTTTTGCCAAATAATCGTCAGCCCCGATTTCTAAACCTTTTACCTTGTCTTCAATAGAATTTTTTGCAGAAATAATAATTATACCGTCCTGTTTGTTTTCTCGCTTCAACATTTCCAACAAAGCAAGTCCGCTTCCGTCAGGAAGCATTAAATCCAACAAAATACAGTCGTATTGATAAACAGCAATTTTGTCGGTTGCTTGATTGTAGGTTTCTGCTACTTCGCACACATAGTTTTGTCCCGACAAGTATTTTACAATGTCTTGTGCCAATTCTTTTTCATCTTCTACAATCAAAATTTTCATTGCACAAATTTACGATTTGAATTTTGAAGAAATTTAGAATACCGCTAAAAGTTGCGGTCGGATTGGCTCTTTTGCAAACTTTGGGTGGTGGGTGGGCTTGGTTGGGTTTGGCTCTTTTTGTTTTGCCGAAGGGTTGGTTTGTGTGTCGGGGCAAAACAAAATGTGCCAATGGCGTGGGGAAAATTATTTTTTAAAATGTGCGGTCGGAAAAATTTTTAAAACCTTTCGTGTCGGCTTATGTGTTGGTCAAGTTAAGGTCTGTTTGTGTCGGGTTACAGCGAAAATGCCTGTCCATTTTTGTCGGGACTGTTGATGTTAGCACTGTCGCCCTACGGTTGCAGCCAACTCTCAAATATACGAAAGTTTTGTCGTAGTTTTTATATTTATTTGTGTTATTTCAATAATTTGTTGTATTATTTTTGTCGTACTTTTTGTATTGTTGGTACAACTTAAAACCCGCACAAACTAAAAATTTAGTCTAAAAACTCAATGTTTTTAGACTTTTATTTTTAGTTTATCAAATGGACTTTCTATTTTTTCAAGTGTTCTGCTACTGACGTGGGTATAGCGTAAAGTGGTTTTTATATCATTATGTCCTAACAATTCTTGTATCAGTTTAATATCTGTCCCTCGCTCGTGAAGGTGTGTAGCGTAACTATGTCGCAAACTATGAAATGTTACATCTTGTAAAATTTTAGCTTCGTCTTTTGCTCGGTGAAATATTTGCTGCAAACTTCGCGTACTATAAGGACAGTCTCCATACTGCCCTTCAAATAGCCAATATGTGGGTTTATACACCAAATAATATTTTCGTAAAAGTTCTAAAATCCCTTCTGATAAAATTACAGTTCTATCTTTTTTACCTTTTGCCCCTTTTATATTGATAACCATTCGCTCTGAATGAATATCTTTGATTTTCAAATTTACTACTTCGCTTACTCGCAAACCTGCTGAATAGGCTAAAAACAGCATTGTTTTATGTTTGAGGTTCTCTAACTTTGAAAATAACCTTTCCACTTGGCTTATTGCCAGCACATTGGGCAAAATTAGCCTTTTCTTGGGGCGAGGGATTTCAAAAAAGAATTTTTCTCTCCTCAAAACCTGCTCAAAATAGAACTTCACTGCATTCAAACGGCTATGTATCGTATTTTCCGAAAGTTTAAGCGTGTTGGCACAATACAAAAAATAACTTCGTAGCCTATCAGGTGCTAACTCATCAACATTTTTACCTTTTAATACATAAAGTAATTGTGCAAATTCGTTTTTATAGGTATTAATGGTACTGGGGCTGTAAGCCTTCAATTGCAAGGTTTCAAGTAATTTTTTAAAAGGTGTGCGGTTTATTTCAGGAATGTTTTCTAAAACATTTTGTCCTTCATCTCTTGGCTTCAAACCAAATTTCTGGCGATACTGAGGTGTATCTAATACATACCAAGCCTTTTTTGATGAACTCCATCGAACACCAATCAATTTCTTAACACGCTCATTCAAAGAAGAGTCATAGTCAAAATGAATGAAGATAACCTCTTTGTCTCTATGTAAAGCCAATTCATAAGTTACTTTCATGATTATTTTCCTCTATTTTTTTGTCTAACATTATTAATTGTTCAGCAATTATTTCAGTGATATATCTTTTTATACCATCTTTTCCTTCAAAGTTACGGGTTTTTAATTTGCCTTCAATAAAGACCAAACTCCCTTTACTTAAATATTTATGAGCTAATTCTGCTAAACTTCTCCAAAGCACAATACTATGCCACTCAGTGTTTGAGTGTGATTGTCCTTTGTCATCTTTATAAATTTCGGTAGTCGCCAGTGAAAACTTGGCAACGCAAATACCTCCCTCTAAAGTTTGACACTCGGGGTCTTTTCCTAAGTTTCCAATAAGTGATACCTTGTTGAGACTTCTCATTATTTCTATTTTACAATTTTAATATTTCTTAGTTAAAGACTTATTTTAATTGGTTTTTCTGCAACCAGTTGAAAAGATTTGACTCAGAAGAGTTGTATCTTTTAGCAATAAATTTTTTGGTTGAGCCATTACTGAGAAGGGCTTCAATCTCAACTTTATATTTATCTAACTTACTTTTTCCAGCACCTTTAGGTCTTCCGAGTTTTACCCCATTGGCTTTTTTAGTTTGCAGTGCCTCTTTTGTTCTTTTAGAAATTAAATCTCGTTCAATTTCAGCAACCATCGAAAAGACCATCGCCATTACCTTACTTTGAATGGTATCATCTAACTGCCAATTCCCTTTGACAGTATAAATCTTGATTCCTTTCTGAGTAGCTATCGAAATAATTTCCATACATTCCAACATACTTCTTCCCAATCGAGAGAACTCACTCAATAGAATTGTATCACCCGAATTCAATGTTTCGATAATTTCTCCAATTTTTCTTTGTCTCCAATGAATTCTGCCTGAGGCCTTTTCTTCAATGAATTCAACTTTCCCCAAATTTTTATCATTAGCAAGATGTAGTAATTCAGATTTATTTTTTTCGAGGTCTTGGTCGATGGTAGAAACCCTCAAATAAGCGACATTTCTTGGCATAATTTTAGATATTCGATGAATAGGTTATATTTTAAATTATATTAGATAAAAACATACTGTAATAATAATATTTTTTATCGAATTATTCAAGGCCTATATATGAACGTTTACATCGAATAATATAATTGAGATTTTAAGATAGTACAATCCTTAAAAACAAGATTAATAAAAAGATAAATTCGAGATTTCGTTTGGTCGTTTTTCGAGATTTTGTTTGGACCACTACAAACGGTCGTTAAATAGGACTTTTGGGAGTGTCAAAAAGAACTCCTAAATTTTTTAAATTCATAGTCCTAAATTGTTGTCTTATTTAATTATATTCTATATATTTTAAATAGTTAAGAAAATAGGACAAATAAATAAATTATGGAAGTTGGATATGCACGAGTAAGCACTCAAGAACAAAATTTAGATTTACAGCTTGATGCACTTAGTAAAGCTGGAGTAAAAAAAATATTTACTGATAAAGTTTCAGGAGCAAAGGCTCAAAAACCTCAATTAGAGGAATTGCTAAAGTATGCCCGTAAAGGAGATACGATTGTAGTTTGGAGATTAGATAGATTAGGTAGGACAACCGTACAGCTTATTCAGTTTGTTGAAGAATTACAAAAATTAGGAATCAATTTAAAATCTTTAACTGAACCCATCGACACCACCACTGCCACTGGTACATTAGTTGTTCAAATATTTTGTGTTTTAGCAGAACACGAACGAAATGTTTTAAGGGAGCGAACAAGAGCTGGATTAAGTGCAGCGAGGGTTAGAGGTAGAACAGGTGGACGACCCAAAGGACTTTCACCTAAATATGAGAAAATAAAAGACCTTGTAAAGAATGCTTATGAAAGGCAAGGTACTACAACTGCCGAAATTATGGAGGCCTTTAAAATCCCATCAAGAGGTACGCTTTACAGAATTTTAGAAGCAGCAGGGGTAGAAACAAACAGCTTTGTAAAACGAAATTAGTTTACACCACAAAACGACCAATCGACTATGAAAACTGAAAACGACTTTAATATTTTGCACGATTGTATTTACGATGCCTTTGGCTTAGACCTTAGTAAAGAGCAAATAGATAAACTATTAATATTGTGTCCCAAATGGGATGGAATAACTGATACGCTTGGAAAACAAGAAGTAGTAGATACTATTGCAAATCATTTTATTGGAATGAACTTCCCTATTTATGGTGATACAGAGGAATACAAAAACCATTTCTATAATAGCCTTGAACGCCAAAAAGAAATAATAGAAAAATTTATTAATTAGTATCACAAACTACCGCAGACATGGAAGAGCAAGGGCAATATTTAAAAAAAAGAAAACAACTTTCATTATTTGAAGTATCAACAGAACCTCAAATAGTTTGCTATATATGTAACAAAAACCCCCTAAGTAAGAATGGTAATGGCGTTCTCTGGAATGGGTTTAGGGATAATGATTTGAATGTGTTGGTTTGCTTTTCCTGTCAAGAAGAACATTATAAGAAGAAAAACCTAACTGAGCATAAGAATAAGTATTCGGAGTTTCCTGTACCGTTGACCTAAATAATATTGTATCACAAAACGACCAAAGACAAGATTAGTCAGGGAAAACAAGTCCTTGAATCATGTAAAAGACAAAAGTCAATTTAATAAATAGTATCACAAAACGACCAATGGAAACCACAGAAGAAGAAAAAAAACTATTTCAAGATATAGCAACCTATATACAGGAAAAGCAAAAGTTAGATAACCTCAGATTTTCTATATTTGATAAAATTCAGACTATCTATTCCATTGACCCATTAAAGCTGAGAGTTCCAAATAAAAAAGAATATAAGGTTTGGAATCATATTGAAATAGCTTTGCATGATGGAACAAATTTTAACTCCATTCAATTTAAAGTCGATATACAAGATTTAATTAATTCAATCGAGAGATAAAACAAGATTCTTGAAGAAAGTCAAAGAGGTGCAAGACGTTTTAACTGCATTAGGATATACAGCAGAAATAATACAAAAGACAAAATAATATTCTGAAATAGAGCTGTACCTGGTTTCATTTATCCAAAGAATATTTGGTAGGTACGCTTCTATTTAATATTAATAACTAATAACAAAATCAAATAAAATATACTTTATATTTGCCCAACGAAAAGAAACGAAAAATTAGAAAAAATTCATTTTACCTAATCAAAATATGAAAGAGGGAAAGTGAGAGTTTTTGGGTTAAAATACTCCCCTATTTTGAGTTTAAAAAAATAGTAATTGGTATTTTTTATGTAACTTTAATAAGGCAAACAACTAAATTGCATATAAATATGAAACGAATCAATTTAAAACATCTACTTTTTGTCATTCTTGTAGTTTTCCTAAACTCTTGTAAGGATTCTGATATTTCACCCTTGAGTAACAAACCTGAAGGAACTTTTGAAGGTAAGTGGTCTGGTATGGGTAACTCTGGAGTAGTAACATTCCATGACCTTAAAATGCAGGACGACCCAAATAGTGATTATGATAAGGTTACAGGCTCAGTATCAATTTTGACACTCAAGTATAAAGAAATATCAGTTGGTCAATACAACAATACTGGAAACCTTCTAACAATTAAAGTAAACGATGGAGCTAACACATTTACATTTATTGGAAGTTACAAAAGTTCAGAGAAAACACTATCAGGAAGTTGGAATATGACAGGAAATTCAGGAAGTTGGAGTGCCAGCAAGAAATAGTTTTTTAATTTGATTCATACTTAAAGAATTATTTTATGCAAAAAAAAACAACACCTGTATTACAAAAGATAGTTTACTATATTGCATCACTTGTTGGAGGGTATTTATTTCTTGGTGCGTTTACTGATGCAATATCAAATGTTAATTCTTTAGTCACAATAGATGTTGCTTTATACATAACTTTTTTTTTCTTCTTAATTATATTAGTTGCAAATATATTGATAAGAAACAGACTTGTTCGATGGTCATTAGAATATAAAACCATAGTAACAATAAAAAAAATTGGTGCTTACATATATGCCCCCATAATAGGCATTTTATTGGGTATTTGGTTGCCTTTAGTTATTAAAGATAATACTAACGATAGAGGTTCATTCCAAATGAAAAAAAGTCAGCCTCAAATTAAGATTAAATGTCAATTTCCTGAAAATCCTGTTGACACTCTTTTTATTTTGGTTACTCGATTTGAAGATTATATCAATAAAACCGAAACAACCTGTTTTGGAAAAGCTTTGAGAGATAAAATAGAGGTAAATGCAGTAACAGATAGTATTGCCATAAAAGTTTGTTATGATGATAAACTTTGTCCACAAACTATTGAAGAAGCAGAAAAAATCCAAAAACAAACTTTTGCAGATATTGTTTTATATGGGAGGTTAAAAGATGTTGAATATGATTGTGCCCCCAGTTACTTTTGCTTTCGAAGCCAACCATCAGATAATCTTATCAAAATTGCTGGTGGTACTAAATTAAAAAATGTTGAATTGAATTATGAACGGAACAAAATTGGTCCCGATGATATTGAAAAAGGAAATTTTCATGTTGATTCTAAAATATTTGATAGTTGGTTATATGCTTTATATAATATAAAGATTGGGAAGCCTAATCCATCCCTGTACATAATTGATAAAAATTTACCCATTAAAGAGAGAGCAAATCAATACTACCAAAGAAGCTTATTATTTTATAATTTGAGAAATTTTAAAAAGTGCATTGAGGATTTAGATAATGTAGTAAAACTTAATAATAAGTTCTTTAAAGATAAAAAAGACATACTAATAAGAGGGGCTGCCTATAATATTAATACATCTGGAAAGACAGTTATGGGAGATAATTATAATCCAGAATATTTAACAGCAGCTCATAATTATTTACCATTGGGTACTATTGTTTTGCTGAAAAATATTAGAAATAAGAAGTCTGTTTTTGTTTTAATAAATGATAGAGGTCCATTTAATCGAACAAGAGAAATGGATATATCTCAGAGAGCAGCCACAAATTTAGGGTTGAAAAATAATAAAACAGAATCATTACAGATGAAAGTTATTACAGATAGTTATTTTTATAGATAAAAGGTTGCTTAACTTGCGACCTTTATAGTTTATTCATAATTTATAATTTTGGTCCTTTCCTATAAGGATTTTTAGGTTCATTGACAACTAATGGTGATGTAGTTAAATCATCCCCATCTTTGTTATTTCCTTTAATCATGTCCGAATTGGCTTTATTAACGTCAGTCTGAATTTTTTTATCCAGTACTGATATTTTTTTATTCAATTCTTCCAAATCACTTTCCTTAGCCCAAACAGCATTTACTAATCGCCCATACTGTTGTTGTCGTTGGGTCAATTCTTCGTTATTCTTTTTCTCCGAATTGTATAAAGATGTTATTTTATCAAGAGCCTTATAAAAGTTTGACCCAGCAGTTTCAGGAACAATAGAAGTAATCAAACCATTATTATGAGTATAGTGAAACACATTTTTATCATTCGGATTACTTAATGCTTCTTTACGTGTCAAGAAAAATACATTCTGGAGTTCAGTTTCAAACAATCCACCAATAGCTGTTTCTTTTTGTACTTGACGAGTTTCGACCTGTATAGCAAAGCCCATCAATTCTCCAATAACTTCTTTTTTCCCCTCATTTGTGTATTTTTCATTAAATTCAATGACAGCTTTTCCTAATTCCTTTGTGTCGTTATATATTTTTCCTCCGAATGTAACAGAACTAATATTGTTACCATCATCATCTGTCTTTATATTTTTGGTATAGCACTGATAGTCAGCTTCAAATACTTTAATTCTATTATCACTTTTTTCAATCAACCCAGTTACATATTCTAAATTTTGTTTGTTATCTCCAACTTCTTTATAGAATAGATTTCTTTCACTTTCTAACTGACGAGCTTTCTTTTCCAACTTAGCTTTTTCAATCATATCATTGTTACCCATCATGATAGCAACAAAATCTTTAATAGATACACCTGAGTGTTCATCCATATCCCCTTCATCAATCGTTCTTTGATTGGTTGAATTAGTTTTAATTTGATTAATGAATGTTGCTTTTAAATCCAGTAATGCAAACTTATAATTATCCAAACTATGCTTTGTAGCATAAACGAAGTTTTTAACAGTATTATCAAAGTATTTTTTTGCAATCTCATTTCCTTTTCTTTGGCCACGCCCATTCCGTTGGTCATAGTCTGATGGTCGCCAAGGAATATCGAGGTGGTGCATAGCAACAATTCTTTTTTGAACATTTACACCTGTTCCCATCGTTTCTGTAGAGCCAATAAATACTCTTATCTCACCATCGTTTACGCCTTTATGTAATTTTGCCTTGATATTATCATTTTTTGCTTCTTGTGCGAATCGAATCTCTTTAGCCGGGATTCCATAATCTTCAATCAACTTTCTTTTCAATTCAGCATAAGCGTTGAACTTCCCTTCGGAATTTGGAACACCTAAATCACAAAAAACAAGCTGAGTTCCTTTACAATGATTTGATTGAACATAATAGTCATGAATATTTTTTGCACAAACAGACAATTTTGAAGTTGGACTATCTGAATATTTGGGGTCAATTAACCGCATATCGAGAGCCATCTTTTTACCTGTATTGGTTGCAATTAACATTTTAGCTTTTTCTTCAGATTCTGTCAATGGCAAACGGTCAATTAAAGTTGCATCGCCAGTTTCGGCAAATTGCATTAATCGTATAGCGAAATCCTTTTGCTCAGGAGATGGTTCAAGAGCTTCTAACTTTATATCCATTTTAGGACGGTCAATACCAATCATGTCAGCAGTACGAACATCAGCAATTTGGGTGTATAAAGATGATAGCTCAGGCACATTAACGAATTTTCTGAATCGTTCTTTTTGAATAATTTTATTGGCAACAGAAATTTCAAAATCCACATTTTTTTCAGTAAATACCGAAGCCCAACCATCAAAATTTAGAATACTTTTACGGTGCATATCTATTGGCTTCAAATACTTGAATATAGAGTACATCTCTGTAATTGAGTTACTAATTGGCGTACCCGATAAGAAAACCGCTCCTAAGTCCTTTTTTCGATTTGTTTGAATCGTTCTAATCGCAAAAAGCATATTTGCAGCACGTTCACTACCATCGAGGCGACCTAACCCAGCTACTCTGTTATGTCGGGTTGTAAACATCAAATTCTTAAACTTATGTGATTCATCAATAAGCAGCATATCTATACCCATCTGCTTAAATGTTACGGTATCATCTTTTCGCTTCGATAAATCATAATCTAACTCCTTTAGCTTTGTTAAAAGCGTTTCTTTTCGTTTTTCAAGCCCTTTTCTAAGTGCTTTAGTTTCTTTTGCATTTGGATTCGCATCGAGCATTGATGATAAATCACGCTCAATATTTTTTAGTTCTTGGTTATATACTGATTTTTTAATTTCGCCATCTTGTGGAATATTCATAAACTGGTCGTGTGTCATAATTATACAGTCCCAGTTATTATTTTTAATTTCCTGCCAAAATTCTGCCCTATTTTCTTTATTTATATCCTTTGCCGAAGGAAATAATAATTTATCATTTGGATAAGCCTTTTGATACGTATTTGCAATATCAAGAACGTTAGCTTTAAGGCATGTAATGATGGGTTTATTGGCAATTCCTAAACGTTTCATTTCGTGAGCTGTCGCACACATAATTAATGTTTTTCCTGCACCTACTTCGTGGTCAGCTATACCACCACCATTTTGCAACATCATCCAAATACAATCTTTTTGCGATTGATATAAATCTTTAATACCAAGATTTTCAAAGTTCATATCTGAGAACTTTAAATGCTCCCCATTGTATTTTACATTGGTATAACAGTTAAATAGTTTATTATACATTTTTTCCAAGTCATTCCTATTCTCATAAGTCATTAAGAAATCCTTGAATTTTTTTCTCATGGTGTCTATCTTAATCTTGCATTGCTGCACTGCCTGAGTATCTTCTACTTTTATTTCTTTGCCATCAGGTCCAGCAACTGTTTTTGTAATGTTTGGAGTTGTATCGAGCATTGCATATTCTGCAAGAACTAAACCATTATACCCCCTTGATTGAGATTTTACATAGTATTCTTTATTCACAATAAAGTTATCCGAACGACTATTCTGCAAACTAATTTGATATTCATCTAAACCAGTTGAATAAGTAAGGTTACAAGGCTCTTGAAACAAATGAGTGAAAAAACTTCTATATACTTCAGTTGGAACCCATCGAGTACCTAAATTGATGTCGATGGATTGAATAGGAATAATTGGGGGAAGATTTTCTTTAATAAACTCTATACTTAATTCAGTTTGTTTCTTAAATTTTGTCTTATCGCCATGCTCCTGAACAAACATTTCAAGTTTATCTAATTTAGAATACAAATCACCAACTAATATACTTTCTTTGGTTTCAAAACTCTGACTAATAGGGTTGTAATACAATTTACCTTCAATGTATTTTTCATAGTCTCTGATTGGAATTTTGGTTACTTCACATAAATAGTCTATGTTGATTTTGCCAAATTTATTGAGAGAGCTTCCAATTGCTTCATCGAGATTGAGTTCTTTTTCCTCAAAGACTGCAAAACTTGTAGGTTTATGGAAAATGTCAGATTTAACCTCCAAACCATTTCTACGTGTTTCTAATCTACTTAAATCATTTTTGTGTGCATCATGGTTAAATAAGTTATAATTAGAGTTGTCATTAAGGAATCCGTATTTCTCAACAAATGAATCATAGGCTCGATTTAAATCTTTTCTTAAAATAGGGTTTTCTTCCTTGATATTTGACTCATAATTATACAAGGCAAAGTAAGCATCTCTAATATCAATAATACCACGTAACTTTTGTGTCGTTACTGGATTAAATTGCACTTCTTTTTGTAAGTAAGACTCATTAGCTGTTCTGATTAATTGATATATTTTATCATCATTACCAACGATTAATGTTCCATTCTTATAAAAACTTTTTATTTCTCCAGTAAATGGAGTCGGTTCTATAAATTGATATGCAGCAAATAAATCTAAGGTATGATTTTTAGGAAGTTCCTTTTTTTGTTTTATTACTTTTTCATCAGTAGATTTCAAAGAAGAAAAGTATAAGCCATTATCAAAACGCTTAGTAAAATCATTATTAAGGGTTTCTTTTAATTCATTTTTTAAATCTTCAAATGAATTTGTATAGAGGTAAATATTGGCAGGTTTACCATACTGATTTGTGCCAATAGAGAATTCGTTATGAAGAATATTTTGGAAATACTTTTTATAAAATTCATTCTCTGTTATCTTTCCGTTTCCCCAAGCGATGGAAGATGACTCTATAAATAACTTTTCGTCTGGAGTTAAATTTTTCTTTCCTGACTTCTTTTGTAATATGATTAAGTCAGACCCAGCTTCAGTTCCTGATTTAATGAATAAATTATTTGGCAACTTGATTGCCGAAACCAAATTAGCGTTATTCATTAAATAGGTTCTAATATCTTTATTCTGTTCAGATGCCATCGTAGCATCGGTCGTAATAAATGCTACAATACCTCCTTCTCTTACTTTATCGAGAGCTTTAACAAAAAAATAGTTATGAATACGAACACATGATTGTTTTTTTGCACTTCGTTTGTCTTTAATGGCATAATATTCATTATCAAATACAGGAATATCCCCAAATGGAATATTAGAAGCAACTAAGTCAAAGTATTCATTATTCTTACGGCCATATTCTTCAAACCCACTATGTATAACTGTATTTTCATTTTTTGTCCCTCTCGATAATGCACTTGTAAAGAGATAACACAAAGCATCTTTCTCTATCTGAACAGTAGATATAGGATTTAATTTTGAATCTAAAAAGTTTTTAGAAAATAAGCCTGTACCAGCAGATGGGTCAAGAAATGTATCAACACGTCCCAATTTGTCAAACAATACATCACCGAGACCTGAGATAACTTCTGAAGGAGTATAGAAACTTGTAAGAATTGAATTTTTAAGAGAACTAATATATGAATCATATTGTGTAGGAGCATTCTCTTTAATTACATTATGGATGTCTTGGATTAATGGTTTTAAGTTTTCTTCATATCCCCAATCCTTCTCGAAAGGCAATAAAAATGCCTTGATACCGCCAAATCCCTGATAATTTTCAAGAATTTTACGCTCATCAAGGCTTAAATCTTTTCTGTCGTTTTTAACGATTTCAAATGCTAACTTAATAGCTTGGTAATTTTGTTCTAAAACCTGTTTTTTGTTGTAAGACATTTTCTTCGTAGAATTTTTGAATGTAACCGAGTAATTCGATTTCTCCCAAATCCCTATTCTTAATTGCATCAATACCAATACTACTCTCTAAGTATCGTTTTATTCTACGGCACATTCTTGACAGTTCTAATCCTTCACCCTCCATTTGGTCGAACCAATTCATGAAATCGAATTGAATCAATCTTTTAATTTCGGATAAATAATAGTCGCCCTCAATAGCAAATACCGTAGATAGTATTTGATTTTCGATTAAACTTGGGTCTAACTCTTCATCTCTTAATTTGTTTTTAAGAGCCAGAGCATCATCGTTTAACCTATTTGCGTAAGATTCAATTTCACTTTCGTCCATATCTAACTCTATCCCTGAACGATTAATGACCATATTAAATAGGTTGATGAAATATAAATCTTGTGGGTTTTTAACGGGAGTTATCATATATCTTTCGCTAAATTATGTTTAAAACTTTGACAAATATACAAAAATTTCTTATTTTTAATAAAATAAAAAAAAATTTCTTATTTTTTTTGTTGGTTATACAAAGTTTGTGGTTTTTACCTATTTCATCAATACCAAAAAAATACATTCTTAAGCAGATTTCATTCATTTTGAAAATTATTTAATTTGAAGAATGTACGATTTCGTACAAAATCGAAATTAAATAGTACATAGAGTTTTTTAATGTTAGAACGTGGATTTCTATTGAGTATCTTTCGCACACAAATTTTATCTTATTTCATTGAATCTTAATCATGAAAACAATTTATTCAAATGCTGATATTGATATACTTGTTACTCAAGATACAAGCAATCTAACAAGTGCCGTAAATTTTTTAGAGAAAGTAACCTACGGTAATGAAGGAATTTTATACAGTCATTTTAAAGAGAACATTCAAAAAAAGTTATATAGTTATAAGAATACATACTTTTTTTTTATATATACTAAAACCAAAGAAATGATAGGTTTTTACCTACTTTCAAAAAGGAATATCACATTTAAAAATGAAAGTATAACAGGATTTTATGGTAGATATTTATCAATCTTACCGTCGCATTCAAACAAAGGCATGGGGCATATTTTAAAAACAAAAGCAGTAGAGTATGTTCTGAGCCTATTAGATTTAAGAGAAAAAGCAATTATCTATTCTTATATAGAGGAAAACAATAAAAAGTCTTTATCTATATCAAAAAATGAGTATTCATTATATTCAAAACTAAAGTCCAATATATTTTTTAGATTTTTTCCAAAAAAACATAGTGAGTTTGCTCGATGTAATGAAGCAGAGTTACAAGTAGTAAAAGAAAAATTATTAAGTACTCAATCAAATTATTCTTTCTTTTTTTTAGATAATATAGGCTATGATAACAACTACTTTATAATAAAGGAAGATGGGAAAATAGTTGCAGGTATGCAAGCAAATCCAACGGCGTGGAAAATAGCTAAAATAAAAGGCTCATTTGGGATACTAATAAAAATTATAGAAAAAATACCAGTTATTAATAAAGTATTCAATTCGAAAAACTACAAATTTGTAGCAATAGAGTCTATATATCTCGAAAAGGGTAAAGAAAAATACCTTTACCCTTTATTAGAGAGTATTTTGAACGAATTTTCTTATAATACAGTCGTCCTTGAAATTGACACAAACAATCCAATTCAAGAAATGTTATCCAAGGATAAACAGTTAGGAATTATTGAAGATTATAAATTAACGACTCCAATAAATACACTAATAATGTTTAAGACCCACAATATAGAAGTAAGTGTACATGATTTTGAACACTTCTCACCTGCCCTTGCTTCTTCATTTGACTTTACTTAATCAAGATTTTAATCTCCGTAATGCACTTACATGAGTTCTTGACAAGCCTAAAAAAGAAGCTAAATGTTGAACTTGAACCCTATTTAATAAAGATGGATGTTCTCGTGCAAAGAACTCTAATCTATCTTTGGCATTTAATCTTAGGGAACGTACTCTCTCGTCGTGCATGATAAGAGATATTTCTAAAATTCTACAAGTGATAGCTAACGTTTCTGGAAACTCAAAATAGAGTGCATCCAAATCTTCTTTCTTGAATGTTACTATAATAGATTCTTCGTAAAGCTCTATGTACTCAAAAGAAGGCGTTTGAGTTAAATAGCTTTTTGTTGAATACACAAAAGGAAACTTTGATTCATCAACTATCCACGCTGTCAATTCTTCTCCCTCACTATCAATATAGTATGACCTAATAATCCCTTTAACAATAAAGTAGAGTTTATTTGATGTCTCCCCTGGTGTTAGTAATAGTGTTCCTTTTGGCAACCTTTGTAACAATGCAATACTCTTTATTTTTTCTGCTCCAGCTTGACTTATAGGAAAAGGAATAAGCGATTGTAAGTAATCAATTAATTCGTTCATAGGTTATATAATCATTTTATGTTTGACGTGTCAAAAAAATAGGCGTAAACGTTACTGACCCACAAGTCTGAGGCTCTGGGAAGCCCAACGCAACAGTGTAAAGTAACGCTACGCCATGACACAGCGTCATACCTTACCATCGTGTTGCGTTTAAGAAATTTCCCAGATTTCAGACAAACAGATGTTCAAGTAGAACAAAAAAATACCTATATAATATTCAAATATTACATTTAGACTAAAAATTTTATTAAAGTTTCTTTTCAAATGACCTGCAATTTATATTAATAATATAATTCAATTAAAGCAAAAACTAAACTTTATATGGCCGCT
>OFDN01000791.1_pt1 | contig 23448 bp, 23 predicted proteins | sample 1520971 | NCBI WGS metagenome assembly OFDN01 (sample SAMEA94257418, study PRJEB24077) | hot springs metagenome | biome: Aquatic biome; feature: Geographical feature; material: Water | place: India | collected 2012-06-12 | depth 5 m
AAGCGGCCGTCACCGTCGGCCATGGCCTTCAGCTTGCCGAAGGCGCTGGCCCGCGACAGGTACTTCATCCCGCAGTCGGGGGCGGCGATCAGCCGTTCGGCCGGGACATGCTCCAGACCGCGGCGGATGCGGGACGCGACCAGCGCTTCGGCCTCCACCTCCGGATCGCCGAGGTTGATCACGCCGAGGATGATGGATTGGCGGGTGAAGTCGCGGAGGATGCCGAGGTCGTAGTTCGGCTGCGCCGCCTCAATGGAAATCTGGTCCGCCGCGCTGTCGGCGAGCTGGCTGAGGAAGGCGTAGCCGCCCTTCTTGTCATGGACGAACTGGGCATAGCCGAAGCAGAGATGGACCGCCTTGGTGCACGTGATGCCCTGGAGCGCCCGGTCGATGACCCGCACGCCGAAGCGGGCCGCGTCGTCCGGGAAGGCCTGGAGCCAGGGCTCGTCGAGCTGGATCACGTCCGGGCCGATGGTCTGGAGTTCCAGCAGCTCCTCGTTGAGTGCCGCGGCGAAGTCCATCGCCAGGGCTTCCACGTCGCCGTAGGTCTCGTCCTGCGCCTGATGGGCCATGGTGAAGGGGCCGGGCAGGGTGATCTTGATGCGGCGGTCGGTGTTGCGCTTCAGGAAGGCCAGCGGCTCGTTCTCAACGGCGTGCACCCGGCGGATGCGGCCGGTGATGCGCGGCACCATCACCGCCTTGCCGGCGCGACCGACGATCGAGGCGGGATTGTCGATGTCCACGCCTTCCAGGCTGTTGGCGAAATGGTTGGAGTAGCTTTCCCGCCGGATCTCGCCGTCGGTGATGATGTCGAGCCCGGCCCGCTCCATGTCGCGGATGGCGACCAGGGTGGCGTCGTTCTGCGCCTCTTCAAGGAACTCGGCCGGCACGCGCCAGAGATCGGCGGCGCGGATGCGCGGCACGAAGGTCTTCAACCGCTCGCGGTCGATCAGCCAGTCCGGCTGCGGGTAGCTGCCGACCACCGTCGTCGGCAAAAGCGTATGGGTCATGGTCCTGTCCCTCCCTCTCTTGATTGTCATCGACTGATTGGAAAATCCGCATGAGCAGCAGGCGCATCCCGCTTCCCACCTTTGACGCCCTCGACGCCGATCAGCGCGCCGTGCACGACGCCATCGCGGCCGGACCGCGGGGCCGCGTGCGCGGGCCGACGCAGATCTGGCTGCACAGCCCGGAACTCGCCGACCGCGCGCAGCGGCTGGGCGAGACCCTGCGCTGGGGCACGGTGTTCGAGGAGCGGCTGAGCAAGCTGGCGATCCTCGTCACCGCGCGGCACGTGACGGCCCACTATGTCTGGCGCAACCACTCCCCGACCGCCGAGGCTTGCGGCCTGTCCGCGGCCGTTGTCGATGCCATCCGCCACCGCCGCACGCCCGTGTTCGAGCGGGAGGACGAGGCGGCGGTTCACGCCTTCACCACCCAAGTCCTGGAACGGCACCGGGTTGACGACGATACGCTGGGGCGGGTGACCGACCTGTTCGGCGCGCGCGGCGCCGTCGAGCTGGGGGCGCTGATCGGCTACTACCACATGGGCGCCATCGCGCTGGAGCTGGCCCGGCCGCCACTGGTCGGCGGCGGCGTCAGCGACCTTCCGGAGCTTGGCGGCTGAGACGGTGCCGCGCGGCCCCGTCACCGGGGCGCGGCCTTCAGCTCCCGGCTGACGCGCACCATCGCTTCGAGGCGCACGAGGTGGGCGGCGACGAACTGGCGGGTCGGCTCGTCGGTCAACCGCCCGTCGGCGTCGAACTTCTGTGGCGCGCCGCCCACCAGCACCTCCGGCCCGTTGACCATGAAGGCGTTGAGGTAGACGAGGATCTGGCGCAGATGGTGGTTGGCCAGGGCCGTACCGATCAGGCCGCGGCTGGCGCCCATGATCGCCACGGGCTTGCCGTCGAAGGGCTGGTCCGGCCCGCGCGACGCCCAGTCGATGGCGTTCTTCAGCACGCCGGGGATGGAGCGGTTGTATTCCGGCGTGGCGAAGACGATGGCGTCGGCCGACCGCATGGCCTGGCGCAGGGCGTCCGCCGCAGGCGGGAAGCCGGCCTGGAGCACGTCGTCGTTGAAGTGGGGCACGTCGGCGATGTCGTGGATGTCAACCGACATGCCCGCGGGCGCCAGCTCCTGCACGGCGCGCAGCAGCGCGGTGTTGTAGGAGCCCCGCCGGAGGCTTCCGGAAATGCCGAGCACCCTGATCATGGTCCCACCCCTGGCTTGACTTGGTTCGCGCGGAGGGGCGGCGCCCTCCACAGCGGGTGGGTGCATAATATCGATTTTTTGGTTTGGATCGAGAAAATTTGCATGACGAACAGCCACGCCGCAGGGGTGACGCGGCGTGGCTGTTCGATTGGTGGAGGCGTCGGGGTCAGGCCGCCCGCGTGCGGAAGCCCACCTCGCCCAGCCGCTCCACGGCGAGACGCAGGTGCTGGCCCGGCTTCAGCGCCTCAGCGGCGGTGGCAGCGCCGGCCAGCACGATGTCGCCGGCCTCCAGCCGCTCGCCGCGCAGCGCCACCAGCCGGGCCGCCGCCACCAGCGAACGGGCGGGGTGGCCGAGGATGGCGGCCGAGGATCCGATCAGCGCCGGACGCCCGTCGATCTCCACCACCATGCCGAGGTTGGCGACGTCGGTCGCCGGGTCGCACCAGGGCCCCAGCACGACGCCGGAGGAGGAGCTGTTGTCCGCCACCACGTCGGTCAGGGAGAAGCGGAAGTTCTCGTAACGGCTGTCGATGATCTCGATGGCCGGGGCCACCGCCGCCACCGCGGCCATGGCTTCGGTCATCGACACCGCGCCGGCCAGCGGCGCCTTGAGCAGGAAGGCGATCTCCGGCTCGGCGCGGGGGTGGACGTAGCGGGCGATGTCGATGTCGCCGCCGTCCTCCACCAGCATGCCGTCGGTCAGCCGGCCCCAGATCATCTCATCGACGCCCATCTGGGCCATCTTTGCGCGGCTGGTGAAGCCCATCTTCACGCCGATGCGCCGCTCGCCGCGGTCGTAGCGGCATTGCAGCAGGGCGGCCTGCACCGCGTAGGCGTCGTCGAGCGACAGCGGCTCGGGCAACTGGGCGACGGCGCGGGCCTTGACGGCGGCCTCGTCGAGCCGGGCGGCGATGGAAGCGAGCTCAGGCATCGGTGGCCTCCGCGTTGCGGGTCTTGTCAGGGTTCTGGGCAAGGTCTTTTGCGAGGTCGAGTGCCACGTCGACGATCATGTCCTCCTGCCCGCCGACCATGCGGCGGCGGCCCAGCTCGACGAGGATGGTGCGGGTGTCGACGCCGTAGGTCTTGGACGCCGTCTCGGCGTGGCGCAGGAAGCTGGAATAGACGCCGGCGTAACCGAGCGACAGGCTTTCGCGGTCCACGCGCACGGGGCGGTCCTGCAAGGGGCGGACGAGGTCGTCGGCCGCGTCCATCAGGGCGAACAGGTCGCAGCCATGCGCCATCCCCATGCGCTCGGCGACGGCGATGAAGACCTCCAGCGGCGCGTTGCCGGCCCCGGCCCCCATGCCGGTGAGCGAGACGTCCACCCGCGTCGCCCCGTGCTGCACGGCGACAACGGAATTGGCGACGCCGAGCGACAGGTTGTGGTGGGCGTGGATGCCGGTCTGCGTCTTCGGGTCCAGCACGTCGGCGAAGGCCTTGAAGCGGTCGGCCACCCCGTCCATCAGCAGGGCGCCGGCGGAATCGGTGACGTACACGCAGTGGGCGCCGTAGCCCTCCATCAGCTTGGCCTGCTTGGCCAGCTCGGCCGGCGGCAGCATGTGCGCCATCATCAGGAAGCCGGCGACGTCCATTCCCAGCTTGCGGGCGTGCTCGATGTGCTGCTTGGCGACGTCCGCTTCCGAGCAGTGGGTGGCGACGCGTACGGAGCGGGCGCCGGCCGCGTACGCCTCGCTCAAATCGTGCACGGTGCCGATGCCGGGGATCAGCAGCGTGGCGACGGTGGCGCGCGTCGCCACCTCGGCCGCCGCCGCGATCCAGGCGAGGTCGGTGTGGGCGCCGAAGCCGTAGGTGAAGCTGGCCCCGGACAGCCCGTCGCCGTGCGAAACTTCGATGCTGTCGACGCCGGCCCGGTCGAGCGCCGCGGCGATCGCCTTCACCTCGTCGATGGAGTAGCGGTGGCGGATGGCGTGCATGCCGTCGCGCAGAGTGACGTCCTGGATGTACAGACGGTGGGTCATCGTGTCGTGTCCCCCTCAGGCTGCGGCCAGCCGCTCGGCGGTGGTGAGCGCCGCCGAGGTCATGATGTCGAGGTTGCCGGCGTAGGCGGGCAGGTAATGGGCGGCCCCTTCCACCTCCAGGAAGACGGAGACCTTGAGACCGGTGCGGTCGCCGAGACCCGGGATGCGCACCGGGTTGTTGTCGCCGATGCGGTCGATCTGCACCGCCTGCTTCAGCCGGTATCCCGGCACATAGCGCTGCACGTCGGCCACCATGCGCTCGACGGAATCGGCGATCGCCTGCGGGTCGGCGTCGGCGGCGAGGCACATCACGGTGTCGCGCATGACCAGCGGCGGCTCGGCCGGGTTCAGGATGATGATCGCCTTGCCGCGCTCGGCCCCGCCCACCTGTTCGATGGCGCGGCTGGTGGTCTCGGTGAACTCGTCGATGTTGGCGCGCGTGCCGGGACCGGCGGAGCGCGAGGAGATGGAGGCGACGATCTCCCCGTACGCCACCGGCGTCACCCGGCGGATGGCGGCGACGATGGGGATGGTCGCCTGCCCGCCGCAGGTCACCATATTGAGGTTGGCGGCCCCGAGATTCCGGTCGAGGTTGACCACCGGCACGACGTAGGGGCCGATGGCGGCCGGGGTCAGGTCGATCACCCGCTTGCCGTCGCGTTGCAGCACGGCGTTGTGCCGGGCGTGGGCGCCGGCCGAAGTGGCGTCGAAGACGATGCCGATGTCGGCGTAGCCGGGCAGGCGGGTCAGCCCCTCCAGCCCCTCGTGCGTGGTCGCGACCCCCATCCGGCGCGCCCGCGCCAGCCCGTCGGAGTCCGGATCGATGCCGACCATCGCGGCCATCTCCAGACGCTCCGCCGTGCGCATCACCTTGATCATCAGGTCGGTGCCGATGTTGCCCGAGCCGATGATGGCGACCTTGGTCTTTCCGCTCATGATGGTTTCCCCTACGCCGCGCACGCGACCCGGACGGAGCCGAGCCCGTTGATCCTCGCCTCCAGCCGGTCCCCCGGCCCGAAGGCCACCATGGGGCCGAGCGCCCCCGACAGCACCATGTCGCCGGCCGCCAGCGGACGCCCCACCGCGGCCATCTTGCGGGCCAGCCAGACCAGCGCGTTCAGCGGGTTGCCCAGGCAGGCCGCACCGGCGCCGAAGGAGACCGGCTCGCCGTTCTTCTCCATCACCATGCCGCACAGCCTGAGATCGAAGCGGTCGAGCGTCACCGGCGTGCCGCCCAGCGCGTACAGCCCGCTGGAGGCGTTGTCGGCGATGGTGTCGAGGATGCGGATGTCCCAGGCGGCGATGCGGCTGTCCACCACCTCGATGGCCGGCAGGGCGTAGGCGACGGCGCCCAGCACCTCGGTGACGGTGGTGTCCGCGCGCGGCAGGTCGCGCTCCAGCACGAAGGCCACCTCCGCCTCGCCCTTGGGCTGGATCAGCCGGCCGGGGGCGATCTCGGCGCCGTCCAGCAGCTCCATGTCGGCGAACAGCATGCCGTAGTCGGGCTGATCGACGCCGAGCTGCTTCTGCACGGCGACCGAGGTCAGCCCGATCTTGCGCCCGACCAGCCGCCGGCCGGCGTCGATCCAGTGAGCCGTGTTGAGGTCCTGCACGCGGTAGGCGGCGTCGAGGTCGCCGGCGGGCAGCAACTCGCGGATGGGGGCGATCGGCTGCCCGGTCTCCTGCGCGGTGCGCAGGCTGAGCGCGATGTCGGCGGCGGTCATGGTTCGGGTTCCCTGTTCCGTGATGGCAGGAGGGCGTCGTGGCTCACGGCCCCACGAGCCGCGGCAGGAAGAGGACGATCTCGGGCACGTAGGTGATCAGCATCAGCACGCCGATGGCGATGCCCAGCATCGGCAGGGCGGCCTTCGACACCTCCTCCAGCGAGGCCTTGCTGATGGCGCAGACGATGAAGAGGCAGAGGCCCACCGGTGGGGTCGCCATGCCGATCACCAGATTGACGCACACCACGATGCCGAGGTGGATCAGGTCGATGTCGAAACGCTGCGCCAACTCCAGCAGCACCGGCAGGGTGACGATCAGGGCGCCGATCGGCTCCAGGAAGCAGCCCAGCAGCAGCAGCACGAGGTTGATCAGCAGCAGGATCACCCAGCGCTCGTCGGTCAGGCCGGAGATGGCGTTGACGATAGCCTCCGGGATGCGCTCGATGCCGAACACGAAGGACACGATGCTGGCCATGGCGACCACCAGCATGATGCCGGCCGTCATGATCGCCGAGGACACCACCGCCTCGTACAGCGACGCCAGCGTCAGCGAGCGGTAGAGCACGCCGGCGATGAGCAGCGCGTAAATCACCGCGACCACCGCGGCTTCGGTCGCCGTGACGATGCCGGTGCGGATGCCGCCCAAGATCACCACCGGCAGCATCAGGATGGGGATCGCCCGCAGGAAGGCGCGCAGGAAGCCGGCAAGGCCCACGGCCTCCGCTTTTGGATAGTTGTTCCGGTGCGCCGTCCACAGCGCGTAGCCGCAGAGCGCCAGCCCCAGCAGCAGGCCCGGCATCACACCGGCCAGGAACAGCTCGCCGATGGAGGTGCTGGACAGCGCGCCATAGACCACGAGCGCGATGCTGGGCGGGATGATCGGCCCGATGATCGACGACACGGCGGTCAGGGCCGCCGCGTAGGGCACCGGGTAGCCCTGCTTCGCCATGCCCGGGATCAGCACCGAGCCCATGGCGGCCGCGTCGGCCGTGGCCGAGCCGCTGACCCCGGCGAAAAAGACGCTGGAGCTGACGTTGACCAGCGACAGCCCACCGCGGAAGCGCCCGAGCGCACATTGGGCGAACTGGATGATGCGGTCGCTGATGCCGCCCACATTCATGATGTTGCCGGCCAGGATGAACAGCGGCACGGTCAGCAGGATGAACTGGTCGACGCCGACGATGAGGCGCTGCGGGAAGGCCAGCAGCATGGACATCTGGCCGGTGGCGATCATGTAGACGGCCGCCGCCAAGCCCAGCACGATGACGATCGGCACGCCGATCAGCAGGAACACGAAGAAGCTGCCGAGAAAGATGGTCATGGCCGGTGGTCCCCGCCGAAGAGCCCGCGCAGGTGGCGGACCAGCGCCGCCGTCATGTGCGCCATGAGGATGAGCAGGCCGACCGGCACCGACAGATAGACCCAGGACACCGGGATCTGCAGGGCCGCGGCCGTCTGCATGCTGTTCATCTCCGCGAACTCCCAGCCGTACCAGGCCAGCGTGAGCAGCAGGGCGATGGCGAAGAGGTCGGCCACCACCGCGCAGACCAGCGCCGGCACCCGGCCCAGCCGGTCGGTGAAGACCGTCACCCCGACCATCTCGCCCTTCTCGAAGGAAGCGCCGGCCAGCAGGAAGGTTTGCAGGATCAGCAGGAAGCGCGCCGCCTCGTCCGGCCAGAACAACGAGGATTCGAACACGTAGCGCGAGACGACCTGGGCGGCGGTCAACGCGACGATGCCGCCCATGGTGATGACGGAGACGACACCGACCGCCCCCCAATAGAGGGAGGCCGCGGTCGACCGCCGCGCGCGTCCCGTCGTTCCGTTGTCCACCGCCATGACCATGGCGCCTTCCTTTTCCGTGACGTCCGGCATGCCGCGCGCGGGGCCGGCGGCCCCGCGGCTGTCCTGGATCATTGGGCGCTTTTGCGGACGTGCTCGGCGAACTCCTTGATCAGCGGGTTCTTGGCCTCGTACTCCGCCGACAGGGCCTTCACCTTCTCGCGCGCGGTCGCGACGTCATCGAACGCGATGATCTGGACGCCCTGGGCCGCGATCTTCTTGGCGGCGTCGCCCTCCTGGGCGGCGGCGGCCTCGACCTGCGGGCGGATGGTCTCGCGCGCCGCGTCGGTCAACACCTTGCGCTGCTCGGGCGTCAACCGGTCGAACTTCGCCTTGTTGACGATGGTGACGGCCGGGAAGAAGTACTGGCCGGTCATCGTCATGTGCTTGGCCTTCTCGTAGAAGCGCTCGGACAGCACCGACGACACGTTGATCTCCGCCCCGTCGAGCGCTCCGGTCTCCAGCGCGGTGTAGACCTCGCCATAGGGCATCGGCGTCGGGTTGGCGCCGAGCGCGCGGAAGATCGCGATGTGCAACGGGTTCGGCACCACGCGGATCTTCAGGCCCTGCATGTCGGTGACCTTTTGCACCGGACGCTTGGCGTTTAGGAAATGGCGGAAGCCGCCTTCGTAGTAGCCGAGGCCCTTGATGCCCAGCGCGTCGAGGCTCGCCAGCATCTTGTCGGCCGCGGGCGACAGGAAGGCGTCGGCCAGCGCCGGGTAGGAGGGGATGAGGAAGGGGAGCTGCAGCGCGTCCATGACCGGCGTGAACAGCGCGAAGGTGGAGGAGGAAACCACGGCCGCGTCGATGGTGCCGAGCCGCACCCCTTCCAGAAGCTGGCGGTCGTCGCCGAGCTGGCGGGCGGGGTAGACGCTGATCTCCATCGTCCCGCCGCTCTTCTTCGCGACGGCGTCGCGGAACATCTCCGCCCCGATGTGGAAGGGGTGGGACGTCTGGGTGACGTGGCCGAGCTTCAGCGTCACGTCGGCGGCCTGGGCCACCGGAGCCGCCATGAGGGCCGCGCCCAGCGCGAACGCCAGCATCGCAGTGCGCATCGTATCCTCCAAAAGGGTCGTGCAGGACGAGATTGTTTCGTTCTGCGAGACGATTGTCGCCTTGCGCGATTAATCGCCGTCCTACGATCCAGTGTCAAGCCTCGTTTGCAAATTTCGAGACGCTTGTATCGATGTACGATACGTGGTTAGGATACAGCGGATGCGAACGTTCCGCGACCGGAACGGCCATTCCGCCCCCAACGAATTCCCACAGGACTGTCAGAAGGAACGGGATCGATGCCCATCATCGACATCACGCTGGTCCAAGGCCGCCCCGACGACCGCATCGAACGGCTGATCGCCGAGGTGACCGACGCCGCCGTGCGTTCGCTGGACGCGCCGCGCGAGACGGTGCGCGTCGTCGTGCGTGAGGTGCCGCCGAACCGCTTCGGGGTCGCCGGCCGCAGCAAGGCCGCGGGCGGTGCGGCGTGAGCCGCGACATATCGGGAGATCTCGGGGTGACGACCTGCACGCTGCGGCTGGTGGAGGACGTGCTGCCGCCGTCCGCCCAGCCGGTCTATCTGCCCGCCGCGGAGCGGGCCATCTATGTGGTCGAGGGTGACGTCACCCTCGAGCATCCGGACGGCTGCCAGCACCAGCGCGCCGACGGCGCGTGGCTGGGCGGCGCCCCGGTGGCTCTGGTGGCCGGGTCCGCGGGGGTGCGGCTGTGGCGCTGGGAGCTGGTGGCCGCCGGTGGCGGGGGCGATGGGCTGCTGCGCTCGGCCCCCGGCAGCGACTCGGCGCTGAAGCTGAAGGCCGACCTGGAGTTCGACGCGCGGCAGGACTGGCTGATGCGCTGCGACCGGGTGGAGTTCCCCAAGGGTGGTGTGGCGCTGACCCACGTCCACCAGGGGCCGGGCATCCGCTGCTGCCTGTACGGTGAAATCCGCATCGACACCGAAGGGCGGAGCGGCACCTTCCCCGCCGGGCACGCGTGGCTGGAGCGCGGGTACGAGCCAGTGCTGGCGCCGACCACCGAGCGGGAGGAGACCGCCTTCATCCGCTGCTTCATCCTGCCGCGGGCCTGCAAGAGCCGCAGCTCCATCCGCTACGTCCGGCCGGAGGACGCCGCGAAGCCGAAGACGCAGCGCTACCACGTGTTCGGTGAGCGTTTCATCACGCTGGGCGCCTGACGGCGCTCCCCCCTTGGCAGGGGGCCGGGGATGGGGCAGCGTGTGGATGCGCCATTCCCGGCCCGGACCGGCCGGATGTTCGACGGGACCCGAGGCATGGACGACAGCAGCGAGCGCACACGCGACCCGGCACTCTTCCCGTCGGCGCTCCCCCCGGTCGTGGAGCTTGCCCGCCCGGCCGCCGGCGGCCGTGACGAGACGGCCGACGGGCTGCCGACGGCGGTCATCGCGCTGCGCGTGATGGAGGCGCTGAGCGGCGCCGACGGCGAGCTGGGGGTCACCGAGCTGGCGCGCGAGCTGGGCATGCCCAAGGCGCGGGTGCACCGGCACCTGACCGCGCTGCGCGACCACGGCTATGTGGCGCAGAACCCGCGCACCAACCGCTACGGCATCGGCTGGCGGCTGTTCCTGCTGGGGCAGCAGCTCGTGCGGCGCTTCAATGTGGTGTCGCTGGCCAAGCCGGTGATGGAGGAGCTGCGCGACCGGGTCGAGCAGACCATCGTGATCTCCACCTTCACCGAGGACGAGGTCGTGGTGCTGGACTTCGTTCCCGGCCGCAGCGCGCTGGAAATGGTGCTGCGGCCCGGCACGCGCTTCACCTTCAACTCGGTGGCGCAGGGCAAGATCGCGCTGGCCTTCGGCCCGCCGGCGCTGCTGCAGCGGTTGACGACGGCGCCGCTGCGGCCGAGCACGCCGCACACCGTCATCGACCCCGACCGGCTGACGCTGGAAGTGGAGATGGTGCGCCGCCGCGGCTGGGCCGACGCGCCGGAGGAGGTGTTCGCCGGTGTCAACGCCATCGCCGCACCGCTCTTCCAGGCGGACGGCACCTTGTATGGCGGGCTGGCCGTGGTCGGCTCCATCCACTATCTGCCAAAGCCGCCGCGCGAGGAAACCGTGCAGGCCCTGCTCGCCGCCGCCGCCAAGGTGTCGGCGATCATGGGCTACGCGGGGCCGCGCCCCTGAAGCTGCGGTCCTGTAGAGGATGATGCGGGTGTGCGGCCGTCATTGACGCCGACTGCTTCGCATGCCTACAGTTCCCCCGAAGCGACCTATAGAGGAGTCGCGATCAAGGAGGGAACGGACCATCATGCCGGTGATCGATTTCCGCGTGCGCCCGCCCGTGCGGGGCTTCCTCGACACGCTGATGTACAGCAACGGTGCCCGCCGCGACGCCTTCACCCGCAGCGTCGGCTTCGAGCCGTCGCCCGCCGCGCAGACCCAGTCCATGGACCTGCTGCTGAAGGAGATGGACGAGGCTGGCGTGACCCGCGGCGTGGTGGTGGGCCGCTTCGCCGGGATGCTGGGCTCGGTGTCCAACGACGACGTGGCCGCCGTGGTCCGGGACCATCCGGACCGCTTCATCGGCGTCGCCTCCATCGACCCCACCGACCGCCGCCGCGCCATGGACACCATCCGCGACGCGATGAAGGCCGGTTTCAAGGCTGTGAACATCGAGCCCGGCGCCTATCCCACGCCGCTCTACACCGACGACCGCCGCCTGTACCCGATCTATGCGATGTGCGAGGACGAGAAGGTGCCGGTGGTGATCATGACCGGCGGCACCGCCGGGCCGGACCTCAGCTACTCCAACCCCATCCTGATCGACCGGGTGCTGGCGGACTTCCCCAAGCTGAAGATGATGGCGGTGCACGGAAACTGGCCGTGGGTGACGGAAATCCTGCACGTCGCCTTCCGCCGGCCGAACTTCTACCTGTCGCCGGACATGTACTTCTCCCGCATGCCGGGCTGGGAGGAGTATGTGAAGGCGGCCGACGGCTTCCTGGCGGACCGCACGGTCTACGCCAGCTCCTTCCCGTTCTGCCCGCTGAAGGACTATCACGCGTGGTTCACCACGCTGCCGATCCGTCAGGAGAACATGGAGCGCGTGATGCACCGCAACGCGCTTGACTTCCTGGGCATGGAGTCGCTGTGAGGGTGGGGGAGGGGCCGCGGCGCGGTTCCTCCCTCCGCTCGCTCGCCGGGCCGTCAGGCTTGGGATGATGTTTCCCGCCAATGACACTATCGTCCCGAAAATTTGTATGTTTGCCAAACGATCTTATTGCGCTTCGTCCCATCCCGACATAGCATCGTCTTCAGGGCAGCAGCCATGCCCTTCGCCCGATCGGCCGAAGCGCGCGGCCGCCGGCGCGACATCCCGCAAGACCCGAAGCGATGAGGAACGGACCGCCCGCGGGGCCCGCCCCCCCCTGGGCCGCCGAAGCGGCCTGGCGGCCGCGCGCACCGGCACCATAACGGCCCCCGGCAACAGCGTCGGAGGGTCGGCTTGAGTGGGAGGAGACGATGACGAAACCGATCGATCTGGCGCAGGACGCCCGATCCGCCCGACGGCTGGGCGCGCTCACCGAAGAAACCCTCGACACCACCGACGACCTCGGCATCAAGCTCTCCGGCGTGTCGCGCCGCGACCTGATGCGCATCGCGTCCACGGTCGGCATCACCTCGACCCTGGCGGCGGCGGCCACCATGGGCGGGGTCTTCTCGGCCGAGGCGCTGGCCCAGACCGCCAACAGCGTCTACAACCGGCGCTACGCGGCGCAGCCCAAGCAGGTGCTGACGCTGGGCACCATCTTCACGCCCGAGCAGCACAACGTGCAGCGCGCCGGCGTGTGGGACTTTGTGCGCGACCTGGAGGACCGCACCGACGGCGCGCTGCGGGTCGAGATGCTGTCCGGCGGCGGTGTCTGCGCCGAGCCGGTCTGCGTGCAGAAGTCGATGGGCGGCGTGCTCGACATCGCCAGCTCGTCCACCCAGAACGCGTCGGGCGTGGCGCCCTGGCTGAACGCGCTCGACTTCCCCTACATGTTCCGCAGCAACGCGCAGATCTATCACTTCTTCTTCAATCCCGCGTCGGAAAAACTGTTCCGCAAGACCTTCCGGGAACAGCACGGGATGGAATACCTGTTCGGCCTGTGCGAGATGCGCAAGCTGTTCATGGGCGCCAAATGGCGCGACAAGCCGCCGGTCACCAGCGTGACGCAGCTTGCCGGCACCAAGAACCGGGTGACCAACACCCAGCTCGGCCGCATCGCCATGCAGCTCATGGAGCTGAACCCGGTGCCGGTGGCCTGGGTGGAGACGCTGGACGGCATGAAGTCCGGCCTGATCGACGGGATGGAGACCTGGACCACCGCCTGCACCGCCTTCAACATGGCGCCGGTGGTGTCGAAATACGTGGGCCTGAACTTCATCCCGGGCATCCAGCACGTGTCGATGCGGGTGAAGACGCTGGAGAAGATCGGGCCGGAGCTGCGCGCCCAGGTGATGGAGAGCGCCTACCACACGCAGTCGACCGTCATGTACAACAACGAGGCCGGGCTGCGCATCCTCAGCGGCGAGATGGCGAACCCGCCGCCCGACACCATTCTCGGCAAGAACAAGGTCGAGATGAACTTCCTCTCCGCCGCGGCACTGGACGAGGCGGAGAAGATCGCCAGCCCGACCCGCAAGGAATACGACAGCTGGCACGAGCGGCTGAACAAGATGGCCGGCTTCAACGTCTACGAGGCGATGCTGCCGGTCGCGCGCGAATACCCGGTGGACGGGCTGGCGATCAATGTCGAGCCGCGGCGCTGGTGGAAGGCTTGAGGCGGCGGGAGGGCGCCAGCGCCCTCCCTTCGGCCAGGGGATGGCAGGGGGTGCCGTCGTGACCGCCCCCGTCGCCACCCGCTCCGCAAGGTCCTCGCCGGCCGGCTTCGCGCTCGGTGCCGTGCGGTGGCTCGACCGCAACCTTGAAAAATCGGTGCTGCTGCTCGCCTATTCCGCCTGCGCGGTGATCATCGCGGTGGAGGTGTTCCGCCGCTACGCGCTGTCCACCCAGGCGCCGTGGAGCACGACCATCCCGGCCTACATGTTCCTGTGGGTCACCTGGCTGGGGGCGGCCTACGGCGTGAAGATCCGCGCGCATCTGAGCTTCGGCGAGGTGCGCGACCGGCTGTCCCGGCGCACGCAGTATCTGCTGATGCAGATGGATTACCTGCTGTATCTGGTCTTCGGGCTGGTCGTGATCCATTACTCCGGCGAGCTCTTGTCCATGCAGATGGACAATTTCTCGGTCGTGCCCGGCACCGACGACATCCCGCAATGGTGGTTCTACAGCGCCACGCCGGTGGGCTGGTGCCTGCTGCTGTTCCGGGTGCTGCAGAACGCGGTGATCGACTTCCGGGCCATGCGCACGGGCGCGCCGCTGAAGGTGCGCGGCGAACTGGCGCTCGACTGACCCGCAGCGCCGACCCGCAACAGGAACCGACCCGGGGGAACGGACGATGTCGGACACGCTTCTCATCATTCTGACGACGGCGGCGGCGCTGGGGCTGTTCGTCTACGGCACGCCGATCTTCCTGCTGATGGGGCTGTGGGTGGTGGCGGCCCACCTCATCTACGGCTTCTCGCTCGCCAACATCGGCATCAGCATGTTCGAGGGGTTGAACAGCTTTGCGCTGCTCGCCGCCCCCCTGTTCATCCTGACCGGCGACCTGATCGCCGGCGGCGGCATCGCGCGCCGCATCACCGACTTCACGCTCGCAGCGCTCGGCTGGTTGCGCGGCGGGCTGGGCATGGCGGCGATCACCGCCTGCGGCATGTTCGCGGCGATCAGCGGGTCGAACTCCGCCACCGCGGCGACCATCGGCTCGATCACCTTCCCGGCGATGCGCGACCAGAAATACGGTGACTCCTTCTCGGCCGCGACGGCGGCATCGGGCGGGGTGGTCGGCATCATCATCCCGCCCAGCATTCTGTTCATCATCTACGGCTATCTCGTGAACGTGCCGGTGGGGGAGCTCTTCCTGGCCGGCGTCGGACCGGGGCTGCTGATGGTGGCGGCGATGCTGCTGGCCTGCCACCTTGTCAGCCGACGGCAGAAGCTCGGCACCATCATCCCGTTCCAGGCGTCGGAGGCGGCGCGGCGCACGCCCGGAATCAGCATCGCCATGGGGGCGGTGGTGCTGGTGCTGTGGGGTATCTACACCGGCGTCTTCTCGCCGACGGAGGCCGCGGCGGTGACCGTCGCCTACTGCCTGTTCGCCGGCCTGCTTCTGACCCGCGAACTGAGCCTGCGGGAGCTGCCGCGGATCGTCCTGCGCAGCGCGATGATCGTCGGCATCATCATGCCGCTGGTCGCCGTGTCGATGATGATGCAGGAGATCTTCTCGGTGATCGGGGTCAGCCGCGGGGTGCAGCAGATGCTGGCCGGCATCGGCAGCTACACCGTGGTCATGGCGATCTGCATGGCCGCGGTGCTGGTCGCCGGCTGCTTCCTGGAATCGGTGCCGGTCACCATCATCCTGGCCCCGATCCTGGCCCCCGCGGCGGTGGCGGCCGGGGCCGATCCGTTCCATTTCGCCATCGTCTTCATGGTCGGGGCGGCCATCGGCTTCATCACGCCGCCCTTCGGGCTCAACCTGTTCGTGGTGTCCAGCGTCACCGGCGTGCCCTATCTGAGAATCGCGCGGGCGGTGCTACCCTATCTGTTCGTACTGGTGCTGGCGTGGCTGGTGATCGCCGCCTTCCCGATCCTGACGCTCTACATCGTCCAGTTCGTAGGCCTTGCCGGAGGCGGGTTGCGATGAAGGGATCGCCCGATTCCTTGGTTGACCAAACCAACATATTTTGAGATGATTATCCCGTTGGATGAAAGGAGTTTCCCGTTGGATACGACCGAGTCGCTGAGCCAGCCGCGCGCGGACGACGCCAAGGGAGACTCCGGCACCCTCCAGCGCGGGCTCGCCATCCTGCGCCTTCTGGCGGAGGCGCTGACGCCGTTGTCCTCGCGGGAGATCGCGGAGGCGGTCGGGCTCAACGACAGCACCACCCACCGTCTCCTGCAAACCCTGAAGGACGAAGGCTACGTCTGCCGCGACGAGGCCAAGCGCTACCACGCCAGTCCCGACGCGCTGCTGCCGCTCAGCCTCTACCACCCCCTGCACCAGTTGCGGCGGGAGGTGTCGGACACGCTGCGCGGCCTGCGCGACCAATTGGGGATGACCAGTTCGCTGATCGTCTTCGTCGGCATCGAGCGGCTGGTGCTCGACATCTCGGCGGCGATCGACATCTCGCCCTATTACAACACCCACCTGACCGCCCCGCTGCACGCCTCGGCGTCGGGCAAGATCCTGCTGATGGGGATGCAGCGCCAGCGCCAGACCCAGCTTCTGGGACCTGCGCCCTACCAGGCCTACACGCAACACACCATCACCGACGCCGGCGCGTTCCTGGAGGAGCTGGAGTTGACCCGCAGCCGCGGATTCGCCTCCAACCTCGATGAGAATTTCGTCGGGCTGTGCGCCGCCGCCGCCCCCGTCCACGCCATGGGCCGGGAGGGGCCGGTCGCCTGCCTGACCGTGGCCGGGGCCAGCGAGAAGTTCCAGGGCGACCGCTTGCCCGAAGTCGGGCGGGTGCTGCGCGAGCGTGCCGACCTGATCGCCGTCGCTTCGCCGGCGGTGCGCGCGGTGCGCAACATGTTCCAACGCTTCGGCTGAGCGCCCTGCGGGCCGTTGTCCGCCGCCCTCGGCCGTACGGAAAAAACTATGGGAGGAAAACGCCGATGAGGCGTGTCCTGATCGCCAACCGCGGCGAGATCGCGCTGCGCGCCATGCGCGCCTGCCGCAAGGCCGGTCTCGAATCCGTTGCGGTCCATTCGGAGGCGGACGCCGCCTCCCCCCACATCTGGGCGGCTGATGCCGCCGTATGCATCGGCCCGCCCCCAGCCGCCGCGAGCTATCTGCGCGAGGAGGTGCTGATCGACGTCGCCCGCCGCACCGGCTGCGACGCCGTCTATCCCGGCTACGGCTTCCTGTCGGAGCGGGCCGGTTTCGCCGAGCGTTGCCGGTCGGCGGGCCTCACCTTCATCGGCCCCTCGCCCGAAGCCATCGCCATGATGGGCGACAAGGCGGAGGCGCGGCGCCGGGTGGCGGCGCTGGGCGTGCCGGTGGTGCCGGGGTCGACCGGCACCTTCCGGACCGTCGATGAGGCGGTGGAGGCCGCCGGCACCGTCGGCTTCCCGCTGCTGATGAAGGCGACGGCCGGCGGCGGCGGGCGCGGCATGCGGGTGGCCCGCTCGGTGGAGGAGTTCCGCACCCTGCTGCCCCAGGCGGTGGCGGAGGCGGAGGCCGCCTTCGGCAACGGCGAGGTCTATCTGGAGCGCTTCTTCGATCGCGTCCGGCATGTGGAGGTGCAGGTCTTCGGCGATCGCCACGGCACCGCCCGCCATGTGTGGGAGCGTGACTGCTCCGTCCAGCGCCGCCACCAGAAGCTGGTGGAGGAGGCGCCGTCCCCGGCGCTCGATCCCGCCACCCGCCGTGCCATGTGCGAGGCCTCCGCCGCCATCGTCGAGGCCACGGGTTACGAGGGCGCCGGCACGGTGGAGTTTATCGTCGATGAGGGCAGCGGACGCTTCTTCTTCATCGAGATGAACACCCGCATCCAGGTCGAGCACCCCGTGACCGAGATGCTGACCGGCCACGACCTCGTGGTCGAACAGCTCCGCGTCGCGGCGGGAAAGCGGCTGTCCATCCCCGCGGCCGGCACCGCTCCTCCGCCGGGCCACGTCATCGAATGGCGCATCTGCGCGGAGGATCCCGCCCGCAACTTCCAGCCATCGCCCGGCCGCATCACCTCCTGGCGTCCGCCGAAGGCGGCGTGGCTGCGTTTCGACAGCCACGTCTATCCGGGCTACGCGGTGCCGCCGCAGTACGATTCGATGATCGGCAAGCTGATCGTGCGCGGCGACAGCCGAAGCCAGTGCCTCGCCCGGTCCGCCGCCGCGCTCGACCAGTTCGTGGTCGAGGGCATCGCCACCACCATTCCCTTCCACCGGGACCTCGCGCGCCATCCGGACTTCCTGGCCGCGCGCGTGCACACCCGCTGGATCGAGGACGCCGCGGGGAGCGCGCCATGCCCGGCGAAGGCCGCCTGACCCACGCCGCCGTTGACCGCGTCCTCGCCCTGCTCGACGGCACGGCGGGGCACGACATCGACCTTGCGGTCGACGGCCTCACCCTGCGGGCGGAGGGCAGGGCGACACCACCGGCCCCGGCCCGACCGATGCCCACCGCCGTGGAGCCGGTCGCCGCCTTCCCGGTACCCGCACCCCCGGGCCCCCGCGCCGTGCTGGCCCCGCGCGCCGGCGGCGTCACGCTGCTGGCTGGATTGGCGCCGGGGCGCGCGGTCTCGGCCGACACCGACCTCGCCGTCATTGGCCCCGAGGGGGCCGGCGAAGCGGTGCGGGCCGGGGTCGCGGGCACCGTCACCGATCTGTTCGTTGCGGATGGGGACCTGGTCGAGTACGGCCAGCCGCTCGTCCGTCTCACCCCGGCCGCCTGACCCCGGCCGCCTAGGATCCGCCATGCTTCCCATCGAGTTCTTCCGCCGCGCCGCGGCGCGGACGCCGGACGCCGTGGCCGTTGAGACGGTGGAGGGCACCGTCAGCTACCGCGAACTGGCGACCCGCGTGGACGCGCTGGCCGCCGCCCTCCAGACGCTCGACCTCACTGCCGGCAGCCGGGTGGGGCTGCTCGCCGCCAACGGCGAGCCGCAACTGACCGCCCTGCTGGCGATCCTTGCCGCCGGCAAATGCTGGGTGCCCCTCAACCCGCGCAATGGCGAGGCAGAGCTGCGCGCCATGGTCGACACGACCCGGCCGGGCATCGTCATCGCCGACGCCGTCAACCGGGGCAAGGTCGCCGGTGCCGGCGGGCTCCACCTGCTGCTGGGCGACGGCGATCCGGACGGGGGGCCATCGACCGGGCGCCTGCTGGAGCGGTTCCGCGGTGCGAGCCCGCAACGGCTGCACCCGCCCCTGGACGCCACCCAGGCGATCAAGTTCACCAGCGGCTCCACCGGCAAACCCAAGGGCGTGCAGCAGTCGCACCGCTGCTGGAACAGCTTCACCGCCAACATCCTGGACGCCTTCGGCTTCGACGCCGACGAGCGTTTCCTGGTGGCCGCACCGCTGACGCACGGCAGCTCCTGCTTCGTGCTGCCGGTGCTGGCGCGCGGCGGCCGGCTGGTGCTGCTCGACCGTCCCAAGCCGCCCGACGTCCTGAGGGCCTTCGTGGAGCGCGGCATCACCGCGACCTACCTGACGCCGACCATGATCTACATGCTGCTGGCCGAGCCGGGGGTGGGCGAGCGCGCCTACCCGGCCCTGCGGCACCTGATCTATTCCGGAGCGCCGATGCGGGCGGCCCAGATCCGGGCGGCGCAGGCGGTTTTCGGTCCCTGCATCGAAACCTGCTACGGGCAGGCCGAGGCGCCGCAGATGATCAGTGCCATGCGCGGGGCGGAATTCTTGGACGAGTCCCGGCTCGGCTCGGTGGGGCGGCCCTGCCTGCTGACCGGCGTCGCGATCCTCGGCCCGGATGGCACCGAGCGGCCGGCCGGGGAGGTGGGGGAGATCGCGGTGCGTGGCGACCTGATCATGACCGGCTATCTCGACAACCCCGAGGCCACCGCCGCCGCCATCAAGGACGGCTGGCTGCGCACCGGCGACCTGGGGGTGCTCGACGCGGACGGCTACCTGTCGATCAAGGGCCGCTCGCGCGAGGTGATCATCACCGGCGGCTTCAACGTCTACCCCGCCGATGTGGAGGCGGTGCTGGGCCGCCACCCCGCCGTGCAGGAATGCACGGTGTTCGGGGTGGAGGACGACAAGTGGGGGGAGGCGGTGCACGCCGCCGTCGAACTGCACGCCGGTGCGGAGACGGGGGAGGCGGCGCTGATCGCCTTCGTCAAGGAAAGGCTGGACGGGGTGAAGGCCCCCAAACGGATTCACATCATGCGCGAACTGCCGCGCAGCGCGGTCGGCAAGGTGCTGCGGCGCCAGGCGAGGGCGATGGTCACGGGAGGAACGGATGCGCGCTGATCACGACGAACCGACGGTCGAGGACATCAAGGCCATACTGGCGATCTTCCGCGAGTCCGGCTTCGCCGAACTGCGGCTCGACGTCGGTGCCACCCGCCTCGCCGTGCGCAAGGACGGCGCCTCGGCCTGGGCGGGCGACGTGCCACGCGCCGTGCCTGCCGCCGACACCGCCGTCCCGCCAACGCCGGTACGGCCCGAATCCGCCCCCGCGCCCAAGCCGGTTCCCGCGGCCGAGCCGGCGACCCTGGCGACGGAGGGGGTGACGGTCGTGCGCTCGCCCGTCGCCGGCACCTTCTACCGCTCCCCCAGCCCCGGCGCCGATCCCTTCTGTGCGGTGGGTGAGCGGGTGGAGGCGGGGACGACCGTGGGTCTGGTGGAGGTGATGAAGCTCTTCACCTCGATCCCCGCCGGCCTCGCCGGCACCGTCGTCCGCATCGTGCCGGAGAACGGCGCCATGGTGGAGGCCGGGCAGGCGATCGTGCTGATCCGCGCGGACGGGGAGGGCGGGGCATGAGCCGGTCTGTCGGCATCGTCGACACCACCATGCGCGACGGGCAGCAATGCCTGTGGGCCACGCGCATGTCGACCCGGGCCATGCTGCCGGTGGCCGAGGCCATGGACCGCGCCGGCTTCCTCGCCATCGAGCTGATGGGTGCCGTGCAGTTCGACGCCGCCGTCCGTTACCTGCGGGAGGACCCGTGGGAGCGGCTGCGCGCCGTCCGAGCCCGCGTCACCCGCACGCCGCTTCAGGCGCTGATCCGCAGCAAATGCGCCCTGGGCTTCGACCTGCAGCCGGACGACATCGCCCGGCTGTGGGTGGAGCGGCTGGTGCGCAACGGCATCCGGCGCTTCGTCGCCTTCGATGGGCTGCACGACCTCGACAACCTCGCCGACGCGATGCTGCACGCCAAGTCGCTTGGCGCCTACACCACGGGGTGGCTGACCTTCAGCCACAGCCCGGTGCACACGGACGACCTGTACGTCGCCAAGGCCCGCGCGTTCATCGAGCGTTGCAAGGCTGACGCCGTGATGATCGAGGACGCCAGTGGCGTGCTGACTCCGGAGCGCGCGGCCACCCTGGTGCCGGCGCTCAAGCGGGTGATCGGGGACCGGCCGCTCGGCCTGCACAGCCACGGCCTGCTCGGCCTGCCGCAGCGGACCTACCTCGCGGCCGTCGAGCTTGGGGTGGACAACCTCTACACCTGCCTGCCGCCGCTGGCCGACGGCAACGCCCCGCCCAACGTCTTCACCACGCTGAACAACCTGCGTCACATGGGGCATGAGTGTGGCGTGGATGCGGATTCGCTGCGCGATGTGGCCCGCCATTTCGCCGAGATGGCGGAGCGGGAGGGCAAGCCGTTCGGCGTCCCCGCCGACTTCGACGCCGCCAGCTTCGACCACCAGATCCCCGGCGGCGTGCTCAGCAACCTGACCGCCCAGCTCAAGGCCGCCGGGCTGGAGCACCGGTTGCCGGAGGTGCTGGTGGAGTGCGGCCGGGTGCGCGCCGATCTCGGCTGGCCGATCCAGGTGACGCCCTTTGCGCAGTTCATCGGGGTGCAGGCGGTGCTCAACGTCATCCAGGGGGATCGTTACGGAGTGGTGCCGGACGAGGTGAAGAAATACGCGCTCGGCCATTACGGCAAGCTGCTGTCGCCGGTGGACCCGGACGTGCTCGACCGTATCGTCGCGCGCGGCTCGCCCCACATTCCGCTGGAGCCGCGGCGGCCGGAACCGGCGCTGCCGGGTCTGCGCCGCCACCACCCCGGCGTCGGCGACGACGAGCTGCTGCTGCGCCATTTCTTCGATCCCGCACTGCTCGACGCCATGCGCGCGGGCATGGCCGACGACGCGGCGCTGTCGGCGGCCGGCAAGCCGCTGCTGCGCCTGTTGAAGGAGGTCGCCGCCCGGCGGGATCGCCGGCACGTGGTGGTGCAGACCGCCGGGATGCGTCTGGAACTGTCGATGTGAGCGGGGCCAAGGTCATGGAGCGTGCGATGACCCGGCTGCCGCGGGGCGAGGCCGCCGTTACGGGAAGCTGTGCCACGGCGGTGGATGCGGGAGAGGCGATCCTGAGGGCCGGCGGAAACGCCGTCGATGCCGCGGTCGCCACGGCTCTGGCCGCCTGCGTTGCCGACCCCTGCAACACCGGGATCGGCGGCTACGGCGGCCACATGGTGGTATTGACGCCGGAGGGGGAGGGCTGGTGCGTCGATTTCGACACCTTCGCCCCACCCGGCCTGCCGGACGACCATCTGCGCAGGGTGGAATCCCGCATCGGGCCGGCGGTGTCCACCATGCCCTGCGTGGTCGCCGGGCTTGCCGCGGCGCTGACCAGGTTCGGTCGGCTGGACTGGGCGAGCGTCTCCTCCCCCGCCATCCACGCCGCGGAGGCTGGGGTCGAGGCGAACCCGACGACGCGCGCCGCCTTTGCCCAGGTGCGGGGCCGTGACTTCGTCGGGGAGGCGTTCCGTCTGGAGGAATCCGGCGATCGTCTGGTCTTCCGGCAGCCGGCGTTGGCCGAAACCCTGCGGCGCATGGCGCAGGATGGGCCGGGCTGGTTCTACGATGGACCGTTGGCCGATCGCGCCGCGGACTCCTGGCGCAGTGCCGGCCTGTCCCTTGATGCTGGGGATTGGCAGGCCATCCCGGACTCGGTGGGCATCGCGCCGTCGCCGAAGCTGCGCATCGCCGACGCCGACATCTGGTCGGGGCCACTCGGCGCCAGCGGCTCGCTCTGCCTGTTCGGCATCCTGGCCGCGGCGGCGGACATTGGCGAGGGACTGCGCACGCCGGACGGGCTGGCGCGGCTGACCGAGGCGATGGCGTCGGTGTGGTCGCACCGTTTCGGCACGCCCGCCGGCAACGCCGTCGATCCGGCGGACCTGTCAGACTGGGTCTGGCGGGCGCGATCAGGGCAGCCAGGGTCCGGTCCACGCCCCGGCGATGTGGGGCACACTTGCCACCTCAACACCCTCGACCATGACGGGATGATGGTGGCGATGACGCTGACCCACGGACCTTTCTGGTTCGGCGGGCGGTGGGTGCTGCCCGGCACCGGCGTGCTCATGAACGCCGGCATGCCGCTGTTCCGCTGGGCCGATCCCGTCCGCCGCGACGGCCGCCGCTTCGGGGTCACCAACCTCGCCCCAACGCTGGTGCGCTGCGACGACGGCACCCGCTTCGCCGCCGGCACGCCCGGCGCCCGCCGCATCCCCGGCATCGTCGCAATGACGCTGGCCCGGGTCCTGTGGGGCGGCTTCTCGTTGCCGGACGCGGTTTCCGCCGGCCGCCTGCACGCCGAAAGTCGAGACTCCGCCACACTTGAGCGCGCCCGCCACGAGCCCGCCGTGGAGGCCGCGCTGGCCGAGCGTTTTTCCAGTGTCGGTGCGGAGGAATGGACCCAGTATTATGGTCCGCTCACCGCGATCCGCCGCGACACCGGCGGCACCGCCGAACTCGGACTGGACGACCGCGACGGTCCCGGCTACGGACGGGTGATCTCCGAGTCAACCGCGTGAGTGCGGCCACTGAATTTCCATAACCTTCCTTACATGATTTTCCGGTGTAGGCGCAAAGTTAGAATGTCGCGGTCTGGCAAAGCAGAAATGTCAGCCTTTG
>OFDN01000792.1_pt1 | contig 23438 bp, 16 predicted proteins | sample 1520971 | NCBI WGS metagenome assembly OFDN01 (sample SAMEA94257418, study PRJEB24077) | hot springs metagenome | biome: Aquatic biome; feature: Geographical feature; material: Water | place: India | collected 2012-06-12 | depth 5 m
CTGTGATGCCTTGTACGCCAATGTTGGACAAAGCCTCACGCACTTCATCAAGCTTGAACGGCTTGATTATTGCGGATACAAATTTCATTTGCTTCTCCCGTTGTTAACTCTGGCGGGCAACACGCCCGCCAGATCTAAACTACTTACTTTTTCACTATACCTTAGAAAGTACGGCCCAGTGTCAATACAAAACGACCGTCGTTCAAGTCTTTAGTCTCTGTTGTACCGTTGATGGAGCGGCTAAAGCTTGTGCCGCCGTAGCCACCACCCCAGTATCTATCATTGCTTGCTTCAACCCAATACAAGCCAGCATTCCAACCTTCAGACTTACCAATGCTAAAGGCTTTGCTTAAACCCAATTTCCAGTCCGTATAGTCAGGATTAGTTTCATAAGTACCTGGAGCACCGTTGGCAGTTGGGAAACCAGAAGCCTGCAATTTGCCTGCCACGTTCATGCGGCCAACGTGAGCAATTAACGTTAAATCCCACCATGGCAATGGATAGGCCGCGTTCAGTTCAAAGTATGTAGAGCCTTTTGTACTACCATCCCATCCAGTTTCTTTCTCAGCACCAAACCAGTCGGTTAAAGAATAAGATACCTTGGCGCTGATCCAGTCATATGACAAACCAAAGTTCAACTCGGTAGTATCCCATTTACCACCAGATTTCTTGCCTTGGTCTGCAGTCAATCCATCATATTTTTTCCAAGAACCACCCGGATACATGTATGAGTAAATGCCAACGGTATAGCCTAACTTTTCCACAGCTGGAATACTACCGTTATAGCCCGCATAAACGTCAATTTCAGTGTTTGCATCAGGATATGTGTTTGGTGTCACACCAGAACCCCAGATACCAGCATAAAAGCCGCTGGAATGCGTAATGTCCACACCACCTTGTACGGTAGGTTTGTGCCATGTTTGTGACAAACCACGGAAGTAGTAATCAGAAACAAAGCCGATATTTGCAGTGGCATCCCAACTTGAAGCTTCTTCTTTAGCCTCTTCAGCTGCGTATGAAACTTGTGCAAAAGATAATGCACTCAATACTGCTGTGAGCAAAATAGATTGACGCATTTTATAAGTCCTCTCTCTGTGAAATCTTTGATTAAGTTGTTGTAAACGAGAATGAAACAACAACAACCACAAAGCAAAGCATGTGCCAAATTATAAATAATATAATAATCAATTATTTAAAATACATTTATAAACTAAAATATTAAATTAATTATTTAATAAATTGTTTTTTATTAATTTATCTCTTAAACATATGGACGCAACCACCCTTTTTACTCACTGATAATGCTAAAATAGCCAGTAAAGGAGCCTTCACCATGCTAATTTCAAATGAAAAAATTCAGGAATTATCTTTAAAAATCAAACAACTAATCGAATCAAGCCCCATTTCAGAGCTAAATAACAACTTGCATGCACTAATTCAGGGCGCACTCACCAAAATGGAACTTGTTTCGCGTGAAGAATTCGATATCCAATCTGCATTATTAGCACGCACGCAAGAGCAATTAAAACGTCTTGAAGAAAAAATCAGCCAGCTTGAAGAAGGGCAGGCATCCAGAAAGTAAAAATTAATTTACAATTGTTAGCATTCCATTATTGAGGAGTGCGCTATGAGTCTGGCGGTGTTATACAGTCGCGCGTTAAGCGGCATGGAGGCGCCAGAAGTGGTGGTAGAAGTCCACTTGGCGAATGGACTACCCAGCTTTACGATTGTTGGCCTGCCAGAAACCGAGGTCAAAGAAAGCAAGGATCGGGTGCGGGCGGCCATTCAGACTGCCCAATTCGAATTCCCTGCCCGCCGTATCACTGTTAACCTTGCCCCCGCTGATTTACCGAAAGAAGGGGGGCGTTATGACTTGCCGATTGCGCTCGGTATTTTAGCTGCCTCTGGTCAGCTTCCCAAAAAAGCCCTGGCGGGTTATGTCATCGCTGGTGAGTTGGCATTGACGGGGGCGTTGCGACCCATACGCGGGGCGCTCGCCATGACCTATCAATTGCTGCAAGATCAAACAAATAAAAGAGCCGCCATCCTGCCCCAAGAAAGTGCATATGAAGCCAGTTTGGTAGAGGGCTGCACCATTTTTGCTGCGGATAGTTTGCTGGCAGTCTGCGCGCATCTTTCTGACAAACAGGCGCTTTCTGTACACCCAAAGGTGACTCCGATTGAACACGCAGCCCTTGCAGATTACGAGGAAGTAAAGGGGCAGCTGCGTGCCAAGCGTGCCTTGGAAATTGCAGCCGCAGGGCAACACAGTCTATTAATGAGTGGTCCGCCAGGCACAGGCAAAAGTATGCTGGCACAGCGATTTGTCGGCATCTTGCCAGAGATGTCAACACAAGAGGCCCTTGAAAGCGCAGCCATCCTCTCCCTGAGCGGCCAGTTTCCTGCCGCACACTGGAAAAAACGGCCATTCAGAGCGCCACATCACACGGCTTCCGCGGTCGCCCTGGTAGGAGGAGGCAGTGTGCCGCGCCCCGGAGAAATCAGCCTGGCTCATCACGGCGTGCTGTTTCTTGATGAGCAGGGGATTTAACTTTCTGCTTACAATTGTCTATTCTCATTTAAGTTATTTACTACAATGGGTTATTACAATAAATCTGCAGGAAAATTTTAGACAATGATCCAAATCTCACGTGCTACAACGGAGTATCCATTTAGAAATATCGATCTGGCAGTGTTGGATCTCTTTAATGCTTCAAGGGAAACATTTATTCCTAGCGACCAAGATGTTTGTACACCCGTATTGAGGATGTTTGAATGCTTTTTACAAGTATCAAACTACAAACTAGATCTTGAGATAATGCGAAGCACGAGGTTTGTGGATATTTGCACCTTATATGTCGGAGCCATATATTCCAACAATTTTATTCTGTCGTCTCAAACCAATAAATACACGCTAACAAAAACATTTCTGAAGCTAACTCTTCACTTGGCATCAAATTTTGGGGCGCATCCACTTCCAGCGATTCGATTGGCGACTTTTGCAACCTCAGATGAAGTAAACGAGCTCATCAATAAGTTTGAGGCTCTAAAGTTAGACGATGAAAAATTGTGGCTTTGGAGGGGTTGGTCTTGTAAAAATCGTATGGGGAAAACTCACTGGCCAGCCCTTTACCCTATCTATGAAAGACTTGGACGAAGCTTCACAGAAAAACTCCATCTAGCCTGTATTGAGTATCTCGCACCTAGAAATGACACTCGCGTTCCATGCATTCGCACTTTAGCTAAGTTCATTAGTGAGTATCCAAATCATTTAGATGAAAATATGTTCCAGGACGCAGCGTTCGTCAAGAAGTTTTGGTTAGAGTTGTATGTCTACTTTATGAGAACCGGTTATGCGAACGGCTCAAAAATTCAAACCTTAGAGGCACAATGGAGTTATCACTTCATCAATTTTGTTGAAGGGTATTTAATTCCATCCGGCTTGTTCACTGAAACCTGGGGCAACCTTCCTAGATCTCCGATCAAATCAACATCCCCAGCTCAAACGCATGTCAGATCTAATGAAGATGGTGTATTAATAAAAGAAAAACTTATAACGGACATTCCTTTAGAGTGCTCAGACGAAGAGGCGTTGCATCTTCTATTTAACCAGATTCAATCAGATGTAGATACTGTAATCAATTGGGCGAAAAATGAAATCAAAAGCTCATGGGCCCGATACCAGTTCAAGAAATTGATCGAGGTAAAAGGTATTCCTCTTAAAGCAGGAACAATCAACGGAAAAAATAATGGAAATCGATGGGCAAAAGATAGAAATAACCCTGACCACTTGGCTAATGCCGCTGCGACTCTTTTGAATTTTGGTCATATCGCGGACTCCTATACCGCTTTGTTGCTAATGCCGAAACCGTTGACCCAAACAGCTTATGAATTAGCCCTACCATTTAAAGGCGCGTTAATCCCCCACTGCACGTTGTTAGTAGCATACCACCCACAAATAACACCATCATTTCTGGAAAACTTTGAACTATATGATAAGAATAATAATTTAACTGGTTTTGTAAAGTTTGATAACGGCTACAAACTAATAAGTCACAAAAGAAGAAAAGGCTCAGATATTTCTCAACAAACTATTGTTCTGAACGAAACTACAACTGAAGTCGTTCAACAAATCATCGCTCTAACTTCTTCAATTCGTGATTTTTTGCAAAAAAATGGAGATGACAATTGGCGTTACTTGTTACTGACTTGTAAACAAGGCTTCTCCTATCCAACACGAATAAAATACCTGTCCAGTGAGGTCTCATACTATCTTACTAAAAAAAGTTTAGCCCGGTCGTTAGAATCGACTACCACTATGAGTAAGCTGGAAAGTGAGAAATTTTCTCAGAGATTCAGCCTAACGACACTGAGAGCAAGTTGCGGTGTACTGGTTTATATCAATACCAGAAGTATTAAGGAAATGTCTGAAGCGTTAGGCCACACCAAATTGGACATAGATCTTATCAAGAGATATCTACCTGACCCTATATTGAGATTTTTTCAGGACAGGTGGATTCGAATATTCCAGACGGCAATTGTCGTCGTAGCTTTGAAAGACAGTAAATACTTAATTGAAGCCAGTGGGTTCTCCAATATAAATGAATTAGACAGATTTCTACATACGCACGCAATTAACTTTCCATTTGCACAAAAATTTGAACACAACACAGAAATAAGTGAATCTCTTACAACGTCTAAGGATGAGGTCGTTTTTGGAATCAACACCAGATTACTGACTCTACTAGTTAGCCTTCAATTAGCAGTTGAAAGCTCAAAACGCACTGTTCATGAAAAAGCAAAGTATTGGGCAGAGGTAACTAAACACTTAATTGCACACATAGATTCTATAAAGCTTTACCGCCCCGATATTCACTCGCAATTAGGACAAGCGCAAATCCATGCGGATCCTGTGAAAATGGAGCATTTAATTTATGGTTAGTTTTGAATCCCTGCCAGAAGAATTAGGTTATTTAAAATTTCTTTTTGCCGATAGGAATGCCGAGTATCGACAATGTAAATGGCTTTCCAATCCTTTTGAGGATGAAATATGGACCTTTACTTTCGGCAAATGGAACTCTCTATCAATAGACTTTCGTGTGAAACTCGAAGATGGAAGTCTTCTAACGGATACTTCAAATAGAGAACTACTAGAAACTTTTAAGTGCTGGTTCTGTATTCAAACCCATTTTGATGTCACTGGAGGTTACTTTTACACAGAACCAACAGCCAATGAATCAATACGTCGCGTAGCATCTTTAATTGATTATTTTCTACTACACGCACCACACTTTCAGTTATCAAAGTTTGGTTTAACTAACGTTACTGAAAATGACATCATTAACTTGATGCAAGCCCTCGCCTCATCCAGAGAGATAGTAAATAGTATTTATCGATGGCCCGAAATGTTAACGGGGTATTTAAGAAAGGAAATAAAAAAAATCGAAATTGAGTTTTTGAATGAAATAATCTTAGAACATTCTTTTTTATCTGAAAATATTCCCGATGAAAGTGATCGGATGCTTTCTTTGAGTCACGAAGAAATTACGCTTGCTCGAGCCATGCTATGGCATAAAGGTTACTACAGACCCTACTTCCGAAGCACATCTAGCACTGAAACCTTCCGATTTGCACTTAATACAAATAAGCTTGCCCCTCTGGTTTATCCGAACACGTTAAGAGGCTATACCAAAAAACCTCAACCAGCTGAACTGCTACTCGCGCCTTCGCATAAATACTCACAAGAATATAAACGAGCTTCCGTAAAACACTCTGAATTGGATATACAAAGTGATTCTGAGTGGAGAGAATATAGAAAAACACTTAGATCTCTAGGGCACTTAAGTGAAATTGGTTTGAAAGTACCGATTTTTGCTTTGAGTACTACCAGGACCTTACTCAGTCCTGAATCAGCCATCCTGAAATCAAGGGTCCGATTTAAAACCCTTTCTCATCAATTAGTCTTAGACGCACTTAAAAATGCGATTGAATTCTCCATGGATTATGGAGAAGACATCCTTAAAAGTGCATTGAATGTAATAGAGGCTGCGCAAAAAGCTAATTTAAGCTGCGTATCGTTCACAAAAGAATTCGACATAAATCCATTTCTGACGCCGAAAATTCGGGAAATTGGAGTAAAGGTATGGCACCTTGGATTTCATATGAACAATGAGCTTCAGACGACTAACCTTTTTGATACCAATCGTGCATCCTCTCAAGACTACTTTAATCGTCTTCGCAATAATGAAGGTTTATATGACCTTGTTCGAGTGCTATTTGGTGCAATTCAAATCTGTATAGGAGCATTAATGGCAAGAAGGCAAAGTGAGTTAATGGATTTGCTCTCTGGTCATGCTCTCGATAAAAGTAGAACAAACTTAATTTTTCTCAATCGCAAATCAGATCATGGAGAAATGAGAGAAAAACTTGTTCGGCCAATACCTCCCATTGCAGTAAAACTAATTGAGTTAATTGAAGAATTTCACAAAGGTCTGAAAACAATCGGACTTGGTTCTGAAAAAATTCCGTTATTTTCTTATCCAGATGTCAGAACCGGCAAGCCAGTCATAATGGTAAGCCGGCTATTCAATGCCTCTATCGATATATTCTGTGACTATATACAGACTGCATTGAATGAGAAGGGGGAAAGGTATTACATTCGCCAGCATCAATTACGGAGATTTTTTGCAATGATGTTTTTTTGGGGTAACTCATTCGGCGGAATAGAATCACTACGTTGGTTTCTTGGGCACACAGATATAGAGCATGTGTATCACTACATTACAGAATCTACTCCTGGGTATATGTTACGAGCCACAAAAGCTCACTTTGGATCAGAAGTATTAAGAACAAATCCAAATCAGGAACCAGAATTAGCAGACATTACTGAAAAACATTTTGGAACCCGTGACTTTTCTGTACTTACAAGTGAAGAATTGGATGATTACATTGAGGATTTACTCACGGAAGGAAAAGTGAAAATAGAGCCTATTTTTTTTGAAGGGCCGGAAGGCAAGTCTTATCGAATAGCAATTAAGGTTTTGAATACTTTGAGTGAAGTTTATGAATAAACGTGTCGAAAAGAATCAGCTATCTCTACTTAAACTGTGCGATTTGTTACGTGACATAGTTTCAAACCCTCATTTATATGTTACCCATGCATCAATCAATAATGCTCTGTCCTCTCAGGGAGCACTTGCAAAATTTGTGGATGATATCAGGGGTATACATTCCTCATCAATTAACACTCAAAAACGAATTTCGGAAAACGTTCTTGAAGATGGGTATCAGACTTTAAATAAACTGCGTCTGGCGGCTCAACTATCAATTGAGCAGTTCAACTTAAGTAGTCAAATACCAAAGAAAGATACCAGAGCTGGGCTATTAGCCATCATTGAACAACTTAAAGCTGATAAGCAATCGCTAAAAGAAGAGATGCTCTTACTTACGATGGTTTTAGATAGGTCTTTACGACAGAGCGAACGTTATGCAAGCCAGGCAAACTCATCAATACAAGCACTTTGCAAAAAAGAGCATCGTGAGTTGTTGGACATTCTCAGTTCTAGGAAATACCCATTGGACACAAATGTGGTGAAATTCCCATGAAAACAAAATTCAAGCTTTATCACAATACGAGCTTGAACTTTGAGTTGCCATCTCATGTTGATATGCAAAGGCAAGTCATAACCACTGAAGCTTCAGACATACCTATGGTTTCTTGGCCAGATGGAAAATGGTGTTTTGAAGCAAATGCATATTTACTTGAGCTTTTCTACAGAGGTCTGTCTAGAAGAAACAGAGGAGGCTCTCTACTGGTTTACGCAACAAGCATAAGCCATCTTCTCAGATATTTGAATGAGAATAATATAAAACTCATTGAGCTTTCGGACAACCAGTTCTCTTTATTTATGCGCTTGCTGCAAGGTGAAACTCGACCAAATCAACCAGGGACATTTGTGAGAGATTCGAATTCCGTTATTGCAATAGGTCGGAAATGTCTGGACTTCCTCTTTTTTGTTGGAAAACTGTATCAGGATGATAGTTTTATCGGTCCGAAAGGACAAATTATAGCTATCCAAAAGGAATTTATTGCCAAGTCAAAAAGCACAAGCGCCATGTTTAGGAAAATTGTTCATAATTTCTGGCACCATCGATCCTTTCCCAACCCAAGCCCTAAAAACAAAAGACTTCCTATAAGTAATGAAAATATTGAAAAATTGAGAAACATTATTGCTCAATCAAGTTCATCTACGTTTCAGCTAAAACGTAGATACGTCATGTTGAAGCTTTTAGAAATTACGGGCGGAAGAAGATCCGAAATTGCAGCCTTGACATGCAAAAGCGTATACCAAGCATCAAAAACACAGTTATTAGAGGTCATTACAACTAAACGAAGAGGTAACACAGAGCACTTCCGATTAATTCCAATAGCACGTCATGACGTGGCATTTCTCATTGAGTTCATTGAAAAAAATCGCCGTGTAGTCATCAGAAAAACTTGCGGAAAAGAGAAAGACAGCGATTTACTTTTAATTAGTAAAATTACAGGTTGTGGTCTGAAGGCCAATACCATCACACAGGAAATTGCAACACTTTCAATTGCTGCAGGTATTCAGGAGAAATCGTGTCCCCATATGTTTAGACATAGATTCATAACGAAACTCTTTGTAGCGTTAATTGAACAACACCAATTCGAAAATGTTGATAGTTTTCGTAAAGCGCTATTGGATACAGAAACCTTGAAACAAAAGGTTCAAGAGTGGACAGGACATAAAAATATTGCTTCTTTAGACGGATATATCCACCTTGCTTTTGATGAAATCACAAACTTTGAAAGAACTTACAATGCGGTCAGAACGCAAAATATCGTTCAATCAGCAAAAGGATCATTGACGCAAATAAAAACGGAATTAAAAAATGGAGTATCAGTTAATGAAATTTCGGAATCTCTTTTTAAATTAATTGAAGGGTTAGAGGCAGACCTTTATCCAAGATAAACAATGGCTTCAATGAGTTCACGTATTCCGGATGTTCAATAGTTTGGTGCAAGTACATGTACAATTAATGAATAGTAGATGAAATTCAGAGTTTTAAGATGAAGCATCTCGCGACATGCGTTGTCCGCTATCCATGATTGATGGACAGCTTCTATTTTGAATTCTTCTAGATAACGTTTACCACTCATACTTCACACCTTTTTGCCATCATTACGGCTTAAAGGTGCCTACTAAATTAGGGCGATTCAGGTGTAAGGTGGAAGGAATTGTTATTGTATGCCTGGTTACTTCGCGATGCTTTTTAAACGTAATATTTAAAATTGTGCCGCCATTTGTTAGCTGGCAATTTAGGATTGGCTAATATTATTTCACCAACCCGATCCGAATATTTTACGGTAATGGGATTTCCCTCACCCAGCTGGCAGGAGTTATAGTTTAGTTTTGTTAATCCTAGAATGTCTTTGGCTATTTGAACGATGTCAGCAACACCATGTTGAACTGTGATTGATAATGGGACTGGCACCTCAAATCCATCATAAGTCCCAATTCTGGGCTTAAAACCATTTGTGAACAATAACCCATCCTGATTTGAGCGTTGTAAGAAAACTCCTCGTTGTACTGGCTGCTGCCCTCTTTTGGAAACGACTGGATGCTCATCATAACGAAAGAGACGTATTCCGTCTCTTTCTTGGCGCACCCTAATGGCGACTAAATTAACTCCTGTGGGACAGGCCCTCAGAAAACCTTCATACTCTTCCTTATTAATACCCGATCTCGCATGCAAAAAAATTTCCTTTAGCGGTCTTCCATCTTGTTGCTTATATGTTGCTATAGTTCCCCTCAGCAAGGCCTCGGCCTTCTCAGGTGGTAAATGAAACTCACCGCGCTCTTTAGAATACCAAGGCCCAAACTCTCCAACGAAAACCACTCCATCACCACTATCAAGAAACATTTGGGCGGCACAGCATGCTTCTCGCCCATCCTCGGTTAATTTGTAAGCCAGACCGACATAACAAACCCCATCTCTTGCCCATGGGGTTTTCCATGGTTTTGATCCGCATTTATAATAAATGGCTGTTCCAAAATTCCAGAGTCTATCTGATAGAGGATTAGTACCTGGTTCTCCGTTCTTTACTTGTGGAACAATTCGTAGGGTTGATTCCTTAATAATTTGTACCGGAAGCTCATGCGCCATCATCCTCGCTTTAAGTTGCCTTCTAAAGTCGGGGGATAGTCCGCGAGCTTCTTCAAACTCTTGAAGATTCTCTAGAATATCTTTGGCAAAGGGATCATATTCATCAAACAATCCTGATTGACCATACTCTCTATCATTAATAGCCTTTTCAAAGAATTTAACTTCTGCTTTTGATCTAGGCGGTTTGCTCTGTTCTGAGCGGCTAATAGCAGATTTAGGCCTGCAATTCTCGTAAACTTCATCAGGAACAACACATATAACCAATGCAGGTCTATTGTCTAATTTAGTAATCCTTTCCAATGGTTCCATATAAAGGTTAGCAACAGCATAAGCTCTGTCATATTTATCAGCTTTATGCGATGCACTGGACAGCTTTTTTGAATCAATTTCATAGTTTCTAATTGGCTTAGGCCATTTTGCACCGAATGCCACTTCAAAACCTGGAAAAGGTGGCCAAGCTCTATGACGATTAGGATCTATACACGCTGATGGAGCATTTAATACTGAACACCAATTCTCCCAAAGAGATATGCCTTGAGATAAACCAATTACAATGTTTTCAGGCATTTGGTCTCTGGGTTCAGCTGGCCCGAAAAGAGCCAGCCCATCGTGTGGGTCTTCAGCTGTTTGTCCATGCCCAAACTCAAGTAAAGGCTCTCCCAAAAAGTGAAATTTATCAGTCATTCTTCCTGAGCATCCTCTTCACCAAAGTCTTCGTATTCATTTGCTCTGTATTCAGCTATTTCCTGTCCGATATCTGCAATTCCAGATAAGGCCATAACATCCAAACCAACTGGACATTCCCATTGAATCGGGGTTGTTTTCATTACTACTGCTTCATCTCCATTCCCAATTTGGATATGGCCCTCTGAAGTTTCAATGGCTTGAGTGATGCCTAACAATCGGGCAAGGAATTGAGGATTCCACCAGCTCTTAGTTACGACCTTTCTTCGTCTCCCAATTTCCTTACCTTCAAACAATTGACCATCTAGAGCTGTGACTCGGACGTAAATTCTTACAATTACGCTCCACGAACCTTTTCTACTTCCTTGTGGACGGAACTTAGGTGCAAGCTGATAATAAAATGGAGAAGCACTGTCCCCAAATCCTTTCGTTCTCATGCCTGTAAGCTGAACATCAGTTTTACGGCCATCAATATGTTTAAATTTTTGAACCCACTCCCCTGAGGATGGACGTGGGAAGTAGTAAAGTTTATTCGTATCGCAATATTCAAGACCTTTAGAGGCACATGCTAAGTTCAAGCTTCTCCGAACCAATTGGTTGACTAAATTAACTAGAGAAACGCTATATCTATCTTGGCTATCTCTCCAGAGGAGCTTTGAGGTGCGAGCTATGCTATTCGTTTGAAATAAGTTAATAGATGGATAAGTGAATGCTGCAATTTGATGCTCATTTACAAGGGCAAAGGCCCAGAGTTTTCTTGCTTCATATATTTCTTCGCTTTTCAAAGGAGCTGAATAGTCAAAAATATATATTACTTCTGGTAGTTGCACGTCAAATAGGTTGGCAACTACAGGCTCAGGCTTGGGAATTGTTAATTGCAATGGCAAGTATTCTCTCAGTGCAATTTGTTTTCCTCGTTCCAAATCTAGAGAGGGGTTAACTCCTAAACTATTTAATTGTTTAATTACTTGGAACAATCCTGTTTTCCATGACTCATGGAAGTCAGCAAACATTACACTTAAAAGCCTTGAAGGCAAGCCATTTCTTGCTGCAATCACTCCACAAGGTAAAACAAAGCCTTCCTTCATCGCTGCGATAGTGCATCGCTCTATAAAAACTCCATCAGACAGGCTTGAGGACGAAATAAGCGGTAGATACTTAATTGCTCTTAGCTCAATTAACTTTCTCACTGAGTCATCAACATTTTCGCCAGCAAGAGGTGCAGTGCCATTGCACCATGTGCGAAACCCGGCGAGAGAAAGTCTGCGAGCTAACCATGTCGCTAGGGCTGTATCCGCAGGAACATGGTCGATTATTAAAGTATCCCTGCTCTCTGAAATGGATTCGCCACCGCGTTGAGGGAAAAAGGGAGGCGTGAAGATACTTGGATGATGTGCCAATAAATGTCGTTGTGGCCCAACAAGCTGCACTCTTAATCTTTCGATATCGAATAGATCAAGTTCCCATCCATATTCTTGAATAATTGACTGAGCAAGGTCTTTGTCTGCAGCTGTCAAGGCCTCTGTACAAACGAATACAAAAACATCTGGAGCATGGCCCATCTCATGAACACGTTTAGCATCGCTGCGAAGTTTGATTCGCCAATCAGAGCGAACTGTATATGCAAAACAAATTTTTCTGCCAGTGGTGTCTGCTTGGATAATTGCGTCGCGACCTTTATCTCCGGTTCCGCCTAAGGGATCAATCTCTGGATAATTCAACCCAGCTAATAGTGATGAACATAGTCTTTCGAAATCTCGATAATCAGAAACTCGCTCAAGGCAATAGAGGATGACATCTGCGGACATATAGTAATAATACCCGAATATTTTTAGCTATTTTTAACAGAGTATTCGAAGCAGTTTATATTATTACGTTTGAGCTTGAGTCTGAAAATGAAAAAACCAGCTTAGGTTAGCCTTTTCCCCAATGTCAGATGGATATGGGTGCGCAAGATAGATATATACATGTCAGTGCGTTTTGCTAACTTTGCGAAATTGGCGCTTACATTCTTCCTGAGTTTGAGCAAGTACACATGAAAGATCGAAAACCGTGAACCAGTCACGGTTTTCTTATAACAAACTTGCACTCATACCAATACATATTTGATAAAAATACTTCATTTCCCCAACTAACTACTAAACTAGAAATTTTATTCACGCTCAACCTATACGACCAACTTCTTGCTCCATTTTTTCATTATTAGTAAGCTCAATCTTGACGAAAGACTCTGCCAGAAAACTAAACTTCCTACTAAAAAGTGAAGCTATTCGGGTATCAGCTGTGGCAAAGAATATTTGACGGTTTGTATTAATCGTCAGATCACGAAGATAATCTAAAAAAGACAGTGCATTCAAATCATCTATGTGTGCGATGGGATCATCGATAAGCAATGCAGGAGGTGCTGATGTAGCACTGCGATTCATAGCCAAAAATACAGATAGCGCGAATGCGGCTCTTTGACCTGTGCTTATTTGATCTAATGTTCGTTTGTCATGCGTCGCTGAGGTCCGCAATATGACATCTTCACTCCCAACATATTCATATTCATTTGGCGTGTGAATGCGCCCAAAAATATCGTTGATTTGTGTTCCAATAAGCTTCAAAGTTTCTTGGGTGGCTTTGTCTATTGATGCTTCCTTAATTAAGGACTCTAGCGCTTCTTTAGCTGATTGATAATTATGTTTTTTATCTTTGGCATTTTTCAGATCTTCACTTAATTGTTTAACACGTTCTGAAATAAGCTTATTTTTTTCAGATGCAGAACTTTCCATTGAAATCGCCAATAATGCTTCCGAATGAATTCCTACAATACTTACTAACTCAGAGTTCAGCTCCTGGAACGATTTAGTTTCGTCTACATCAATCAAACTGAGTAATGCATTAACCCGACTTTCAATCGAAGTTATTTCTTGTTTGAAAAGATTGAATGAATTGATTCCAATATCATTTATTAAATGCCCTCTCCAACCATCAGAAGCTAACATTCCAATCAGTTTGGTAAGTTCCAAAATCGTTAAATTTAAGTTCTGGTTTAACTCATCTAATCTTTTCTTAGTGTCAGAAACATACTTTAAAAGTTGGTCACGGCTTGTAACAATAACTGTTGCATCAAACAAAGAATGACTGTCAGGAAAAATTTGAATTAACGCATTCTTAAGATAGTCATGCTCATCAATATTCAGATCAAGATTTGAGAGTTGAGTCCATTCTTTAGTGGCAATTTCGAGCTTAGACTCTGCTTCAGCTAATGACTGTCTAAATTCGAATACTTTTGCAGGGATTGAATTACATACGACGTCAGAAGGCAGCTGCAGTGTCTCTGCAATTCTTTGTAGATATTCCAGATGCTTAAGCAACTCCATATAATGAACTAAATTTTGCTGCGCTTGAGTAAGTTGCGTGGTAAGAGTCTGCAATTCGCTTGGTTGTCTAAGTGTTTCTGTTATTTGATCAATAAATCTAGCCATTTGCGCACTAGAGTATTTTGCGTGACAAATGGGACAATCATCTTCTGGATGCCCGTTTTCAAAAACAGCTTTGACGGCGGCTTGCAATTGCAGTGCAACTTGGGATCTAGAGGATGCAGCGCTATCAAAACTCGTTAACCGATCTTGAAGTTGACTTATCACAAACTGCCAATCTTCAACTTTGTTTCTAACTTCTTGCAAAGCAGAATCAAGACTATATGTTGAATATTCGTTTTGAATGGTTATGATATCTCCTCGTGCATATAACCCAAGTTTTCGTAGTGCATTTTGAGCAAACTTCTTTGCCTCGATATAGTTTGTATAAGCTGAGGAAAATCCAGTATTCACGTAGGTCAACCAACGCTCAAGCCTCTCAGCTGATTCAGTTGATGCAGTCGCATCGGCCTCAAGGTTTTTAATTTGTTGAGAAAGCTCAATTCGTTGAGAGTCCATTGGTCGAGCAAAATCTATGGCCGAATCAATTTCCTCAATGCGCTTGTAAACAGCCTTTAAATTGATTGCATTGGGTCCAGCTGAAAGAATTGCTTTAAGATGCATAAGTGCTTCTTGCACCCTCTCAATTTCAGTCTGTGATGTTAGAGGCTCTATCCCAAAAGGTAACTTCCAATTAAGAGATTTCAATGAAGACCGAAAAGTCTCGGTGAAAAATTTACCGTTTGATGGAAGATTTTGTAGCTCTTTTAACTCCTTCTCAGCTTCTTCTAACTTTATAGCCACATCGCTTAATCTATCTGAGGCACGCTCAGCAGCCGATTCAATTTCAGGGAATATTTTATTTAAATAATCCCAAATTGTTGATGCGTCGGCACCCACTATCAAACGATTAAGGTCGTTTGGAATTTCAGAAGGCGTAAGCTCGGTGGATAGTCTAAACGCTGCATCAGTATCCAGAAAATTATAACGCGTGAATGGATCTAGAATTGCTCTGGATAAATGCTCATCTCTGTTGTACCAATTTAAGCAACGAGCTTTGATTTGGTTAGCCTGAGTTGTGGCTTTAATTAAATCTGGATTACCGGCAATTCTTGCAGATATATTTGGAGCAAACTTAGAACCTGGTCTTCTGTTTGCTCCACAATAAAAAAACTCAATTGCCTCCAACAATGAGGTTTTACCTGTGCCATTTGGCCCAACTATAAGATTTACCTGTCCAAAATTATAAGATTTACCATCATGTACTGGTCTAAATCTATCAATAGAGATAGAGCTTAACCATTGTTCGGTTAAAAGAGAATCTGAAGGGTTTGATACACTTTTAATGTATGAATCTTGAGCGCGCCTGGCTGTACCATTACCAATTTTATAAATTACTTCTTTTCGACTCGGCCTATTCAATAGCTCATCTAAATCTGCGTTTGAAAGTCGCCTCTCCCATTCCGCAACAATATTAAGACTATCTACAGAATCATTTAAATTAAACTGCTCAGAAACATTAAGCAAAGTTTCCAGTTCAGCCTCAGTAACAACCCGTTTGCGCGCATAATCCTTATCCGATTCTATTAGCGTCTTTGCTTTTAAATATCCAGGGTGATTTAATGAGTTGTGCCCAGCTAGAAAATACAAATACTTATTCCACCGTAAATCGCCTTGAGAGCTAAAGAATTTATCTCCCAGCATCCGATCCTGAAATGAAATTAGATCTTCCGCTCTGCCAACAACATCATCAAAGAAATCTATAAAAACTACTGAATAACATTTCTGATTGTGGGTGAGTTCCGCTACTAAAACCTCTTCCTCCAGCTGAGTAACTTGCCCCCATCTTTTTGTAATTTTTTCGTACATGGAAGGAAATTTTTGCATATTTATCCCTCTGTTATATGGGTGGCACTGCCTCCACCATGAGTGATGTTTGTAAGTTGTGGAATTGGAACAAACTCAATTCTAAAATCGGTGGTTTGATAACAAACTGCAACACGGTCTTTATGATTTAAATTATTTTCTACCCTCAAGAGTTCATACGACGCATCTACAATATTACGCTTCAAAGCTTCTTCAGGCTCTACTCCTAAAAATGAAACCAGCGCTGGATGACATCCATCCTTATATATATTCACATGCGGGCTATTGGCTTTCCATAATATTGTTATATCACCACCGTTTAGATCATGAATTTGGCGAGGCAAGTTTTGGGTGTTAAGAATGTTACTAAGTTGTGCCAATGTATTCATCGACTCAACTCTTTTCTTGTGAGCCTGTTTATTTCGATCAAGACGCAAAGTCGCTCGATTCACTATTTCATCTTCATTTAACTTACAGCTGTCTAGTTGGCTTGCGTTAAACCAGGTTTGCTTACTGGATTCTATGCCCTTACTAAGTGCGATTGCTCGCTCCATCTGAAGTCGGCTATTTTGTGATTTGAGAGCTGAAACAGCTGACTTTACTCCAGGATTCAAACTGCAAAGAGCATCCAATCCGCAATCAGGGCAAAGCTCATTTGGAACCCAATCTAATTGGTCTTGATCCCAAGTGTATCGAACATCTAACTTCGGGCCGGTATTGTTGTCCAGGACCCCATCACCATCATGAAGAATTTTTGCGACAGTCAACTCGAATACTGCCTCTTCTCCATGAAAATGCAGCACATGTCTTTTCCTGATGTGTTTTGAGTAGTAGAGTCCTAAGCTCTCGTTATGTTCTATCTCATAATCATGCGATGAGCATCGATCCTCAGAAATGTACCATGCAGAAGCACTCTCGTTATTCCATTCATCTGGCTTACCATATGGAGTATTAAACTGGATCATATCTTCAGCCCAGTTGAGACAAATTATGTCGCAATTAGTGAGATTTTTATTTTTACTGAAAGTATCTACTCGATACCTCATATAGTCGGTGTGCCTTGGTTTAGGATTTAATTGGATATGTATGAGCGTAGCATTTCTAACCAACTCTCTTCTGACGGAATCATCAAGATTAATATTGAAAGAATCTGAACAAATAATTGCAGACAAAGACAGTAAATTATCTCGACCTTTGAATTGGTAAATAACATTGCCACAACGTAGGTTTTTATTTTCGAAAAAATGGAGATCTCTAGATGAAATCGTTTTAAACTGCAAGATAACAACTTTACGATCATTTCCTTCCATATCTTTGGTTGTGAAACAATATGCGACAGGATCATAGTAAACCCCTTGAACTTCTGGCCCATCTTCTTTCACGAATATCAGATCACAGTATCCATAGCAGCTACTTTCTAATTTTGAGAGCTGATCAGGTCTAATGCTTTCACACCCAAGCACCCATAAAGAACCTGAGGCTGGAAAAACATCTCCTTGTATAGATGCCACCAGAGTTTCTGTTGGCAGATAGTATTCGGGAGTCACCACTAATTGGTGCCCTTTAGATTTTGCAATTGCTAGGAATTTTGTTGCTTGATGGTTAGCTTCTGTTAAATCAAAGGGCCCAATACGTGAGTTATCGGCTAAGATTGGACCAGAAGGTTGAAGTAAAAGTGAACGGTATGCTTGTTGGTTGGGATTTAAGGCATCTAATGATGGATAAATCAATGAGCGTGCTGTAAGCAGGCTTTCCACATCAACAATTGAAATGGCCACAATGACTCCCTACAAAGGCTTTAATTCTTTATTCTATTTTTGGCCAAGGTTAGGTATTAAATGACTAACCATGTGATTAATCTGGCACTAATATTAGGAAATCATTAGCATTAAGCTACATGGCAATTTAATTTTAAACACCATCTTGTACCCCACTAATCAATTATTATTACCTTGGTTAGGCATTCGTGCAATAGTGTTAATTGCTGAATTATTTAGCTAATTACGAATTTGCAGACTAGTTACTGTGCCATTTTCAGAGTAAACATTCATGCTGTTATAAATGTGCTGGACATGAACTCCCCATTTTCCAATATCGAGATTTTCATTAATAGGATTACCCATGGATATATAAAGATCACATGTTGACATACCCAAGAACACCCTTCCTTTTCTCTCAAAGTCTTTAGCCGAGCTTAACTTAACACCCCTTCGTTTAATTTCATCAACAATATATTTTTGGGCTCTTGGATCTGATTGGTCAAAGACATTTATCTCAGGCAAATGTGAGCCTCGCAACAGGCATAAATCGTTCAGAGTGTAAGCCTTCAGAGTTTGCGGTAGCTCCAGAATTCTCCGTTCACGTAGCGCTCCCATCTCTTTTTTTTCCGCTTCCGCCTGCTTTGCTTTTTCAGCATCAAGGAGTGCTTGAGCATTTTTCCTTTCTTCAGCACGTTTGTTTTCAGCAAGACGCTCTTGTTCTTTGCGTTCAGCAGCATCTTGCTTAGATTGTTGGTTTAGTACAATTTTTTGGTTTGGATCAATATTGGATACACATGCGGCATTTAAAGCAGATAATTCAGGAGCTGAGTCTGTGACGTACAGAAACTTGAAAGCACCACGATAATCATTGAGTTCATTTGCGTAAATAGTTGTATTTGTATCGCTCCCATCCATGATGACAACTTCGTAATATGGTCCATGCAGCCAACTGTCCACATACTCTTTTATCCGGACTTGTTGAGGCTGATTGCTCTTAAACTCCTCCTTACCAAATCTGCCTTTGTATAGATGCAGGAGATTCTGACAATCCTCAACATCAAAATAAACCCATAGAGTTTTACCAACTATGTCCATGTTGTGTGTATCACTGTAATCGGAAGCAGCAACATTTAAGCTCACTAGAATTAATAAAGTGACAAGTATTTTCATTTTAGTATTCTTAAAAATTCTTATTAGGCAGGATATTCATAAATTGGGAGCTTAATTGACTAAGCGAAGCAAAGACAATATTAAGCGATCAACAACTGACCCATAGTATATTGTGGCTTGACCACTCTGACCTTGGGGGGAAAAGGCCAGCGAAAGCTGGTTTTTTCATTTTCTGAACTCCCAAACACTGATGCCTCCAAATAGAACTGAATTTTTCAAATACTTCTAGTACCTTTGCAAGTTGGATATCTTGAACAGCCCCAGAAAGGACTTCCAGCATTGCGTCCTCTTCTAGCAAATCGTTGAACCATTTTGCTACCACACCTAGGACACACTACTGTTGAACTTGTTCGAGATGGATTACTTTGTTTAGGTGCTGGAAATACTTTAGTTCCAGATGTACTTTGTTGAGCATGTGGATAAGGGACCGATATTACAGGAACCCTTATTTCTAAATACTCTAAATCAACTTTGGCTTGAGCTCTTTTTAAATTGATTTGATTTAACGTTGGATCTTCAAGGTTAGCTGCAAGTGTGATTTTATTTCGAAGGTTTTTTATATTAACTTCGCCTGCAGAAAGTTTTTGTCTAATCGGCGATAGTTTCGCCTCTATAGAAGATTTGATTCTGGCCTGCTCGATTCTGTCATTCTCATTTTCGTTGGCTTGATAAACAAAACGTTTCTCTAAATTTTCCCTCCAAACGAGCAATGGACCGGCGATGGCTTGACCGAATCCTGGCAGACCTAACAATCTAGATTTATTAATATCCGCTGCTGTGTCAATGCCATAGGAAGCAAGGGTAGCTAGCCTGCCGGGGCCTATTCCTTTAATGAGGGCTCTAGAGATATAAAATGTATCTAGAAAAGCATGAAGCTGTTTATTTCTGCGTTCGTTTCGATAATTTTGTAATAGCGTCTTTTCTTCTGCAATTAAGTTTACATAAGCATTTCTCGCATCGATTAATTCGGATCTTAGTTTTGTAAACGCATCAATACCTACACGCTGATTCCAGTTAGCGAGCTCATAACCCCATCGTTTTGTTGCCTCTTCATAGGCAGTTAAAAATGGTCTTGCATCGACCGACTTCTTTTCACTAAAACTTACGTAGCCTATAAGACCAACAATTAGCCAAATCCAAAAAAATTGAGGAATATTCAAAAATCCAATTACTGAAGCAATACTTATTAGTATTCCAAAATTGAACTTGTTGACCGATTTCTTTGCTTCCTCTGCTTGTTTAGAGGGGGCAGGATTTAGAGACGATAATTTTGGTTGAATATGGATTGGTGTGATTAATGGCTCGATTTTTATCCAGACTGCATCAAGATTGAATACACGTGCTCCAGGGTCTCTGCCTTCGACCTTTGAAGCGCCAGCTATGAAAGGAACGAAGAGAGTAATAGGAAGAATTTTTTCCATCTCACACCAAGGGCACTCAGATGCCTCCTTGGGAATGAAATGCAATTGGTTGTCATCACACTTAACAAGTGATGCTTCCAATCTATCTAGAATATGTATCCAGTCTTGGGCTGTTGGTCGCTGAGCTGAATGTTGTTTTAAAAAGGCCTTATCAAAAGCTGATGCTAGTAGAGGAGAGAAATCAAGAATATCCGGGGTGCCTGGCGGTTGGTCCATGCCCACATCACATGAGTCCGTATACACGTATTTATAATTCTTTATATTTTCATGAAGCGGTGGAATTTCGCCTTTTCTCACTGTTCCTACGAATGGATGCCGGCCCATGAATAGAAGCTGAAAAATCACTATCGCTAGACCAAAAGCATCGTGATTTTGAGTTCTTGTGACCTGACCTAAGTTTAATCCCTGTAACTCAGGGGGTGTATATTCCGGAACGCCAACTTTACATAAGTACCTCTCTGTTGAGGAAGTGATTTGGAAACTATCTGCATCAATTAAAGCCACCATAGCCTTGGGTGATATCAGCATACTTGAGTGGTTAATATCTCCAATCACGCAACCTGCTTGATGTACTGATGCAACGGCTTTAGCAATGTTATTTGCCGTTCGAACTAAAAACCTATAGTCAGCTTGTGGAAAATGTATTTTTCTTGGGCCTGGAGAGTAGAGTTCATGTAATGGCTTGTGATCTGAAACAAGCTTCATTACAAACCCAATGAACCCTCCGTCTTTTGATCTAGCTAATGATATCGGAAAGGCTACTAACGTTGTCTTTTTTGAGAGACTGAGTTGTACCATCGATGCAATTTTTGCCTCACGCGACAACTTATCTGTGGTTGTGTAAATTTTTACTGCAAGCGAAGTATCGTTTTGAAGAGAGTAAACCTCACCTTCCCCCCCCTTCCCGATGCGACGACCAAGCTCAAATAGCTTGCCGTCTATTCTGACCTGCTTGATATTCATATAATGGTTGCAAGTATTAAACTTTTATCATCATCTGTCCTTGAATTGATCGGATCACTATTTAAGTAACGCTTCAATGCTGAAGAAAGATCTTTATCTTTGCCGTTGGCGGAGCTCTTCATCAAAGGCGCAGTGATCCCATCAAAAAACCCTGCGTAAGGTTTCAACTCACCAAAGTCTAGTCCCAGGCGTTCTAAGCCATCTGAGAACAATGCAACTGTAACAATCTTCTTTTGTAATCTAGTAATTCTCAATTTAAGAGTTGGCTCATCGGTCACGAAAAAAGTTGTAGACGCATATTCACCATGATCCGGCCAACTTGGCGCAATCCACTCATCAGAATCTTTTAAGACCGCACAACCATCACCGATATGCGCAATGACTGTTTCCTCCCCATTTGTGATCACGCAAATCAAGGTTGCAGCAAAATCTCTTGGAGTTAAAGCTCTGTTTGAAGCTGAAAGAAAAATGGAATCCCTAGCTTGATCTATCCAAGAATCTATAGTTTCGTCATTAGGAATTGAGGATGCATTCAAGAAGTGTCTTCTAGCCGCTTGCGAAATTCTGCGACAAACAATTGAAGCCCCTTCACCTCCATGACTCGCACTACCGGCTCCATCGGAAACGATCGCGAAGAAAATATTCTTATTGTCTGCCTTTATAGAAAAGCATTTGAATGCATCTTGCAGTCGCACACCGGTTTTTTCATGTGAGGTGCCTTTGTGCGCCGCAGCTATCCATTTCCACATACCTTAGGCTATCCTGCTACAGCCCAACCATCTGGAGTAGTTGGATTCTGCAATGGCACACTATCCCCTGGATTTGATCTAGAAACCGAACCAAGTGAGCTAGAAAGCCAAGCAAATAACTCTTTGAATGAAAGGCCCTTCAATTTCAGAGGCTGTCTGACAGCAATTTTCTTCAATATATCTAAGTCAGCTTGTTCGACACCTACAGCATAAAACATGAACTCTTTGCTTGCCTCACCAGCTTGAATCATAGCCGCTGCTTTTTCCCATGCATCTGTTGGAGAACCATCAGTTATCAAGAATATCCATGGACGATAATAAGATATTCCGTTAGCTCTATATTGATTCTTCCGAGAGCGGAGAATATCTAATCCTGTCTCAATAGCCTCACCCATCGGCGTACTTCCTGAAGCGGAAAGTTCGGGAGCATAAAAATGGGTTGCTGAAATAAAATCTGAACTCACATTAACCGGTCCAAAATTCACAATCGCGACTTCAACTCGTTTAGCTGCTAGTGGATCAGACTTCAACTCTTCCTCAAATACCTTGAGTCCTGCATTTAACTCTTCTATTGGTTTGCCACTCATTGAACCGGAAGTATCTAATAACAACAAACACGGGCATCTTGGCTCTGGATTTTCTGCAAAGGTTGCTGCTTCGAATGGCTGCTGGTCAAATTCATTGCTCATTTTGATTCCTTTTCTGACTAATTTATATATTAATTCTTCTTTGATTAAATAAAGAATGGGCGATTTTAAAACTTCACTAGTAGCGATTCACAGACTATATTCAATATTCGCATATGTCTAACGCATTCATTAAACTGAATCTCAAGTTAAGTTGCAAGTGACAGGCTCCCCGGAAAAGCGTTTTAGAAGTGATATCAACGCTTCGCCTCAACGCAATTCGGACACGATCAGATTTAGTACAACAAACTAAACCCATAGATTTTGTAAAAACGAATGAACTCAAATGAGCTTATAGAAATATAACGTTATTCTTGTAACAAAAATAACTTGATTGTTGTTACAATAATTATATGAGAAATGATGATTATGAAAACTTAGATAAACGACCAGGTTCTGGACGAAGAATTTACGGCAATCCTATGTTGTGTATTAACGATTAAGCCATGATTTCAAATGATGAACAAGCCTATTCCAATTAGTCAGAACCCCTCGGTAATCCGTATCCCATTTTACGATGGCAAGGTGCGAGCTGGGCAGTCTC
>OFDN01000793.1_pt1 | contig 23431 bp, 17 predicted proteins | sample 1520971 | NCBI WGS metagenome assembly OFDN01 (sample SAMEA94257418, study PRJEB24077) | hot springs metagenome | biome: Aquatic biome; feature: Geographical feature; material: Water | place: India | collected 2012-06-12 | depth 5 m
GGCGCCGATCTCGGCGCGGCCGACCAGGACCCGGTGGCTGGGGGCGTTCTCGCCGGTGGCGCGCTGGTCGGGGACGATGCGCACGTTCTTAGCCTGAACGCTGAGGGTGACGATTTCGCCGGTGAATTCGTTCGAGCTGGTCTTCTTGAAGGTGCCGATGGTCGCCATTGTAAGTCTCCGTTTTCCGTTCCCGAGCCCGCACCATTGCGGCCTCGATGGCGATCGGCAGGCCGGAGGCGACTGACGCCGCATCGCTTGCGACCGGAGCATCGCGGAGGACGGCGCAGGGGCGACTTTCTTGTCTCGCGAGGAATGGGTGAAACCCAGGGGAAGAAAGTCGCGACGCGCCGTTGCGGCATAGGCGGTCGAGGCGAAGCCGGCCTTCGGCCAGATCAGGCCATTGATGAGGCCGTTTGGAGCGATCGAGGCACGGTCAGATAACGGAGAAGATGGCGGCCGTCCCGCATCGGCAAACCGGTGTCACCGCAGGCTCACCGGCTTCACCTCCTCCCACCAGGCCGACACCGCTGCATCTTGGCCTCCCACCGCGCCACCACGGGGATCGCCGCGCAGGATGCCCTGTTCCCCGCCGAGACATGGCTGTGCCCCTGCAGCGCTCCAGTGAAGACCGCTTTTCCGGGCCAGCGTCGATCCGCACCGCACACGCCGATCGTTCCGACATGAGACGACGGGAGCGAGCACGACCACGGCTGCCCTGATCCTCCTGACGGCAACGACGAAGATCAGGCTCGCGCAAGGTCCCGGCCGGACGGGACCGGAGCCGCCACCATTCCAGCGACCCGCACGAAGGCGGTGATGCCGACCGCGAGCGCACCGATGACGGAGAACGTGATCTGCCACGCGTCGGACGGCATGAGGTGCTTCACGATGCCATGGGTTGCATGGAAGCCGGCGATTGCCGCCGGCGCGACGAAGGCTGCGGCCGCGATCAGCTTCAACCACATGGGCCGGACGAAGGTGATGAGCAGATGGCCGGCGGCGAGCGTGATCACCGCCGCCACGGCCCCGACCAGAAGGGCGCCGGGGATGCCGGCGCCCGTGTCGTGCGCCCAGGCGCCCGCGGTCACGCCGACGAACGCCGGCAACGCGAAGACGGCCAGCGTGAACAGCAGCCAGCAAAGCAGGCCCATCGCTGCGAGGGATGCAAGTATTGCAAGGATGATCATGGCGGTGGCCTCCGTATGGACAAGGTCTAACAGCCGCGCCCTCCACCACCACCACGGCGCGGCTAATGTATAGCGCAAGAGCGCGCGTGCCGGGAGCGGAAATCGGCGGCGATTTCCGCACTTGCGATTGGGCCCCCCGGTCAAGGGGCGAAGGGGTCGATCTCATGGACGATGGCGGCGATGTCGCCGTCATATTCGCTGGCGGGCGTGACCGACAGCGTGCCGTCGCCAGCCTGGAAGATGATGATGGCGGCCATCAGGGTGGTGGCGAGGCTGAAGGCGAAGGCGTGGGCGTCGTTGAGGGACATCGATCCGGCTCCTGTTCGAGCGGAGGACCATCCCCCGCTGACAGGCGCCCGATGAGTTCGGCCGATGGCCGCAATCACCGCAAAGGTGAAACCGTGAGCGGCGGCACGCGCAGCGTAGTCCGACCCTTTACGGGTTGATGGCGTCAGGCCATCGGCTGGACCAAAGGATCGGCGCCAATGGATGCGGGGTGGTGCCTGCCGAGTGGAGGAGCCGCCAAGTCCCACGCCGTCGATGATGGTGGGAACCTCGCCTCTGGTCATGAGAAACCGCTCGTTAGGCGCTATGACGATGGAGGCATGGCGGCGCCTGAACTCGCCGATGCTCCGCCAGACCTACGCGGATCGGACATCATTCGCGATGCAATATCACCTCGAAACCTTCTTCGACCGAGGGAGGAACGAAGTGACTGGTAAAGAGATCGAAGTCCTCTTCGCTGACGTTGAATTCGTGCTCGCCACTCGTATTTCTGCATTGGAGGCGGGCTTTGCACACCTCGTCCGATACATCTAGATAGTGGAGCTGATGCCTGCACCCCGCGCTCTCGAACAGGCTGCGCATCCATCCCCGAGTGGCTGGGGTGTTCGCTGGGAAGTCGAGCACGACAGATACACCGCCGCGCAGCAGATCGATCAGGTGCGGGGTCATGGCTTCGCGCAGCCGTCTCGCGTTGCGAACATAGTCGGCCAAGCTGTTTTGTTCGCCGGGATAGAGGCGGGCAAGCCAATGATCTTCCCGCACGGCGACCGTGTGCGGCTGCTTGCTCAATTCAGTGGTGAGAGTTGATTTTCCTGCGGCGATCTTGCCGCATACGAGATGCAGCGTCGGTTCGTTCGATGACATGACTTAGACCTTGGAAGACGCCAACGGCGTCATGACGTTCACAAGCGGAGAGACCCGACCCGATGTATCAGGCCGGGAGGTTAATTCGTCCGCTAGTCGCGACCGCGATGTGAACCAAGATCCTCATCCTGCAACAATACCGATCTTCCTGTTCCCAGTCCAGAGCCGACATCAGGTTTTGGATAGACCTATCCTCGCACGATCAAGGTATATTGAGGCGGAGGCAGTGCTTACGCGCCGCCGTGCTTCCACACCGGGATGCCGAGCTTCTTGGCCTTGTCGGCGAGGTTGTCGTGGACTCCCGTGCCCGGGAAGTGAATCACGCCCTTGGGTACGATCTGCAGCATCTCGTCGTTGCGCTTGAATGGTGCTGCCCGGCCGTGCTTCGTCCAGTCGGGCGCGAAGCCGATCTGCGGGACATTGCGGTTCTTCGCCCAGAGCGAGGCGATCTTTTCGGCGCCCTTCGGCGACTTGCCGTGGATCAGCACCATGTCGGGATGCTTTTGGTGGACTTGGTCGAGCTTGGCCCAGATCAGGCGATGGTCGTCGTAGTCGAGTCCACCGGTGACGACGATCTTCGGACCCGGTGGCAGGAGCACCGCCTGGTCGGCGCGCTTTTTCGCCATCAGGAAATCGCGGCTGTCGATCATCGCCGAGGTCAGATTGCGATGGTTGACCTTTGAGCCAGTGCGAGGGAGCCACGGTTTTCCGATCTGGCGTTCGTAGTGCTCGGCGGCCTGGTCACGCATGAGCTCGAAGGCGCTCTGGCGCTCGATAAGCGTCTTGCCCTCGGCGGTCAGGCGCTCCAGTTCGACCGATTTCACCTCGCTGCCGTCCTGTTGCCGCTGCGAGCGCTTCTGCGCCTGCTCGTTGTCGTCGAGTTCGCGGGCGATCCGCTCGGCGGCGCGGTGGAAGACGTTGACGGTCGACCAGAGGAGATCGTCGAGGTCGGGTTCGAGGCGCGTGTCCTCCAGGGTCGAGATCAGGGCGTCGAAGATGTCGGCAACAGCGGCTGCGACCTGATTGCCATCTGGCAGGAGACGCTGGTCGGGCTCATCGGCGAAGGGGCGGTAGCCGTAGAGCTGGAGTTCGTTGAGGACGTGATCGGTGGGTGACGATTCGTGATGGGGTTCGTAGTCGTCGTGCTCGCTCATGGGATGCTCCCTTGGCTGGACCGCGACCGTCGCGGCCTTCATGGCGACGGAGCCCACGGGCGGAGCGGACCTGCACCCGGCGCGCGCGCCGGGCCGGAGCAACGCGGAGGATGCCGGAGGCCGGCTATTTTGTTTCGCGATGGAAAGGCGGCCTCGGCCGCCGCCGGAAAATAGTCGGCCGCAGGCGTTGCCTGTCCGAGCCGCTTGTGGGCCGATCGCCCTCTCGAAGGCCGAGGCGCGGTCCTCTCCAAGGGGCCGTGCATCCGTGCGAGTATGACGGCGGCCGCGCGCCGCCACCGTTCAGTCGCCGGTCTACGCCGCCAGGAGCATGAAGCGGGCGACGTCCTGCGGTGCGAGCTGCACCCGGATATGCGCCATCAGCGTGTCACGGCCGTAGGTGCGGAGATCCTCGTTGAAGTCCCCGAGCATGGGTGACAGGGCAATCGCTTCGATCCCGACCGCGTTCGCCCGTTCGATCAGCGTGTTCCTCGCACCGCCCCCGGCGCGATCATTGTCGCACACGACATAGAGCCGGCGCAGTGCATCGTGGAACTGGATGGCGGCGAGGTGCGCCGCGGAGAGTGCCGCTGCCGCCGGCATGCCGAGCATGACCTCACGAGCCGATAGCACGCTTTCGATTCCTTCGCCGGCCGCCAGCACGTCGCCGGAGAGCCCGAAGCGGACCGCATGCCCAAGAAGGTCGCCCATCGCCTTGCGCTGAATATCGATCGGCGCCTTGCCGGAGCCATCCGGGGCGAGCCAGGTCCGGTGTGCGCCGGTGATCCTGTCGGTGAGATCGGTGACGGCGGCGACCATGGCCGGCCAGGTCTCGGTCGGGCTGTGCTCGTCCGGGCGATAGTAGCACCGGGAATGGAAACGCAGGCTTCCGCAACCGTGCAATGCCGTAATGCCGCGTCCGCGCAAATACGCTTCTACGAGCGTACCGCTGTTCGGCTGACACATGGCGATGAGCCGGCGTGCGGCTTCAGCGGAACCCGATGGTGCTGGCGTGCGAGTGTGCTGTTGCGGCGCTGGTTCGGGATCGGGCGGCAGGCTGAGGAAGATGCGGGCCTCTTCGGCGACGTCGGCGAAGTCGATAAGGCCGAGAGATTCACGAATAACGTCGAGCAGATCGCCATGCTCGCCCGTCGCGGCATCGCTCCATTTACCGGCGGGGCCTTTGGCGGTGTCCTTCAGGCGCACGAACATGGACCGGCCGGGCGTGTTGCGGACATCGCCAACCTGCCAGTAGTTGCCCTGTCGGCGGCCGGCGCCGAGATAGCGTTTGCACACCGCCTCGGCCTGCCGACCGAGACGGGATGCGAGGTCGGAAGCATTGCGGCGAGCCATCACGCCGCCTCCCGCTCGCCGATGCGAGCCACCGGATAGGTGTCGAGCAGCTTGCCGAGCACTGTCGGCCCTGTGCTGTCGATGGGCACGAAGAACCTCAGCGACCACGAGATGATCTCGGTGAAGAGGCCATAGGCGCGAAGCCGATCCCGCATCGCTTCGGTGAAGCCGGACAGCTCGATACGGTTCGTGCCCATGACACGCACACGGCGAAGCTGAAGCCCCTCTGCAAGATCGAGGATCGTCCGCCCGTCGATGAGAGCTGCATAGGCAGCATCCGCCGACAGATCGGCCGGGCCGGTCGACGCGACGTTTGCGGCCCAGGACCGAGAGACGCGGCGACCGATGATGCGCTCGCCATCGTCGGTCTGAAGCCGATAGACGCGGGTCGACTCGTTCGGCAGGCGCTTCCACACCGGCAGTAGCAATCCCGCGACGATGTGTATGGTGCTTTCCGTGAAGGTGGGCACGTCGTCGAGTTCGCGGGACCATGCCGCGGCGAACGTGCTGCGGTCGGCTTCCTGCCAATGGCTTTCCGCCATCGACTTCAACGAGGCATGATGATGCTCCATAGGGCGGATCAGTCGAACGCGGCGTTCGATCTCGCCATCGTCGAGCATGAGCGACGGCGCCGGGATCTGAACGGCGGCGCGGCCCGAGCGCTCGTTCACCAGCAGCTTCGCGCCATGATCGTCCAGCCAGCCGAGGGCATCGTCAAGCGACAGCGGACGATTGCGGGTCCGCTGCGTTATAGTCAGCAAACGGGTCTCCGCGCCCGATGCCGGGTGGGTGTAGATCGTCGCGCGGTCGGTGACGACGAAGCTCTCCGCCGTCAGGGTTTCGAGGCCGACGTCATAGACGCCGCTGGTGATCGCGCCCCACACCTTCGCGTCGAGAAGCCGTTCGAAGGCGGTGAAGAGGATGCCTTGCAACTCGATCGTGAGGGCCAGCAGCCGGTTGAGGAACGTCGTGATCGGCGGCAGCTCGTCCTTGATGCCGTTATCATCCATCAGCTTGAGGCCTGTGGTGGTCTCGAAGCGATGGAGCGAGCAGCCCTCGATCTTGCCGCGCACGATCAGAAGATAGAGCTGGCGTAGCGCGTCGCGGGCGTAGCAGGATTCCAGATTGTCCTCTGGCCGGAACAAGCCCTGACCGCCGGTCTGGCGCTGCCCTCGGGTGATCGCGCCGAGCGTATCGAGCCGGCGGGCGATAGTGCTGAGGAAGCGCTTTTCCGCTTTCACGTCGGTGGCGATCGGGCGGAAGAGCGGCGGCTGCGCCTGGTTCGTCCGGTTGGTGCGGCCGAGGCCCTGGATCGCCGCATCGGCCTTCCAGCCCGGTTCGAGCAGGTAATGCACGCGCAGCCTCTGGTTCTTCGCCGACAGCTCCGCATGGTAGCTGCGGCCGGTGCCGCCCGCATCGCTGAACACGAGCACGCGCTTCAGGTCATCCATGAAGGCGGCGGTCTCGGCGAGGTTCGCCGATGGCGCGCGGTTCTCGACAGCCAGGCGGTCGCCCATGGTGCCGGCACCCGGCTTGCGGACGATCCGCCGAGAGCGGCCCGTCACCTCGGCCACCATGTCGGTGCCGAAGCGCTGGACGATCTGGTCGAGCGCGCCCGGCACGGGCGGAAGCGACGCGAGGCGTTCGATCAGCTCGTCGCGGCGCGCGACGGCTTCGCGGCATTCGACAGGCTGGCCATCACGATAGACCGGACGAGACGATAGATTGCCCTCGCCATCGGAGAAGGGCTCATAGAGCTGAACCGGGAAGCCGGTCTGCAAGTACGACAAGACATACTCACGGGGCGTAATATCCACGCGCACGTCATTCCATTCCTCGGTGGGAAGCTGGGCGAGACGGCGTTCCATCAGGGCTTCGCCGGTGGACACGATCTGGATGACGGCGGCGTGCCCGGCCTCCAGATCGCGCTCGATCGAGCCAATCAGCGTCGGCGTTTTCATCGATGTCAGCAGATGCCCGAAGAAACGCTGTTTCGCGGATTCGAAGGCCGAGCGGGCGGCGGACTTCGCCTGCCGGTTCAATGTGCCGGAGGAGCCGGTGATGTTGGCGGCCTCCATTGCCGCGTCGAGGTGATTGTGGATGATGGCGAAGGCGCCGGCATAGGCGTCGTAGATGCGGCGCTGTTCGTCGGTGAGCTGGTGTTCGATCAGTTCGTATTCCACACCGTCATAGGAGAGCGAACGGGCGGTGTAGAGTCCGAGTGAACGCAGATCGCGCGCCAGCACCTCCATCGCCGCGACGCCCCCGTCCTCGATGGCCTCCACGAATTCCGCGCGCGTCGCGAAGGGGAAGTCATCGCCACCCCAGAGGCCGAGCCGCTGGGCATAGGCGAGATTGTGGACGGTGGTGGCACCAGTGGCAGAGACATAGACGACGCGCGCATTCGGCAGGGCGTGCTGAAGCCGCAGGCCGGCGCGACCTTGCTGCGAGGGGGCGACGTCGCCCCGTTCTCCCTTGCCGCCGCCGGCGTTCTGCATCGCGTGGCTCTCGTCGAAAATGATCACTCCGTCGAAATCGGAGCCCAACCATTCGACGATCTGCCGGACGCGCGAAACCTTCTCCCGGCGGTCGTCGGAGCGTAGCGTGGCATAGGTTGCAAATAGGACGCCTTCCGACAGCGCGATCGGGCGTCCTTGCGGGAACCGCGATAGCGGTGTGACCAGCAGGCGCTCCATGCCGAGAGCGGACCAGTCGCGCTGCGCGTCCTCGATCAGCTTGTCGGACTTGCTGATCCAGACAGCTTTGCGCCGGCCCTGGAGCCAATTGTCGAGAATGATGCCGGCCGACTGCCGACCTTTGCCGGCTCCCGTGCCGTCGCCGAGCATGAAGCCGCGACGGAAGCGAATGGTGTCGGCCGCGTCACTGGGTGCGGCCTTCACGACGTCGAAAGTCTCATCGACCGTCCACGATCCGGCGAGATAATCGCTGTGCGCCTCGCCGGCATAGATCACCGTCTCGAGCTGGGCATCGGACAGCAGGCGGAGGATGTTCGCCGGCAATGTCGGCCGATAGCTCGGCTTGGGCGGCGCGATGCTCGCCATGGCGGCGGATTGCACGAGCTTGGTCGGGTGCGCCAGCGAGCCGGGAATACGGATCGACTGCAATCCGTATTCTTCGTAGATCGCCTCGGTCAGGTGCGCGCCCTCGGCGGGCGTCCAGTCGACGGTCTCGTAGGCCAGCGGAATGCCGTCGGGATCGCTGGCCGGCGCTGGGCGTGCGTCAGCGGCACGGGCGAGATACCTGCGCACCGTCTTTGGCGTCGTGGCGACACGCGGAGCGGATTCCGCCGGGAGGGTGACGGGCAACCGAGGTGGAATGTCCCGCTCGATCCAGTCGAGCAGCGTCGCCACATCGGGGGCGGAGCCCGCTGATGCCGGCAGTGACGTCGGATCGGCAGCGGGCACCTTGTCGATGACGGTCAACCTGGTCGGAAACGTCGTGCCGTGCTTGGCGTAGACCGATCCGGCGATGGCGGCGGAGAAGATGACAGTGCCGCGTTCCTGCAAACGGACGAACGCATCGCACCAATCCGGCATATCCGGTCCGACATTGGCGCCGGTGATCGCTACGAGCCGGCCGCCGGGCGCGAGCCGGTTCAGGGCCGAGGCGATGTGGCGAAACCCGGCGTCGGCGACACGGCCTGAGACGTTGGCCATGGCCGAGAACGGCGGATTCATCAGCACGACGGAGGGAACGGCCGCACGATCGAGATGATCGTCGATCTGCGCGGCATCGAACCGCATGATGGTGACGGCCGGAAAGAGAGAATCGAGGAGATCGGCGCGAACGTCGGCTAGTTCGTTGAGGATCAGAGAGCCGCCAGCGGTCGATACCAGGATAGCGAGCAAGCCGGTGCCGGCAGAGGGCTCCATCACGATGTCGTCCGGCGAGATGGCCGCGGCTGTCACCACGGCGAGGCCGAGCGGGACCGGCGTCGAAAACTGCTGGAGCGCCTGGCTCTCTTCCGAGCGTCGGGTGTGGGTCGGCAGAAGCCCGGCGACTTTCGTCAACGTGGAGAGCCGTGCCGCCGGAGATGCGAATTTACGGAAAAGCGCCCTTCCGTATTTGCGCAGGAACAGAACCGTTGCGACCTCGCAGGCCTCGTAGGCGGTCTTCCAATCCCAGACGCCAGTGGCGTCGGAGGCGCCGAAGGCGGCCTCCATGGCAGCACGCAGGACGCGCGTATCGATGCGTTCGCCGCGTTCGAGATGGGCGAGCAGGTTCTGGGCGGCCGACAGAATGGCACGCGCATGGGCGACGGGCGCGGCCGGGGCGGCCACGGTCAACAGATTGTTCATCGAGAGATCCTCGGGAGAGCAGGAACGGATGAGCCCGGCCGACGCTCTCTCTCAAACCGCCCGGACTCATCCCGTCCCGGCGGGCCTCTTCCTCTCAGAGACAGGAATGAAAAAAGCGCCCGGCCGTGAGGCGCGGCGCTTGATCAATCAGTCCTCGGAATTGCCTCCGTCCAAAACCTCGGCGAGCCAGCCATCGGTATAGGTCCAGCCGATCGTCTCGCCGGTCGCGAGATCGAGCGCATGTGCGCCCCCGCCGAAGCCGTCGAGACGTGGCCGCGAGCAAGTGTTGGCGTACTGGAAGCCCCAGCGGCCGGCGAGACCGAATTCCGTGGCACAACGCTTCACGAACTGGATCAGGCGCTCGGGATCGCCGGTGACGTCATCGCGCATCCAGAGCTTCGAGCCTCCATGCTCGGGCTGGATCGAGAGCAGGAACCCATCCGAAGGTGGTTCCTCGGACGCCCCTTCCTCGGATAGCGCGTTGTAGAGATCGGGCGCGCGCGAGGCGTTTTCGGCTGTGCCGACGTCGAGCAGGCAGGAGAAATGGGTGAAATAGTCGGCCATGTCAGGCTCCTGAAACGAGAAAGCCCGGCACGAGGCCGGGCAATGGAGTGGGAGATTGTGCGGGGAACGACAGACGCCGCTCCCCGCTGGTTTGGTCACTCGGCCGCGATCAGCGACTCATGGTCGTCGTCGGCGTCGACCGACTCATCATCGTCGCCATCTTCGGTGAGGAATGTGGGCAATGCGTCGTCGCCGGCGTTCTGGTCAGCCGCATCGGCAGCCGGCTCGCCGTCGAGACCGCTGAGGCGAAGCGGCTCCGGCAACCAGCCGGTGTCTGCCAGCAGGCGTTCGGCCTCCTTGGCCATGTCGCCCTTCTTCATATGGTCGATGAGCTGCGCGGCCCGCTCACCGGCCCCCTCGCGAACGGCTTCGAGAATGCGCGCCTTGGTGACGCGGCCGAGGTAGTTGCCGACAGTAGGACGCCAGCCCGCCTCCACCATGTCCATGCCGGTCGCCCGCGCGAGCCGATCGGCCTGCGACAGGCGGACCTTTAGGCCATGCTCGCTCACGCCGGAGCCGCTATACGGATTCGGTTTCTCGTAGAGGGCGTTGACGCCATAGCTGACGCAATGGGCGAGCAAGGCCATCCGGCTGGTCTCGTCGAGTGCGGTGAGCCAGTCCCAGAGGGCTGCATCGTCGGCCGGGACATCGACCTTCCATGCCTCATGCCGCTCGGCCACGGATTTCGCTGAAGGGCTATCCTTCAGCTCGTCCGCCTGCGCGGGGAAGAAGATGTGACGGACATTGGTGTCGAGGCAGCTCGCCGCGGCACGATGCTGGAAAGTGTCCGACACCAGCTTGTGGAGCAGCGCCGTCATCGCGACATGCGGATTGGTCGCGACGGCGTCGCGCAGCGCGAGCGTGCGATGTGCGGTCAGCTCGGTGATGAGGCGGTCGGGCAAAGGCTTGATGCCGTCGTCCTCCTCATCCTCGGCCTGAATCGACTGGCCGCCGATGGTGATGATGGCGCGCTGGATGGTGGGTGCGCGGATTTCACCGGTGACCGGGTCCACCTCCTCGCCCTGTGCGTCGCCATCTACGGTCTCGACCGGCCGCTCGTCTTCGGGGCGGACGTAGCCTCGATCGACGGAGAGCGAGCCGTCGGCATCAATGCTGACAAACACGCCGGCGATAGCAATCTCGTCCGGGTCGTAGCGGACGGGGCGATTGTCGAGAGCTTCGATGGCAGCCTCGATTTCGCCCAGGCGCTGGTCGATCTCGTCCGGCAACTCATCTGCGTCCTCATATTCGGCGGTCAGGCGGTCGAGTTCCTCCTGCAGTGCGTCGCGCGCGACCTGCTCCTCCGCGGTGATATCGAGCGGAACGCCCTCGATCTCACGAAGACCGTGGGTCACGCCGTAGGGGATGCTGACGGCGGCTTCGACCCATTTCCAGCCTTGGGTGGCGATCTCGTCAGCGATCACCGTCAACTTTTCGGAGACGAGCCGGTCCAGCAAACCGACGTCCTGAAGCCAGCCCCCATCGTCTGACTCGAACAGATCGCGTAGGACAGCGCCTCCCGCCGCCTGGTAGACGTCGACGCCGACGAAGACAGCGCGCTTGTCGGAGGCGCGGATGGTTGTCTCGGTCAGCATGCGACGGATATGAAACGGCTCCTTCTGCCAGCTATTGCGGACGGTCTCCCAGACCTGCTCCTGACGAGCATGATCGTACGAAACGCTGAAGGCCATGAGCTGCTCGAGCGTCATGCCGTCCTCGGCATAGACGTCCAGCAGGTTCGGCGAGACCGTCACAAGGCGCAGGCGCTGCTTCACCACGTTGACCCCGACGAAGAAGGCGGCGGCGATGGCTTCCTCGGTCATGCCCTTGTCTCGCATGGCCTGGAACGCGCGAAACTGGTCGAGCGGATGAAGCGGTGCGCGCTCGATATTCTCGGCCAGCGAAACCTCGTCGATGAGGATGTCGGCGTTCGCGGCCGATACGACGCAGGGGACGGGAGTGGTCTTATTGAGACGCTTTTGCTTAGCGAGCATTTCCAGTGCTCGGTAGCGGCGACCGCCGGCGGGCACCTCGAACATGCCGGTCTCCTGGCCTTCGCCATCGAGAACGGGGCGCACGTGAAGGCTCTGGATCAGGCCGCGACGGGCGATCGACTCGGCAAGTTCCTCGATCGAGACGCCTGCCTTCACGCGCCGGACGTTCGACTGGCTCAGCACCAGCTTGTTGAAGGGGATGTCGCGCGAGGGCGATAGGGTGATCTTTTGAACGGCAGTTGCCATGTTCCCTACTCCGCGACGAGCGCCGAGAGCCTCTCTCTCGAACCCGAACTCGTCACGAAGCGAAGCGCCGCCCTCTCACTCTTGGAGGGCAGCGCAACGGATATGGAGAAACGGAAAGGCACGAAGGCGCAAAGCCGGAGACACGGAAAACCGCGCGTCCGGCTACACGGAAATCAGGCGGCGCGGTCGAGCAGCTTCTTGGCCTTACCCTCCAGTTCGAGCCGCGCATCCTGGTTGGTCTTTTCGCGGGCGACGGCGGTGATGCCCGCGACGAAATCGAAGATCGACTCGGGTGGGCGGCCCTCCTCCACCAGAACGGTCTCGATGATCTTGCCGGTCTCGGCCTTGGAGAATCCGCGCTTGCGTAGGAATTCTGTGCGATCCTCGTCCGATCTCGCAACGATCCGCTCGCGCGCGGCCTTGATGCCGTTGATGAATGGCATCGGCGAGGAGTTCGCGAAATTCAGCAGCGCCGGTGCGGCCTCGTGGGCGAAACGGGACGCCGCGTATTTGCTGTGGCGGATGGTGATTTCCTCGAAATCTTCGACGCCCCACAGCGTTCTGTTTTGGCAGACCGCCCGAAGATAGAAGGAGGCAATGCCGAGTGTCTTCGCCCCAACCTCGCTGTTCCAGGCGTAGAAGCCCCTGAAGAATAGATCGGGCGAGCCATCGGGGAGTCGGCCGGCCTCGATGGGGTTGAGGTCGTCGACGAGGAAGAGGAACACGTCGCGATCGGACGCATAGAGCGTCGTCGTGTCTTTTGTGATGTCGACGCGGGGATTGTAGACGCCCGACGACCAATCGAGCACGCCAGGCACCTTCCAGCGTGTATCGCCCGTGCCGTTGCCGGCTATGCGCTGCACCGCCTCGACCAGTTCGTGGTCGTAGATCCGGCCGTAGTCGGGGCCGGTGACGGCGCGCAGCTCGATACGGCCGTTGTCGGTTTCGAGTGTCTTGATCTGCTCGGCCCGATGCGAGGTAAGACCGTATTGCAGATTGATGCCGGCCAGCGCGGCCGGGAGCTGGCGCAGATAGGCTGCGGGAGCGCCGACCTGGCTGGCGAGCTGGCCGAAGCTCCAGTGCGTCGGCGCGACGGGCGTGTCCGCGCCCGGCAGGATGAGAGACAAACGCTCCGGATTAGTGCGGCTCGCCTCGATATGGATGAGCGCGGTTTCCACCACGCGGGTCCGGCTGCGCTCCGACCGGCTGCGCACCGAATCCGCCAGCTCCGACAGGGACAGGTAGCGCTCGTCATCGGGGCGCGAAAACCACTCTGAGGAAACGCGACTGATCCGCTCTCCGCGGCTGACGTCCACCTTGTATCCGCCGCTCAGGTCGCGGCGGGCGTCGAGGACCTGCATGTTCATGGGACCAAACTCCATGACAGGCGCCGAGAGCCTCTCTCTCAACACTTAACCCGTCATGGATCTCCAATCCCTACTCTCGCTCTTCGCGGGGCGTTGCGGGGTGTCCCCGCAGAAGGGGTCGGCCGAGACCTCGGCTCGGCCACAGGGGAAAACCTTCCCCTTCAGGACAGCTAGGCGCGCCGGCTAAGCAGCCAATTGTCCGTATTGTTCGAGCAACCGCATCAGGGCGGTATTGGCATGCGTGAAATTCGAAAGCTGACCCTGGAGCTGGTAAGTCCATTTCTCGCCGTGGAAGAGGTTGTTGCGAAACCGCCAGACGATCATCAGAACGGTTAGGAGCCGATCGCGCGGATCGGTGTTGCTGCCGTCGAGGACCGACTGGACGACAGCGGGCTGGTCGGCGGGGCGCAGATGCAGGTGCGGAAAGTGGTGCGTGAAGGCGCCGTTAACGTAGTAGCGCTCCCGGAAATAGGCCAGTTCCGGCGCGTACTGGTCGGCATTGAGCGTTCCGGCGTCACGCCATTCATCGACCTTCGTGCAGATCAGGTCGGCGCGCGCGAAGTTGCCCATGACCTGGGCCTCAAACAGGCTCCACAGGAAGGTGAAGTTGAAGATCGCGGCGCGATCCGCTTCGGGTAGCGCCTGAAATCCCGGCGCTTTTGCCAACAGCCATTGCATGCTCATTTGGTGCCCGTTCCTTAGGCGGCCGTTGCCGCCTCTTACTCCTGGTGCTGGGATGTAGCGGGCGGTTCGGGGGTGTCCCTCCGAGGCGCCAATGTCATGTTCTTCGGGTCGATGAGGAGCTTCAGATCGCAGGCGGTCGCCAGGTCCATTCCGTATTCTTCAAGGTCATCGACCTGCGGTCGAACATCGAGAGCTTCGAAGCGGATCGACCGAAACCGCCATTCCGGATCATCGGACTGCTCAAAGAAAACCTTCGCACTGAAGGTTATGCTGGTGTCGGCAAACGCCGAGCTGTTGAAATATAGGCCTTCGGGCGGCGACGACGGCTCTTCAATCTCGAGGGTTTGGAACTCGAAGCGGGCCTGGGATTTCGGATTGAGCAGGATGTCCACGGCCATACGTGCTTCATTTGCCTCCCAGAACGCATCGAACTTGAATATCGCGGTGGAGCGAAGGCCTGCGTTCGTGAGAAGTTGAAGCCACCCGTCCAAGAATGCGGAGATCAGCGGAATCTCCTCGAGGTACGGTCCAGTGATGGGTTGATCGACCGGGAAGGTAATCGACGGGATGCGGTCATTTCCGGCAATCGTCAGGGTCGCTCGTCCCGTCGCCATGAGCGTCAGCGCGCGAAGCAGCTCCGCCCACTCCTCCAGGGAATGCTCCATGTCATCGATCGAGCCGACGCTCTCGAACTTGAGCGCCGGAGGTGTCAGCCGGATGATGAAGTCTGGGGTGCGGATGAGAAGCTCTGCTCCATGCGGCTCGCCCATCGGTGGGCTGATGAACATTTCGCCGTCGAACCGCGCCGCTTGTCCAAAGCCAGGTCCGCGTATCGAAATCTCGCAGCGACCCAACGTAGGAGGCGTAAGACGCAACTCCTCAATGTCATCGAATAGCGTGCCTTGGTAGGGCAGACGTATGCCGAACCGGCTGTCGAATACGCGAAGGTGGTGCGGCTTCAAGGGCGCGAGGCCGAGCAACAGACTGCTGAAATGCTCTGGGCCTTCGATCTGGATAAGTGCCTCGGCCTCGAACTGGCCGTTCTCATAGCCAAGCTCGGCTAGCTGCCGTTGCTTCTCGATCGTGTAGGCGCCAGGATTTTGTCCGCAGGCTGCACTCAGGGCTGCCAATAAGCCGGCGGGAGTCGGCTCGAAGCGCACCCCGATCTTCTCATAATCGTAGCTGATATCGGTGTGGTTGATGTCGTGAGCCTTGCGGGCCTCCGCCAATCTCAATCGCCTGAGCACGCGCGCGAGCTCATTCCCGATAAGGTGGACAAGGTAAGCGGATTGGAGTTCGCCGTCGGCTCGCAGCCGGAACACGACGATGAGCGCCGGCCGAGGGTCCTTGGCCAAGCGATCGATGGCGGACAGGCTGAGGCGGATACGATTGCCGGCGCGGCCGAGTGTCGACTTCAACTGCACCCGGGCGGCGTTGGTGGGGCGTTGATCGAGTGGTAACGCCTGGCCGGCCGACACCGTCGGGAACTCCACGATGAAATCCCAGCCCATCACGTCGACGACGCTCTTGTTGCAATAGAGGCCCGCGCGCTCGCAGAGCACTTCGAACTGCCGTTCGCCGATGCGGCCAATGCGATCGGGATCTAATTCGCTTTCCATGTCGTCGTCCGTCCTCATCGATCGAGACGGACGCGAAGTCGCCGTGCGCGCTCCTTGAAGGCGCGGTCGCCACCTTCCAGGATGTCGCAGACGTGCTTGCGCATCTCCGCGTTTTCGAGGCCACCCGACAGGTAGCGGATCGGTGGCAGCTTGCCGGGTGTATGAGTGCCAGAGAAGGCGACGATGATCTGATCGGCGTCCGTGTTGACCACCAGGTTCGCGTTGTGCGTCACCATAATGACCTGGCGCACATTCTTCGCGGCGATGAACAGCTCGACCAGCTCGTCGAAGATCGACTTCGGATCGAGGTTCTCCTCCGGCTGGTCGATGATCAGCGGGCGGTCATCGCCGTCGTCCAAGGCGAGATAGAGCAACAACAGGACGATGCCCCGCGTGCCCGGCGAGAGCTTGCGGATATCAACGGCTTCGTAGTCGATACTGTAGCTGATCTCGATATGACTGGTGCCATAGAGCCACTTGGCGAACCGCCTCAACCAGGAGCGATAATCCGCTTGCTGTGATCGCGGCACCTCGGAGAGATCGAGAAGCTCGGCCTGGTGGGCCTGACGAAATCCCGCCATCGCCTCGGCGACGGCTTTCGGATCGCCCGATTCCCACGCCGGCTTCAGCAACGCGTCGGCCCAGGTCTCCAACGTGCCCACGCCTTTGAAAGGGCCGGTGCGCCGCTTGTCGAACAAGCCCTCGCCCTCGGTCGCCCAGCGATGCACGTCCGCATGGCGAGACACCGAGAACGACAATTTGCGCAGCGTACCGGACGCCTGCGCGAGCCGATCCATGAGCGGGCGATACAGCTCATGGAGCACTTGCTCTTCCGCGACGATGGACTCAAAGACCCGCAAATAGGCCTGCTCTCGATCGGATTGGAGCTGTGTGGTCCGCGTCGCGGCGCCTTCACAATCGGCCAGCGATTCCTTCAGGCGCTTCAGCGCGGCGTTCTCGTCGCCGATCTTGCTGGTTATCGTTCGCAGACGATTGGCGGTGTCGGTATCGATGTTGATGAGGCGCTGAATGCGGCCGATCTCGGCCTCAAGTTCGCCCAGCGACAATCGCTTCAGCTCGGCGTCATCGGCCACATAGGGGTCCTGATCGCTCGCCTTACGAGGGTGCTCCTTACCCCGCCATGTAGCTGCCTGCCGTTCGGCCCTTGCCAGCCGCTCGGTCAACGTCCCGTCGACGTTGCCGGCGTAAGTCTGTTGGAACGCCTCCCACGCCTTGTCATCCAGATGCGCGCCGACGAAGGTCTGCTTGCTCGTGCGCAGAGCCATGGGCGCGCGATTGGTTCGGAAATCCGACACGTCGTTCTGCAAAGACCGCAGGACTTGGCATTCCTGCGACCACAACCGGATCTGGGTCCGGACATGATCGGCGGCTTCGGTCAGCGCGTTCAGCCGCGCGATCCGCTCCGCGCTGCCGGCAGTCACCAATGTGTCTCGGCTTTTGATGTAGCCGGCGATCAGCGCTTCCTTCTGAGTGATTTGCGATTTCAGGCCGGCGATCTGGCTTTGCTTCTCACGCTCGAGCCCGACCTGATCGGAGAGAGTCGCGATGGCCTCCTCGTCGCGGGTGCGGTTGTCGCGCAACACCGTCGTCCGTAGCTCCAGCAGTTCGCCGAAATCCGTCGCGCCGTCGCGTTCCAGCGTGCTGTGGGCTTCAAAAATGACTCGCTCGATCTCGCTCAGCAATTCGTCCTTCAGCCCATCGGCCGAGCACAGTTCTTCGACGAATTTCTGTGAGAGATAGCGCGCCCGCGGATAGAGCGACGGATCGAAGGCATCATCAAGCAAAGGGCGCACAGATGGATCCCCGGTCTCCCAGGTCAGCCGGACGCCGACGCCGTCGAGATGCTCACGCGCCCGCACGATAAACGACGCGTTGCTCAAGCGGCCTTCCGTCGCGTCGCATCCCGCCGCGATCGCATCCGCGAGAGCGGTCTTGCCCGAGCCCCGCGCGCCGATGATGGCCACCAGACCAGGATTGAGGGCGAGCTTCGGCGTCTGCGCCCAGTCCGCGCCCGTCAATTCTATCTCCGCAATGACACGTGCCGGGGTGGCCCGAAACGGGGGATGGGGCCCGACATAGGCCCGACCTGCGGGATCGATATAGGCTTGGCGCAGCGCATCGAATTCCAGCGCGCCTTTGATCCAGGAGAAGCGGTTTCCATCGGGCTTCGCGACGGTAGCTTGCTCATGCGCGTCGCTGCCGTGCAGGCAGGGCTTGCAGCCGTCATAGCGCTCGCGAAGCACGTCCTCTCCGACGCCGTTTTTCCGCCCCAGCCAGAAATCGCGCTGTGCCGGACTGCTGGCAAAAATGACGTGCGCGAACTTCTCGATTTCCTGTCGCAAGGTTGCGTCATTGGCATCGCGGATGCCGGACGTACCATCGGTTTCGGCGCCTGCGACGGCGATCAGGATGTTCTCTTTCGCCCAATCGCTCTTGCCGTATTCTTCGCGCAATTTTCCGAAGTTGACCTTGAACTGCGAAGCGCCGTGGCGGAACGCGGCCCGCTCATCGCTCAGCTCCGGCTTGGATTTCCGTCCCAGCTTGATGAGGTCTTCTCGCGTGCAGGCGAAGTTGTCGCCAAACGCTTCAAATCGCAGCCGGCTGAGAAAGCGCTCCACCTCCGCCACATGGTTCGGGTCGTCGGGCCTAACGAGAAGATGGATGTTGGTCCAGCGTTCTTTCACCGTCGCCACGTCAAGTCGCAGTTCGACGTTGGGGAAGACAAGCGCGACCTGCGGCAGGCGGCCGTTTTCCTTCATCTCTCGGACGACGTCCTGATAGGTGTCGGTGCAATAATAGTCGGTCACCGCGATCGCGCGGATAATAGGCGTCGCCCGTTCGAGGCTGGTGAGATAGTCGCCCCAGGCGTTTGGACCTTTAAACTGGTTGTTGAACAGGGTGCCGGGCGCATGGATATGCGGCTCCCATCGATGCCATTCGGAACCGCGATTGATCATACACCCCCCCGATTGTCTTCCTTCTGGTTGTCTTGCGGAGCCGCGTTCGCTGCGGCCGGCGGCGGCTCGGCCGGGAAGTCGACGCCCGAGACGAACAGCTTCACGGTGCTTCCTTCGACGAAGATGCTGTCGGCATCATTGGTGATGAAGCCGGTGGCCACGTCCCGGCTTCCCCTGATCCGGCCATGCGCCGTGTTGAAGGAAACTGCCTCGCAGATCACGTAGCCGTAGCGAACGAAGTCCGAGCCGTAGAGGCCGTCCGCGCCCTTCGGATAGCTCGCGAACTTCACCACGTTGTATTCCGGCTTCAGGAGGCTGACGAAGGCCTTCTCTGCGTCGGCGACGATGCGCTTCTGGTCGCAGGCACCGCTGAAATCCTCGTTCTCGAAGTCATGGTCCGGCTCGAAGGTCGTCATGATCAGCGGCTGGACGTTGAACAGGAACAGATAGATTTCGTCGGTCACCCGCGCTCCGGGATAGCGCTGGGGCTCGTTGCCAAGAATCTCCATACGGGCCTTATGCCCATTGCTGATGAGGCGGTCGAAGCTGTCTCCGACCTTGGCGATGCCGACATAGAGGAGATCGTAGGTCGCGGCCTCGCGGTAACGATCGAAGCGCTCGATACCCGCGCGGCCGCGCGACCGATCCCAGATCAGCTTCTCGGTCGTGAACCACTCCAGAACGTTCGAGCCGGCCTCGCCGATCGGCCCGTCCCACACCCGGATATTTTTGTCGCCAGCCTCGATCCAGAAGGATTCGGCTTCCGATTCCTCGACCCCCGGCAGGTCGCGGATGCGGATCTTGACGGGGTCGCGGAAATCATCGCCGATCGCAAAGTCGAAAGTTATAACGTAGGTGTCGCGGTCGATGACGAGGTTGAGGTATTTGGCTTCGGCGCGACCGCCGATCATGTAGAAGTCGCTCTGCCTGAGCAGCGCCTCGACCTCCGGGTCATTTTGAAGCCAGACGGCCTCCTGATTGGAAATCGGCGGATAGACGGTTTCCAGGAAGGTGAGCTTGGATTTCGTGCTGGTGGCGCTCGGGATCATGATCAACGGCCATAGTGGAGACGGCGCAAAAAGGTCCTGGCCGTGATGAGGACGACATGCAGGCGAAAGGTGCTGTGATCCTCATCCGAGAGCCCAGGATGCGAGCCCTCGGTGTGCAGCATCTTGAAGAGGCCATTGATGTAACTCTTGCCGTCTGCGGTCCATTCGTTGCGGTCGACGGCAAGGAAGCCGACGCTCGGATCGGCCAGGAGCGCGCGTCGGTTCTCCGAATTGGGCCGCTGCGCGGCTTCCTGCGGCCGGACATTGCGGGCAATGTCGTCGAACAGGCTCTCCAGAAAAGTTCGGAGCTGGCTGTTGCAGGCCGCCCAATCGCCACGCGTGTGGGCCTCGACGGCCTGATCAAGATGGCCGAGAGGCGTCATGAACTGAAACGACTTAAGAAGCTGATGGACCTCGTCGTCGGTCTCAGGGAGCTGGACCTCATCGGGTAAGGCCGCCCGCAGTTTCGGATCGCGACCATACTCGTCGAAGCTAACGACATAGCCATCGCGGGCCAGGCCGCGCCCCAGCGCCAGCTCGCGGGGAAGGCTCGGCTCGGCGCGCAGGAGCTGGACGGCTTCGCGAACTGCAGCCTCGCCGAGTGTCATGGTGCCGTCGAGCGTATCGAGCACCTGGTCCGGCCGCTGCACGACGATGCGCCCGAGGATGTCGCACTTCTTGGCGACGCTTACTGCCGTCCCGGAGCCGATCTCGTCTTCAAGGCCGAGCCGAAGGACCATCTGATTGAAGCGCGCCTGGCTGTGGCCTTCGAGCAGTTCGACGGCGGCGATGAGCGTGGGACGTGAGAAGGGCTTCGCTCGCATCAGCCCGCCCCGCGGATTGGATTGATGAACTCGATGCCAGCGAAATCACGCTCGTTGTCAGTGACGACAACGCAGTCATTCGTGCCAGCAATCGCGGCTACGATCATGTCGAGGCCACTACGAGGACGCCCAGCGGATTTCCCGTCCGCCATCAGCCGCGCCCAGATCAGACCGGCCTTATCGTCGAAAGGTAGAACACGCCCAGCGAAAAGCGCTTGCGGTCCTTCCGGCCCCGCGAACCAGGCATCAAGCGCATCGCGCTTCTTTCCGCGCGGCTTTTCGAGTATGCCACGCTTGATCTCAGCAACTGTCAGCGAGGAAATGAACAGATCTTCGTCGAGCTGCTCCGCCAACCAAGCCATGAGCGACTCCGAAGGCTTCGGCTTGACGATGTTGCTGATAATGTTGGTGTCGAGAAGATAGCGCGTCACAGATCGACCTTGCGCCCCTCTTCACGAGGGCGAGAAAGGTCGAGATCAGCGCCAACCAGCGGTGAGCGGCGCAGGGCGGTGAGGATGCTACCGGGCTTCGGCGGCTCACCGACTACTACGGCCTTTACGGCAGCACGAACCTGTTCCGCTTCCGGGCCTTCCTCGGCCAAGCGCCGGGCAAGCGTGCGGATCAGTTCGCGATCGGCGTCGAGCGCCATCACCTCAAAGCGCGTGAAGCCGCGCTGCGTCAGGCGCGCCCGGTAATTCTGAAGCGCCCTCTTCTGTGCGGCATTGCCCATCGTAAGCCTCCTTGCTATATCTGGATATATAATCCATACTCGTGCAGCAAGCAAGGGATGACGAGATGACTATGCGCGCTCCTGACAATTATGGCAGTACGGGTAAAAGCCCGGAGCAGCGCCAGTATTTTCCATCTGCTGTGGCGCGCCACGCTACGCAGGGCGCCTCTTTCTTCGCCGGACGCACACCGCACGCCGCCGATTATGCTCCTTTGATTTCAGTTGCTTATGCCTTGCCTCACGGCGATCGTGACACCGATCACCTTGCAACTGGCTTCAAACGACCCAACAATGGACAATGGCAAGCGCCCAAAGCAGACAAGCGCGCTTCGGCTCAGAGAGCCGGAACTGACGCTTGCGCGCCGCGGCGATGGCCCCGACCCGCGCTTGGTCGAGCTGGCTCGCTTGCTCGCCCGTCGTGCCGCGCGAGAAGTGTTCGAAGAGCAGACGAAGGGACGCCGCACGAAGCGCTCCTGATGTCCCAGGGGAGTGCGTTGTGAAGGTTGCGATCTACGCCCGCTATTCATCCGACAACCAACGCGACGCCTCGATCGCCGACCAGCTCCGCGTTTGCCGCCTCCATGCCGAGAAGCAGGGCTGGCACGTGGTCGAGGAATATACCGATCACGCGATCTCTGGCGCCTCCCTCCTTCGCCCCGGCATCCAGGCCCTGATATCGGACGCCACGCGCGGCCGGTTCCGCTATGTGCTCGCGGAGGCGATGGATCGCCTGTCGCGCGATCAGGAAGACATCGCCGGCTTCTATAAGCGGATGGCCTATTCGGACGTGAAGATCGTCACCCTGTCCGAGGGGGAGGTCACACATCTCCATGTCGGCCTTAAGGGTACGATGAACGCCCTGTTCCTGAAGGATCTCGCCGACAAGACCCGGCGCGGTCAGCGTGGCCGCGTCGAGCTGGGCAAGTCCGGTGGTGGCAATTCCTATGGCTATGAGGTCGTCAAGAAGTTCGACGCCAGCGGCGAGCCGGTGCGCGGTGACCGGACCATCAATGAGTTTCAGGCTGATGTCGTCCGCCGCATCTTCCGCGACTATGCCGCCGGCAAATCGGCCAAGCGGATCGCCTTCGAGCTGAACAAGGATAGCATCTCCGCGCCGGGCGGCGGCGACTGGGGCTTCAGCACCATCAACGGCAATCCGAAGCGCGGTAACGGCATCCTCAACAACGAGATGTATGTCGGCAAGCTGGTCTGGAACCGGCAGCGATTCATCAAAGACCCGGACACTGGCAAGCGCCAGGCCCGGATGAACCCGGAGGCGGACTGGATCATTCAGGACGTGCTGGAGTTGCGCATCCTCGACGACGATCTCTGGCAGGCCGTGAAGGAGCGGCAAAAGGCCGTCAAACGGAACCGTAGCGACGACGGCGAGACCGAGAACCACTTCCGGGAACGCCGGCGGCCCAAATACCTTTTCTCGGGCCTGACCAAATGCGCCTGCTGCGGCGGTGGCTATTCGATGATCTCGGCCGATCTGGTCGGCTGCTCGACGGCGCGCAACAAGGGCACCTGCGACAATCGCAAGAACATCCGGCGCGACCAGCTTGAGGCGCGCGTTCTCAACGCGCTGCGCCATCACCTTATGGACCCTGAACTGTTCAAGGAGTTCTGCGACGAGTTCACCCGTGAGATGAATCGGCTCCGCATGGAAGGGCGGGCGTCGATCGATCAAGCCGAGGCTGAGGTCACTCGGATCGACCGCGAACTGGACAAGCTGATGAAGCTCATCATGGCCTCCAGTGACGACGACGCACCCACCCGCATGATGAAGCAAATGAAGGACCTGGAGGCTCGCCAGAAAGAACTGAAGGCGTTCCTGCAAGAGGCGGAAGAGCCACCGCCCCTTCTGCATCCGAACATGGCTCACCACTACCACGTCCAGGTCGACGAGCTGTACGCGGCGCTTCAGGAGGAATCGGAGGCGAAGCGGATGACTGCGGCCGACCTGATCCGCTCACTCGTGCGGGACATCATCCTGACGCCGGAGAACGACGAGTTAAAGATCGACGTGCGCGGCGATCTGGCTGGAATCCTTGCGATTTCGCTGAAAAGCAAAAGGCCCGCCGGAGGGGCGGGCCGATCACAAGTTGAGATGGTTGCGGGGACCGGCTCTGATCAGAACTTGGGTCCCTCGCAAGTTGAGGTGGTTGCGGGAGTAGGATTTGAACCTACGACCTTCAGGTTATGAGCCTGACGAGC
>OFDN01000794.1_pt1 | contig 23422 bp, 18 predicted proteins | sample 1520971 | NCBI WGS metagenome assembly OFDN01 (sample SAMEA94257418, study PRJEB24077) | hot springs metagenome | biome: Aquatic biome; feature: Geographical feature; material: Water | place: India | collected 2012-06-12 | depth 5 m
TCGTGCCGGCCTGACTTAACCCAACGGGCCTCCGCGAAACCCGGGGCGGTTCATTCTTGAGGTTGCCTGCGAATTGGTATCGCTGCAGCACGAGTTCAGCGCACCCTGCCCGATTCCGTGCTGATAAGAGCGCTGACGACCCTCCAGAACTGGCTCACGTATGGGGCGGGGTACGCTCATTTCACTGGCTACGCACGACGCCATGGCCCTGACGCATACTCTCGATCGGATTGGCGGAGGGGGGAGTGCATAACAGTGGTCACCGGTATCAGGCAGCGAGAGCCAAAGCTCCCTACGTTGTTTCTTGACTTTGACGGAGTACTACACCCCGACGAAGTCTATCGAGTAGGCGAGCGGATCGTTCTGCGCATGGACGGTTTCAGTCTGTTTGAGTGGTCGGACGTCCTCGACGAGCTCATTGCGCCATATCCAGCACTGCAGATTGTCCTATCGACGACGTGGGTGCGGCTGCTCGGATTCGAAGTTGCTCGATCGCATCTGCCAGAGTCCCTGCAACGCCGAGTCGTAGGTGCGACTTGGCATGAGACCGCGCCCCGCGGATGGGAAAGGCTTACGAGGTATGAGCAGATTCAGCTGAACGTCGCTCAGCATCGCCACGCGCGTTGGTTGGCAATTGATGACGATGGTCATGGTTGGTCGGGTGAGCACCGCTCAAACTTGGTCCTGACAGACTCGCTACTCGGGCTCGGCGCGGCATCTGCGCAGGATGAGTTGCGAGATAAACTCACACTGCTATGTCGGTGAGCTCGACTATGCAGATCAACTGCTGAGGGTTCGAAGAAGGCTTCGCCCCAGGCCAGGCACGTCGGCCGGAGGCAGCAGGGTTGGAGCGATGAGTGTTGTGTTGGGAGAGGACGCGATGACGCGCAATGTGTTGAGTACTGGTGACAAGGAGCAAGCAGTACGGCGTTTTCAGCAGCTAAATTCCGCGAGCCTCGGAGAGCGTGAAGCCGCCATTAGGCGGGGCGTCTCGGCAGTGGAACTCGAAGACCTAGCTGCTTGGCTCGGCCTGTCTCTTCTCGAGCTTTCACGCGCACTGGGTGTACCTCCTTCCACGATCCGCCGCAAAGCCAAGAACAGTGAACCTCTGCCGGCGGAGCAGGGCGAACGTGTTCTCGGCCTGCAGAGCATCGTCGGCCAAGTACAAACGATGGTCGAAGAGTGCGGTGATCCTACGAATTTCGATGCGGCAGCTTGGACTGGGGACTGGCTGACGGCACCCCAACCTGCGCTGAGTGGGCGACTAGCGATGGAATTTCTCGGCACAGTCACCGGCTTACAGCTCTTGTCCGACCTGCTGATGAAGAACGTCACTGGCGCGTACGCTTAGTCTCGATGTATCGAAGAGGTGACTCGCGCCCAGTGCGCCTTCAGATCTTCGTGACATGCCCTGATTGTTCGGACCACGTATTACCTGAGAAGAGCGACTCCGTTGTCATCGTCAGGCAGGGATTCGACGAACTGGACCTTGTTCGGAGAGATGGCGCGTTCGGAGGTCGAAAGCCTCAACTCGTTCCTCGCCACTCAGGTGCGTGTGGGATTTGCAGCGTTTATGATCTGTGAATCATTGTCTCTTCTTCGATGGGGCCACCGTCCGTGTTCTTCGAGAACGAGCGAAGTTTCTTCTTCAGGCCCTTGGCGGGCAAGCGTCGTGAGCTGGTAGCTGCGTGCTTGCGCGCACTTTACGACCGGCTGCACGGGCCTGCGGCGGACTATTCGCTCCCGCTGACCCGGGAGGCCCTCAAGGAACTCCTGGCGCCGACCGTACAGGCCCATGCGCAGGACGTTACCGCCGATTCCGCTGGTACAGAAGACGAGCTTTCCGGCTTGGACAGTTCAGACGCCATGCAGGTGGCTAGTGCGCTCTGTCGAGCCTTGGAGCGAGACGGCTGGCTGGAGACGATCGGTAATCGAACAGAGCTCGTTACGGTATATCGGCTCACTCGTGCTGGGAAAACCTTCGCCGAGGCGCTTTGGGCGTTGGAGAACCGAGCCGCCCGAAGCCGGCAACGCAATGTGCGCAGCTGTCGAAACGCATTGCAGGCCGCCTTAATGACTCTGGACGCGAACGATCTGGTGGATGCCCACGACTACGCAGAAAGAGTGCTGAGTGACCTCTCGGAAGGAGTCGGCTACTTCCAGGACTTGGTGCGCCGCCTCATGTCCGAAGCGAGCCGAACGCCTTGGGAGGAGTTTGTCCAGTTCCTGGATCGCTTCGAAAAGGAATTCAAGAAACAGCTCACCTCGGATAACGTCGAACTGCATCGCCAGTCCATCCGGGAAGCGCTGGATAATTTGCGCGCTCTGCCGGCTGATCGCTATCTTGCACTGGAGACTCAGCTCAACGATATCGCGCCATGGGCTAACCCAGACCAGATGAATGCTTCCGCTCTGGACTGGATGCTTGGAGCCATTGAAGACCGTGTAGAGGCGGCCTGCAACAGCAAGGCGCCCGAGATGCTGCGTTCGATGCACAGCTACATTCGGCGAGCCTCCAGCATCATCCGGCATGCTCTGGGCGCGCGATCGAACCAGGGCCGGCAGGCGCATCTGGAAGTCATCGCCCGTCTGTCCGTAAAGGATGAGGCCGGTCAGGACCGACTCCTGGACACATTGGGCCAGCAGCTTGCGTGTGCGGAGATACGGCTCGTGGATCCGGCGTCTTTCCGCCTTCGAGCACAATCGGTGCGCAATCGGGCCAGCAACGTGACCCGAAAACCCATGGTATCCCGTGAAGCCCGCTTGGCCGCTGCCATCGCCAAGGCCGAAGCCGAAGCTTTCACCATCTCGAACGAAAGCATCATTCTTCGCATCCGCAAACGGCTGAAGGAGGTCGGGCAGCCGGTGCGCCTATCGAGTCTGCCCATTGAGTCGGCAATTGACGTGCTTCAGATCATGCAAGCCGTTGAAGCGGTGCGTACTGACCCTGACGCAGGTCTTCGCGTGACGCGCATCTCGGGCACCCTTGAAAACGACTATTTCAAAGGGGGCGACTTCCTCTTTGAATTCATTTGACGCCCCCTAGTCCCACATGATCACTCTGTTTGCGGCTCTGCAGCTCAAGCTTGATGAAGCGAGTCTTACCTTGGATCAGTTCAAGGCGATTGTTATCCGGCTCTACTCGGCTGGCGTGATTCTGCGGGCAGAAGGAGGCTCAGAGGCTCGCCTGTATGACGAAGCGCGGCGCATCGAGCCCTTGCTCAACGAGTATTTCTCCCTGGCTGGCTTTCGCCTGATTCACAACAGCGAGTTCTCGTATTTTCGACTCTTCGCACCAGGCTCCTTGATCCCGGGAATTGCAGACGATGCTGCTGAGCCCGTTGCTGCCCTGCGGGCGAAACTCAGCCGCGATTTCGTGGCGGCGGCCCTGGCTCTTCGATACCTCTACCAACAAGCCTTGGCGGAAGGCTCGGGAAGCCTTACTGATGAGGGCGAGCTCATGATCCGATTCGACGAGCTGGCGATCACATTGGTCACCCAAATCAAGCGAGCTTTACCCGAGAGTGCCTCCGATCGGGAGAAGCTCTTGCGGGACCTAAAACGCCACCGGATCATTCATTTCGAATCCAATTTTTCGATGACTGACGAAAGCTCCCTCATGGTCATTCGTCCTACCATCCTTACCTTGATCAGCGATGACACGCTGCAAGCGGTGCTCGATCAGGATCTAGTCCCTGAGCCGTCGGCTGAGGCAGCCGAAGCACCGTTGATGGGGGGCGAACTTGAGGGGGGGCTGCAGGCGAAATCCCTTGAAGCGGAATCCTTTATCGACTCCGAAGTTGATCAGGAGCCCGAACAATGAAGCTCGAAAAACTGATTCTGGTGAATTGGGGCGCGCTGGAGTCCAAAGAGTACCCCATGTCCAACATGGTGATCCTTACCGGGATGTCCGGCGGGGGCAAATCAACGATGCTAGACGCTTTGCAGACCGTGATGACCGCCGCCTACGGCCATATCTCCAGCTACAACCCGGCGCAGCGCGTGCAGGATCAAAACGCGCGCGGTGGGATGACCAAACGCACCCTGCCGTCCTACATCGTGGGGGCCGAGGACAACCTATACGCAAGGCCCCAAGGAGCCCATGGCTTCGTGGCTGCCGTCTTCAAGCCCGACGAGGATGGCCTGGGAAAGGAATTCACCGCCATCATCGGATGCGCGGCACGGGTGGAGCGCTCGGGCAACCTCAAGAAAGCGGAACTGGAGCGCCTGGTCCTGTTGATCGTTGATGAGGCTGACTTGGGGTTCTCAGACTTTGCACACTTCGACGACGGGCATCTCACAGTTGTCGAAGTAGATAAGATCGAGCGGGAACTGAAGAAGAAGTATCCAAAGGTTCTGGGCCTGCGAGACGGTAAGCGGGAGTATCTCTCGCAGGTCTATGGGCGCTTTCGCGGTCTGCAGCGCGGTGTTTCCTTCCTCGAGGCGGAAGCGGCGGCCCGGGCGTGGGTGCAGACCATTGCCGATAAGAAAATTGGCAGTGTCGATGCCCTGGTCAAAGATCACATCCTGGAGCACAACCCGGAACACCTGGCTGACCAAATTCAGAGTATCAGTCAGATGATGCGTCAGATATACAACCTGCTCCAAGAGGGGCAGCGCATTCGCGATAGCGTGAATCGGCTTAACGCGCTCATCGCGCACTCGGAGGAGATGACGGGCGCCTATGAACAATCCGTGCAGCTCCATCTTCTCAACGCAAAGAAGGCCGTCAAGGAATCGGCGCGCCAGATCGAGTTAACGCATCTAAGAATCGCAGATCTGGAACGCAGCCACCACGAGGCGTCGAAGGAGGTTGCGCGCACTCGAACCCGGCAAGAAGAGAACCAGAAATCGCACGTGAGCATCACAGCGCAACTTGCGGGTATTCCAGGGGCCGGCCGCAAAAAGGAACTCGAAAAGCAGCAGAATGAAGCGGCCGTAATGGCCTCCAGTGCGATCGAAGCACTCATCAAGGGCTTGGCCGCGGCCGAGGCGATAACAACGTTCGCCAAGTTCCTGCAGGTTCAGGACTTTCCGGATGAATGCTCCGACCTCAAGCAGGCCGTCGCAGGCCTTTCAGCCAAACTGTCCGGCGCCAGTGCTACGCGTATTGAATCCTTGCGAACTGAGCTGGCGTCCCTTCTGCCGGCAGAAGAGTTCAATCTGGATCAGCTCTCGGAGCTAAGCACTCGGCTCAAAAAGCATGCAGAGGTGTTCGATTCGCTATTTGAAGCTCTCAAGGGGACTTCCGAAGGAGTTTCGGCGGCGATCCTGACCGAACTGGCGTTGATCAAATCGCGCTTGCTGGAGGCTCAAAAAGAAGAGCGGGAGCTTGCCGAATCAAAACGCAGATTAGCGGTGGGCGGATCCAACGTGCCTCCCTTCGCCCGCGAGGGGCGCCGGCAGATTGAAGAGCAATACCCGCAAGCCAACCCTCAGTTTTTGTGCGACTTGATCGAGCCCATCAATGAGGACTGGCAGCTCGCTGTCGAAGCCTATATGGGTACCAGCCGCTTCAGCTTGATTGTTAATGAAGCGTTTGAACGGGACGCCACGCGCCTGGCCAAATCTGCTCGGCTGGGGATCAGGGTCATCCAAGGGGCCAAGTGTCTCAAGCAGGCTCCGCATGCTCAACTCCATGCCGAATCCATCGTGCATGAACTCGAAACGCACCACCCCATCGCCAAGGCGTACCTGCGGGATCAGTTTGGCTCGGTAGAGAAGGTGTATTCCGAAGAAGCGCTGCGCTTTGTCAATCGCGGAACGATGATAGACGGGCGCGCGGCTGGCGGGCGTACCACGTATGTCAATGACCTTGAAAACTTCGAACCGGTTTTCGGTGCCGCTCAACGAAAGAAAGCGTTCGAGCGCGCTATCCGAAATCACGAGCTTGCCGAAGCCGCTTTGAAAGTACTTCAACGACAAGAGGCGGACCTCAGGCTGCTCCTGGGAAAGCTGGAGGCGCTGCGCTCGCCGGACTTCTCCAGCCTGGATTCGCTGGAAACAGCGGCACTGTCTTTTGAAGACGCACGCGTTGAGCTTGGCAATCTGGATCTGACGGGCGTTGAGGAGCTTGAAGCTCGAGAGAAGTCCTTAGCAGAAGAGGGCGCTCGCCTGATTCAACTTGCCCACGAAAAAACTGCAGATCTTGCCAAGTGCTCATTTGAGCTTGAGGGCAAGCGCAAGGCTGTGCAGGGACTTCAACTTACCTTGGCTGAGAATCAAGGCATCGAGGACAAGCAACTTGACCAGCTTCGAGTGCTCTGTGAGGTCAATCCTGCCCTGAGCTACACCGAAATGGTTGAGCTTGTAGAGGACATCCTGGCCAAGCGTCCCAATGAGCACAAGTCGGAAGACGCCGGTGCAGCTCGCAATCGCGCGATCACTCGGATCCTTCCGGTTCAGCAGGCACTCATGGCCTACAACCAGAACGCGCATCAGAACGAGCGCCTTGAAGGGACGGACTTCTCAAATGCCTCTGAAGAGGCAGATCTTATTACCCAATATTACGGCCCGGTGGTGATGCTGCGCCGGCGAGCCCAGGAGCAGCGCACTGTTTTTGAAACCGTGGGCTTGCTCAAGAACATTGAGGAACTGGCAAAGGCCAATGAGAGCTTTCAAAACGTCTTCACCCAGCAGTTCTGCTTCAACATCCTCAATGCGGTGGAGTCTGGGGTACGCACGCTGAAAGCACTCGACAACGAGCTGAGAAAAATCAAGTTCGGCACGGATCGCTTCAAGATCGACTGGTCTGAATGGGTACCCGAGTTCAAGGAATATCACGACTTCTTCCGCGCAGCGTATGACCTGGCTCAGACCTCAGAAGGAGGGGACCTCTTTTCCGAGCCCAGCTTGTCACCTCAGATGTGCTTGATTCGGGACCGACTTAAGCAGCTTCTGCTGTCTCCTGATCAGGACCTCGCGCACCGAGAGCTGCACCGGATTGCCGACTACAGAAACTACCGACGCTACGAGATATGGAAGGAGTCAGACAGCGGCTCGAAGATCCCGCTTTCCACTTGGGGAACCGGGTCCGGGGGCCAACTTGAAACGCCGAGCTATATCATCCGCGCCGCGGTACTGACCAACCGGCTCAAGCATTTCGACAAGGGCGCCAAGCTCAAGATGCTCGTCAATGACGAGGCGTTCAGCCAGATGGATGAGACCCGCACGCGCGATGTCATCAAGTTCCTGCGCGACTACCTGGGTTTTCAGATCATCTGCGCTATGCCCACTAAACACGTGGGACCGCTCAAGCCTGAATTTACTCGCGAATGGAGTTTCTCGCGCACGGCCGCCGCGGACAATGGAGAAGTCAATTTCGTCTCGGAACCGGATGGCAAGGAGCTCAAGCCAGATCGGCTTTCCGAACTGTGGGATCGCCGACGGGCACAAGTCCGCGAGCAGGCACAGCTCAGCTTTGAAGTCGAAGAATCCGAAGTTGCTGCAAAGACTGCAAGCGCCAAGGACACCTTCAGTGCTCCTCAGCCCCCGAGTTCCGAGCAGGCCTTGGCGTAATGGAAAAGCTGCCCCATTGGGTCTCAAAACCCGAGGTTCGCCAGTTCCTGGACAAGCTCGTAGACCGGCTTGATCGCGAGGATCGGAGCGGGGTTGGAAGCGATCGCTTCTTCCGGCTCGATGCGAAGATTTACCCGGCTTTGGCCAACGCCACATTCGACGATGACCGTGAGCTTCTCTGGGAGCACGTCGAAGCCATGGCTGACTGGGGCTGGATAGAGATCAAGCTGGGCAAAGGCGCTCCGGGCCAGCGGCCCTATGAGTGCGGGCCGAGCCTGAGGATCAAGGATGCCCAAGCGCTGCGCCAGGCAGCTGATCGACCACTGCGCAAGAAAGGTCCCGCCGAGCTTTGGCGAGAAGCTGTCCGGGCTTACCTCGTAGCGCCTGAAGAGATCCAGGAGAAGATCTGCCGGTATGTGATCGACATCCCCGGGCGCGAGGCATCCGTGATCGTGGGTCAACTCAACCAGCTGAACAGCCTCAAAGAGACTCCGATGCTGCTGCGGGAGCTCTCGGCGCGACTCTTCTGGGGTCAATCAAAGGTGCTCGACAACAAGGGCGCCTTGGTCGCTGCTTTGCTGGACCTGCCCGAGTGTCCTTTCGACAAGGCACCGGTTCAGTTGCAGGCTTTTCTTCCCGAGTCGGGCTTTGATGAGGTCCTCTTCATCGAGAACCTGGTGAGTTTCGATGCCGCAACCCGCGACACAGTGGGCCGATTCAAGGGCTACGCCTTGATATTTGCTTCCGGGTTCATGGGTGGTGCCAAGCGCATACGCTCGCCCTCGGGGGCGTCTCTCTACTTTTCGAGCAATGGCAGCTTGGAGCCCGCGAAGACGGCAAAGCTCCTGAGCTGGCTGCGAACGGCTACCCCGATTCCGACCTGGTTTTGGGGAGATCTGGACTATTCGGGCATGCATATTCTCGCCAGTCTGCGAGATGTGTTTCCCGGAACACAGGCTTGGGCGCCAGGCTATGAGCCAATGCTAAGGGCGCTTCTGGCCGGACAGGGGCATGCTCCGGAAGCCGCGGGTAAAGCCCTTCAGAAAAGCATTGATGTCACAGGCTGCAACTATGCGGATTCCCTTCTTCTGCCTGCACTGAAGAAAGTGGGGGCTTTCGTCGATCAGGAGAGCTTCTAGGCTAACGAAGCGCCGCGGGGCGATTCAGAATGCCTGAGCGATGTTACCGCGGCGCGGTGCAACACTGTCATGACCAAGAGGAACACACCGCGCGCGTGATGGCGCACGTTTTTGGTTTCAGAGGTACTGGCATGGGAATCATTGCAAAGATGATGGGCTTGTTCAAAGGGCCAGCAAGGCCGGCGCCGAGACCGAGCTCGCCTTCCATTGCTCGTGCGCGCAACGCCACTCTACGCGAACACTGGCTTACCTTGACCCAGCCCGACTTCTTTGGACAGGCATATTGCTCACCCAACAAGCGCTGGATCGTTGGCTGCTTCGATTCTGATGGGGCCGGTATTGGCGGATATCGCGAGTCTGGCTGTGGCAGGGTCGTTTTGGTGGACTACGTGCTGGATAAGGTTATTCACGAATTGAAGTGTTTTGCCCGACCGATGGACGCCGCTGTATCTGATACAGGCAACTACATTATCCAAGACGGAGGCTTTGGATCTGCACTCCAGGGCGAAGTCGTCTCCATTGGCGCTGACGGACGTGAGCGATATCGAAGAAGTTACGATGCCAATGTCTTCAACATCGGGCTCTCAAAATGCGGCAGGTACGCCGCAGTCCAAACTGCGAATGCCCCCAGCGATGACGGCAATCTTCTGGAGGTTCTCGATCTTGAACGCTGCGGTCCGGTGTTCTCTGTGCAACCTGCTACTGGCTGGGCTGATGAGTATTCGTTCGATGTGGATTCCGAAGGACGGCTGACTGCCCTTAACGTCACACACAAAGGTCTCGGCTGCTTTACATACTCTGCGTCCGGTGATTTCCAGGATGCTCAGGTGTTTCAGGCAGCGAAACTGGAGAGGGGCGACTACAGCGCGAAGCTCATGGCCGCTCGTGACTTGCTCAAGACCGCTGCGACGCAGGAAAATGCCAATAAGGCCCTGAACGCCGCCAATATGGCCCTTGCCGAGGGTGCGGAGGACAGGCCCGACTGGGGCGCTATTGCACATAGGGTTCGCGGAGAGTCCTACGAGGTGCTTGGCCAACCAACTGAGGCGCTTCAGGCTTTTGAATTGGCTCTGTCGCTGAACCCAAAAGTTGGGGTTCAGAAGCGTGCGGTGGCACTCCGCAAGAAGCTCGGGCCTTGATGATCAGGCTTGTGCAACGAGGTCATCGGAACCACGGCTAGTACGCACATCAGATGGGCAGCGTCAAAGACGGCCGATAGCCACCGCCGTTTGCGTCTTCGAAGTCGTATTCGTACAGCGTGGTTTTGCCGAGGCCAGGCTGCCGCTGTCCGAGGAAAAACGTGAACGCATTGGGCGCCGCGATGAAGAGATGCAGCGGCGGCCTGCTTACCGGCCGCTGCTGGTTGATCTGCAGTGCCAGTGCCTCAGCCAGATCGAACGCGTGCTGGCCGCAAACGACGGATTTCGCGCCGGCGCCGCACGCGGGGCGCGCGATCAACAAGGAACCCACTTGGGGCAGCGAAGCTGCCACGTGTGCCTTCACGGCCGGGACTACGTCGTGAGTTAGGCACACGGCGACAGCCAGGTCTCCCTTGGATTCGGTCAATGATTCCAGATCGAACTGCCATCCTGTCCAAGACGGATCGCGCGGCATGTCGTTCGAGTGCCAGACATTTCGATGAATGGTTCTTTGGTCGATCTCGACGTTGCGACCGGACTTGATGTTCAGCACTGATCCGGAGGCGAAGGCCAGCGTGATGTGCGCGTCAAGAATCAGTCGGAGATGTTGGTTGCCAGTGGCCGCAGTCTGCAGAAAACCCTTGAGCTTGGGATAGAGCGTGTCAGACCAGTCGGCTTGATCACGGATGGCACGCTCATCAAAGTGCGGGATGAGATCAAGCACTACCGTGCAACGATCCTCCAGCCGGTCGAAGGGGTGCTCGAATGATTTCACGCCGAACACCACATGGGCTCGGCCGTCGCCGTCCAACAACCCCTCACGCTTGCAGGCTTCGCGAAACGTTTGCCGATTGAAGTCCAGTCGGCCCTGCGCAAGCCACTGAAACGCAACGTCGTCGTACACGAAGCTGCTCTCGCTCGCGGGGATCCGGCGCAGACCGCGGTTCTCGAACAGCAGGTCCAGGTTGTCCCGATGGTCTTCCAATGACGTGGAATCCGTGTCCAGTGACAAGGTCCGCGCCAACAGCATGAGTTCCTGATCGTCAATGCCCAGGTGTTCACGCCAGAGCTTTCTGACTTTGCCGGCGGCAGAGCGGTCGGTTGATCCGTCGAACAAGTCCTTCAAGCGCAGCGTCTTCGATTTCTGGTTGATGTAGCCGCGCAGCGGGTCAGCCTGCGCGATACGCCAGTTGGTGAGCAACTTGAACCGAGCACCGAAGCCGTCGCGCGCATGCGCCACCTGCGCGGCACGGGCACGCTGCAGCAGCGAGAACTTGTTAGCGTTGATCCATTCCGGCTCCACCAAATCAGCATGGCCGAAGTCGTTTACAGAGACATGCCACTTGCACTGGATGTGTTCTCGCAAGATCGGTCGCCCCTCATGGTCGCTCGGCGCGCGGTCGGCGGCGTAGGCCACCCACACATCGTCAAAACCCTTCGGTCCCGACTCGAATCCCACCTGCGTCACCGGGCTCTTCGGGTCCAGCAGGCATGCGGCCTTGCGCCAGAAGATTCTGGCCTGGAAGGCATCCCCTTCTCTGCGGACGGCAACGGCTTGAGTCATTTAGATCCTTTGTCAGTTCGGATGGATGGTCCGCGTCTCGTCTACCAGATTCACGAATCGCGAAACGGCGGTGTCGGCAGCATCGATCGGGCCAGCTCAATGGCGCGCGAAGGCTTGATGGGGCCGTCTGGGTAGGCGTCAAGCACGATGGCCGGAAGCAACCGCTGCGTGATGTCCGAGTACGTGAATCCGTAGGCGCGCTTGGTCTGTTCGCCCGTTGCCGCCACCAGCGCCTGCAGATCAGCCTTGCCGAATCCGGCACTTCCCAAGCGGCGCGAAAGCACTTCGTGCCGTTGCTCGGCGCTGGGTCTCTCGAACACCAGGATGTCCGCTGCACGGCGACGCACGGCCGGGTCCAGCGCATTCAATCGATTGGTGCACATAAGCACCACGGCAGGAAGCCCCCCGTTCGCAAAGCGATCGATGCCGCGAATAAAGGCATTGACGCCTGCACGATCCTCATGGTGCATCTGGTCGGATTCACGCGACTGTGCCAAGGCGTCGGCCTCATCGACCAGCAGAATCACGCCGCCGCGTGCGGCGCCCTTGGCTGACTTGAATTTGCTCGCCTCGTGGAACGCGTGCTCGAATGCGGAAGAAACCAGTTGGGTCATCTCGCCGACGCGGCCTTGCCCGCGCGACGAAAGGCTCAACGGCAATAGCGTGATGTCGATGTCCTCCTGCCGCGCGACCTTGTCACCGATGGTCTCTGCCAACTCCGTCTTGCCTGAGCCCACATCGCCCGAGAGAACGACCAGCGGTGGGCGGCGGATGACGGCATCGAGAAGTCCCTCGGCATCGGCATGGTGCTTGTCTTGCCACTTCCGAAGGCCAGCCGGATTGATCAGAACGCCCAGCACGTTGGCCAGCCGCTTGATCTTGTCGTCCATGCCCACCAGGCGTGCGAGGCGGCTTTGGGCGTCGGGGTCGGGCAACGTCGTCGGGCGCTCGAACAGGCCTTGGAGGTTGGATTGCTGGCTCATCAATAGCTCCTCACGCTGGCGCGGCCGAGCGAGCGTCCGCCAGACGAATAGGTCTTGTCGTCGGCGAAGTAGCCGTTGACCTGCGGTTCAGGCTGGTCCGTTCGTTGCAATGGCAGTTGTCCTGCGATAGCTGCGCGCTGATCGGACGTCAATGCCCACCAGGCAGAGCTGTACGTCAAGTAGCTGTGAAAACTCGCGCCGCTAATGTCCATGCCCGGGCGGACGCGTCCGGGGTCATCGTCCGTGGCACTACTCGCGAGCTCGTTTGCTGTGTAACGCAATGTGGGTGCGATCCAACTTCCGTCGCGTTTGAAGCCATACGTGACGGTTCCGAGATAGCCCTGACGCAGCAGTTCGGTGGCCTCGCCTTCAAACTGAGCGATTCGTTCGTCGGAGACGTTCCCGTACAAGCGCTGCAAACGCTTGAGGTCTGCAGCCACTTTGGCTGCGAGGTGCCGCGCGTGCGTCAGCGTGAAGGTCTTGGTTTCGGTTGCGGTGAAGCTATAGCTCATGATGTTCAACCTTGAAAAGAGGGGCCGAAGACTTTTTGCCAGTAGTACACCGTCAGTTCTTTGTTCGGTGCTGCCAAGGCGGAATCGATGGCATCGCCTGCATCCAAGGTGGCTTCCACGATGTCATCGGCGTTCTCTGCGGTGTACAGCCGCGCCACGTTGTTGCTTGCGTTGATCGGGTCGATGATTTGGACCGGGTCGTCGAGCTTGGTGACGCTCGACGCCTTGTAGTGGTCCTCGAAAACGATGCGCTCGCGGAGGTTGGATTTCGCCACGTAGGTGAAGAACGATTGCAGTGCCTCGGGGTAGTCCGAGAAATCCACGCCGTCGTCGCACAGCTTGGCCAGAATCATCTCGATCATGAAGGACTTGAATCGGAAGCCGTCACGCTCCTGCTTCATGCGCCGAGCCCAGAACTTCACCAAGCGCACGACCTGCGCAAAGTGATTCGGTTGGGCGTGCTTTCGCTTCTTGGCGAAGTCTAGATGCAGCGGGATGCTGGTCTCTAGGAAGGAGCCGTCATCCTGGCTGATCAGGTCGCCACGCCAATCAGGCAGGCCGGCGTACAGGACCGGCACCACGTCGACATCCAGCCCGGTTCCGCGAAACGACACCGTGACCGAGTAGGTCTGCGGCTTAACTTGGTCCGGGCTGAAGTTGGGGAACGCCTTGCGCAACCGCTCGGCCAGATAGTCCAGAAGTGCCCGCGTGTCGTGCGGCGCATCCGAGCCACTGACGTAGACGGCCATATCGATGTCATTCAGCGACCGCAGCGCCGTGCCCTTCGCTAAGCTGCCGGACAGCTGTATCCGCTTGAGCGAGAAGTCGGGGTGCTCGGACAGATAGCCCTCCAGTTTCTCGCGCAACCGCCGTGCCTGAGCTCGGTATTCGTCAGCCTTGTCTTTGGGCAGGTTGACCTTGTCTTCTGCGAACCGCATGAGGTCGCGATGGTTGATATGGGTGCGGGACATCTAGAGGGCTCCTAATGGGCAGCAGCTTGGATCAGTAGGTCGTGACAAAAAGTTCGGAATAGCGAACATGAGCAGATGTTACGCCGGATTCCTCGGATGTCAAATAAAAAGTTCGGTATCGTGGTACTATCCGTCCGTCAAACTTGGACAGGAGACGGGCCATGGCAACACGTCTCGGCGAAAAGCTGCGCGAACTGCGAAAGCAGCGTGGGCTGACGCTTGACAAGCTGGCTGAGCTGGCTGGGCTGAGCAAAAGCTACCTTTGGGAACTTGAGAACCGCGAATCGCAGCGGCCCTCGGCCGAGAAACTCACTGCGCTGGCGGACGCGCTAGGTGTCGCGGCTTCCTACTTCCTTGAAGAGGACGTTCGCGCACCGGAAGAGCGCCATCTGGACGAAGCTTTTTTTCGCGGCTATCAGAAGCTTGAGCCCGATGCGAAAGAGCAACTCCGCAAGATACTGGACACCTTCAAGAAGAGCTCGTGATGACGGAGGTCTGGACACCGCAGCGCGCAGCCAATCGGTTGGCGAAGCTGGCCGAGGTGTTCAGCGCTGCGCACGGCGTAGATCGTTTTCCGGTGGATGTGCCGTCGCTTGCAATGGAGACGGCACGCATCTTTGGCTGGAGCGATCCGATCACGCAGGTGCAGGCCGCCAACATCAAGGGGTTTGACGGCGCTTTGTTCCCCGGGGAGGGGCGCAAGGAATGGCTCCTGCTATACAACGAAGCAGTTTCATCACCCGGGCGGGTGCGTTTCACGCAGGCACACGAACTCGGGCACTACATCCTGCACCGGCAGGCCCGGGAGTCGTTCCAGTGCAGCGACGCCGACATGTTGAACTGGTCTAAAGATGACAAGGACATCGAGGGTCAGGCCGATCTATTCGCCTCGTACTTGTTGATGCCGCTTGACGACTATCGCAAGCAGGTCACTAGCACTGTCGATCTGGACTTGCTGGGCCACTGCGCCATTCGTTACGGCGTTTCTTTGACGGCAGCTATATTGAAATGGCTGCAGTTCACAGACGAGAAGGCCGTGCTAGTGATGTCGCAGGACGGCTTCATGAACTGGGCTTGGTCGAGCGAACCTGCGGGCAAAGCGGGCGCGTTCTTCCGCACGCGCAATAATGTCATTCCGGTGCCGGATGACTCGCTAGCCGCCAACGCGGAGATCAAGGATGACCGGGCGGGCACTCAGATTCCAGCTTCGGTCTGGTTTCCGCATGCCAGCGCCGATGCGCCGCTTCGCGAGATGAAGATCCATGCTGAGCAATATGGCTTTGTACTAACCCTTCTCCTTCTGCCGCGCTCGGAATGTGTCTGGCCGCCCTGGGCAAGCGCGGAATAGCGGCAAGTAGTTCTCTTCTGTGGAATTCGGCCACGCAAGACGGCCTTAGGTCGATTCCAGCATCGACACGGATCACGCTCAGGGGGACGCAGTCTTCAATTGGTACATCGGGCTTCGGCCTAATGCACTCAGACCTTCGACCACCTTCCCCTTGGTGTGGGATGAGCTGCCCGGACGATCGCACAGCATTCGTGCGATAACCACCCAGCCGCTCTCCTCGCCGGGGATCTCCTGCAAACAGCAGCCGAGCATCAACCACATGACCGGCCAAGCAACCGGCCAAGCAACCGGCCAACTGCACGACAAGAATCGCCAAGTGAATTGACATTCACCTTATTTTTCTCATACTTATCGAACACCTGTTAATCGCGAAGAACCGGCCAAATGAGCGTCAAAAGCGCGACGATCGCAAGCTACACCGAGCCGCATCAGTTCGAACCGCTGCTCCCCCAAAAGGACCTGGCGACGCTGGCCACCCGCACCCGACCAGTGGTGGAGCAGGCGTTGGAGTTGCGCAAGGCCTTGAGCCCGGGGGCACTTGAGTCGCTCCGTGAGCTCGTACGGGCGATGAACTCCTACTACTCGAACACCATTGAAGGCCAGGGCACGCATCCGGCAAACATCGCCCGGGCACTGCGCGCGGAATTTTCCGAGCGCCCGGACGTAGCACAGAGGCAGCGCATCGCACTCGCGCACATCGCCGCCGAACGCGAACTCGAGCGGATTATCACGGCCGACGGGCTCCAGGAAGGGGCAATCCTGCGATCAGACTTTCTCTTGGCGGCCCATCGCAGCCTCTACAGTCAGCTCCCGGAGGACGACCGCAGGACAGAGGACGGCCACGTCGTGGCACCCGGGGAGTTGCGCAGTGATGACGTGGCAGTTGGCCGCCATCAACCACCTGCACATGCCGCGGCACCGCGCTTTCTCGCGAGAATGGACGAGGTGTACGCGTCCGTGAAGGGTCTTGATCCCTTGCTTTACACCATCGCAGCCGCCCACCATCGAGCCGCCTGGGTCCATCCGTTCCGCGACGGCAACGGGCGAGCCTGCCGGTTGCAGACCCATTGCGCGCTCTACCCCCTGAGCCAAGGACTTTGGTCGGTCAATCGGGGACTAGCGCGCGATCGCGAGCGCTACTATGCGATGCTCGACAATGCAGACATGGCCCGACAAGGCGATCTCGATGGTCGCGGAAATCTCAGCGAACGGGCGCTGCGCGAGTGGTGCGAGTACTTCATCGACGTGTGCGCCGACCAAGTGCGCTACCTCGCGCAGATGTTTGAACTCGAGGGCATGAAGGGACGCATTGCGGACCTGGTGCACCTGCGGGGGCGCAAGAACACGGCCTACCATGAGTCGCTAGTGATGCCGCTCTACGTCACCGCGACCGTAGGGCCGTTGACGCGCGGGGAGTTCCAGCGCATGACCGGACTGCCCGAGCGCACGGCCCGGCGCGCACTCGGAGAACTCTTGAAGGATGAGCTCCTGGTGAGTGAGTCCGACAAGGCGCCGGTGTCGTTCAACTTCCCGCTCGACGCTCTGAATATCCTGCTCCCGAACCTGTACCCGGAAGCGGCGGTGACAAACCGGGAGCCCTAAGCGCGGTTGGCGTTGCCTCTTCTGGGGAGGGGTTGGTATTTAATCGTGATCGTACCCTAGAGCAGAGCTATCCACGCAACCGCGGCCAGCTCCGCTCAGGTTGGGAGCGAGCGTTGTCGGCGTCTGCTGTCGTGACTGCTGTATCCATGGTCCGTCGACCCAAACTCGATTTTTGACCATGTGCTGCACGTCATGACCGAGCCCCACCAACCCATTACAAAAGAAGCAGCGGCACAAATTCTTTTGGTTTCGAAGCGGACCATCGACAACTGGCTCGCGGACGTCGCCGCCATGGCCTACTCGCGCCATCATCCGCGCGCCTTCGGGACGAATCGCTCTAACCAGACGAGCGGACGACGTCAGTTTCATCGGCTCACGGCTCCCGCTCAAGAAGGCTGCTGCGCCCACCCTCTTTGACTGCCAGGCGACCTTACGATCTGCATCCACTTGCGACGAACCCACTGTCGTGCGTGACAGCGCCGTGCGGCGCGCTATCTCCGAGCGGGACCGTCTAGGAAAACCGGGGCGATTCAGTTATGCCGTGCGCACGTGAAGGATGAGCTCCAAGATGCGCGCGTGCTGCCTTCCTCCTTCAACCATTGGCAGCACGCGAGAACCCGCAGCAAGAAAGCCGAAAGCCGCCATGCAAAGGTTACGAACCGGCATCAAAACAAGAATGATTTGCATTTCACACAGAAAGGTGTTCATACTGGAGGTACGACGAATACATAGTGCGGGAAGGGGCATGAAGCGAGGAAGTTTGATCGGCGTACTTCTGCTGGCGATGGTCGTCGGCGGCGGCATGCGGCTGGCGATTGCGCAGTCTTCGTCCGGCGTTCCAGTCTTGCCAGTCGTCACCGTTCGGGACACGGCTTACCAACCATCGTCACATCTGTCGGGAAACTTCGGCTTCTATGGTGGATATGGTTCGTACGGGGGTGGGTCACCGCTGTATGTACCGACCTATAGCAGCAACGCTGCTGGCTACGTTCCTTCCGAGGAATATACCGCCCTGAATGATTGCACCAAAATTTCCGGCAATCCGGTTTTGCTCACCACGGGCGCCAAGCTCTACCGTGATCAGGACTTCCAGGCAAAGTGGCTAACTGGCGGAGCCTTTCAGCGAACCTACCGAGGTTATGGGACTGATAATCGAGCCACCGGTTTTGGTCCCGGTTGGTATTCCCCGGCGACTCCGATCTACATCAAGGAAATCTGCTTGCCATGTGGCACGGCCACATTGATCGATGAAGACGGTCAGATGCTTGCGTATCGCAGGCAGTCGAGTTCAAGCAATGTTTTCTACGGTGCATCGCCCGATTCTGGCGAGTTTCATGTGCAGGGCCTCATGCTTCGGCGTAAGGGGCTTTTGTACTATTTTCTGCAACACGATACCGCGATAGATGGCCACTTAGACTTTGTCACGACTGAGGGAGGGGCATTCCTTCGTGATTATGAGTGGAACTACAAATTTGAGCTTCTTAAAATCGTTACGCCTGCTGGCGACTACAATTTTACTTGGGTTGATGCTCACTATCCAGGCCTGCCCGGAAGAGGACGTATCGTTGCGGTAACCGAGCCAAATGGAAAGGTCTGGAACTATTCGTATAATTCAACAGGCCATCTGAGCGAAGTGCGAGCTCCAGGGGCGCCCGAGTATTTGAGGACTTACGGATATACTTCTACAGACAAGTTGGAAAGCGTTGCCGTCAACGGCGTAATCCGCTCGCGATACGAATACGCCACCGGCTGGCAGGTCACTCGTAGCGGTCCCGTCGATGGCGAAGATACAGATACGATTTCATATGGTCCAAACGCACCAGGAATCTCATATGGCATGAGTTCTGCAACGATCTCAAGTCCAAAGAGGCCGGCAAGAACTTACGAGTTTGAAAACATCAATGGTGAGTTAAGAACGACTTCCATATCTAGCGTAGGAGGTGAGGGATGCTCCGGTGGCGCTGCGCAATTTCACTACGACTCAGCCGGAGTGCTCGTTTACTCGTTAGACTGGAACGGGAATCGGACTAATTATACATACGACACACAACGACGGCTTTCAGAAAGAACCGTCGCGGCTGGTACGGCTAGCGCACAAACTGAGCGATACGAGTGGGCGGGGGATAAAATAAAACGAGTCACGCTTCTTGGGGCTACTGGAGTGGCTTTTCAAGAAGAGCTAACAACTTATAAGGCTTCTGGTGCTGAAGTTGGGCTTGTGGATTCGAAGGTGGTAAATGATCTTCGAACCGGTGTGGCGCGTAAGTCGACCTATCATTACGGAATTCAGAATGGGTATTTTGGGCCCCAGATCCGTTCTGTTACGATAAGACAATACGTTTCTGCTGATACATTTTCGACATACCGAACTGACTACGATGAGCAGGGAAATGCAATCAAGTTCACGAACCAACTCGGACAGGTAACGGAGTGGGGAGGGTTTTCCTCCTGGGGGCTGCCGAGCTGGATGAAGAATCCGAATTCTATTCTGACGCATTACGCCTACGACGATCGCGGGAACTTGCTCTCTCAGAGAATGGTGCTTCCTGCCGGTGATCGGATGACCACGTTCGCGTACACGGCGTGGGGCGCATTGTCCGAAGTGGCGCACTCCTCTGGCCGCATCGATCGGTTTCGCTATAACGACGCGGGGCGCTTGATTCAAGTGGGTGACCGCGAACAGCGGTTTGTCACTCGGAGTTTCGATGCCCAGTCTGGTGTTGAAACCGTGAGCTCAGAGCGGAATGTTCCAATCATCAGTGGTAACGGTTTGTCCGCCGTTGCGGACGGCTCATTCGTCAATAGGTCACGGCTGGATTGCAATGAAAAAGTTTGCACTGTGTACGGCAACAGTGGGCAAGAGTGGACCTATAGCTACGACGCAAACGGGAACCTGCTGTCTATCATCGATGCCCTCGGGCACACCTCGACCTACCAGTACGACGAACGCGATCGGTTGCGTCAAAGCAGCACAACTGATGCCGGCGATAGTGAGTATTCCTACGACGAAGAAGGTCGCTTGAGCCAGGTACGCGACCCGCGAGGTGTCACGACAACGTATTCGTACGATGGGCTTGGAAACAAGCTCTCAGAGGCAAGTGCCGACCGTGGCACTCTTCAGTACACCTACGAGAACTACACGGGTCGCCTTGCGACGCTGACAAACGCCCTCGGGAAAACAACTAGCTTTACGTGGGATGCGTTAGGGCGGATCAAATCGAGAACCGTGGACGGCCATCTCGAGCAGTGGGAGTACGACCAGGGTACATATGGTGTTGGCAAACTGACGCGGTTTCAGGACGCAACAGGCTGGACCAGTTATTCATACAATGCTGACGGACAGCTTGCGCGACAGGAGAGCAGAATCGGCGGTACAAGCTATGTTCTTGAGTGGTCATATGACGCACAGGGGCGACTTACTGCAATGAAGTACCCGAACGGAATGGTTGTGTCGTTCGGACGTGATGCTTCCGGCAGGCTTTCTTTGATCGGCAGCAGCGTTCCCGGCTGGCCCACGCTGGCAGACACCCTGTTGTACCAGCCTGCTACCGAGAGACTATTCGCTTGGCGATTCGGAAACGGGTTGTCTCGCGCTGTCACCTTGGACACGGACGGTAGGATTACGCGACTGGCGGCCGCGCCTGTGCCGTGGGGCGTGCACAATCTCAGCTACGGGTACTTTGCCAACAATGCAGTGTCGACGATCAGCGACGCGGCCAGCGGGATCTCGACGGCCAGCTTTGCCTACGATGGAGCCGGGAGAGTCACCGATGCGGATCGCGCCGCGCCAAATCTATCCGAGAGCTTTGATTGGGATGTTGCCGGCAATCGTGTGCGCCATGTCCGGGCAGGAGCGGTAGAGACGCTGGGCTACGGTACGGCGGCAAACCGGCTGTTGTCGGTGAATGGTGCGGCATTGCGTTCGCTCGAGTACAGCTCTGCGGGCGATTTGAGCACCGACACGACGCCGGCGCGCACGCGACAGTTCCGATACGACGGTTTCGGCCGCTTGGAGGGCATCCTCGATGACGGTGTGAGCGTAGGCGATTACGGCAGCAACGCCTTGAATCAGAGAGTATGGAAGACCACCGCGGCCGGCACGACGCACTTCGTGTATGCGCCCACCGGCGAGCTTCTTTACGAAACGGGCCCGACGCCAACCGCCTATGTGTGGGTGGGTACGGAGTTACTGGGGATCCAGCGAGAAGGTAAGTTCTACTTCAGCCATAACGATCATCTGGGGCGACCGGATCTGATGACAGACGCGAACGGCGAGGTCTGGCGCGCGCGCAACCGAACATTCGACCGGGAGGTCTGGTGGAGCAACATTGGCGAAATGAATGTCGGCTTCCCCGGGCAATACTTCGATACGGAGAGCGGACTTTGGTACAACTGGAACCGATACTACGACGCCACTGTGGGAAGGTACACTCAGTCGGATCCAATCGGGCTCGCAGGTGGTATCAACACCTACAGCTACGCGCTTGGAAATCCCTTGTCCTATATCGATCCGAACGGTCTTGAGTCATTCGGAGACTGCGTGGCAAACAACCGCTGGGATTGGGGCAAGTTAGGTCCAGCCGACGCCGATGGCACTTCAAGCACGGGCGCTGTCGTTACGGCTGGCAATCTTCTAAACACTGCTGGCAACGTATTGGCGGGTCAGACTGGCTCCGGCGCCGGGGTCCCATCTCATAGCACTTCATGGGCACATCGAATGGGGTCATCACTTGGCCAGGCAGCCCAACTTGCGGCGAACGGCCATAGATTCGGCAGCGCACAAGCGGCGTGGAGCAGTGTAGGCAAGACCGTTGGGCGAGCGCTGATCCTGCCACTCATCTTCGAGGGCTTCTACGATATCGGCACGATCGCTCGTTGCGGTTGCACTAGTAACTGAAAGGCGGAAAGCACATGCAAGCAACGATCTTCGCTGCGGTCGTCGTCGCGCTCGTGGCACTCTATTGGCACGGCATACGAAGGGAGCGTCGTACATTAATGGGTAGATTCGCGGATCGACCGAGTCTCAACTTCGATGCCTTCTACCGGAGCTATTACGCAGGAAAGCTAGATCGAGAGAAAGTTGAAGAGCTTCTAAACCACGTTGCGCAGGAGCTTTCGATTCCTCCAACGAAGTTGCTTCCGTCCGACCGCTTTGACGTTGAATTGCGACCCGCTCGCGGATGGGAGTTCGACTCAGGCAAGGGAATTCTCTTGGTGGAGCTGGATAGTCTCGCACGCAAAAATGGAAAACCCATTGACACGGCGAAGATCACGACACTCGATGATTACTTGGTTGCAATGGCGGAAATCTATTGATTCGCGTCGGAGGTGTCATTTGTCCCTACGACGGTGAGCGCCAGGGAGGCCTCCTTGATCCTTGAGGTTTGGCCGCGATTAATCTATTTTCTACGTCGAAGAATTCCCGTTCCTTCGCGAAAATGGGAATCCAGTGCCTGTATTCTTGGCGGCGGGGTATTGAAGTCCGCGAGTTATGAAAAATATGTCGAAACCTCTGAAAACAGAGGTTGATCTGGACGCGTCCGGTTCTTGCAAACGTGACTACGTGTTTGATCGCCGAGATTCGTTCTTTCACTAGGAAGCTGGTAAAGTAGATGATAAACGAAGCCATTTCGGCGGTGAGATTTTCAGGTTCTGTAGATTTGGTCCAAAGCGAATAAACCCTTTTTCTGGGGCTATAATGGCCACGCGCTCTCGAAGAGATAAGGGCTTTCAGAGTGAAGATGATGCGTTATAATTAGTCGTTGTTCGATCCGTCATGACAGGGGTTTCAAAATTTTCTTTGCGCGGATTGCGATCTGCGGTGGTTGGGCGAGTTGTCTACGGTACTGCTAGATTCTCGAATATAGAATTCGAAATTGATTGACGGGGATGTCGCACGAAGCGCTAACTTTGTACCATGGTTCTTCAGTTGGTTGGTTGCATCTCTCTGGCTTTATGCCGGTTGAATTTGCCTATGGAGAATTAGATCGTCCTAGCAACTATGTATTCCTTTGCACGAAGCGCGAGGGCGCGGAAAGTGCGGCTTTTAAAGCGTTTGGAAAGGTGCACGACAGAAACAAGAGTATCTCCCCTTCAAATAAATATATTTATGACGGGGTGCAATATACTCCTGGCCGCTTCGTATATGCGATAGAGGTGCAGGGGCAGGCCCGGGTGCTTGATTTTAGTGCCCCAGTACTCAGTCAGTCAGACAAGCTGCTCGTTAAAATGGCTGTCGGCAGTACGTTAAAGTCACTGCGGGCGCGATTATCATCGGGCTGTTGGAGGATTAGAAATGGACAAGAACTGCAGCGCTGGCTCAATCATGCCTTCGACGACACTGCCCTGATGGTGAATGCACTAGGTCAAGTGGGCTTCGATTTCATTCGAAATTTCGAGCGGGACGGCGACGGCCAAGGATATGGTGAAGTCTGGGTTTTGCCACTAAACAGGGTGGTTGGCAAGAATCTTCAGAAACCAGTAGAGTGCAAATGCCCTCGCCGCCCGTGGGAAAATTGGTAATTTATATGTGGTTTTAACTGTGTGAGAGTTGGGGGCGAGAACAATCGTCGATTTAATTCATCTGTTTAGGGAAACGCTGATCAAAGCCACCCTTCCGGGATTTTTCGTCCGTGAGGCAGCAACT
>OFDN01000795.1_pt1 | contig 23414 bp, 17 predicted proteins | sample 1520971 | NCBI WGS metagenome assembly OFDN01 (sample SAMEA94257418, study PRJEB24077) | hot springs metagenome | biome: Aquatic biome; feature: Geographical feature; material: Water | place: India | collected 2012-06-12 | depth 5 m
TCGCGGAAGCGGAAGAAGGTTTCGGCCGAGAAGAAGAACTGGCTGATCGCGCGGGTGGCCCCGGCGTCGAGCTTGCGCTTTAGGTTGTCGATGTCGTCCTGCGGGCTGGTCGCATCGGGGTGCGTCTCGGGATAGGCGGCGACGCTGATCTCGAACGGGGCGATGGCCTTGAGGCCCGCCACCAGGTCGGCCGCGCCGGTGTAGCCCTCGGGGTGCGGGGTGAAGGGCGCGCCGGGCTCGCCCGCATCGCCGCGCAGGGCGACGATGTGGCGCACGCCCGCCTCCCAATATTGCTCGGCGACCTCGCGGATCTCCGCCTTCGACGCCGCGACGCAAGTGAGGTGCGCGGCGGCGGGGAGCTTGGCCTCGCCGATGATCCGCGCGACCGTCGCATGGGTACGCTCGCGGGTCGATCCGCCCGCGCCATAGGTGACCGACACGAAGCTCGGCCCCAGCGGCTTCAGCTGCGTGACCGCGTCCCACAGCTGCTCCTCCATCTTCTCCGACTTGGGCGGGAAGAATTCGAAGCTCACCGCGACATCGCCCGGCAGGCCCGAGAAGAGCGGCAGGTCGGTGGCGGTGCGATATTCGTGAAGCTGGTCGAGCGTCGGGGTCATTTGGCGGTTTCCAGGGCGGGGGATTTGGCAGGAGCGGCGGCGCGGCGCTTGGCGGTCCAGATCTTGACCACCAGCGCGCCGCCTTCGAGCGCGATCGGGGCGGCGGCGGCGAAGCCGGCGGCGCGCAGCAGTTCGGCCATCTGGCGGTCCGAGAAGCCGAGGCGCGCGTGCTGGTGGCGGGTGCGCAGCTCCTCGTGATCGTGGCTGGCAAAGTCTACGATCGCGATCCGCCCCCCGGCGCGCAGCACCCGTGCCGCCTCGGCCAGCGCCGGGGCGGGATCGGGGGCGAAATGCAGCACCTGGTGCAGGATCACGGTGTCGAAGCTGGCATCGGGAAAGGGCAGATCGGCGAAATCGCCCTGCACCAGCTCGACGCGGTGGGCGGGGAGGTGCTGGAGCTTGGCCCGCGCGACGCGCAGCATCTCGAGGTTCTTGTCGAGCGCGACGACGCGCTCGGCCTGCTCGGCGAAAAGCTCGGCGATGCGGCCCGTGCCGGTGCCGATGTCGAGAAGGGCTCCGAGCGGCGCTTCGGCGAGCGCCTCGGCGAGGCGGGTCTCGACTTCGGCATCGGCGCTGTGGAGCGCGCGCAGCTCGTCCCACTCGCCGGCGTGGCGGGCGAAATAGGTCTCGGCCGCCGTCTCGCGCGCCTGCCGGATCGCGGCGAGCTTCTTGCGATCGGCCTCGCACAGCGCGGCAAACGCGGGTTCGTGCGCCTCGGCGAGCGCGAGCAGCGCCTGCATCGCCTCGACCACGGGCCCGGCCGATTCGCTCTGGCGCAGGAACACCCAGCTGCCCTCGCGGCGGCGCTCGGCGAGGCCGGCGTCGCACAGGATGCCGACGTGGCGCGAGACGCGCGGCTGGCTTTGCCCGAGCACCTGCGCGAGTTCGCCCACGGCGAGCTCCATCGCGCCGAGCAGGCGGGCGATGCGCAGCCGGGTGGGATCGCCCAGTGCCTTGAAGATGTCCTCGATCACCATTGTGCCGGGGAGCATATAAAGATATTTTTATATCTGTAAATCGCCTAAGCGCGGACTTTGTCCATGCCGCCGCCACGAGCGGCGACCGCACGCTTTTGTGAACCAGAGCCTGGCCTAGCCCACCACGATCTCCGCCGCTCCGCTGATCGGCCGGAACACCTCGGCCCGCGCAGGCAGGTCGGCCTCGTCGTTGTAGCGCCCAATGGCTTCGTCGATCGCCGCGCCCGCGTCATCGCGGGCCACCGCGACCAGGCACCCGCCGAAGCCCGCGCCGGTGAGCCGCACCCCGCCGGCATCGACAAGCGCCTCGGCCACCATCTGCGCCAGCCGGTCGATCGGCGGGAGCGAGACGTCGAAATCCTCCGCCAGCGAAAGGTGCGCCTCGCGCATTACCCGGGCCAGCACGGCGGTGTCGCCCTTGGCGAGCGCGACGCCGACCGGTTCGACCCGGTCAAGCTCGCCCACCACGTGGCGGGCGCGGCGGAACAGGGTGTGGTCGAGATCGGGCTCGCCCCGCAGCAGCGTGCCGAAATCGAGATCGCGCAGTGCCTTGACCCCGAAATGCCGCGCCACTGCCTCGCACTCGGCGCGGCGCTGGTTGAAGGCGCTTTCGGTGAGGCTCCGGCGGATGCCGGTGTCGATCACGGTGATCGCAAGGCTTTGGTGGATCGGCACGGGCATGAAATCGAGGCTGCGGCAATCGAGCAGCAGCGCATGATCGGCGACACTCGCGGCCGAGGCCATCTGGTCCATGATCCCGCAGGCGCAGCCGACGAAGTCGTTCTCGGCGAGCTGGGCCACCTTGGCGAGCATCTCGGGCGCGAGATCGAGCCCCGAATAGTCCGAGCACGCCAGCGCCACCGCGACGCCGAAGGCCGCCGAGGAGGACAGGCCTGCTCCGATCGGCACGTCGCCAGCGATGGCGATCCGCATCGGGCGCACCCGGTGCCCGTAGCGCCCGATCGCCTGCACCACCCCGCGCACGTGGTTCTGCCAGTTGTTCTCGCCGGGGCGGATCGGCGCGACCAGATCGAAGCGGTCGCGCGCGCTCGCCATCTCGCCCATGTCGAGCGCGACCGCCTCGAACAGCTTTTCCCTGATCTGCGGCGCGGGCGGCCCGGCGGCGACGATCGTCTCGCGGTCAATCGCGCAAGGGAGCACGAAGCCGTCGTTGTAATCGACATGCTCGCCGATCAGGTTCACCCGGCCGGGCGCGGCAAAGAAGCGCGTCGGCTCGACCCCGTAGGCCAGCCGGAAGCCCTGCCGGGCGCGGGCGATCAGTCTTTCGCGGCGATCCATGTCTTGCGCGTGTCCCCTCAATCAGTTGCGGTAATGCACCAGGCCGCTGACGGAACGCAACATCTCCGCCGCCCGCTCGGGGGTGAGGTCGCGCTGCGGCTCGGCGAGCATCTCGTAGCCGACCATGAACTTGCGCACGCTCGCCGAGCGCAGCAGCGGCGGGTAGAAATGGGCGTGGAGCTGCCAGTGATCCTGCGCCCCCTCGGTGAAGGGTGCCCCGTGCCAGCCCATCGAATAGGGAAAGCTCGTGCGAAACAGGTTGTCGTAGCGGGTGGTGAGCGCCTTGAGGATCGCCGCGAGGCTCTCGCGCTGGCTGCCGGTCAGCTGCGGCAGACGGTGGACGGCAAAGCGCGGCAGCAGCAGGGTCTCGAACGGCCATGCCGCCCAGAAGGGGATGATGGCGAGCCAGTCGTCGTTGATCTCGATCACGCGCTCGCTGGCCGCCTCGCGCTCCGCCAGGTCGAGCAGCATGGGCCTGCCGTGCGCGGCGAGATATTCGCGCTGGCGCTCGTCCTCGGTCGCGATTTCCTGCGGCCAGTGCGCACTTGCCCACACCTGCCCATGCGGGTGAGGGTTGGAGCAGCCCATCATCGCGCCCTTGTTCTCGAACACCTGCACATTCCCGAAGCGCGCGCCGAGTTCCTCGGTCTGCTCGGCCCAGGAGTCGATCACCGCGCGCAGCTGCTCGGGGGTCAGCAGCGGGAGCGACTTGCCGTGATCGGGCGAGAAGCAAATCACCCGGCACACGCCGGTGGAGGCCTCGGCGCGCAGCAGCGGATCGTGCTGCGCCTCGCCGCCGGGCGCGTCCTCGAGCGCCGGGAAATCATTGTCGAAGACGTAGACGCCTTCATAAGCCGGGTTCGCCTCGCCGCCCACCCGCGCGTTGCCGGGGCACAGGTAGCAGGCCGGATCATAGTGGGGCGACGGTGGATCGGGCTCGCTCACCTCGCCCTGCCACGGGCGGCCCATGCGCTGCGGGGAGACCTGCACCCAGCCGCCGGAGAGCGGATTGTGGCGCCGGTGCGGACGGGCGAAATCGATGCTCATCCGAACACCTCCTCCTCGGGGCGCCGTGCCAGTTGCGCGAAGACCTCGCGCGGGGCGAAGCGCGCCCGCCCGCCCAGAACAAAGCGGTTGAAGGCGAGCGCCGCGATCAGGCTCGTCGCCAGCGTCACCACCATGAAGTCGATATAGTGGAGCCCGATAGCCCCGGCAGGCTCGGCGATGAAGCTGAACACCGCGTAGAGCGCAAAGCCCCACAGCACGCCGACAATCGCCGCGCGACTCTCGACGCCTGTAAACAGCAGCCCGACGATGAAGGCCGAAAGGATCGGCATCGAGCTGAGGCCGTTCAGCTGCTGGAGCAGGTTGATGATCGACTGCGCGTTCTGGAACACCGGCACGAGCGCGATAGAGGCGAGCGTCAGCACCACTGTGACGATCCCCGACAGCCGCCAGTGGTTGGCGACCTTGCCGACGAACTTCTCGTGGAAGTCGACGGCGTAGAGCCCCACGGCTGCGTTCATCACGGCAGCGGTGTGCGCGATCACCGCGGCAGCGATGGCGGCGGCGAAGACGCCCGACAGCCACGGCGGCAGCACCTCGCCCACCAGCCGACCGTAAGCCGCATCGTCGATATCGCCGAACAGCTGGAAGGCGACCACGCCCGGGATCACCACGATCGCCGGAATGATCAGGATGCGCACCACCGCCGCGGCGAGCACGCCCTTCTGCGCCTCCTTCACCGAAGGGGCGGCCATCGCCTTCTGGGTGATCGGCTGGTTGGTCGACCAGTAGTAGATCTGGATGAAGATCATACCGGTGAACAGGGTGTGGAACGGGATCGGGCTGTCTGCCGCGCCCACCATGGTGAGGCGCTCGGGCGGGACGCCGCGGGCGATGTCCCAGTCGACCGCGTTCAGCGCCAGCACCACCACCAGCACCGCGATCGCGAGCACGCCGATGCCCGAATAGGTCTCCATCACCGCCACCGCGCGCAAGCCCCCCGCCATGGTATAGGCCGCCGCGATCACCCCGAGCAGCGCCGCCAGCACCAGCAGCGGGAAGTCGATCCCTGCAGTCTTCAGGAACAGCGCGCCCGAATAAAGCCCGGCGGGCAGGTAGATCAGCACCATCCCGAACAGGAACAGCGCCGACACCAGCGTGCGGATGCCCCCGCCGCCATAACGCTGTTCGAGCAGTTCGGTCACGGTCGTGACTCTCGCCCGGTAATAGATCGGCACAAACACATAGGCGAGGATCAGGAGGCCCACGAAGCCGCTGATCTCCCACCAGGCGAGCAGCAGCATCTGGTTGCCGTTCATGCCGACGAGCTGGTCGGTCGAGAGGTTCGTGAGCGTGATCGCGCCTGCCACGAACAGCCAGTTGAGCTTGCCGCCCGCCAGATAGACGTCCTTCTTCGACCCGTCATGCCCCTCGCGCCGCAGCGTCAGCCACGTGGCGAGCGCAATCGCCAGCGTCAGGCCGAGGCACACGGCGATCTGTGTGGGGTCTCCCCCTCCGGCGGTTTGTGGCATTTGCGCGCTTTCCCCTCTCTCTCGCGGCGGTTACAGCGCAATGGCGGGCGGGCGGCAAGCCCGCAGGCCGGATCATCACCGGCATGTCGGTGACGGGAGAGGGTAGCCAGTGGAATTCGTGAGGCTCGATGGCGAGCGGCTGACGCTGGTTTTCGCGCTGGACGTGGGCGGCGGGACAGCGGACTGCGTCTATTTCGGCGCCCGCTTGCCCGAGGGCGAGGATCCCGCGATGATCGCCGCCGCCACGGCGCGCGGGCGGCACGAGAGCCAGCCCGATGTGCCGCCCAGGCTAGGCGTGCTGCCCGAGCGCAAGCACGGCTGGAGCGGCACGCCCGCGCTGGAACTGCGGCGCGGCGGCGTGCGGATCGAGACCGATTGCCGCTTGGGCCGCTGGGCCACGGGCTCGCAGGCGGCGCACTTCATGTTCCACGACCGGCTCTCGGGCATCGATGTCGGCGTGCGCTGGGTGATCGGTGCGGGCGATGTCGTCACGGTCGGGCTGACGCTGGCCAATACCGGCAAGGCGCCGGTCGAGGTCGAACGCCTCGCCGCGCTCGCCCTGCCCGTGCCTGCGCGGTTCACCGAAGTGACCCGCTATTCGGGCCGCTGGGCGAGCGAGATGCAGGAACACCGCCGGACAATCGCGCCCGACGGCGTCTCGCGCGAGAGCGCCACCGGCAAGCCCGGCTTCAGTGGCGCCAACTGGCTGCTGCTGCACGCAGGCGAGGAAGTGCTGGCTGCGCATCTCGGCTGGAGCGGCGACCATTGGCTGGCGCTCGAGCCCGACGTGCAAGGCGCGGGCGACGGGCGGGCGATGCTGCTTATGGGCGCGGTGCTGGAGGCGGGCGAGGTGGTGCTCGGGCCGGGCGAGAACTTTGCGTCGCCTCAAGCGGTTCTGGCGCTCGCCCCCGACCGCTCGGCGCTGGCGCAGGGCTTCCACGGCTTCCTGCGCAAGTCCGTGCTTCCCGCCCGGGCGGACTGGCCGGAGCGCAAGGTTCACCTCAATTCGTGGGAGGCGCTGGGCTTCGACCTGTCCGAGGCCGGGCTGATCGCGCTTGCGGAAAGCGCCGCCGCGCTTGGCATCGAACGCTTCGTGCTCGACGACGGGTGGTTCGGCGGGCGGCGGGATGACCGGACCAGCCTCGGCGACTGGTTCGTCTCGCCGGACGTGTTCCCGAACGGCCTCGCCCCGCTGATCGCGCGGGTCCACGAGCTCGGCATGGATTTCGGCCTGTGGGTCGAGCCCGAGATGGTCTCCCCCGACAGCGATCTCTACCGCGCCCATCCCGACTGGTGCCTCCATGTCGAGGGCCGCGCACGCCCGACCATGCGCGGCCAGCTCGCGCTCGACCTGACGCGGGCCGAGGTGCAGGAATACCTGTTCGAACGGCTCGACGCGCTGCTGCGCGATCACCCCATCGCCTACCTCAAGTGGGATCACAACCGCGACCTTTTCCCCGCGGGCGGCAAGCGCTTCATCCAGACTTTCGGCTTCTACGCCCTCCTCCACCGCCTGCGCGCCGCGCATCCGCAGGTGGAAATCGAGAGCTGTGCGAGCGGCGGGGGGCGGATCGATTTCGGCGTTCTCTCGCGCGTCCACCGCGTCTGGCCCTCAGACAACAATGACGCGATCGAGCGCCTGCGGATCATCCCGGCGTGGAGCCAGTTCCTGCCGCTGGAAGTGCTCGGCAGCCATGTCGGTCCCTCGCCCAATCCGATCACGGGGCGCAGGCTCGCGATGGACTTCCGCGCCAAGGTGGCGATGTTCGGGCACATGGGGGTCGAGGCAGACCCTGCGCGCATGACCGACAAGGAGCGCGAGTGCCTCGCCGCGCATATCGCGCTCTACAAGCAATGGCGCGGGGTGCTGCACGCGGGCGCACTCCACCGCCTTGCCCACCCCGATCCTAACGTCACCGGGATGATGGTGACGCACGCGGACAAGGCGCTGGCGCTGGTCGCGCAGACCGCCTTCTCGCCGGTGTTCGACGCCGCGCCGGTGCGGCTCGCGGGGCTCGAGCCCGCGGCGCGCTACCGCGTGACCCTGCCCGAGCCGTGGCCGCCCAAGGCCCGCCACTACCTCGCCAACCCCGATGCCTGGCGCGAGGGGCTCGTCCTCTCCGGCACCGCGCTGATGACGCAGGGCCTTGCCCTCCCCCTCACCCACCCCGAAACCGCGTGGCTGATCGCGCTGGAGAAGCTCTCGTGAAACTCGGCTGCTGCTACTATCCCGAACACTGGCCGGAGGAATGGTGGGCCGAGGATGCGCGGCGGATGCGCGAGATGGGCTTGCAGCTCGTCCGCATCGGCGAATTCGCATGGAGCCGGATCGAGCCCGAGCCCGGACGCTACGACTGGGACTGGCTCGACCGGGCCATCGACACCCTGCACGCGGCGGGCCTCGAGGTGATCCTCGGCACGCCCACGGCCACCCCGCCCAAGTGGCTGGTCGACCGGATGCCCGACATGGTCGCCATCGACGAACAAGGCCGCCCGCGGGGCTTCGGCTCGCGCCGCCATTACTGCTTCAGCCACGAAGGCTATCGCGCCGAGTGCCGCCGGATCGTCACCGCGCTGGCCGAGCGATACGGCCGGCACCCCGCGGTCCACATGTGGCAGACCGACAACGAATATGGCTGTCACGACACCGTGCTTTCGTTCTCCGATGCCGCCGCCAGCGCCTTTCGCGGGTGGTGCGCTGCGCGCTATGGCACGGTGGAGGCGCTGAACGCGGCGTGGGGCAACGTGTTCTGGAGCATGGAATACCGGAGCTTCGCCGAGATCGACCCGCCCAACCTCACCGTCACCGAGGCGAACCCTGCGCACTGGCTCGACTACCGCCGCTTCGCCTCGGATCAGGTGGCGAGCTTCAACCGCGAGCAGGTGGAGATCATCCGCGTCTTGTCTCCGGGCAAGGACATCACCCACAACTTCATGGGCTTCTTCACCGAGTTCGATCATCACGCCGTGGGCCGCGACATCGACGTGGCGACGTGGGATTCCTATCCGCTCGGCTTTCTCGAACAGTTCTGGTTCTCCTCCGAGGAAAAGGCCGCCTACCTCAGGCAAGGGCACCCCGATATCGCCGCCTTCCACCACGATCTCTATCGCGGATGCTCGAAGGGCCGCTGGGGGGTGATGGAGCAGCAGCCCGGCCCGGTGAACTGGGCGCGCTTCAACCCTGCGCCGCTGCCGGGGATGGTGGCGCTGTGGACGCTGGAAGCCTGCGCGCACGGAGCCGAGCTCACCTCCTATTTTCGCTGGCGGCAGGCCCCGTTCGCGCAGGAGCAGATGCACGCAGGCCTGCTGCGCCCCGACAGCTCCGAGGCCGAGGCGGCGGACGAGGTACGGCAGGCAGCGAAGGTGCTGGCGGAAATCGGGCCGCAGCCCTGCGCCAAGGCTCCGGCGGCGCTGGTGTTCTCCTACGAAGCGGCGTGGACCATCGGCATCCAGCCGCAGGGGAAGAGCTTCCGCTATCTGGAGCTGGTGTTCGAGACCTATTCGGCGCTCCGGCAGCGCGGGCTCGATGTCGATATCGTCGCGCCCGACGCGGAGCTTGCGGCCTACCGCATGGTGGTCGTCCCGACTCTGCCGATAGTGCCGCAAGGCTTCGCGCAGAAGCTGGCCGCGCTCGACTGCCCCGTGCTGCTCGGCCCCCGTTCGGGGAGCAAGACCGAAAGCTTCCGCATCCCGGAAGACCTTGCGCCGGGCGGGCTGAAGGCGGCAATTCCCCTCACCGTCACCCGCGTCGAATCCTTGCGCGATGGGGTTTTGGAGGAAGCCGAGGGCTTCACCGTCACCCGCTGGCGCGAGGATGTGGCGAGCGCCCTTGCCCCCGAACTGTCGGACGGCGCGGGGCGCGGGGTGGTCTATCGCCACGGCCACATCCGTTATTGCGCGATCTGGCCCGACCGGGCGCTGCTGCGCCTTCTCGTCGAACGGATGGCGGACGAGGCCAAGGTGGAACTGCTCGATCTGCCCGAGGGTATCCGATGCCGGGGCACGCTCGGCCATATCTTCACCTTCAACCATGCCGCCGAGCCGGTGTTCGTCCCGCACCTCGGCGAGACGCTCGCCCCCGCCAGCTGGCACATCGCCGCGCGCTAGTTCTCCGCGAGCAGCCGCCGGTAGTGGTCGGAGAGGGTCTCGCTCCCGTATTCCGGGGTGAGGTCGGCGGAATAGGCCCCGCTCGCCGGATCGCGCACCAGCATCGATTCAGTCGCATAGTAGCGCGCGATGCGGGCATATTCGGCTTTCTCGGCGAACCAGCCCGAGAAGGGCGCGCCGAGGCTCAGCACCCGCTCGGCGAAGGTGAACATCGCCGGGCTGACCGAGCGGAAGCGCGGCGCCTTCCCCGCCGCCGCGAACAGCAACTCCCCTGCATCGCGCAAGGATAAAGCCGGGCCTGGGCCGCCGATGGGGAGTACCTTGCCCAAGGCGTCGGGGTTGCCGATGCACGAGGCGATGAAGCGCGCCAGATCATCGTCGCTGATCGGCTTGCAGCGGGTGAGGTTGCCGTCGCCGAAGATCAGGAAGGGCTTGCCCGCCTTCACACGGCTGACCTGCCCCGAGAGCGACTTGAAGAAGGCTGTCGGGCGGACGATCGTGTAGCTCATCCCGCTCGCTTGCAGCTCGGCCTCGAACTTCAGCTTGGCGTGCTGGAAGGCCAGCAGCGGTTTCTGCACGCAGATCGCGGAGAGCAGGATGAAGTGCTCCACTCCTGCCGCCACGGCCCCGTCCAAGAGTTTGATATTCATATCGTAATCGACCGCGAGCGCATCCCTGGGCGCCCCAGATCGCGAGGCGATGCAGGATATGATCACCTCCGGCTGGGCCCCGGCCATGACCGCAGCGAGGGCATCGGGATCGGCGAGCGCGGCGCGCGGGACGGTGGTCACCGTGTGCCCCTCCGCCTCGAGCCGCCGCAGCACCGCCGAGCCGATTGTCCCGCTCGCCCCGGCCAGGGCGATGCGGCGCGGGGGTGCAGGGGCCTCGGTCATGCCCCACCCTAGCGCGGCGCGCCCGGGCGCAAAAGTGCGAGTTGCCGCTCCCCCTTGCCCGCCCCAGCATCCGCGCGCATCATTCGCGGCGGAGAGAGGAGCGCAGCCGATGGCAGCCGAATACGACCTGGTGATCCGCAGCGGCACCATCGCCGACGGAACGGGCGGCGATCTGATCGAGGGCGACGTCGCGATCGCCGGGGGACGCATCGCGATGCTGGGCAGCGTGAGCGGGCGCGGGGCCGAGGAAATCGACGCGCGCGGCAAGATCGTCACCCCCGGCTTCATCGACGTCCACACGCATTACGATGGCCAGTGCATCTGGGCCGAGGAGCTCTCGCCCTCGTCTTCGCACGGCGTCACCACCGCGGTGATGGGCAATTGCGGCGTCGGCTTCGCGCCCTGCCGCAAGGCCGATCACGCAATGCTCATCAACGTCATGGAAGGGGTCGAGGACATCCCCGGCGTGGTGATGACCGAGGGGCTGGACTGGGACTGGGAGACCTTCCCCGAATATCTCGACAAGGTCGCCGCAGGAAAGCGCGACATCGACGTTGCCGCCTATCTCCCGCACTCGCCCTTGCGGGTCTACGCCATGGGCGAGCGGGGCGCAAAGCGCGAGCCGGCAACCGCCGACGACCTAGCGATGATGCGGCAACTGACCGCCGACGCCATGCGGGCGGGCGCGCTGGGCTTTGCCACCTCGCGCCTGTCGATCCACAAGACCGCCAATGGCGAGGCAATACCCAGCTTTGACACCGACATTGCCGAGCTTGAAGCCATCACCAGCGGCATGAAGGATGCGGGCGCGGGGACGTTCCAGGTGGTGCTCGACGCCTTCGTCGGGTGGGACAGGGAATACCGGGTGATCGAGCGGGTCATCGCCGCCTCGGGCCGCCCGGCGACCTTCACCCTCGCCTCGGGCAATGACGCGCCGCCGCGCTGGCGGCGGGTGCTGGAGATGCTCGAGGCGACCAACGCGGCGGGCGGTGTCGCCCATGCGCAGGTGATGCCGCGCCCGATCGGGCTGATCGCGGGGCTGGAGCTGACGGTGCACCCCTTCGTGCTCTGCCCGAGCTGGAGCAGGATCGCGCACCTCCCGATCCCGGAACAGGTGGCGGCGATGCGCGATCCTGGCTTGCGTGCGGCGCTGCTGTCCGAGGACTTCACGCCGGGGCACCCCTTCAACGAACTCGCGCGCAACTGGCGCTGGCTGTTCCCGCTCGACAACCCGCCCGACTATGCCCCGCCTGCGCACATGAGCATGGCCGGGCAGGCGGCGGCGCGGGGCTGCAGCCCGCAGGAGGTCGCCTATGACCGGCTGCTCGCCACCGAGGGGCGCGGGCTGTTCCTCGCCGCGCTCGGCAATTACGAGAACGCCAGCCTCGCCAGCGCGCACGAGATGCTGCGCCACCCCTACTGCGTCCCCGGCCTCGGCGATGGCGGGGCGCATTACGGGGCGATCTGCGATGCGAGCTATTCGACCTATCTGCTCACCGAGTTCGTGCAGAAGGACGGGCCGCTGAAACTGGGACTGGCCGAGGCGGTGCATATGCTGGGGCAGAAGGCCGCGCGCGCGGTGGGGTTCACCGATCGGGGGACGCTTCGCCCGGGCGGGCGCGCCGACGTGAACGTGATCGACCTCGACCGCCTCACCCTGCACCTGCCCGAAGTGGTGCGCGATCTGCCCGCCGGCGGCCGCCGCCTGCATCAGCGCGCGAGCGGCTACGAGGCTACCATCGTCGCGGGCGAAATCATCCGCCGCGGCGACGCAAGCACCGGCGCGCGCCCGGGCAAGCTGGTGCGCGGCAGCGGCTATCGCGCGGCGGCGTAGAGCCGCCCGCTGCCCGCGTCGGGCACTTCCACGAAGCCCGGCGGCGGGGTGACCGTCTTCGGGATCTCGCCGACGATCCAGATGTGGGTGAAGGCGCCGCGCGGCAGGCGGGAGAGCGCGGTCGAGAGCCTGACGCGCGAGCGGGTTTCCATGCAATCCTCGCGCACCACCAGGTGCGAGGGATCGCGCACGAAGGGCTCGGCCGCCGGGTAGCGCACCTTCAGCGGGTTCACCCCCGGCTGCTGCCACTGGTCGTTGACGAAGGCATCGCGCCGCGCCATCGCCGCGCCCGCGAGGTGATCGAGCGGGGCGAGCGCCCAGCGAGTGCGGCACGGCTTGACCGAGAAGAACGCGACCCGCGCGCCCTTGGGCATGCGCTCCAGCGCCGGAAGCGCGGCCTGCACCAGCGCGTCCTGCCGCGCGAAGGCGATGGTCGTGGTCGCCATCCGCACCCCGAAGAAGGCGAGTGCGAGCGTACCCGCCACCAGCCATGCCTTCGCCCCCGGCTTCCCCGCCCCGATCGCCACCAGCGCCAGCGCCAGCGCATAGGGCAGCAGCCGCATGTCGGCGAAGGCCGATCCGAACACCCGGAACGGCAGGGCCAGGAAGAACACGAGGCACAGCAGCGCCGCGATCCCCGTCGCGCGGTCGAACCGCACCGCCCGCGACGCCAGCGCCCAGCCGAGCAGCACCGCCAGCACGGCGAGCGAGGCCATGTCGAAATCGCGCCAATAGGTGCGCAAGGCGGAAAGCAGCCAGACGAGCTTGAACTGCCAGGCCCAGCCCGAAATCGCCGCGCCCGAGCTTTCCGCGCGCCAGATCACCATCGGCACGATCGGAATCAGCAGCGGCCAGCATGCGGCAAGGATGCGCCCGGCCGCGCGCAGCGGATGCTTCCGCGCGGTCCACACCTCGGCCAGCATGGTCGATCCGGCAAGCAGGCCGAGGAACGCCCAACCATAGGTGTGCGCGACCCAGATGGCCGCTCCGGCCACCCCCAGCCACAGCGTCGCCAGCCCCTCGCGGCCCGTGCGGCGCAGGCCCAGCCACGCCGCGTAGGCCAGCAGCGCCAGCGCCATGCTCAGCGTGTAGTTGATGAAGCCGTAGTTGAAGGGAAAGCCGTAGAGCAGCGGGATCGCGGCGAGCGCGAAGGGCGAGACACGGCCGTGCACGGCGCGGCTCACCAGCACGATGCCGAGCGCGCCGAGCGCCTGCGTGACCATCACCGTCGCCCTGACCGCGCCCTCGACCCCGAACAGCGGGTGGAACAGCTCGACCAGAATGTCCCCGCCCAGATTGCCGATCAGCTTCCATTCGTAGCTGAAGAAGGGCTGGAGGCCCGGACGCTGGGCGAGTTCGGTCTGCACCGCGTGGCGACCGAGATGGCCGTAAAGGTCGGTCAGCGGGGCGATCCCCACCACCAGCAGCGGGGCGAGCGCGATCAGGCAGGCGAGCGCGATCGCCCACCAGCGGTCGAGCAGGCCGAACAGCGGCTGCCGCGTGCCGCCCAGCGGCACGATGGGCTCGGGAGTGGCGGGGCTCATTCGGATGATGCAGGCCTGAAGACGACGAACTGGGAAAGGAGAAAGAAGATCACGATATAGGCGCCGATCGCGGGCAACTGCGCCAGCGGGCTGCCCTCGCCGAGCACGCCCTGCGCGGCGAGCAGTACCGCCACGTTGACGCCGTAGGCGATCGCGAAGGCGGCAAGGAAGCGCAGCACCTCGCCCGCGCGCACCTTGCCCGTCACCCCGAAGACGAAGCGGCGGTTCAAGGTGAAGGACAGCACCAGGCCGACAGCATAGCCCGCCGCATTGGCGGCAAGCCCGCTCATCCCGGCCCACAGCCCGCCGAAGATCACCGCCCAGCCCACCGCCGAATTGGCAAGGCCGGTCAGCCCGAAACGCAGCAGGCGGGCAAGCATGGTGTCAGGGCCCCTCAGCGCGCGAGCAGGCGGTATTGCGCGCCCAGCGGCAGCCAGCCGAGCCCCGTCTCGAGCGGGCGCAGCGGCGCGGCGAAGGCGGGGAAGAACAGCGTCCACTTGAGGTCGACGTCCTCGAAGCCCGCCGCGCGGAACCGGCGGCGCATCTCGGGCGCGCTGATCAGCACGGCGTTCACGTCAAAGGGGCAGGTCGCCACCGCATGGCGGGTGAGCGGGTTCCAGGGGTTGTGCTCGAACAGCACGAAGCGGCCCTTGGGGGTCAGCGTGCGGCGGATCTCGGCGAGCAGGCGGATGTGATCCTCGGCCGGGATGTGGTGGAACACGCAGGCCGTGAAGACGAGGTCGAAGCTCGCATCCGCGAAGGGCAGGGTCTGGCCATCGTAGCACACCGTCTCGAGCGGGCGGATCGCACGTGCGGCGCAATGCGTCAGCGAGCGCGAGGACACGTCGAGCGCGGTCACTGCCGCCTCGGGGAATGCGCGCTGCAGGTGGGCGATGCAATTGCCCCGCCCCGCGCCGAAATCCATGATCCGCTGCGGCGCGAGGCCCGCCGCCGCCATCGCGCGCGCGGCCTCCTTCGCCTTGTATTCGGCAAAGAACTCCGGGTCTTCCCCGCTCAGCTTGACCGATTGGGCGTGCTGGGCGTCATATTCGTCAACATAGGCGTCGAATTCAGCCTGCGACACGGATACCCTCGCTGCGCTTGGTTTCGATCGTGCCGCCCTCAGCCAAGTCGGCCGGTTCCTCGTTGGCGGCGATCGGGTGGCGGCGCACCTCGGAGATGATGAACAGCGGACGGCTCTTGCCCTCCATGTACATGCGGCCGAGATACTCGCCGAACACGCCGAGCACCAGCAGCTGCACCGAACCCATGATCAGCGTCAGCGCGGCAAGGCTTGCCCAGCCCTGCACCGTGCCGCCCGCCAGCCACACCCACAGGATGCCGACCAGCGAGACCAGGCCCGCAAGCCCGAACAGCATGCCGAGGTGCGAGGCGAAGCGCAGCGGAACGACCGAGAAGCTCGTGACCGCATCCACCGCCAGCGCCAGCATCTTGCGCAAGGGGTAGTGGGTCTCGCCCGCAAAGCGCGCGTCGCGCTCATACGGGAAGGCGATCTGGTTGAAGCCGATGTAGCTCACCAGCCCGCGGATGAAGCGGTAGCGTTCCGGCATGGCGTTGAGCTGATCGACCACGCGGCGCGTCATCAGGCGGAAATCCCCGGTGTCGCGCGGGATGTGGGTGTCGACCATGCTGGCGAGCGCGCGGTAGAACAGCGAGGCGGTGCCGCGCTTGAAGGCGGTTTCGCCGTGGCGCTTGGTGCGCTGGCCATAGACCACGTCATAGCCCTGCCGCAGCTGTTCGAGCATCGGCCCCAACAGCTCGGGCGGGTCCTGCAGGTCGGCATCGAGCACGAAGATGATGTCGCCGCGCACGTGATTGAGCCCCGCGGTCAGCGCCAGCTGGTGCCCGTGGTTGCGCGAGAGGTTGATCGCGACGATCCGCGGATCATGGTCGGCGTGCTGACAGATCGCGTTCCAGCTGCCGTCCTTCGACCCATCATTGACGAGGATGAACTCGTAACGCTCGGCGAACTGGGCGTGCGCGGCGGCGGTGACGCGCGCGATCAGCGCATCGAGCCCGGCTTCCTCGTTGTAGACCGGGATGACGATGGACAGCTCGATCGAGCCGGGAAGATGGTGCGGAAGCTGCAAGTTCTCAGTCCTCCTGAAGCCTGGGCGACGCGGGCGGAACGTCCAACCGGAACGCTGGGCCGAAACACATGGTCTGTCGCGCACCCCCGGCTGCCTGCCCCGGGCATGCCCCTGCGCGAAGGGCATGCGCCCCCGTGATTCCGACGTGGGAGGCCCGTGGTTCGGCATTGAACGATCTTTGCGCGCGGGGCAACCGTTTTTGCCCCATTGCGGCCACATTTCGCACTTGCAGCGCCGTCACGCCCGCACGTGCAGGTGGCTGGCCGGGCGGTCGTCGCCGAACGGGGGCCGGGGCTGATTCGCGCATCGCGCGCCGTGCGAACCGGACCGACCGGCAATGACAAGGGCGCTCCGGGATGCCGTAAACACCGTTACCGCCCGCACCGCGACACGCCCCCGCGGTATGCCGCGGCGACCGCTTCAGGGTCACGCGATGGTTAATTCGCTGCAACCAGCCCTTTCGAAATATTGCGCTTTAATCGCTGCATTTACCCGATGTTATCCCTGAAATCGGGATTTTTGCGTGGCTCACGTCGGGCTTGAGGGGACCATGGATGACCAAACGCACAATTCGCCCGCCGCGCGCTCGCGGTATCGCCGGCGCTCTGGCTGCTTGCCTGCTGCTCGCCGCTTGCGGCGGGGGGGATGACGGGGGCGCTCCGCCCGCAACCGGCGTGACACCCACCCCGACGCCGACGCCGACGTCGACCCCCACGCCCTCGCCCGTCGCCCTCGGCGATCGCCAGATCGGGCAGTGGCGCGAGCTGATCATCGACGCCAACGGCACGATCAACCGTGACGAATACGTGCGCGTCGCGACCAACTACAACACCGCCGAGATCATGGACTACCGCCTCGGCCCGACCGCGGCGGATTTCGGCAATGCGACGAACACCGCGCCGCAGCTGTGGGGGCCGGATCAGACCAGCGGCTTCGGCCTGTGGCCGTTCGGCACCTTCGCCGAGAACAACCCGACGGAACGCGCCAAGTGCGCCGCGCCCGCCAACCTGCCGCGCAGCGACCAGGAGGCGCGGGAGCGCGGCATGGAGGGGCCGGCGTGGCTGGTGGGCGGGGCCTTCGCCTACCTGCCCGACAATCCCAATGATCCCGACTTCCGCTTCGGCGTCGGCAACTTCAAGGGCGCCGACGGGCTCGTGTTCGAGCCCTCGGGCGGGCTGTGCATGCGGATGTTCGCCCAGTGGGACGGCGATTTCTGGGTGCGCAACAACATTGCCGCGCGCGCCAACCCGCAGGTGCGCGATCTGGTGGCGCAGCGCCGTCCCGATCTCCCGCTGGTGCCCACGGCGATCGCCCGCGGGCGCGCCAATGCCAGTCAGGTCGGCTTTGCGGCCTTCCGCGATGGCACCATACAGGCGACGTTGGTAGGCAATTCGGCGGCCGAATTCTTCAATTTCGAAGGCTCGGGCCTGCGCCTGCCGGCAGGCATGGTGCCCACCGCAATGGCGGTGACGCCCTATAACGAGTTTCTTGTGGTGACGGTGTGGGACACCAACAGCCTGACCGGCAAGCTCGGGATCATCGCGCTGCGCCCCCGGCAGATGGCGGTGGGAAGTCCGGAGCAGACACCGAACACCCGCTGGTACTGGGGCACGCCGGGGGCATGGACCAACCGGGGCATGAAGCTGCTCGGCTTCGTCGACCTGCCCTTCGCCGCGCCGACCAGCGTCGATGTGTCGAACAACCTCTACCTCCAGAACCCGCGCGGCTTCAGCGACAACGACGCACCGGCGCGCGGCGATCTTTCGCTGCAATCCGCGCGCGATCTGTGGCGCGGGGTCAACACGGTCTATCCGTCAGGTGACGTGCAGTGGCACCAGATGGCCTCGGGCGGCTATGCTGTCGTGGCGTCGCGCGCGGAGGGGCGGGTGAGCTTCGTCGACATGACCCCGCTCTACCAGTATTATCGCGATATGTATCTGACCACGCAGGCGAACTTCAACCGCACCGTGGACGCATCGATCACCGATCCGAACAAATGGCCCTTCACCTTCGCGGTCGAGAGTCGCCAGCGACCGGTGGTGACGACTACGCTGGCCGTGAGCCAGCCCACCAGCGTGAGCGCGGGAGTGATGGCGAACGGCTACATCAACACCCGCAGCAACGAATACTTCGAATATGTCCGCCGCAGCCCGCGCGAGGCGTGGTCAGGGGTCGAGCCGGAACGCTATCTTGGTCGCAGCCGGGCGTTCGTGGCGACGATGGACGGCACCGTGCGCGCCTTCAACGTTCAGGGGCTTGTCTTCCCGACCTCTCCGGTGGGCAAGACCGTGCCTGCAACGCCGCTGTTCAGCATCGCTGCCGGTCGCAATCCGTCCTTCGCACATGTTAACGCAACATCGACCGCATCGGACGACCTGTGGCTCGTCAGCCGGGGAGACCGCCGCGTGACCTTTGCCTGGCCAACCGGCGATGTACGGTACAGTTTCACCGACAGCCGACTAGTCGATCCGGTGGCAGCTGCGGTGTCGTTCAACCAAGGCGGCTTCGGCGGCCGGGGTGCAGGGTTTGCCGTCAATGCGCCGATCATCTCGATCACGGATTATAACGGCAAGGCGATCCTGACCTATGCGGTCAATCCGCAGCCGTCTCGCCCAAACGGTGAACTCTACCCCTTCCGGCTGCCCTCAGGTCAGGCCGTCGATGTCCTGTTCGGTTCGCGCCGCCCCTTCCCCGGCAAGCCCTTCGCGGTCGACCAGGAGGAGATCATCTGAGCCCCCCGCGCGCAGGGCAGGGTCGGCGCGTGATACGGCCCTGTCCTGCGCGCAACCTCCATCGCAGCTGCCCCTGCGGCCGATGCCGGGAACGTCGGCCGGCCGCAAAGCCAGGACCTGTCCGCATGCCGATTTCGCCCCCGCAGGTGATCCTCACCGCCGCCTTCGCAACACTCGCGCTGACCGCCTGCGGCGGCGGCGGGGAGACCGCACCTCCCGCGGCCGGTGTCACCCCGGTGCCGGGTTCGGCGCAGGCCTCCACCACCCCGGCCCCCGTGACCCCGGCCACGCTCGCCAGCAACCCGGCCTACCAGAGCGCGCTCGCGGTGTGGCGCGCGCCGCGGGTCAAGGGCGAGTGCATGTCATGCCATGGCCCCGATTTCTTCGACCTGGCGCGCACGGGGTCGGCCGATAGCGACATCAGCCGCCGCGGTCAGATCGACGGCGCCTCGCCCGCCGAGGTCGAGCAGCTGATCGCCGGGATCAAGCTGGTGCGGCAGGCCTACAGCCTCAAGCCCGAGAACCCGCGCACCTTCCGCCCGCTCCAGCCCGGCGGCGCGGTGCTGCCCGGCGCGAGCACGATCGAGCGCGACCTCGCCTTCGCGGGCGAGCTGGCCCGCTTTGCGCCCACGCTCACCTCCGCTCAGCCGGTCCGCACCCTTGCCGACGCCAGGCGCGCGCGGGACGAGCTGCTGGCGATCGATTTCGACCGGATGAAGATCGGCATCCCCTTCCCGATCTGGTCAACCGACAAGTTCCACGGGGCCGCCGAGGGCAATCTCAACGACTGGGTCGCCGACGTCGCGCTCACCCCGCGGCCCGAGCGGCGCGCCGAATGGCTCGCCTTGCAGGACGCCTACCTCGCCGACCCGAGCGATCTCAATTTCTGGAAGATCTACTTCGCCATGCCGACCATGACCCAGCCCTTCGCGCTGCGTCCCGGCAACCTGCCCGCGCACGACGCGAAGATCGCGCGCGTGGCCGATCTCAAGCTGCGCAATGCCATGATCGGGCAGCACATCCTGCGCACCGAGGCGCTCGGGCGGCGCGACCAGTTCCTGCGCGGGGCGGTGCCCTTCTCCTACCTCGCCACCGCCGAACCGTTCCGCACCCAGTTCGACAAGGAGAGCGCCACCGGCGGTTCGGGCGAGCGCCTGCCGCGCTTCCTCCCCAATCCGATCTGGGAGCTGGGCGATTACGCGCGGGTCGGCTTCGATGCGGACCCCTCCACCGCCGGGCAGGTCGGCAACATCTCCTCGCGCGATGCCCTGCGCGACCGGCTCGCCAACATGGGCTATCCGCAATTCGTGGTCGACAGCGTCGATCCGGGGCTGACGGCGGGCCAATCCGAAACCGACATCCGGATCGCCTGGTTCGTGATGGGCCTGCGCTTCGATCCGGGCCTGCAACGCACCCACCAGTCCAATGCGACGCTGCTGGGCGAGTACATGCACGCGAACCTGCATGATCTGGATTACTTCAACCACCGCGTGTTCATCGAGGCCCAGCGGCTCGTCAACCGCTCCTACCGGCCCGAGGCCTCGGCCGGCACGCCCCCGCCCTATCGCTTGTTCTTCGGCTATTTTGCCAAGTACAACCGGCAGATGCCCAGCCGCTGGAACAGCGCGGGCAACACGGCGGTCAGTCAGGACATCAAGAACGCGCAGCTTGCCGCCTACAAGCGCACCGCCGCGAACTTCTTCCGCATGAGCCTGCTGCTGCACGAGGAAGCGCTCATCAGCGGAGCCATTGCGCCCTATGGTGCCAACCCGGTCAATGATGGCGAATTCGCCCAGATCCGCGCCTTCTTCGACTATGCCGGCCTGCCGGGCCGCGCAGAAGACGACGCCCTGCTCGAGCGAGTGGCTCAGCGCGCGGGGGCACCGCTGTAAGCGGGCGGGTTCGACCAGAGCGGCCTGCAGGTGGCGCGCACGACCCGCGACAGCAGCGTCGAGCCCTTCGAAAAGCGCTCTGTTCCGGCGATGTCAGGGAACGGGGGAATGGTGCCCCATGGAGTCTGAAGATGGGAACCAAAACGTCTGGCAAATCCGTCTACCGTGTCCCTCGTAGGCGGCAACCAGCCTCTATGGCAGCGCTTCGAGCGATTGCGAAATGGCAGATTCCGGGTGCGGAAGAGGGCAAAGCCGCCCCTCAATTCATCATTGAAGGTGGGCAGCTTTCGCCCCACACCCCGTCATTCCCGATCATCAGGATGAGCGTCTGCTTCTGCCGAAAGCCGCCATGCAGCTTTCGCGAGCGCGCCCCGACCTCGCTGGTGACTGCAGTTGGGTGGTAAGCTGCCATGCGCAGAGCAGCGCTTACCTGCGCAAAATCACCTTCTCGCTTTCAGGGTCGGCGGGCACAAAAACTTCTATCCGTAAACGGTCCAGCTCAATTTCTCCCGGTGATGCGAGATGGGAGACCACCGGAATGACGCAAATCAGGCGCTCGCCGATCCGATATCGTTCGATCAGCACTGACGGCGGCAATGTTTCGCTTTGGCTTGCTTCCTTCGCCGCAGGGTAGGCTTCGACCCGCTTGACGACCGGCATGATCGTGGGATCGTTGGCGGCCTCGATCCTCAAGCGCCTGATGGTTTCAGGCACGACCTCTCCGGGGTTATCCATCCAGCGCACCAAGCCATCGGGGTGAAGCGCAAGATCGTAAACATTGGCCCCCTCCGGCGGGGCTGTGATCTGCCAAAGGTTTTCGCCGGGTGCCGCCCACCTAAACAGGTCGGTCATGGCACGATTGGCAAACAACAAGGTCCCATCCGGCCGAAACGCATAAGCTGGCCATGGTGACAGCTGCTCGGTGAGATATTCGACCATAGCGCCGTCCGGGGCGGGCGCGGAGATTGGCAATGGTGATGGCGCAAGGGCCTCGAGCAAGGATCGCTGCTCCCACCCTCGCAGAGCCAAGGCTTCGATCAGGCGCCGCAGGCTTCGCTGCCCCGGAAGTGAGCGCCCCGTTTCCAGAAAGCTGAGATGGCGCTGCGAAACGCCTGCACGGTGCGCAAGCTCTTCCTGCGACCAACTGCGGCTGCGCCTGAGGCGGGCAAGAGCGGAGCCGAATGCCATGGCAGGCGAATATGACGTTGAGGTAATTGAGTCGATTACTTTTGCGCGCCATTCCTCCTCCCAAGGAGGAAACGAAAATGATCGAACTTTGGCGCAACTGGATTTCCGCTTTCGACATGGCAATCGAAAGCGACGACTGGAGCTCGCTGCGGCCGCTGCTGGCGGATGACGTCACCTACACGGTCTCGGGCGCTCCATTTGCCTGCCACCTCCACGGCGCGGACGAGGTTCTTGCCGGATTTCGCAAGTCGATCAGCAATTTCGACCGCCAGTTCGATCAACGCTGGTGGTTTGGTGTCGGGGTCCGCGAATTCGCGCCTGATGTCGTCAGCGCACGGGCCATGGGCGTCTATCGGCTGGCAGACAAACCGCTGCTGCACTTTTCGGCCCACGGCCAATGGCGCTTCCGCGATGGCAAGGTGATTGCCATGCAGGATTGTTACGACGTGTATGAACATGACGTGCAAGCTGCGCTGGCTTGGCTGGCGGAACATGCGCCTCACACCGACGCGAGTTACTGCTGAACCCGAGCTGGCTTCCCGACGACCGATATGGGGTCGCTTGCTGAATGGCGGGAAGTTTTCAGGCGGGTGGCAAAGCCGCCATACCGCTTTTGGTATCGCGCACCGGCTCCGCTCATGGCCGCTTGTGGGTGGATTGCTGAAGGGCAGCTATGCAGAGGGAATGGCTACATTCATGTCCGCATGCACCATGCCCGACACACTCGTCGCCAACCCGTCTGATCTTTTTTGGTCGCCTTATTAATCCCCATCGGTGACCCTGTCGCGCGTCGCTGGCAGGTCGGAGACCTGCAGCTCGCCGTGTCCCCAGCCCTTGTGAAGCCCTTGCTCGCGCATCCGGGCAACGAGCATATCTGAATGAAATCTCAATCCGTTGCCGTTCCGGAAAGCAAAACCATTCTCTTTCCAGGCATGAACATTTTCGACAGCAGACCGACTCAATACCGGCCATTGTTGGCTTGTCGGCGAAGACGGGTTTATTAGCCTTCCATGCTTGTCACAAAGATACCCTTTGGCCGAATTCCAGAAGATCCCTTTCGATCTCTGCGGATCGCTATCGCCAATGTCTGGGACGATTGCGTCAATGTAGTTGTTGTTATGCCAATACCAGTAAGGCTCCGGCCAAGGCGTCACCTTATCCGGTTGGCGTAAGTCGCGAGGCACGAATTGATGCTTATCGGGCTCAAGATCCTCAAGAATTCGTTTTAGTCGATCGCAAATTCCAATGTCGATCGAAGACGGAAGCGTCTTGCGTGGTCCTTTAAGATGCCAGAACACACGGCCGACTTCAAACTCGGCGCGCAGTAGGGTTTGGCCATGATCTGGCAGGTTTCCAAACTGCAATGTGGGCGATTTGCTAAGGACCTCTGCATCCCCCAGATACACTTTGCTCAGCGGCACATCGATCTCGCGATCGTAGGGCATCCCGGGAACGTAGCGAAAATCCGGTGCTAAAAACTCACCACCAACCAACCACGGCATGATCTGCCTTCTCCCCGACAGTGCACCGCACTCCAGGTCATCGTCAGTATGCGCTGATGCTTGGCGGTCCGTTGTCGGATTTAGTCAACTATGTATTTAATGGCAATTGTTGAACAATGAGAAGAACTTGCCGGGTTTTGCCGGGGTTCTGATGAGCTCAGTTATGACCGATTTGGGGTCG
>OFDN01000797.1_pt1 | contig 23409 bp, 15 predicted proteins | sample 1520971 | NCBI WGS metagenome assembly OFDN01 (sample SAMEA94257418, study PRJEB24077) | hot springs metagenome | biome: Aquatic biome; feature: Geographical feature; material: Water | place: India | collected 2012-06-12 | depth 5 m
CCGCAGCAATCTGCGGGGCCTTCTTCGTTTATATATATGCGTATTATGGCTTAAGGAAACCATAGTTCTTACCGTATTCAAGCATTTGCTTTGAAAAATCGGTAGGGTACTCAATTTTCACATCTTTTATTTTGTCGCCATCCATTACAGGTACCAATTTAGGTTGTATAAATCCTTTGTAGGGGGCTACATCCAATTTATTAAACCTTTCCAACACTTCAGCCAAAAGAGCTTGGTCAACTTTTACACCGTATGTTTCTACCAATGCTTGGCCTGCTTTAAAGTCACCCTCTGATACAATGCGTTGAATTTCGCGCAATAATTCACCAAACAACACACGCAGTTTATCATAGTCGTTTACTTTTACGTAGGTTTTACCATCTTTTTTAAACATCTCTATCACATTATCGGCCTTCCCTTTTTCGTAAGCCCATTGGGCTACCAACTGGCGATTGCGCATGTGGGCCTCTTCTAAATTTTCTCCAAGTTTTAAACGAGTTAGTTGGGTAATCAAGCCGTTCATTATGTAGCTGTCGTATTCGCACTTCCCTACCTCAAGGCTGGGCATCACACCAATATCAACCAATTTCTTATCCATAATGTAATACAGGGCAACAAGGTCGGCACGGGCTTCTTCCAACGTGCTTGAGTATTGTTTAAGGGTTTCATCGGGCGTGCCTACTCCTTTGTTTATCTGACCCGATGCGTGCCCGATTACCTCGTGCATATCGGTATGAAGTTCACCTGCCAATACACCGTGTTCAACAATACGTTTTTTAACTTCTTCGCTCGATACAAACTCGCCCAACATAGGACTTTTTGCACCTGCAATGTTGTAGGCATTAACAATATTACCCAACGATACTGATTTTGAACCATGTGTTTCGCGTACCCAACGATTGTTGGGTAAGTTAATACCTATAGGAGTGCTGGGGGCAGCATCACCGCTTTCAACTACCACTGTAATCACTTTGGCGCTAATGCCTTTTACTTGTTTCTTTTTATGTTCGGGCATCAGGGGTGAGTTATCTTCAAACCACTGAGCTTGTTTTGAAATGGTTTCGATACGTTTGCTGGCTTCCATGTCTTTAATAGATACCACGCTTTCAAACGAGCCTTTTTTGCCAATCGCATCCAAGTACACTTCGATAAAGCCGTTTACCACATCAATAGTGCTGTTTACGTCTTTTATCCAAGCAATGTTATAAGTGTCCCAATCTTTTACATCACCGGTATTGTAGTATTTCACCAGCTTTTCAAGGGCGTCTTTTTGTTCAGGGGTTTCTGCTACAGCAATAGCCTTGTTCAGCCAATACACAATCTTTTCGATGGCTTGTGTGTACATCCCGCCTACTTTCCAAACCCTTTCTTGCACATTGCCTTTTTCGTCTTTAAATACTTGTGTGTTCAAGCCCCACTCAGGTTGGCTGTCGCCTTTACCTTTTAGTTTAGCATAATAGGCTTCTACTTCTTTTTGGGTTACCCCTACATAAAAGTTGTTTGCTGATTCGGCTACGTTATCAATACCCTGAGCTTGGTTCACTATTTTTGCATCCACATCTGGGTTAAATATTACTTCGCCCAAAATATCCATCAAAGTGATGGTATCGCCCATTATAGGGTATGGAAACAGTTTTGAATCGCTGTTAGCTAAAAGACTTTTAAAATACTCAGGGCCGCACTCGGGTATAAATTTAATATTGCTGTAGTGATGGTGGATGCCGTTGCTAAACCAAACCCGTTTTGCATAGGTATCAAATTTCTTCCAATCCTCAGTAGTTCTGTCACCTTTGTAGCTTTCATAAATGGCGTCAATAGTTTGGCGGATGGCAAGGTTGTGTTTGTACTTTTGATCGTATATAATATCGCGGCCGCAAAGCGCAGCCTCGTATAAATAATACGCCAGCTCTTTTTGTTTGGGTGTAAGTTCATTAAACCCGGGCACCTCGTATCGAAGTAACTGAAGGTCGGCAAAACGTTCGTTTACTACTTCAAATTCACTTTTGACTTGTTCGCTTTCGTTGCCCTTTTGAGCATTACTTTCTCTACATCCTGTATTCATAAGCGATACTGCTATTGTCATTACTACTATGTGTTTTAGTTTCATTGTTCAGCTTTTGTTTATCTCCCCAAAGTTCTAAAAAAGATTTATTTAGGCCACAGGTGAACGATTTTAATTTTTTAATGTTATAATTTTTTACAAGCTCTGTTTTGCAACTGCATTCAAAGAAGGTTTCACTTAGGTAACTGCTGAACCAAGCATTTTTTGTATTTTGCAACAGCTGAGCATTGGGTTTGTTTTTTTGTGAAATGACTCATTGTTGCTAAAAATTAACTTTTTTTAAAAACAATATGCATTTTTGTGCAAATTTAATGCTGTAATATTGAAGCGATTTACTAACCTGGCATGATACAACGCATACAAACTGTTTATCTTTTTATTATTGCTGTGATAGCGGCACTTCTGCTATTGTTTAATCCTTCTTATCTTGAGATTCAGGGATATGATAAATGGACAGAAAACGATAAAGGCTCTATTAGTTTGCACTTTAAATCTGCAGAAAAAGTTTTGAACGAAACTGTGCTTGAAAGCGTAAATCTTTCACTAATGAGCTATACTTTATTGATAATATCAGCATTGGCATTTATCGGTATTTTCCTCTTTAAAAACAGGCAATTACAAATGCTGCTCACCAGTTTTAACTTTATCTTCATATTGATATTGTACGTACTTATGGTATTTTACGGTATTAAATACCACGGACTTGTGAGCCAAGAAGTTGGTACCGAAATAGCTATCGGTTTATTTTTTCCGCTGTTTTTGCCTGTGTTCAACTACATGGCGCTGTCTCGCATGAATTATGACGAGCAATTACTACGCGGTGCCGACAGGTTGCGCTAAGACTATTTTTTCTTACTGTTTAAGCCTTCTTCAATATAATCCATTAATGAATGGATTACTTTGATGTGTATTTCTTGTGCCCGATCGGCATATTTGCTGTGCGGGGCACGAACTTCCACATCAACAGCAGCAGCCATCTTACCCCCGTCTTTTCCGGTTAATCCTACTACTTTCATGCCTTTTTTATGGGCGGCTTCAATGGCATTTAATACGTTTTTGCTGTTTCCGCTGGTGCTTATAGCCAGCAGTACATCTCCTTCGTTACCGATGGCTTGTACAAAGCGTGAAAACACAAACTCATAACCGTAATCGTTGCTAACACATGAAATGTGTGAGGGGTCTGATATTGAGATTGCCGCTATAGGCTCGCGGTTCTCTTTAAAACGTCCGGTAAGTTCTTCGGCAAAGTGCATGGCATCGCACATGCTGCCGCCATTGCCGCACGAAATTATCTTTTTACCGCTTTTTAACGCTGCAAGCATTGTATCGCCGGCGCGCGCAATGCTTTTTATATTGTCATCATCACTCAAAAAATTTTGAAGCACCTGATAGGCCTCCAAAAAGTTTTTCCTAATCACATCGCTCATTATTCAACTGGGGGTTTAATACCTTCACGCTTGTAAAACAAGGCTTTGGCATCGTCTAAAAATTTAATAAACTCTTTTACATTATAATTACTGCCTCTGGGCTCGGCAAGCAATTCTTCGTTATTATCCAACAAACAATAGTTAGGTTGGGCATTGCTGCCAAAGTAGCAAATTTGTATGTCGCTGTTAATTTTTCCGATAGATTTTTTCACCTTACCATCAAACTTAGAAGTTCTCCATTCACTTTCAGGTAATTCTGTCCTATCATCCACATACAAAGCAACCACAATAAAATCCTTTTCCAGCCTTCTCAAAACCTCAGGATGTGCCCAAACCTGTTCCTCCATTTTACGGCAGTTAACACAACCGTGTCCTGTAAAGTCGATAAACAACGGTTTGTTTAAGTCTTTGGCACAATTGATTGCTTGTTTATAATCAAAATACCCTTTCAATCCGTGTGGAAGGTGTAAAAATTCAGTGTGTTTGGGTTTTTCGCAAAGATTGCCAACTCCTTCGCCTTTAATCATTGCAGGCAGGTTAAAACTATGTGTAGTGGTTGGCGGTAAATAGCCAGCTAAACCGGGTAACGACGCTCCCCACATACCGGGTATAAGATATACTACGAACCCAAAAGTAAGTATGGCCAAAAATAAACGGGGTACTCCCAAATAAGGCATATCGCTGTCGTGGGCAAACTTTAATTTACCTAACAAATACACACCCATTAAGAAGAAGATTACAATCCAAAGGGCTATATATATTTCACGGTCAAGTAAATGCCAGTGATAGGCTTGGTCAGCCACACTAAGGAATTTTAAACCCAGCGCCAACTCCACAAATCCTAAAACCACCTTTACACTATTAAGCCAACCACCAGATTTAGGAAGGCCTTGCAGCCAATTAGGAAATATGGCAAATAAAGTAAAGGGAAGTGCAAATGCCGCCGAGAAACCTAACATACCTACGATTGGACGAAGGTAGCTGCCTTGTGATGCTTCAACTAAAATGCTGCCTACGATGGGTCCTGTGCAAGAGAATGATACTAAAACAAGGGTAAAGGCCATAAAAAATACACCTATTAACCCTCCCCTGTCGCTTTGCTTGTCAACTTTATTAATAAACCCGCTAGGTAATGTAATCTCGAACAAGCCAAAAAACGATATAGCGAAGATGACAAACACTAAGAAGAAAATAGTATTAACCGTAGCATCTGTGCTAAACCAGTTTGCTCCAACGGCTCCAAAGATGCGCGAGAAAATTGTACCTATTAGAGTATAGATAAGAATAATAAATACCCCGTAAAGGATAGCGTTACGCCTACCTACTGCTTTGCTTGAGCTGCTTTTCAGGAAAAATGTAACTGTCATGGGTATCATGGGGAACACACATGGCGTTAGCAGTGCTACTAACCCTGAAACAAACGCTACAAGAAAAAATACCCACAGATTATCGTCTTCTTCTTTTGCTTCTACAATACCACTTTCACCTACAAATTTTTTGGTTTCACAATTACCACCTTCTAAAATTGAAGTACTGTGGTAGCCGCTTGTGTCTTTGGCTATTGCTTTTGCTGTATCGGTCGCTTGAGTACTTATTGTATCTTTTGATGCTGTATCCGGTGTGGATTGCTCATCAATAACGGGTTCAACTATAACGTTCGTTCCACCGCTCACTTTCAGCAGTTTGCCAAAATCGCCTTCTTCGTCGTTAAATAAAACACACTTCCCATCTATATCGCTGCATATCTGGTATTCTACAACAGTACCTTTAATTGCAGGGTTAGCAGCTAATATTTTAACCTTTTGTCTAAACTCAGCTTTCTTCTTAAATATTTTTACTTCGCCAAAAAACTCATCCTGCTTGGTAATGGGGTTAATTGCTTTTATACCACCCACCAACTTATAAGTAGCGTTCTTATCAAATTTAAAGACCGCCTTTATAGGGCCATCGCCTTTAAATTCGTTAGAATACATATACCAATCTTTGGGTATATCGGCCTTAAATATCAACTCTACTTCATCGCCTACCTTTACATCACTTTTAGAAACACTAAAACTCCATGTAGCGGGCAACACCAATTGTGCCCCGGCTAAAACAGGCAACAAGGCGGCCAACCATACTATCAGTAATTTTCTCACAATAAGAATATCTGTTTTACGTTCGACAAATTTAATTTAAAACTGTAAAGCTAAAAGGTTAGCTGCGTATTAGGCGACAAAATCTACTCCAAAGTTTCAATTATCCCATGTTTTTACCTTTTTGTACAATACCCTGTTAAGTGTTGAAAAGTGTACAACTAACCCCCTGTATTGATGTTTGGTGCAAATACTTTTGAAACTGATTACGTTATAATGGTATATTATGCTTAAAAAGACAGCTTTTTCGATACTCCTGTGCCTTTGGTTGGCAGCGGGCTTTGCCCAAGATAAGAAGATGACGGTGCAGGAATATATTGATACCTATAAAGAGCTTGCCGTAGGCGAAATGGAACGTGCACGCATACCTGCCAGTATTACTTTGGCACAAGGTATTTTGGAAAGTGCCAACGGAAACAGTAGGTTGGCTACGGAAGGAAACAACCATTTTGGTATTAAGTGTAAGAAAAACTGGACAGGTAATACCATTTATGCGGATGATGATGAGTTGCACGAATGTTTCCGTGCTTACGCAACGGCAAAAGAATCGTACGTAGACCATTCGACGTTTTTGATTGAGAATGCCCGTTATGCTTTTTTGTTTGACTTAGAAATAACAGACTACAAGGGTTGGGCAAAAGGACTGAAACAAGCCGGATATGCTACCAACCCACAATATGCTGAGATATTAATAGGGCTGATTGAACGCCATGAGCTTCACAAGCTTGATAAAAACGAGCCTTTGCCTAAAAAGGGTGATGAAATTAAACCTAAACCCGACCCCATTGTACAAGCTGCCGGAGAATTATTCAGGTTTAACGGCATCCCCGCTACTAAAGTAATGGAAGGTCAAACGGCTATTTCTATTGCCCAAGTTTACGGATTATTACCACGTCAGTTTTACCGTTACAACGATATGAAAGAAGGCAGCGATGTGGTGCCGGGCAGTATTGTGTACTTAAAGCCCAAGCACCGTAAAGGCAGCGAGGCTTACCACACGGTGAAAACAGGGGAAACCATGTACAGTATTTCGCAATTGTATGGGGTGAAGTTGAAATACCTATACAGTTTTAATCGCATGAAGGAAGATACTGAGCCTGCAATAGGGCAGATAGTGTATTTGCGCCGCAAACGCCGCACACCACCTGAGTTGCGTGTTGAAGGTGCGGAGACTATTATCCGTATTCCCTTTGCTGACACCTTGAAAACAGAGCCTTATATTGAGCGTCCCGAGGTAGTTATCAAACCCAATGACCCTGCCCCTAAGAAGGAAAAAACTAAAAAAGAGGAACCCGTTGAGCAAGCTCCTGTGGCAAAAGAAGAAAAGAAACCGGTGTTTGTAGAGAAGAAAACCGATGAGAAGTATGATGTGCAGATTGAGGAGAAAAACAAAGAGTACCGTATTGATAAAAAACAGTTAGATAATGTAGAGTACCATCTGGTGCAAAAGGGAGAAACCTTGTTTGCCATTGCCCGCAAATACGGTAAGAGTGTAGAGCAATTGAAGCAACTGAACCATCTTTCGGATTTTGGATTGAAAGAGGGACAGAAAATAATTGTGAACCAGAACTTTAAAGAGAAAGAACCCGACACTAAAACTACCGACTTTTATCACGAGGTGCAAAAGGGTGAAACCCTATTTGGTATTGCAAAAAAATACAACATGACGGTGGATGAATTGAAGAAGTTGAATAACCTTGGCGATAGCCCTATTAGTGTTGGAATGCGCTTAGTGGTTTCAAAAGCTGAGGTGAAGAGTGAGAATACAAAAAGCGAAACCGTTACCACTAACTTTACCTACCACACTGTGGCACAAGGTGAAACGTTGTATGCTATAGCACGCAAGTATGGTGTGAAAGTGGATGATATTAAAAAGCTGAACAACTTAGGAGAAAGTGCAATAAAACCCGGCGACAAACTACGGGTGAAATAGTTAGTCTTCGCCTATTGTAAAGTTTAGCATTAGCGATAGGGTAAAGTTGCTGCCGGTAGATGATATATCCTCTTTATTATCAAATTGCGCTGTGGCAGGGTTGATGGCTTCGTTCAGCTCTGTGTAGGCAGTGGTTATTGGAATCCATTGGTAGGTAGGGCGCAAGCCAACTGATATGTTTTCATACACATACAAATCGCCTTGCACAAAAAACGATATGCCGACATTCAGTTCATCCATTACCTCCTTGTAAGCAGCATCGTTCAGGCGTGTGTAGGTCTTGTGAGAGATAAAATCCATTGAGCCCCCTAAGCTAAGCATCATTCCTTCATCCCTTCCCCCATAAAAAAAACTCCCTTCCAAATTAAGGCTGTTTGCCGTAAACCTTACATCGCGTTGATAGTAGGTTCCATTTATATCTTTTCCTTGTGCGTAAGTACTTGCCCTACGGCCGGCACGGGTTAATGAAAAGAAAACGCCACCGTTGAATTCATCAGAAGGTATGCCTACCCCTATGCGCCAACCCAAGCTGGACATTATGTTGATGTTTCGCATACTGCGGCTTAAAACAGCTGCGCCGGCTTGCCCTTGGCGGGTTTGGTTATAACGGTCTATCACATTATTAAGCCCTTTGTATTGCCCCACGCTAATGGATGGATTAAAGGAGGCTACAAACATTAATTGTGCTTTGCTTTGTATGGAAAAGATTAAAAATGAGGCAACAAGGATTGCTTTTTTCATATTCACTTACTTATAGGATATGGGTAGGTAAAGAGGCGTTATCTATAACATAAAGATAACCCTCTAAAGCTTAATACCAAAAATTGGTAATGGGTAAACGATAAAAATTATACCTCGGTTTCCTTCAGTACAGCATAGCGTATCAGCTTTTCCTTTAGTTCATCAATGTTGATGGGCTTCAATAGATAGTCGTTCATGCCTGTATCGTATATGCGTTGACGGGTTTCGGGGAACACATCAGCTGTTAATGCCAAAACGGGCACATTATGGTTCAATACATCCGATTTAGGGTCGCGTATCATTTCAATGGCATCAAACCCACTTACTTCGGGCATTTGCAAATCCATGAACATAATATCAGGAGTTTCGGTTTTTAGGTAATCCACCGCTTCGCGGCCGTTATTCAGCAATACCACATTTATCTTCCAGCGCGATAATATCTGACGTATTACCAACTGATTGGCTTTATTATCTTCAGCCACTGCCACTTTCAACCCTTCAAGCACGCTATCGGGTATTTGTTTAATATCACCCCTAAACGCACTTTTTTGCACCCCGTTTATCAGTGGAATTGTAAACCTAAAGGTGGTGCCTTTGCCCGGCTCACTCTCAACTGTAATGGTACCGCCTTGCACCTCTACTAATTGCTTAGTAATTGCAAGCCCCAATCCTGTGCCGCCAAATTTGCGGGTGGTATCGGTGTAGGCTTGTGTAAAGCTCTCGAAAATATTTGCCAGTTTATCCTTGTGTATACCTATGCCGGTATCTGATACTGAAAACTCAATAAGTGCTTTGCTGTCGTCATCATTCCCCAAAAACTTAGCGCCAACCGTAACAGAACCTTCTGTAGTAAACTTTACTGCATTGCCTACCAAGTTGTTTAAAATTTGGATAAGGCGGTATGGGTCGCCTAATAGTTGGGCAGGCATAGCATCATCAATATGGGTAATCATTTTTATGTTTTTGCTTTTGCCTTGCAGCGCAAAGGTTTTACCCACCTGTTCTATAATCTCTTTAATGTCTAAGTTTATCTGCTCAAAGGTTATTTTGCCCGATTCTATTTTTGATAAATCAAGGATATCATTAATAATTACCAGCAGATTATCGGCTGAAAATTTAAGCGTGTTCAGGTTTTCACGCTGCACATCGGTAAGTTCAGATTCTTGCAGTAACGAGGTAAGACCTATGATAGCGTTCATAGGGGTACGTATCTCGTGACTCATGTTTGATAAAAACTGTGATTTTGCTTTTGCAAGCTCCTCGGCCACCTTTTTGGCCTCCAACAAATTGGTTTCGTTGGTTTTTTCTTTGGTGATATCTTGTGAAAATATTGATACTCCCAAAATACCCTTATCCTCAGTTTTAATAGGATTAAAGGTAGTTTCAAAAAACAGTTTGTTGATGCGGTGTACCACCGTAGCTCTTTTTCCGCCGAATGAAAGTTCAAAGTTTTCTTTCATCATTTGGCGGTTATCATCGTCGAAGGGGATTTTGAAAATATCCATACCCTCCTTTATCTCTACGTTATAAAAGGTTTTGAATATCTTTTTAGCAGCCTTGTTTAAACCTGTGATTTTGTAATTGGTATCTATTGAAAGTATAACGCTGTTTGTACTTTCAAAAAGGGCCTCCATTCTTGTGTTCTGCCACACAATTTGCCGCTCATAACTTACTTTTGAAGTTATATCGTAAAAGTTAATAATGATGTATTCTTTGCCATCCTCATCATGAAAGGTGTTGCCCGTTACTGAAAGGTACTTGGTTTGCCCACCGGTATCAAAGCTAAACTCATACGCCTGTTCGCCTTGATTAAGCAAATCAGTCATGTGCAGCCTATTATTAAAAATCTCGTCGATAGGATGGTTCAAAATTTCATCCATTCCACTGCCCATAATATCAGTAAAGGCTTTGTTGGCGCGTTGCACCATACCCTCACTATCAATAAGCAGCATGCCCATGCCGCTGGCATTAAAAATATTAGCCATCATCTGCCTGCTTTTACGCAGCGATGTTTCGGCCAAGGCCTTTTCGTTCTCTGATTTTAACAGTAGGTTGGCAGTATGCACCAACATTGATATACGCTCAGCTGTTATCTCTTCTTTGGTGATATAATCCAGTGCGCCACTCTTCATCATCTCAACGGCAATTTTTTCATTGCCTTGCGAGGTAACAATAACCACCGGAGTTTGTATACCTCTTGAGCGCAAACTTTTAAGCACTTCAAGCCCATCACTGCCGGGCAGCAGATAATCTAAAAATATACAAGTATAATTTCCGTTAAGAGCCAAGTTAAGAGCTTCTTCGGCACGATAGTTCACCTCAACTTCATAATCGAGGTTGCCTTTTGATACGGCACGTTTAAACGCCAAAATATCAATTTCATCGTCTTCAATAAGAAGAATCTTAACTTTATCCTGTATCCCAAACATAGTTTTCAGTCGTATAGTCGTTTCACTTAGGCCGGAAACTCACACAGTTGCCAGTAATTACTCAGCGCTGCCACGGCACTCATAAATTTATCCATCGAAAGCGGCTTTAGTATATAGCCAGCCACATTAAGGTTATATGCCTCAATAATATCATTGTCTTTGTTTGATGTGGTCATCACAAAAACACTTAACTGATGAAGTTTTTGGTCTTTCCTTAACTCCTTCAAAAACTCTATGCCGTTCATCTTCGGCATATTCAAGTCTAACAAAATAATTTTCGGCATAGGCTTTTCGTCCGTGCCGCAGCTACGCAAAATCTCAAGAGCTTCTATGCCGTTTCCTGCTAAATACAACGGGTTATTGATGTTATTTTTTTTAAACGCCCGTTTAATATTCATCACATCTACCTCATCATCCTCTACCAGCATGATGCTGATTACTTTACCATTCACCATAATCATTTCGTTCTAGTTTAAACAGGCACCGCCGCTTCAATCAGTACCCTATTTTTTTAAATCTCAATAATATACAAATCTCAACATAAAAGTTTACTTTGTGTAGTTCTTAGTTTTAAAAAATTAAGCATTTAAGCCCGTTTTATACTTACCAAGAGGTATATACGTATCTTTGCACCAAATGGATGTATTGCAAAAAACAGATGTGCGTTCACTAACACTGCCTCAATTACAGGAACACATGGTAGCAGCGGGCGAGAAAGCATTTAGGGCCAAACAAGTTTATGAATGGCTGTGGAAAAAAAGTGCGCACAGTTTTGAGCAGATGACCAATTTGTCGAAAGAATTAAGAGTGTGGCTTACTGAAAGATACACGATAAACAATGTGAGCATTGCCACCCAACAAAAAAGCAACGACGGCACTATAAAAAATGCCTTTAAGCTATACGACGATAACATTATTGAGGGGGTTTTGATACCCACTACCGACCGTATGACGGCTTGCGTGAGCAGCCAAGTAGGGTGCAGCCTTACGTGCAAGTTTTGCGCTACGGGGTACATGGACCGTAAACGCAACCTGAATGCGGACGAAATTTACGACCAAGTGGTGCTGATTGACAGACAGGCGCGCGAGAACTACGAAATACCTCTTAGCAATATTGTGTATATGGGCATGGGCGAACCATTACTTAACTATGCCAATGTGATGAAATCTATTGAGCGTATTACCTCACCGGATGGTTTGGGTATGTCGCCGCAACGGATTACGGTTTCTACAGCCGGGGTTGCTAAAATGATTAAAAAAATGGCCGACGACGGAGCAAGGTTTAATCTTGCTTTATCGCTGCATGCTGCTAATGATGAAAAGCGCAACCAAATAATGCCCATTAACGAAAGTAACAATCTGGAAGTACTGGGTGAGGCATTGGCTTATTGGTACGAGAAAACAGGCAGCAGGGTTACTTTTGAGTACATTGTTTTTAATCATTTTAACGACGAAATTGAGGATGCCCGCGAGTTATGGCAATTTAGCAAAAAGCTGCCCTGCAAAATAAATCTGATTGAGTATAACCCCATTAGCAATGCTGATTTCTTGAATGCCGACGGCGATAAGATTGAGAAATTTAAGACGTTTTTAGAAAACAAGGGGTTGATTGTAAATATCCGCCGCAGCCGCGGTAAAGATATTGATGCTGCTTGCGGACAGCTGGCAAATAAGCACTAAACCCTTTATTAACCTACCGTTTGAAGGTTATGTAATTCTTATCGGCCTTTTCGCTTAAACTTCATACCTTTGTCTCACTTATGAAAGCTATCATACCCGTAGCAGGTATAGGTACGCGACTGCGTCCACACACACATACGCAACCTAAATCACTTATTCCGGTTGCTGGAAAACCCATTATAGCCCACATTGTTGACAACCTCAGCGAAGTGGGAATTACTGAGTTTATTTTTATTATCGGTTATTTAGGCGATAAAATCGAAAGTTATATTACTTCTAATTACCCCAACAATACCAATCATTTTGTTATACAAACCAGCGGCAAAGGTATAGGCCATGCTATATGGCTTGCTAAAGACCTTGTTGATGATGAGGACGAAGTGTTTATTGTATTGGGTGATACTATTTTTTATACCGATTTACAAAAGGTATTTAAAAGCCCTTATTCATCATTAGGGGTGAAGAAAGTAAATGACCCAAGGGCTTTTGGTGTGGCACAACTAAACAGCGAAGGTTTTATTACCAGCGTGGTTGAAAAACCATCGATACCCAAAAGCAACCTTGCTCTTATCGGTGCTTACTACATTAAACACGGCGGAGTATTAAAAGAAGCGCTTGAATATATTATTGCCAATAATATTAAAACAAATAACGAGTTTTATCTTACCAATGCGCTAAACCACATGGCAGAGAGTGGTTATAAATTAACTGTTTTTGATGTGGATAATTGGTTTGATTGCGGCAAGAAAGATATTTTGCTCGAAACCAATGCTACCCTGCTAAAGCGGTTTAAGCTAACGGCTCCATCTACCAAGCAGTACGAGAATACTATTATTATCCCTCCGGTACATATTGGCGAAGGATGCACCATAAAAAATTCAATTATCGGCCCTGATGTTTCTATTGGTGATAATGCCATTATTGAGTATTCTATTGTGCGTAACTCAATTATCGGTCCTTATGCACATATTGAGTGTGCCATACTTGAAGACTCACTGATTGGCAACGATGCCATGCTGAAAGGCCTTGTGCAAAGTCTGAACTTGGGAGACAGTACTGAGATTAATTTTCAATAATCAATAGTTAAAAAAACGCCTGCTACAATAACTTTGCAACAGGCGTTTTTTATTTATTAGGTACACTATAATGCTCTTTCTTGTGCATCAACCACGGCAATGGTAACCATGTTCACTATCTCGCGGATGCTACTGCCCAGCTGCAACACGTGCACGGGCTTTTTCATACCCAGCAATACAGGGCCTATGGCTTCAAAATTGCCGGTTTCCTGTAATAATTTGTAAGCAATATTACCTGACTCAAGGTTAGGGAATATCAAGGTATTCACGCCTTGGTCAACCAATTTACTAAAGGGGAAGTTATCCTTCATCAAATCATTGTTAAGAGCCACGTTGGCTTGTATATCCCCATCCACAATCAAATCAGGATATTTTTCGTGCAAAATTCTCACTGCCTCAGCTGTTTTCCTTGGTGTTTCGCCTTTAGCCGAACCAAAGTTTGAGTAGGATAATAAAGCAATTTTTGGCTGTATGTTGAAACGTTTAATTTCTTCGGCTGCAAGTAACGTAATCTGCACCAACTCTTCAGCTGTTGGGTTAAGGTTTACTGTGGTATCTGCCAAAAACAACGGCCCTTTTTTGGTACTGATAATGTACATACCTGCTACCGTATTAATATCACGGTGCATGCCCAATACACGCAAGGCAGGTACAATGGTATTGGTGTAATTTTTTGTAAGCCCTGATATGTAGGCATCGGCCTCCCCTGTTTCTACCATCATGCAGCCAAAGTAGTTACGGTCGCGCATTACTTTGCGTGCCTCGTAAGCATTCAATCCTTTGCGCTGACGTTTTTCAAACAGTATATCGCCGTATTGCTCCAGTTTTTCTTTCTCTAAAAACGGTTCAATAATGGGGCAATCGTCAAGGTCAAGATTATTTTCTGCAATCAATGCCTTTATACGCTCGTGATTACCTAATAATATCGGATGCGCAATCCCTTCTTCTTTTAGTATGTGTGCAGCACGAAGTATTTTTTGATTATCAGCTTCGCCAAAAACCACTTTTTTAGGGTCTTTGCGGGCCTTCACCGTCAAATAATTAATCAGTTTGTTTTCAAGCCCCATGCGGTTTTTCAGCGATGCTTCGTAAGCATCCCAATCTGTAATAGGGTTGCGGGCTACTCCGCTTTCCATGGCAGCTTTTGCCACGGCCGGTGCCACTGTGTATATCAAACGATCGTCAATAGGCTTAGGGATAATGTAATTTTGTCCAAAGCTCATGTTCTTCTCGTTATATGCACGCATCACCTTGTCGGGTACAGGCTCTTTGGTAAGTTGAGCCAGTGCGCGTACAGCGGCCAGCTTCATCTCTTCGTTTATCTGTGTGGCGCGTACATCCAACGCTCCCCTGAATATGAAGGGAAATCCTAAAACGTTGTTCACTTGGTTGGGGTAATCACTACGCCCTGTAGCCATAATAATATCGCTGCGTGTTGCCACAGCCAAGGCGTAATCAATTTCAGGGTCGGGGTTGGCCATTGCAAACACAATCGGGTTTGCAGCCATGCCCATCAGCATTTCAGGCGTCAACACATTGCCTTTACTCAACCCTATAAATACATCGGCGCCTTGCAAGGCTTCTTCCAGCGTATTTATATTTCTATCGGTAGCAAAGTAGGTTTTATTTTCATCCAGTGTAGTATCGTCTTTGCGCAGCACCCCTTTGCTGTCCAGCATCACAATGTTTTCCTTCTTCACCCCCAACGAGATAAAAATACGGGTACATGAGATAGCCGAAGCACCGGCTCCGTTCACCACCATTTTTAGCGTATCCAGCGGTTTGCCTACCAACTCGGCAGCGTTTAGTAATGCTGCCCCGCTAATAATAGCGGTACCGTGCTGGTCGTCGTGCATTACCGGTATATTCAGCGATTCTTTTAATCTGCGTTCAATTTCAAAACACTCCGGTGCTTTAATATCTTCTAGATTTATACCGCCAAAAGTAGGCTCAAGGGCTTTTACAGTGGCTACAAATGAGTCAACATCAGCACAATTTAGTTCAATATCAAATACATCAATGTCGGCAAAAATTTTAAACAAAATTCCTTTACCTTCCATTACGGGCTTTGATGCCTCGGGGCCCAAATTTCCGAGCCCAAGAACCGCTGTTCCGTTTGATATAACTGCCACCAAATTTCCTTTGGCGGTATAGCGGTACACATTGGCGGGGTCTTCCTGAATTTTTAAACAAGGTTCGGCTACACCGGGCGAATATGCAAGGCTAAGGTCGCGTTGCGTAAGAGTGGGTTTAGTGGGTACTACTTCTATTTTACCGGGACGGCCTTGCTCATGATATCGCAGGGCTTCCTCTTTCATATTTTGATTTTCGCTCATGGTTTATACTTTCACAACAAGTAACGGAGCAAAAATAGAAATGTTTTGTAGTGGTGGTGGGGTAAATATGCAGTAATTTGATATTTAGTTTTTTGAGTTTTTTTTTGTTTATTTTTGCGAAATTTTAAAAAACTCAGTGCAAGTGCTTTCAACACAAAAGCATTATATCTTGTTATTTTTTGTATTTGCCGTGGGCCTTATTTTACCTGCGTGCAAACAAAGTAGCAGTATAAGGGAGCGAGAGCTTGAAATAAGCGAGCTTGACTCTCTTGTGGAGATTACGCACGCCATGATTGATACGGGTTATAAATCTAACTATGAACCGTTAAAACAACACCTTGAAGCCCTTGAAAAAAAGTGTATCGAAAAGGGAAATAAAGAAGGATTGGCAAGGGTTTATCTGATGCGGGGCTCAATGGAGCGCTGGCGCCAAAATTATCTTGATGGACTAAACTGGTGCCACAAAGCTTACGAGGTTATAAAATCATCAGGAACGTCCTCAGAGCTGGATGTTATGTTAGAAATCGGTGATATTTATCGTGATTTAAACAAAAAGCGTTTAGCCAATGAATTTTACTTGTTGGCGCATGATTTTGCGAAATCTCACAGCGATTTTTTAACACAGGCTTTTGTTACCAACCGATTGGGCACTATTTTCTATGCCCAGAACGATTATAATCTCGCCCTCGAAAATTTTAAATACACTTTACAAGCTTTAAAAACTTCGAAATTTGAAGGAGAACATGGAACCAAATGGGTACAGGTATATAACAACATAGGATTGTGCTATGTGCAAAAGGGCTTTTTTGATTCGGCAATTGTGTATTATGATAGTGCGCTGGCCCAAACGCAAAAACTTGATACCAAAATTAAAGAAAATGCCTACGGGGTAGTAAGCGGCAATGTTGGCAGGTTGTTTCAGCTAAAAGGTGAGTATGAGGCCGCTGTTGAAAGGCTGAAAACAAATATAGCTATCAATACAAAACCCAACTACGATAATGGTGATGCGGTAACTTCTTACACTTATCTACTTGAAATATATAACCAACTGGATAGTATTGAGGCTTTTGAAACAAATATTAGTAAGGCCATTGATCTTACTTTTAAAGTGAAACAGGCTCGAATGAAGGAGTGGAGGGCTCGACTGTATGGTTTAATGTCGGCTTTTCAGGCTAAAAGAGATAATTACAAAAGCGCGCATCATTTTCAAAGCAGGCAAATGGCATTGGTAGATTCTATTACCAAAATAAATGAGGCCGAAAACTTGCAAGACATGATTTTGTTTAGAGAGCTAAACGAAAAAACAACAATGTTGGAGCGGCTAAAAGAAGATAATGAATCTAACAAGCTGCGCCTGCAAACGTTTATAGCCATATCGGTTTTGGTGGTTATTGTTTTGGCAATTGCTATGTTCTTTATGAACATTTACCGCAGAAACCTAAAAGAACAGAGAAAGCTAAACCAGCAAATTGCGCTGCAAAACGAGCAGATTACGCTAAATACCATTGACCTTGAGCAGGCAATTGAAGAAATGAAGTTGCTTAATAGCGAAAAAAACCGGATGCTGGGTATGGTGGCCCATGATTTGAGGGGGCCGATATACAATATAACCGGGGTATTGCAGTTGCTTGAGGGTTCGGAGAGTTTTGCAAAATTGAACGAGGCCGATGTGCAATTGGTGGAGCTGATAAAACGTTCGTGTGAGAATGCTTTGGACGTGATACACGACTTGCTGGATGCTGCCCACCTTGATAATGGCGGACTTGAGATTGAAAAAAACAATCAGCAGCTTGCTGAGGTGGTGCGTAGCGCAATACGATTGTATGAAAACCGTGCCCACCAAAAACAGATTACTATTGAGTTTAATGAGCCGCAAGAACCGGTAACGGCGTTTGTGAGCAAAGAAAAGATGACCCGTGCTGTGGGCAATTTGCTTTCAAATGCCATAAAATTTAGCCACGCTAACAGTAAAATACGCATTGTGCTTTCAGAAGTAAACGGACATGCGCTTATTTCTATAGCCGATGAAGGAATGGGAATTCCTGAAAAACTACGAAATGCTATTTACGATAAGTTTACAACGGCTAAACGACACGGAACCGAGGGCGAAAAACCTGTAGGATTAGGCATGTCTATCGTTAAACAAATTGTTGATGCACACACTGGCCGTATTTGGTTTGATACGGAAGTGAACCGCGGTACCACCTTTTATATCGAAATACCTTTGAAGGGGTAATTTATTGCCCGTTTATGGTTTTTATCAACTTGTTTATTTTTTCATTGGCCAATACCCTTGCATCCATCCTATTAAGCGTGGTATCTGATATTACCCAGTTCATCGAGAAGGGAGTCGTATCGGCAGGATTCACCACATCATATAAGTTTACGGTAGTCCAGCAATCGTTGCAATTTACATTTGCATAACTGGCTATAAATTTCCTCAATCGGTCGTTATTTACGTTGGTTTGCTGTCCGTATGATCCTGCGAGGGTAATTAAGGGCGTAACCAAATCATTTACCAACGGATGCATACGACTGGGCAGGGTTTCTCCCCCCTGTGAATTGGATACGTGAATAATGCGGAATTCTATTCGGTTTCTGATGGGTGCATAAAAAGGGTCGCTGTCCATCAAGCCTTTAAGGTATGAAATGGTTTCGAGTACTATGCCCGCTCCTGAGTTATCAAAATAACCTCCGTCAACAAAATATTCGTGTTTAATATCTGCCGCAGGGCTTATGTAAGGGAAACGCGCGCTTAGTATGGCTGCCGAACTGTAGTTGATGCTGCCGAAAGGTGTAACCGAATCCATCATTGCCAATACATCAATACGGGGTGTGAACCGCCTGCTGAGTTGTATATTGCCGATAACCCCCGGGGAACCGTCTTTTACCCTTGTGGTATTTATATAGAAAAGTGGCAGATTGCCTTTATTGTTGTTAAAACTATTAATATACTCAACATATTTTTTTGCAAACATACCGCCCATAAAATGGTCGTCGTTCGGGTTTTCCATCGATTCTTCAAGGGCAGCGCTGCGGTCAACCGTTAGCCCTAAACTGATAATATGACGAAAATAATCGGGCCCAAGCATGTGTGAAAGGGTTGACGATAAAAAATCGCTGCGCAAGAAATCACTGCCGGCCTTTCTGTAGTCCACACTCTTAATAAATTCAGCATTTCTGGTAGCACTGTCAAGCAACGCATAAAATACAGCATTACCAACACTACCGCCCGACGCACCTGATAAACAAAACAAATGGTTTGAGAACTTACCTCCCGTTTCAGACTCTAAACGTCCCAAAGCTGAAGCCACCCAATAGCCTGACCGTGAAGCACCACCGTCTGACAATACAAAGTATACAGGGAATTTTTTTGTGCTTGTAGTATCGGTTATTTCATTGTAGTTATTTGTAAACCATTGTTTAGTGTAGGTATCAAGGGTGTTGCGTTGATTGTATACTTTATCAGCGGTGGGTTCGTGTCGTAATTCATACGGACTGAAAAACATACCTGTAATAATGGCAATGGCCCAAAGTAAAAAATGGAAGTTTACACGCCTCCAAATGGTTACCATTGATACAACTTGTAAAAAGCCTAACAGTACCCCAAAACTAAGCATGGCAATGTTAAAAGGGCCTACCATTCTTGCCCAATCGCCTGAGAATATCGCTGCTAAATAAAAGCCAATTGGTAATAACATTAAGGCATTAAAACCTTTAAAAAACTTTACTTCGTTATCAGGCAGAGTGATTATTTTAATTTTTTTAAGCAAGGTGATAGTTGTTTTTCCCTCTGTTTTTGTAGTGTCTAAGTGTTTGCGGCGCAGGTGGTTCCAAATTAAAAATGCTGTTTGCGCCACCCAAAGAGCTACCAATTGCACCCACAAATTACGCTGTATGGTTCCGTTTGCTGATAACAGAAATATAAGTGCCAGTATTATTACCAACGCTATTATTGCCAGCAAGGTGCCCCCCGATTTATAATTATGGCCGGTGCTTTTAAAATGCCGATATACCCAATAGTATATGCCTGCTTGCACCAATAGCAAGGCCAATACCCACCAACCATCATTATCGGTACCAAAGTAAGGGTGATTAATAAGAGCGGCTTCTACTGCAAAAAAGGTTGCATAACCCAATACGCGGGGAAATGCATCGTACCAAAACAGACCGATTTCTCGCTCCCCTGCCTCCATTAACTGTAAGGGTTGACGCTCGGTTTTTATATAAACGATAAGTCGAGAGGTGTACCACGACATGAAAGCCAGAAAGGTAACTGCCAATGTAAGCAATGTTGCTGAATCTCTGGTTTGTACTGCAATTAATACTACATCCTGCCCTTGCGCCAGTGATATAAAAACCAAGGCAGTAAGGATAATGAATAATATAGCGGGGAATAACAGCCACACCATTGATAGTATTTTGCTAAAATGCTGTAAAACGCGGTTCATGATAGGTTTAGTTTTGGTTATAGTGTTGCTAACTTATGTATTTTTTTTCATTTTCAAATACGTTTTTAACACGGTTTTATATATGCAAACAAAAAACCCCCTTGTCAAAAAAATGACAAGGGGGTTTAATTTATAAATAAGTACAGTGTTGATTATTACACTTCAATTTCAGGCTCATTGCCTTTTTTGGGTTCTTCAGCTATTGTTGCGGCAGGTTCTGCAACGGTTTCGGTATCCGTTTTTTTGTCCATATACTCCTCGTAGCTGGTTTTGCTGTCAAAGGGGCGTTTTCCAATCAAACGTTCCAAATCGGTTTGGAAAATAATTTCTTTTTCAAGCAACTCTTTAGCTATGGTTTCAAGCTCATTTCTACGTTCATTCAACAGCTTTTTAGTGCGTTCGTAAGCGTCTGAAATCAACTTACGAACCTCTTCATCAATCATCATGGCTGTTACATCGCTATAGGGTTTGCCGAAACCGTATTCGCCTTGCGGGTCGTTAAATGATACATTACCCACTTTGGGGTTCATACCATACATAGTTACCATTGCATAGGCCATTTTGGTGATGCGCTCTAAATCGTTTTGAGCTCCTGTGCTTATGCTGTTAAAAATAATATCTTCAGCGGCACGTCCCCCCAAGGTCATACACATCATGTCTATCAACTGCTCCTGACGGTATAGGTATTGTTCTTTGGGCAAGTATTGGGCATATCCTAATGCAGCTACTCCGCGTGGCACTATAGAAACTTTCACTAAAGGATCGGCAAACTCAAGAAACCAACCTGCAATAGCGTGACCGGCCTCGTGGTATGCAACAATTTTCTTTTCTTCGGGAGATATAATTTTGTTCTTCTTCTCCAAACCACCAATCACACGGTCAATCGCATCCTGAAAGTCCTGCATATCAATCATCGTTTTATCCCTACGGGCAGCAATCAAGGCAGCTTCGTTACAAACGTTGGCTATCTCAGCACCTGCAAAACCGGGGGTTTGAGCCGATAATTTCTTAGGGTCAACCTCAGGGTCAAGTTTCAAAGGCTTCAAATGCACTTTAAATATTTGCTCACGACCTACAAGATCGGGAGAATCAATAGCTATCTGACGGTCGAAACGTCCGGGACGAAGCAAGGCACTATCCAACACATCGGGGCGGTTGGTAGCTGCCAATATAATTACACCACTGTCAGTACCAAAGCCGTCCATTTCGGTAAGCAATTGGTTAAGGGTGCTTTCGCGTTCGTCGTTTCCGCCTGTTACCAGGTTTTTACCACGTGCACGACCTATCGCATCAATCTCATCAATAAATATAATACAAGGTGCTTTTTCTTTTGCTTGGCGGAACAAATCGCGCACCCTTGAGGCACCCACACCCACAAACATTTCTACGAAATCAGAACCTGAAAGTGAGAAGAAAGGCACGTTGGCTTCACCGGCTACGGCTTTTGCCAACAAGGTTTTACCTGTACCGGGCGAACCCACTAATAAAGCTCCTTTGGGTATTTTACCGCCCAATTTTGTGTATTTCTGAGGGTTTTTAAGGAAATCTACTATTTCCATTACCTCTACTTTGGCTTCTTCAAGACCGGCAACATCGTTAAAGGTTACGTTTACTTGTGTGTCTTTATCAAACAGCTGCGCTTTTGATTTGCCAATGTTGAATATCTGCGAGCCGGGACCGCCACCTGCACCACCCATGCGGCGCATAAAGTATAAAAATATAACTACGATTATTAGTATGGGCCCAAATACACTAAGAACTTCCCACAATATGTTGCGGCGTGTTTCTGCTTCGGGGTATACTTTTTCAGCATCAGAGAAACCTGTTTGCGTTTTATCCAAATCGGCCTTAAAGGCTTCGTAGTTGGATATTTCCATTTGAAAATGGGCACGATCTTCACCAAACAACCCACCGGTTGATTTTAGTTTCTCTTTGTATTTTTCGTTTTTTAGAGCGTCTTCTGTAAGATATATTTCTGCTATTTTTTCGTTCACCACCACAATACGTTTTATATCGTGGCTTTTCAGCATCTCAAACACTTCTTTAGGGTTGGTTTGCTTAGGGCTGTTGTAGCCCGGATAAAATAACATTACCAATAGCAAAGAGGCCACTATGGCGTAAATCCAATACAGGTTAAAGCGAGGTCCGCCACCGGCACCTACTGGAGGTTTGGGGGCTTTTGGCAGTTTATTGAATGGATTTGTGTTGCGGTTTTTATTGCCTTCTGTTTTTTCAGGGCGTTTCACGTTTTCGTTATCCTGCATTATCGTTGTTTATAACTTGTTAACGGTTGCTTTTGAGAAATGTTCGGATGTTTCTAAAAGCTCCAAAATTATCTAATATAATCCGGTTTAAAAAAATCAAACTTACAAAGCCCGATACACAAAAACCAATCCACGTGGCAGTATGTACCGATAAAAAGTAAAATTAAGCGGATGAAACGTTACAATGGTTTGTCATTTGCTGCCATTGTTAAAAAAATCTGCAACTTTGGCAGTGTTAATTTTTTACCTGCTTTTGCGAAGTCGCAAAAAACCAAGAACCAACCCTGCAAATACCAATATTGGCAGCAAGTAGTTAAATAACGGACGTATAAAGGGTACGCGGCTTTCGTAGCGTATCATTGCCTTCTCTTCGGGCGCTATGAATGCCTGCATAGCATCAAACTCCTGTACAAACTTTTCTTTATCGGTAAGCGGGGGTAATAAATACCATTTACCGGTTGGGTACTCTTTGCTGTTTTTGATGGTAAACTCAACGTCTTTATCGTTTATTATCACTACCCTATCCACCTGCTTGTTTTTAAGGAGTATAAAAAACTTATCTACCCCTAACTTTTCAGGAGGTTTTGAACACGAAGTAAAAACCAATAACAGGGTAAAAAGGACAGCAAGGTGTTTCATCGGGACGAAGATAGGGTAAAGCCTTGTAGCAGTTTTGACAAAACTATCGACAGGTATAAAACCTATCGCTTTGGAATTATACAGCTCGGCAGGGTTTTAAACCCTGCCGCGCTGTACAACCTTCGCAGAACAGGAATTCATTTCCTGTTCAACTAAACGGCAGGTTGAAACCTACCGCTTTTGTAATTACCTCCCCGTGGAGGACTTAAGTCCTCCACGGGGAGGTAATTGTAATA
>OFDN01000798.1_pt1 | contig 23405 bp, 19 predicted proteins | sample 1520971 | NCBI WGS metagenome assembly OFDN01 (sample SAMEA94257418, study PRJEB24077) | hot springs metagenome | biome: Aquatic biome; feature: Geographical feature; material: Water | place: India | collected 2012-06-12 | depth 5 m
GGTCTGGCGGGTCAGCAGCCGGCCGTCGCCAGCGGTCAGCCGCACCGTCACCGGTTCCGGCCTCGCGGCGTCGGCGCGCACGACGCGGGCGACGAAGGCGGTGCCCTCGCTGGCCGGGGGCAGCAGCAGATGGGCGGGGCGTGCCGCCAGATCGTCCAACACCTCCGCCGAGCCCAAGCGCTGGAGCGCCAGCGCCAGATCGCGCGCCGTGCGGTCGCCGATGCCGTCGCTGATCCACACCGCGTGGGTGGAGCCTTCCCGCGGAAGCCCGCGCACCGCCTCCAGCGCCGCGGCGCGGTCGGTGGGCCAGGGCAGGGGCGTCAATGCCTGCACGATCCGCTGCGCCTCCGGCGCCGGCAGCGCGGCGGTGGCGGCGATCCGCTCACCGCCCGGCGGGTGCGCCGTGGTGATCACGATCACCGGCCGGCCCTCACGCCCGGCCTGGGCGACCGTGTCCTCCATGGCCTGGCGCCGCGCCGGCCAGTCGCGCCCGGCGGCCCAGCCATTGTCCACCACCAGCACCACCGGGCCGCCGCCGGGCATGGCGGCGCGCGGGTTCAGCAGCGGCCCGGCGAGCGCCAGGATGACCAGCGCCGCGATGGCCAGGCGCAGGAGCAGCAGCCACCAGGGCGTGCGCGCCGGCGTCTCCTCCCGCGCCACGAGGTCGCGCAGCAGCCGGATGGCCGGGAAGCGCACGACCCGCGGGGCCGGCGGTGTCACCCGCAGCAGCCACCAGAGCACCGGCAGCACCGCGAGTGCCGCGAGCACCCACGGCGTGGCGAAGGCGATGGCACCGAAACCGAGCATATCGTCCTCTAATCCAGGCGCTGCGTCAGTGTGGGGTCAGACCGCTTCCAGACTCAACGCCCCCCAAAGGCCAAGCAGGGCCGTTTGGGGTGGTTTGTCGGTGCGGTGGGTGGCGAAACTCCAGCCGGCGGCGCGGGCGAGTGCGGCGAGACCGTCCTGATGGGCGCGCAGCCGTTCGCGGTAGGCGTCGCGCACCGCCTCCACCCGCGGCACCAGAAGCTCTTCTTCCCCCTCGAAGCCTTCGAACTCCACCCGCCCGTCGTAGGGCAGGGTCTCCTCCGCGGGGTCGAGGATCTGCAGCAGATGGCCGCGCAGGCCGCGACCGGTCAGGCCGGCGATCGTCGCGTGGATGTCCGGCAGCGGCGACAGCAGATCGCCGAACAGCACGACCTGGGCGTGGCGGGGCAGCGGTTCGGGCCGCGGCAGGCCGTCGCCCACGGGGGTGCCGCGCGGATCGCTCATCAGGGTGGCGATGCGGTTCAGCGCGTTCTTGCCATGGTCCGGCCGGACGCCGGCGTTGAGCAGCGCCACCCGCTCGCCCCCGCGGATCAGCAGCACGGTGAGCGCCAGCAGCAGCAGGTCGGCCCGCTCCCGCTTGGTCGGCAGGGTGGTGGCCGATCGGTAGTCCATGGACGCCGTGCGATCGCGCCACAGCCAGACGCTCTGCGCCGCCTCCCACTCGTTCTCGCGGACATAGACGGGCTGGGTCTTGGCCGACTGGCGCCAGTCGATCATGCCGGGGCTGTCGCCGGGCTGGTAGCGGCGGAACTGCCAGAAGGTCTCCCCCAGCCCGACGCGGCGGCGCCCGTGCACGCCTTGAGCCACGGTGGAGGCGACCCGCTCGGCCGCGACCAGCAGTGGCGGCAGACGCGACGCCAGCGTCTCCGCCCGCTGCTGGGCGTTCAGCGCGTCGCGGCCCAATGAGGACCCTTGCCCCGATGAGGGACCCGCCATCGGCCGGCTCACATCAACGGCTTGCAGAGGCGGTCGATCACGTCGTCCAGCGTGATGCCGTCGGCCCGTGCGGCGAAGTTCAGCGCCATGCGGTGGCGCAGCACCGGCTTCGCCAGCGCGACCACGTCGTCCAGCGACGGCGCCAGCCGGCCGTCCAGCGCGGCACGGGCGCGGCTGGCGAGCATCAGCGCCTGACTGGCGCGCGGGCCCGGTCCCCAGGCGACGTGGCGCTGCACCTCGGCCAAGTCGGTGCTGTCGGGCCGGCCGCGGCGCACGAGATCGAGGATCCCCTCCACCACCCCGTCCGAGACCGGGATGCGGCGGACGAGGCGTTGCGCCTCCTGCAGGTCGGCGGGGCTCATCACCGTGACCGCCTTCTCGGACTCCACGCCGGTGGTGGCGACCATCATCCGGCGCTCGGCGTCGCGGTCGGGGTAGGTCACGTCGATCTGCATCAGGAAGCGGTCGAGCTGCGCTTCGGGCAGCGGATAGGTGCCCTCCTGCTCCAGCGGGTTCTGGGTCGCCAGCACGTGGAAGGGGGTGGGGAGCGCGTGGTAGTGGCCGGCGACCGACACCCGCCCCTCCTGCATCGCCTGGAGCAGGGCGGACTGGGTGCGCGGGCTGGCGCGGTTGATCTCGTCCGCCATCAGCAGCTGCGAGAAGACCGGGCCGGGGATGAAGCGGAAGGAGCGCCGACCGCCCTCGCCCTCCTCCAGAACCTCCGAGCCCAGGATGTCGGCCGGCATCAGGTCGGGCGTGCACTGGATGCGCTTCTCGTTCATGCCGAGGATCGTGCCAAGCGTCTCCACCAGCCGCGTCTTGGCGAGGCCGGGAACGCCGATCAGCAGCACGTGGCCGCCGGCCAGCAACGTGCAGAGCGTGAGGTCCACGACCTCCTGCTGGCCGAAGATGATGCGGCCGATCCGCTCGCGCACCATGGCGAGGCGGGTCCCCAGCATCTCGATCTCGGCAAGCAGCCGATGCGGGTCTTCCGTGTTGGCGGATCGGAGGTCGGTGGCGCTCAAATCCTGCGTCTCCCATTCACGAGGCTGCTGGGGTGACCTATGTGACGAGTATGGCGAAAATAGGTTTCGTAGGCCAATCATGACCGAGGGCCATGCTACAAAGGTCGGTGGTGACGGGGAGGAAGGCAAGCGCCAGCTCATGACCGGGGACGAACGCCGTTACGACATCCGCATCGCGCGCGACGGAACGTGGTTCCACGAGGGCGGCCCGATCCGGCGCATCGAGCTGGTCAAGCTCTTCGCCTCGGTTCTGCGGCGCGACGACGCGGGTGATTTTTGGCTTGTCACACCCGCGGAACGCGGGCGCATACTGGTCGAGGATGCGCCGTTCCAGGCCGTCGAGATGACGGCGAGGGGGGAGGGCCGGGATCAGATCCTGGCGTTCAGGACCAACGTGGACGACTGGGTGGAAGCCGGGCCGGACCACCCCATACGGGTGGTCGTGCACCCTGCAACCGGCGAACCCAGTCCCTATATCGAAATAAGACAGGGGTTGGAGGCGCGCATCGCGCGATCGGTCTTCTACGACCTGGTCGACCGCGCCGTGCCGAACGGCCCGGACAGGGAGGCTGAGATCGGGATATGGAGCAGGAGGGTCTTCTTCGTGCTGGGCAGGCAGCCTGGCGCGTGACGCTGGACGAGGTCCGGCGCCGCTTTCCGCGCAGCGAGGCGGCCTCGTTGCGCCCGGACAGCGCAGCGGCCACGCCGCGCCCGGGCAAGGTGCGTGGCGATCATGATCTCAATCCCGGTTTCGGGCCGCCCGACGCGCTGCGCGAGGCCGCCGTTCTGGTGCCGCTGGTGGACCGGGTGGAGGGGCCGACGGTGATCTTCACCCAGCGCACCGCGCATCTGACCGCGCACGCCGGCCAGATCAGCTTCCCCGGCGGTCGCCGGGAGGCCTACGACCATAGCCCCGAGGATACCGCGCTGCGTGAGACGGAGGAGGAGATCGGCCTGTTCCGAGACCGGATCGAAATCCTGGGACGGCTCGACACCTACGTCACGCGCACCGGATTCCGGGTCACCCCCGTCGTCGGTCTGGTGCGCCCGCCGATCGAGCTCGTCCCCGACCCCACCGAGGTCGAGGAGGTGTTCGAGGTGCCGCTGACCTTCATCCTCGATCCCGACAATCCCAAACGCCACAGCCGCGAGTTCATGGGCGGGCAGAGGCACTTCTATGTCTTCCCCTACCAGCAGCGCTACATCTGGGGGGCGACCGCCGGCATGCTTGTGAATCTCCGGGACGTGCTGCGGGAGGCACCGTGAAGGTGTTCCTGACGGTCGTGCTGCCGCTGCTGGCGCCGCTGCTGATCTACATCGCCTATGTGACGCTGGTGGAAGGGCGCCGTGCGCGCGTCGCGGAAGGGGAGGCGTCGGCGGCCGCCTGGTGGGTGGCGGCACCCTGGGCGCGCCTGGTCCTGGCGGGTGTCGGTTGCGCTGCGTCAGTTGCGGTAGCGCTGGCGTTGACGGGCGGCCAGGATCCCGGCACTCCCTACAAACCCGCACGCGTCGAGGACGGCCAGGTGGTGCGCGACCGGCGCTAGGATGACCCCGCCGACACCCATGGTGGATTCGGACCGGCGGCGAAAAGGCATGAAAGGCGGGGCCGGTGATCGTAGGCTGCGGGCCATGACCAGCGAACCCGCCGCGATCCTTCCCCCCCAGCCTTGGATGACCGCACCGGAGACGCGGGCGGTGCTCGACGCCCTGGCCGCCGGTGGGGCGGACGCGCGCTTCGTGGGAGGCTGTGTGCGCGACGCCTGGCTCGGCCGCCCGGTGAAGGACATCGACATCGCCACCCACGCCACGCCCGAGCGGGTCATGGAGCTGCTGGCGGCGGCGGGCGTGAAGGCGATCCCCACCGGCATCGCGCATGGCACCGTCACCGCCGTGGCCGGAGCCGAGCATTACGAGATCACCACGCTGCGCCGCGACGTGGAGAGTTTCGGCCGGCACGCGCGGGTGGTCTTCACCGACGATTGGCGGGAGGACGCGGCGCGGCGCGACCTGACCATGAACGCGCTGTCCTGCGCACCGGACGGGCGCGTCTACGACCCGTTCGGCGGGCTGGCCGATCTGGCCGCCGGCCGCGTGCGGTTCGTCGGCGACCCGCGCCAGCGCATCGTCGAGGATGTGCTGCGCCTGCTCCGCTTCTTCCGTTTCCATGCCCATTACGGGCGCGGCGATCCCGACGCGGCGGCGATGGTGGCGGTGGCGGAACTGGCGCCGCGGCTGTCCACCCTGTCCGGCGAGCGGGTGCAGGGCGAGCTGTTCCGCCTGCTCGCGGCGCCCGATCCTGCCGCCGTCTGGCGTTGGATGCAGGGTGTGGGGGTGCTGGCGCACCTGCTTCCGGCAGCGTCCGATGCCGATCGTCTCGACCGAGTCGCGGCTCTGGAGCGGGCGCTCGGCGACCGACCGGATCCGTTGCTCCGGCTGGCCGCGGCGCTGCCGATGGACCGGCCGGCGGCACTGGCGGTGGCGGATCGCCTGAAGCTGTCGAATGCCGACCGTGACCGGTTGGCCGTCGCCGCGGAACCACCGCACCCGGTAACCGTCGCCGACGATGCCGCGCTGCGACGCCGCGCGCTCTATCGTCTGGGTGATGCCGGTCGCTATCGCGACCTGATCCGCTTGGCCGCCGCCGACGCGCCGGGACCGGTGCCCATCGCAGCCGTGCGCGCGGCGCTCGGGGACGCCGCCCTGCTGGACAGCCTGCGCTTTCCCCTGGCCGGGCGCGACCTTCTGGCGATCGGCGTGCCACGCGGTCCGCGCGTGGGCGCCATCCTGACGGCGGTCGAGGGCTGGTGGGCGGCGCAGGATTTCCGTCCGGATCGCGACGCTTGTCTCGCCGAGGCGCGCCGGATGAGCGCAAAGTCATAAGCCTTCGGACATGCATCCCGCGGCGCACAATCAACAAGGCATAGACAACCCTCGATCATCAGGGGTATCAATCGATCAACGGACAAGCGGGTGCCGGAGTGATTTTCCCGCAGCGTATTCGTCCAATGGATGAGGGGCTTGTCATGAGGAACCCACGTCTGCGATTTTCGGTGCTGACGGTCGTGATCGGCCTCGTGTTCGCGATGGCAGCGTCTCCGGCCCGTGCCCAGAATGGTGCCGAGAGCAGCTTCATCAGCGCCGACACCGTGATCATCGGCTGCACCGCCGGCGGCGGGGCGTCGGCCTTCGCGGCGGTGCTGCCGCTGATGACCACCGCCTTCGGTGGCGCTGGTGTCGTGGTGACGCCGTTGGTGGTCGGTGCCTGGACTGGCATCGGTTGCGCGGTCGGGGTGGTGTCCGGCCTGATCGCGATCGGCACCGCCTGGGGCATGGAGACCCTCAACCAGTCGGCGGGGGCGGATGATGCCGCGATGTGACCGCCGCCTGTCGGGCCGACTGGCCTTGGGTGCCGCAGTTCTGGCGGCCGGTGTGGGTTTGGGCACCGCGCCGGCGCGCGCCCAGCAGTCGGAGATCATCACACCCTTCTTCGTCGCCATGCTCGCCGGCCCGATCAGCGATGGTGCGTCGGTCATCCTGGTCAAGAAGCGGCCGAACTTCGTCAGCATGGAGACTCCGCTGATCGCCTGCATCTCCGGCTTCGGGGCCGGGGCGCTGGCGGCGGCGCTGCCGGCCATGGCGGCGACAGTGGCGTCGGGCGGTGTCCTGACGCCGGTGTCGGCGGCCTATGTCGGAAGCTACGGCACCTACGGCTGCATCGTGTCGGGTGTGGGCGGTGTGGTCGGGGTGGCGACCGCGGTCGTCATGGAGATGATCGACGGCAAGCCGCATTCCCCCTACGTCGAGATCATCGGGCCGTAACGGCGGAGATCACCCCATGACAGCGCGTTCCCTCCCGATCGGGCGCCGTGGCTTCATCGCCGGTGCGGCGGCCGGACTCGTCACCGCGCGTTCGGCTCTGGCGGGCCCCGCCATCATCACCGGCGATGCGAGCCGCCCCGGCATCCCCTCCGGCGTGCAGACCGGCGATCCCACGGGGGACCGCTGCATGCTCTGGTGCCGATCGGACCGGCCGGCGCGCATGATGGTGGAATGGGCGACCAACGAACGCTTTACCGGCGCCGTGGCCATCGACGGGCCGCTGGTGCTGCAGGACAGCGACTTCACCGGCCGGCTCGACCTCACCGCGCTGCCGCCGGGTGCGGACGTGTTCTACCGCGTGCGCTTCCAGGACGCCACCGACGTCAACGTCTTCAGCGAACCGCTCACCGGCCGTTTCCGCACTCCCGGCACCGAGCGCCGCAACCTGTCCTTCTGCTTCTCGGGCGACGAGACGGGGCAGGGATGGGGCATCGATCCGGCCTTCGGCGGGCTGAAGATGTACGACACGATGCTGGCCTTCGCGCCCGACTTCTTCATCCACTCCGGCGACCAGATCTACGCCGACCAGCCGCTGCCGACCGAGGTGAAGCTGGCGGACGGCAAGGTTTGGAAGAACATCGTCACCCCGGCCAAGGCGAAGGTGGCGGAGACGCTGACGGAGTTCCGCGGAAATTACGCCTACAACCTGACCGACGAGAACAAGCGCCGCTTCCTGGCCGAGGTGCCGCTGCTCGTGCAGTGGGACGACCACGACGTCAAGAACAACTGGTTCCCCGGCCAGATCCACGACGACTCCCGGTACAAGGTGAAGAGCGTGTCGCTGCTGTCGGCCTACGCCCGGCGCGCGATGTTCGACTACAACGCCTTCCGGATCCTGGGTGAGGACCCGGAGCGCACCTACCGCACCGTGCCCTACGGCCCGTCGCTCGACGTGTTCATGACCGACGTGCGCAGCCAGCGCGGCCCGAACACCCGCAACCGGCAGGGCGAGCCGGGGAACGCCTCCGCCTTCTTCGGTCCGGCGCAACTGGCGTGGCTGAAGCGGGGGCTGAAGGAATCGAAGGCGGTCTGGAAGGTGGTGGCGTGCAGCCTGCCCATCAGCTACGTCAACGACGACTACAACGCCTACATGCCCAAGGGCACCTTCGAAGGCTGGGCCAACCGCGACGATGGCGCGCCGCTGGGGCGCGAGCTCGAGCTGGCCGACCTGCTGTCCTTCATCAAGGAGAACCGCATCCGCAACGTCGTGTGGGTGTCCGCCGACGTGCATTTCGCAGCGTCCATCCGCCACGAGCCGTCGCGCGCGGGCTTTACCGAGTTCGATCCGTTCTGGGAATTCATCGCCGGCCCGATGCACGCCGGCACCTACGGGCCAAGCACGCTGGATCTCACCTTCGGCCCCGATGTCCGCTATCTCAGCGTGCGGGCCGACCTCGCGCAGAACCGTCCGCCGACGGAGGGGCTGCAGTTCTTCGGTCACGCCGCCATCGACGGCCAGACCGATGTGATGACGGTGCGCTTGCACGACATCACCGGGAAGGAACTGAACCGCACCGTCATCGAACCGGAGGTGTAGACCTCCGGTTAGTCGACCACCGTGATGCCGGCCGGGCGGTTCACCTGCGTCGGCAGGTGGTCGGCCGGAAGGACCCGGCGGTAGGAGCCCGAGGTCTGCACCATCACGCGGTTGCCGGCTTGGAACACACGGTCCTCCGGTGGCTGGTCCTGCACGATGGTGACGGTGGTGCCGTTGGCGAGCGTCACGATGTACTCGATGCCGACGCGATCGGACATCGACTGCTCGGCCATGGAGCCCAGCAGAGCGCCGACCAGCACGCCGCCCAGGATCGCTGCGGCGTTGCCGGAGCCCTGGCCGACGCCTGACAGGGCGATGCCGCCGGCGGCCGCACCCGCCATCCCGCCGAGGCCGGTGGTCTCGCCCTGGATGTCCACCTTCCGGGCCTGGATCACCGTCCCGAACTCGACCACCGACGAGCGGCCGATGTCGCGCTCGGCATAACGGCTCTGCCCCTGTGTGGAACAGCCGGCCAGCATTCCCGCCAGCGCCAGCACCGCGACCACCCGAAGGGCCGGAAACCTGAGCATGCATCCACCACTGCGTTGATTTCGTCCGGCAGTGGAACCCTGGCAACCCCTGGCTGTCAATGCCTGCGGCTGGTCCTATGCCACCACGCCGGGCGCCGGATCGTTACCCGTCCACCAGCGCGAGCCGGTCCACGTCCACCAGCCCCATGTCGGTGATCTTCAGGTGCGGGATCACCGGCAGCGGCAGGAAGGCGAGCTGCAGGAAGGGCTCGGCCAGCGGGCAGCCCAGCCCGCGCACCGCGGCGCGCAGCGACCGCAGATGACGCTCCACCGTCTCGAAGGGCTCCAAGCTCATCAGACCGGCGAGCGGCAGGGCGATCTCCCCAACCACATGGCCGTTGCGCACGGCGACGAAGCCGCCCTGAAGTTCGATGAGCCGGTTCACCGCGATCGCCATGTCGCCCTCGGACACGCCGACCACGCACAGGTTGTGGCTGTCATGCCCGACGGAGGAGGCCAGCGCCCCCTCCGTCAGCCCGAAGCCCGTGACGAAGCCGCGCCCGATGTTGCGGTTGGTGCCGTGGCGGGCTAGCACGGCGACCTTCAGGATGTCGCGCGCGGGGTCGGCGACGGCGCGCCCCTGGACGCGCGGCACCTCCATCCGCCGGTGCTCGGTCAGGATCTTGCCCGGCAGCACCCCGATCACCGACCGGGTAGAGCCGCCGCCCGCCGGCATCGCGAAGTCCTCGGCGGTGACCGGATCGAGCTTCACCGAATTGAGACCGACCGGGACGATGGCCGGGCGCCCGGCGAAGCTGTCCGCCGTCACAACCCGGCCGTTGCGGATCACGCGGTTGACGGCGCAGCTTTCCAGATCGTCGAGCAGCACCAGATCGGCCCGCTGCCCCGGCGCCACCAGCCCGCGGTCGGTCAGCCCGAAATGGCGCGCGGCGGACCAGGTGGCGGCGCGGTACACGTCGGCCACGGGCGCCCCCAGCCGGATGGCCGTGCGGACGAGGTGGTCGAGGTGGCCCTCCTCGGCGATGTCCAGCGGGTTTCGGTCGTCGGTGCAGAGGCCCAGGAAGGGCGAGGTGCGCGGCCCGATCACCTCCGCCAGCGCGTGCACGTCTTTCGACACCGACCCGTCGCGGATCAGCACCTGCATGCCCTTGCGCAGCTTCTCCATCGCCTCGGCGGCGCTGGTGGTCTCGTGGCAATTGCGGACGCCGCAGGAGAGGTAGGCGTTGAGGTCGCGGCCGGTGACCAGCGGCGCGTGCCCGTCGATGTGGCGGTCCTGGAAGGCCACCAGCTTGTCGAGCACCGCCGCGTCCTTGTGCAGGACGCCGGGGAAGTTCATGAACTCGGCCAGCCCGATCACCTTCGGGTGGTCCTTGTGGCGCACGAGATCCGCCGCCACCAGCCGGGCGCCGGAGGTCTCCAACTCCGTCGCCGGCACGCAGGAGGAGAGCTGGACGCGCAGGTCCATGGCGGTCCCCTCCGCGCAGTCCAGCACATAGCGCAGCCCCTTGTCGCCCAGCACGTTGGCGATCTCGTGCGGGTCGCAGACGGCGGTCGTGGTGCCGCGCGGCAGCACGCAGCGGTCGAACTCCAGCGGCGTGACGCAGGTGGATTCGCAATGGACGTGGGTGTCGATGAAGCCCGGCACGACCGTCAGCCCGCGCCCGTCGATCTCCTCCACCCCGTCGTAGCGGTCATAGGTGCCGACGATGCGGTCCCCGCACACGGCGATGTCGCTCTCCGCGATCTCGCCGGTGACCACGTTGAGGAAGCGCGTGTTCTTGATGACGAGGTCCGCCTTGTCGCGGCCCAACGCCTGGTCGATCCGCCGCATCAGCCCGTCCCGCGTGACCGCCATCGCCCACCCCCCTCTTTTGTCACAGGACACAGGTGGCGAGCCGTGGCGGGCGCGTCAATCGCGAAGCGGCGGGCGGCACCTACAACACCTGCTTCGGCAGGCTCAGCAGCTCGGCCCGGATGCGGCCCAGGCTGGGGCGGGTGTCCGGGGTAAAGGGCACCGGGCGGCAGGTGTGCATGGCCGCCAGCCCGATGCGCGCGGTCAGCAGCCCGTTGATCACGCCCTGCCCGACGCGGGTGGAGATGGCGGCGGCCAGCGAGCCGCCCAGCGCGTCCACCGCCACATGGTGAGCGCTCTCCGTCACCCCGGCGACGGCGATGTTGCCGAGCATCCGCCGCAACAGGCGCAGCGACCCGACATAGCCCGGCCGCGCGCCATAGAGCGTGGCGACCTCGCGCACCAGCCGCAGGTTCCGCCACAACACCACCACGATGTCGAGCAGCGCTGCGGGGCTGAGGGCGGTCGCCAGCGCGGTGTCGCGCGACGCGCGCAGCACCGTCTGGTAGGCGCGGCGGTCGAGCCCGGTCAGCACCTCGCGGTCGATCAGCCGCACCACCTCCGCGTCGTCGTGGGCGTCGGTCACCAGATCCTTCAGCCGGGCCAAGTCAGGTTCGAGATCCGGGCGGTCGGCGTAGAGTCGGGTCAGGGCCCCGGCGAAACGGTCCGCGCGACCCAGCTCCATGGTGTGCGACAGTTTGCGGGACTCGCCGCGCAACGCCTCGATCCGCCGCAGCCGCTTCAGGCTGCGCAGTTCGCGCACGAGCAGGGCGATGGTGGTGATGCCGGCCACACCAGCCACCAGCGCCACCACCACCCCCAGCGCCATGCTGGTGGCGAAGGCGCGGTTCAGCAGGTCGGCGGTGTCGAAGCCGACCGCCACCAGGATCAGCAACGCCACCGCCCCAACCAGCCAGCGCAGCAGCGGCGAGCGCGGCGCCGGGCCGGCCACCGGCGGAATGAACTCGGCCTCCGGCATGGCGGCGTCGGGCTCCGCCTCGAAGGGCGGCGGGGGAGGGGCGGGCTCCGCCACCCGCGGTGCCGGAACGGCCCGCGCCGGGTCCAGCTCCATGGGCGGAATCCACTCCATGGGCTCGTCCCTGGGTTCCCGTGGGGAAGTGCGGTCGATCATTCCAGGTAATCCCCGAGCAGGAACTGAAGCGCCTGGTCCAGGCGCACATGCGGGAGGCCGCGGCCGTCGCGCCCGGCGTCGGCGGGTGGGCGGAAGGGCATGAAGCGGTAGGTGCGGTTGCGGGCCACCGTCATGGCGTCGGCACCGTCGGGTATCTCGCCGGGATAGAGCACGGTGGGACGCTCGCGCCCGACCGGCACGCCCTGGATGCAGCGCAGGGTCCGCCCCTCATGCTCGGTCACCACCGTCTCCGTGCATTTGAGCGAGGCGAGCGCCAGCGTCTCCACCTGCGCGCCTTCGAAGCGGATGGTCCGCCGCGCCTCGGCGACGAGGCTGTCAAGGATGCCCTTGAGGTTGGGGTGCTGGCTGGAGGCGATGTGGTCGGCCTTGGTGGCGGCGAAGAGCACGCGGTCGATCCTGCTGCCGAACAGCCAGTCCAGCCAGCCGGAGCTGCCGTGGCGGAACGGCTCCAGGCTCATCTCCAGCGCCCGCTTCATGTCGCCCAGCCCGGACACCCCGGCGTTGAGCGCGCCCAGCACGTCGATCAGCACCACCTGCCGGTTCAGCTTGGCGAAGTGCTCGGCGAAGAAGCGGCGCACGACGCTGGACTTGTACGCCTCGTACCGCGACTCCATCAACGCCCACAGCGTGCCGCGGCCGCGCCGTTCGCCGGGCAGCGGACAGAAGGTCAGCAGCGGCGCGTCCTTGAGGTCGCCCGGCTCGACGAAGCGGCCGGGCTGGATGATGCTGAGGAAGGATTCGGCGCGGCGGCAGGCGTGCAGATACTCGGTGTAGAGGGCGGCACCCCGCCGCGCCTCCTCCTCCTCGTCGGGGCCTGCCGGATCGATCGCCGACACCCAGCCGCGCCAGTCCACCGACAGCGCGTCGCGCGGCGGGCGGCCGGCCAGCTCCAGGCTGAGCGCGCTCCATTCCGCGAAGGACTGGCGCAGCATGGGCAGGTCGAGCAGCCACTCGCCCGGGTAATCGATGATGTCCAGATTGACCGTCGACACCGACTGCAAGGTCCGCCGCAGCGTCGAAGCGGGCCGGTAACGGATGGCGAGCCGGAGCTGGCTGATTCCGGTGGTCGGCTCCGGCCAGACCGGGTTGGCGCCGGTGATGGTCGCCAGATGCTCCTCGAACGCGAAGCGCGGCACATCGGCGTCGGGCTGCGGGCGCAGACGCGCCGCCTGGAACCGGCCGGACGCCACCACGTCGAGGAAGGGCAGCCGGCCGGCGCGCAGCAGATTGTCCACCACAGCGGTCGTGAACACCGTCTTGCCGGCCCGGCGCAGGCCGGTGACGCCCAGGCGCACGTCCGACTCCAGGAGGCGGCCGGCGGTCTCGCCGGCCTGGTCGAACAGGGAATCGAGGAAGGACAAGGCTGTGACCTGGGCTTGTGAACGCGGACGCACCGTTATATGGGATCGCTCCGTTCAATCAAACGGACGACACGCCGCGCCTGTCCATGGGTGGCCCGGCGGCGGCGTCCGACGCCCGGATCCATTGTCGTCACCCGCATGCAACATCACCGTCCCCGACAAGTAATATTTTCCCGATCTCATGGCGTCGAGCGATTCCCGGTTGATTCCGCGTCGCGAATGTGGAGTAGTGCATGCACGATCAACGAGCATCGACCGGGCGGCGGCGTGGCGGCTGTTGAGTTGACCGAACCCGCCGGGACGCGGCTCCTTACCGAACCCATCCTCTGGCGCGCCTCGTGATCGACCGACCCGATGCAAATCCCGAACAAGCCTTTTCTCCGTTGGCGGACGGCGATGCCGTTCCGGGGCGTGTGCCGCTGCGCAAGCGGCTGTCCTACAAGCAGGCCCGCAACACCGTCCTGCTGACTCTGCTGCTGGGGCTGGTGCTGACCACCGGGCAGGTGTTCGTCGGCCTGTTCCAGTTGGAGCGGCGGTCTGACGAGCTGATCGGGCAGTTCCTGAAGACGATGCAGGAGCCGGCGGCGGAGGCGGCCTACACCTTCGATCGGGCGCTGGCGTCGCGTGTCCTGAACGGCCTGTTCGAATACCGGCCGATCCGCCGCGCCGAAATCCGGGACGATTTCGGGGCGACGCTGGCGATGCAGGAGCGGTCGCCCGCGGTCGGCCGGCTGAGCTGGCTGGCCGACCTGGTGATCGAGCCGGACCGTTCGCAGGCCATCCCGCTGATCGTCGCCCGGCGGATGCAGACGGTGGGCGAGCTGCGCGTGACCATCGACCACACCGTGATCGCCGAGGAATTCTACAGCCGCGCCTCGGTGCTGGTCGGGGCGGGGGCCCTGTGGACGTTCGGGCTGGCGGTGATCCTGGTGGTGATGTTCTACCTGTCGGTCACCCAACCCTTCCTGCGCCTGTCCACCGCGGTCGCCAGCGTGGATCCGGACCGGCCGGCCGACCAGCTCCTTCCCATCCCGCGGGAGCATGTGGAGGACGAACTGGGCATCCTCGTCCGTTCCATCAACCGCCTCCTGCTGCGCCTCGGCCTCACCCTGGAGCGCCACAAGGAGGCGGAGGTGGCCCTGCGCGACAGCGAGGAGCGGCTGAAGCTGGCGGTGACCGCAACTCGCTCCGGGGTGTGGGACGCCGACCTGCGCACCGGCACCTCCTGGTGGTCGCCGGAGTTCATCGACATGCTGGGCTACGACCCCGGCGAGCTGGCCGGGCGGATCGGCACCTGGGAGTCGCTGATCCACCCCGACGACCTGCCTTGGACCATGGATCTGGTCGACCGCTACCTGCGCGGCGAGGTGTCGGACTACGAGCCGGTCTATCGCATGAAGCGCAAGGACGGCTCCTGGATGTGGATCGAGGCCAAGGGTCGCTGCCTGCGTGATTCCATGGGGGAGGCCTACCGCTTCACCGGCACCATGGCCGACGTGACCGAGCGCAAGCGGTTCGAAGAGCAGCTCATGTACATGGCGACGCACGACCCGCTGACCGGGCTGCCGAACCGCACGCTGGTGCAGGACCGGCTGTCGCACGCCATGGGGCTGTGCCGACAGAAGGGCACGCGACTCGCCATCCTGTTCATCGACCTGGACCGCTTCAAGCTGATCAACGACAGCCTCGGCCACAACATCGGCGACGGGCTGCTGAAGGTGATCGCCAAGGCGATCGTCGGGGCCGTGCGCCCCACCGACACCGTCGGCCGGCTGGGCGGCGACGAGTTCCTGGTGATCGCCGAGGATCTGGGCGACCCGCAGGACGCCGCCCGCATCGCCGGCGCGGTCACCGCGGCGGTGTCGCGGCCGGTGACGGTGCAGGAACGCTCGCTGTTCGTCACGCCGTCGATCGGCATCAGCGTCTATGACGGCAGCGGCAGCAGCGACGTGCCGGCCATGCTGCGCCACGCCGACTCGGCCATGTACCGGGCCAAGGCCGGCGGCGGGAACGGCTACCGCTTCTTCGTGCCTGAGATGAACGCCGAGGCGGTCGCACGGCTGGCGCTGGAGAACAGCCTGCGCGAGGCGGTGGAGACCGGGCAGTTCCTCGTCTACTACCAGCCCAAGGTGGACGTCGCGACGCTGCAGCCGGTCGGGCTGGAGGCGCTGATCCGCTGGAAGCACCCGGAGCGCGGCTGGGTCTCTCCGGCGGCCTTCATCCCCGTGGCCGAGGAAATGGGTCTGATCGGCGTCATCGGCGAATGGGTGATGACACAGGCCCTGCGGCAGATCGCCGAGTGGGAGGGGCGGGGCATCGAGCCGCTGCCGATCGCGGTCAACATTTCCGTCCGTCAACTCATCGACCGCTCGGTGGTGGAGACTGTGCGCGGCATCCTCTTCGCCGAGGGGGCGAACCCGCGCTGGCTCGATCTTGAGATCACCGAATCCATCATGATGGACAACCTCGACACCATCGTCGAGACGCTGCGCGCACTCCGCGAACTCGGGCTGCGCATCGCGGTCGATGATTTCGGCACCGGCCATTCATCCCTGGCTCTTCTGCGCAGCCTGCCCATCACCGCGCTGAAGGTGGACCGCTCCTTCCTCAACGACGTGACCACCAAGCCCGACGACGCGGCCATCGCCGCCACCATCATCGCCATGGGTCAGAAGCTGGGCCTGACGGTGGTTGCCGAGGGAATCGAGCGGGCCGACCAGCTCGCTTTCCTGCGCGACCATGGCTGCCATCAGGCCCAGGGTTTCCTGATCGCCCGACCGATGCCGGCCGACGCCCTGGAGCGGCGTTTCGTGCGCAACGGCCGCTGGGTTGCCGAAGTCGAACCGGCCACCGTCTGACGCGGGAACCAACACAACCCCCCGCCCGTTCACCTGAAGACAAGCAACCCTTCGGGAGACGGCGTCATGACCCGCGCCAAGGTGTTCCCCTACCATCAGGTGCTGCTCGCCGGCCTAGTTCTGGTGAGCGCGGTAATCCTGTCCGGCTGCAACACGGTCGAGGGCCTCGGTGAGGACGCCCAGAGCGGTGGTCGCGCCATCGAGAACACCGCCCAGGATGCGGCGGATTGAGAGGAGACGGCATGAGCGACCCGATGACGCCCGACACACCCGAAATTCCGCCCGATCCCGCGCCCAGCGCGCCGGATCCGACGGTTCCGCCGCCGACCGGTCCCGAGACTCCGCCGGAGATTCCGCCGCCGCTGGGTGAGCCGTCGCCGCCCGACATCCAGCCGCCGACCCGCGCCTGACCGTCGGAACCCCCTCGTCACCGCCGGTCGATGAAGAAGAGCGGCGGGTTGGCGGGGGCCGGGGCGGGGTACAGCCAAGTTTCGAACATCACCTTGGGGATGTTTCGGAAGTCCGTCCGCACCACGCCGCGGCCCGCGTCCGGCAACGACACGCCGATCGTGAAGAACTCCTCCGCCGCGATGTCGAGCACATCACCCATCATGCGGTGCTGGGTGTCGGGGTCGGCGATGGCCTTGATCCGTTCGTAGGTTTCGATCTGCCGGATGACAGTCTGGGGGGGGCGTTCCGCCAGAGGGTCGGTGCCGTTCATCGCCCAGCGCGCCCAGCCCGGCGCGAAGTAGCTGCTCCAGTTCAACGGTGCGAAGGCGTAGGCGTCGAGCAGCGCGTCAAAGCCGCCCTCCGGATGGCCGACCATGGCATCGAAATCGTTCGCCAGGATGCGGTTGTGGGTGTCGGCCCGGTCCACCAGCGCGATGCCGGCGTCGATGCCGGCCTTGCGCCACTGCCGCGCCACCAGCGCCATCGCCTTGCGGGAATCGGGCCGGTCGCGCCGCACCAGCACGGTGAAGGCCAGGGGACGCCCGTCCGGCAGCAGGCGCAGCCCTTCGGCGTCCGGCCGTAGCAGCCCGAGCCCGTCGAGGATAGCCTTCGCCCGCTCCGGATCATGGTCGAGATACTGGCGCGCCAGCCGCTGGTGGTAGTAGCTGGACTCCGGCCGCGGCGCGATCTGATAGGGCTCCCCCTTGCCGCCGAACACCTCGTCGATGATCGCGCGACGGTCGAGCAGCAGCGACAGCGCCACCCGGAAATTGCGCTGTTGCATCACCCCGCGCCAGACCGGATCCCGATGGGTGAGGTTGAAGACGATCGGTACGGTGTTGGCGTCGGTTGGCAGCAGGGACAGCGCGCGGTACCGGTCACCACCCTCGGCCAGCGCCTTGGCAGCCAGATCATTGACCACGAAGTGGCGGGCCTGGAGGCCGACCCGCCCGCCCCGGACCAGGGCCGGAAGTTCGGAGGCCGACGCGGTGAGCGCCGTTTCGATCCGGTTGATGTAGGGCAACTGCGCGCCGGTGGAATCGATCTTCCAGTAATAGGGGTTGCGCTCCGCGACCAGCACCGGCGGCGACCCTGCTTCCAGCCGGTCGATCACCCAGGCTTCCAACGTGGGAGTTGGCTCCGCCGGCAGTGAGGCGGTGCCATCCGCGTCGCGCCGTCGCAGCAGCGCGTCCGGACCGGACGGCGCGCGCAGAAGCTGGGACTTGAGCAGGAACCGGTCGACCCAATCACGGTAGCCCTCCGCCTTCGCCTCCCGATTGGCGTCGGGGTTGTAGCGGAGGTGGTAACGGGCAAGCGCGTGCTTGGGCAGGTCGGTTGGGCCTCGTTCCATCTGCCCGGCGGCGAGTTGCAGGGGGAACAGGCTGTTGGGCGCTGGAAAGGTGAAGCGCAGCGTGTGCGCGTCCGGCGTCTCCAGCCGCGCGCCGGTCACCGGGCTGCGCAGGACGCTGGGGGCCGCCGCCGTGATGTCGGGGTTGTTCAGCACATCCTCGAACCAGAACAGCACATCCTCCGACGTCATCGGCCGCCCGTCCGACCAGCGCAGCCCACGCCGCAGCCGGAAGGTGAAGCTGCTGGCATCGGGACTGGACTCGAAGGATTGGGCGACGTTGGGAACGACGCGCGTCCACATGGGATCCCAACGCACCAACGGCTCGTAGCCGATGGTCCGGTAGAGCAGCAGCCCGTCGTAGCGGCTGACCATGGCAAGGCCCCAGCTTCCGCCATAATCGCCGGGACGGTCGAGCGGCTGCAGCAGCATCGGATTGTCCGGAAGCCGGCGTTCGACCGGTGGGAGCGTTCCCGCCGCTACCCGCTGCGCCAGATCGGGCGCCTCCCGGAAGAACTGCGCGGCGGCACAGGCGGGGATGAGCGAGCACAGCATGACGAACGCGGCACCAAGCCCGCGGCGGCTCCCCTTACCCCCGGTTCTCCCATTGTGGAACATTCGTTTCCTTCCTGCGCGCTGTGCGTGAGCATACAGGAAGCGGCACCATGTTCGGAAGCGTACGGATTGTGTCAATTCCCCCGTCCATCCGCGCGTGTCCGGGACACCACGGAGCGCGTCCGATGACGTTCTCCCGTTCCAGCCCGCCGTCATATGCGGTATAAGCGCGAGGGGAGAATCGGCGCGCGGTCGAATTAACCGAAAACCAGTTAATAGGGATGGAGAAAGGCTCATGACGGGCGATCTGGATGCCATGGCGCTCGAATACCACCGTCGTCCGAGGCCCGGCAAACTGGCCATCGTCGCGACGAAGCCGATGGCCAACCAGCGCGATCTGGCGCTTGCCTACTCCCCCGGCGTCGCCGCCGCCTCCATGGCGATCGCCAAGGACCCGGCGCAGGCGGCCGAACTGACGGCGCGCGCCAATCTGGTGGCCGTGGTGACCAACGGCACCGCGGTGCTGGGGCTCGGCAACATCGGCCCGCTGGCCGCCAAGCCGGTGATGGAGGGCAAGGCCGTCCTCTTCAAGAAGTTCGCCGGCATCGACTGCTTCGACATCGAGATCGCCGAGACGGACGTCGATGCCTTGATCGACACCATCGCCCGGCTTGAGCCCAGCTTCGGCGCCATCAACCTGGAGGACATCGCCGCCCCCGCCTGCTTCGAGGTGGAGCGGCGCCTGCGCGAGCGCATGCGCATCCCGGTGTTCCACGATGACCAGCATGGCACCGCCATTGTGGTGGGGGCCGCGGTCCTCAACGGGCTGAAGCTGGTGGGCAAGAACCTCGGCGACATCAAGGTGGTGTCCACCGGCGGCGGTGCGGCCGGCATCGCCTGCCTGGACCTGCTGGTGATGCTGGGCATCAAGCGCGAGAACGTGTGGCTGGTCGATCTGGCCGGTGTGGTCCACAAGGGCCGCAACGAGCAAATGAACCCCTTCAAGGACGCCTACGCCCAGGACACGGACAAGCGGACGCTGGACGAGGTGATCGACGGCGCCGATCTGTTCCTCGGCCTGTCCGGACCGAAGGTGCTGAAGCCCGACATGGTCGCGCGCATGGGGGCCAACCCGCTGATCCTGGCGCTCGCCAACCCCGAGCCGGAGATCATGCCCGACCTGGCGCGCGAGGTGCGGCCGGACGCGATCATCGCCACCGGCCGTTCGGACTTTCCGAACCAGGTCAACAACGTGCTCTGCTTCCCCTTCATCTTCCGCGGGGCGCTGGATGTCGGCGCCACCACGGTGACGGAGGAGATGAAGGTCGCCGCCACCCACGCGGTCGCCAACCTCGCCCGCGCCGAACCGTCGGACGTGGTGGCCGCCGCCTATGGCGGGGAGGAGCTGCGGTTCGGCCCCGACTACATCCTGCCCAAGCCCTTCGACCCGCGGCTGATGATCGAGGTGTCGTCGGCGGTCGCCAAGGCGGCCATGGACAGCGGCGTCGCCACCCGGCCGATCGCCGACTTCCACGCCTACCGCGAGGTGCTGGCGCAGCATGTGTTCCGCTCCGGCCTCGTGATGAAGCCGGTGATGACCAAGGCCAAGCAGGCGCCCAAGCGCGTCGTCTACACCGAGGGCGAGGACGAGCGCGTGCTGCGCGCCGCCCAGGTCGCGGTCGATGAGAAGATCGCCGAGCCGATCCTGATCGGCCGCAGCGACATCATCGAAAAGAAGATCGGCGAACTGGGGCTGCGCCTGAAGCCGGGCAAGGATGTGGAGGTGATCGAGGTCATCCGCGACCTGCGCTACCACAATTACTCCGAGGTCTACCGGCGCCTGATGGGCCGTCGCGGCGTGTCGCCGACCCACGCGGCCAACGTCGTGCGCACCCAGCCGACCGTGTTCGGCGCGCTGATGGTGCGGCGGGGCGAGGCGGACGCCATGGTTTGCGGCACCACCGGCCGCTACGGCGACCATTACCAGCATGTGATGGACATCATCGGCCTGCGCAAGGGGGCCAAGACCGCCGGTGCCATGAACCTGCTGATCCTGGAGAAGGGCACCTACTTCCTCTGCGACACCTACGTGAACCCGGACCCGACTGCCGAGCAGGTGGCCGAGATCGCGCGGCTGGCGGCGGAGGAGGTGCGGCGGCTCGGCATCGAACCGAAGGTGGCGCTGCTGTCCCACTCCAACTTCGGCAGTGCAGACACGCCCAGCGCCCGCAAGATGCGCAAGGCTTACGAGCTGATCGCGGCCGAGATGAACGACCTGGAGGTGGACGGCGAAATGCACGCCGACGCCGCCCTGTCGGAAGCCATCCGCAACCGGGTGCTGCCGGACTCGCGCCTGCGCGGGGAGGCGAACCTGCTGGTCATGCCGACGCTGGACGCCGCCAACATCGCCTTCAACATGCTGAAGGTGCTGGGCGACGCGCAGAATGTCGGGCCGATGCTGTTGGGCGCCGGGCGGCCCGTGCACATCGTCACGCCGTCGGTGACGGTGCGCGGCCTGCTGAACATGACCGCGGTCGCTGTGGTCGATGCCCAACTCGCCGCCCCGGTCAACGCGGCACCGCGTCCGGCGGCGGAGTGACGGTCTAGACGGGGCAGGGGCGGGCGGTCAGAAGGCCGCCCGCTGCTCCCGCCGGCGGTCGAGCGCCACGTCGAACTGCCGCAACATGTCGTACATCGATTCGAAGAACAGCTTCTTGTCCACCGCCTGCCGCATGAAGCGGCTGTAGGTGTGGACGAGGCTGTTCAGCGCCGAGATGCAATAGCCCATCAGCCAGTATTTCTGCCGCACCGTGCGCAGGAATTCACGGAACGGGTGCGGGTTGCCTTCCATGAAGGTGCGGAAGCAGGTCTCGTACTCGCCGAGGATCGAGCGGATATCGTTCAGTGCCCCCTCGATCTGCTTGCCGACCTTCTCGATGTACATGAGCAGGTTGGTCTCGAACATCTTGTGGGAGCGTAGGTCGATCGGGAGACAGTCCGGCGACTTGAGCCACTTCACGATGTTCCGGATTGGGGGCGCCAACCGGCGGAGCTGGTATTCGTAGAAGGTGATCCCCTTCCAGGCGCCGAACACCGGCTCTGCCTCCGACTGTTCGATGCCGAAGGCGGTGACGAACAGGCGCGCTTCCGGCATGTCGGTGTGCCAGATGGCCTGGAGGAAGCGCTCGATCCGTTGGCCCACCCCTTCTGGAATGCCCAGCGCCTTGCGGATGATCGGCTCGATCCGGCCGCCGATCAGCAGACGGATCTGCGCCTCCTCGTCCTCGTTGATCTTCAGGTAGCGTGGGTCGATGGTGATCCGCTCGGCCTCGAATCCGATCTTCAGAAGGAAGGCGTCCAGCGACGGGATGCTGTCGATGGCGTCGAGCACAGCCAGATCGTGCAGGGTCGCCTCGTCCTGGCTGTTCATGTCGATTCCGAACAGCTCGTCCAGGATCGCCTTGTAGTTCTTGCCCCGCATGTAGACGGCGTAACCACCGGCCCGCGGCGTCGTGGTGGTGTGCGGAACATACAATCCCGTCTCGATGGGCCGGACGAACACCTCACTCGGTAGCATGTCGTCGCCGGCATCAGCCGCCGAGTCATGTTCATCGTTGAAGTTCGGATACTTGAAGACGATGCAATTGTTCAGTGCCGCGGTTTTGAACAGCAGCTTTTCAGGCTCTATGCCTTGGCTGAGCTGCAGGATGTGGAAGGATACGCTCGATCCACCGGTCATGATTTGTTCAAGGATGGGCGAGGTGCTTTCGCTCTTCCGATCCTTGCGGCGGTTGGGAGGCATCATAACCGAGGATACTCCTTCACGACGAGATGCGCTGTGCCCGACGCCGCGCCTTAAACAACGTGTCGAGCATCCTGGTCTCTGCAACCAGAAATACAATGCCTCAAATTTGATTTATTTATTACACTAGACTGATATCTTTATTCGGTCAACAGGGGTTTTGTGAGCGCTCCAACCGCCATTCATTTTAATTAACCAAAATTATTTACCATTTGTTCATAGCCACCCCTTGCTCGTGTGCGCTGCGGCGGGGCGGAGACGCCGCGGATGACTGGTTTGTCGGCGCAAGGGTGGCTTTGCCGCCCCGCAGGCTCTATCGTGCCGGGTTCCCGTTCCACCACGCCGCCGGTCCGGATGCCTTCGTCACTGCCTGCCTTGTTCGATTCCCCGCCTCCCGCGGCGACTCCCTTCGCCGAGGAGGATCTGGCGCGCGTGTTCGAGGCGCGCACCTTGCGGCGCGGTCGGGATCTGGTGCTCGCCGGTGCCGTGAGGATCACCCGCGGGCCGGGGCGGGTGGAGGCCCGCGTGACCGACCTTGGGCGGGAGCTGGCGGTGACGGTCGCCCCGGTGTCGCGCGGGCGCCGGGTCGCTTTCGACCGGAGCTGCGGCTGCGGTCGCCCCGGCTGCGCCCACATGGCCGCCGCGGCGCTCGCCGCGCTGGACGCGTGGCCGGAGTGGCGCCGCACCTCGCTGCTCGATCTGATGGGGGGGGCGTCCTCCCTGCCGCCGTCCGGTCCGGCGGTGCCCGCCAAGCCGCCCGCTCCGGTGGCGGCGGTGCCCGTTCGGCCTCCCGCTCCTGCACCGATGCCGCACCCGGTGCGCCACAGCGTGCTGTGGCGGCTGGAGCCGGGCAAGGACGACACGGCCCTGTTCATCGCCGCCAGCCTCGTCCCGACGAGTGGCCCCGGGGCCGGGGAGGGGGAGCCGGCGTCGCCGCGCGACGTGCTGGAACGCGCCGCCCCCGACGCAGAGGAGGACCGGACCATCGCCCGCCTGCTTGGCGGCGGCGGGGTGGTGCGCACCCCGGTCCTCAAAGCCCGGCGCGACGCTGTCGACCGCATCCTGCGCGCGCTCCTGGCGACCGGCCGGCTGCGCTGGCACCGCGGCGAGCGGCTGATCGAGGGGCCGACGCGTGCGCTGCGCGCCTTCCGCGATCAGAAGACCGGCAAGCTGCGGCCGAGCGGCTTGGCGCCCGGCTCCATCCTCGTGCGCGGCCTCGCCTATTGGTGCATCGACGCCAAGGCCGGCCAGATTTGCCCGATCGAGCTCCAGGTCGTGGATCTGCCGAAGCCGAAGGCCCCGGTGGTCGCCGCGTCCCCCGTGCCCGTGCCGG
>OFDN01000800.1_pt1 | contig 23382 bp, 14 predicted proteins | sample 1520971 | NCBI WGS metagenome assembly OFDN01 (sample SAMEA94257418, study PRJEB24077) | hot springs metagenome | biome: Aquatic biome; feature: Geographical feature; material: Water | place: India | collected 2012-06-12 | depth 5 m
CGCCAGGATCGCCGCCTCGAGCTTGGCGTCGAGCTTTCCCTGGTCGCGCACGGACTCGAGAATGACCTTCCGCCGGGCTTCGAGCTCTCGCAGGTAGCCCAGCCGCTCCTCCAGCGTGCGCAGCTGCGCGTCGTCCAGCGATCCGGTGATTTCCTTGCGGTAACGCGCGATGAAGGGGACGGTCGCCCCGCCGTCCAGCAGCTCGACCGTGGCCTGGACCTGCTGTTCCTTGACGCCGAGTTCCTCGGCAATGCGCGCCTGGATGGAGACTACCAAGAAAACCCTCTTTGGCCGGAGCTGAGCGATACCGTCGCTCTCGTCGGACCGCGGGTATGAACGGCGCGCCTGTGATACTTCAAGCGCATTGTTCGCTTGCTTCCGGCGCGGCTACCGTTCGTAGAACGTCGAGCCGTAGTCGAAGGTTATCTCCTCACCCTTGCGGATGCCCTCGATCCCCGCCACGAGCCAGATCTTGCCCTTGTCGCGAAGGACGAAGCAGTTGGGCGTGCGACGGTCGTGGTTTGCAAAGCGCGCCTCGTTGCCGCGGACCGCGCCGTCGACGTTCGCGTTCTTGCCGAGCTCGAAGATGCAGTCCGCTCCCTCGGCGATGCGGGCCAGGGCGACCTTGTCGGTGATCACCTCGCCCTTGTATTCGACGACCTTGACGCCCCAGGGAATGTCCTCGCCGGCAAACAGGCCTTTCCCGTGGATGCGCGACTTCTTGACGATCAGTTTCATGCTCTCGGACGCGAGATTGAAGGAAGGGCAGGAGCGACCGGCCACCGATGCGGCCACTATGCGTGCTTTTTCGCAGGCAACAAGGCCGGCCCGGTTCAGATCACCGGCTCCGAATCCACGTCGCCACTCCCATGTGTTCCCGAAGCCCGATTCTTCATCGGATCTTTCGCCCGAGCGTGAATAAGTGCGCCACAACCCGGGTGCGGGCGGCCCGCCGTCGCAGCAGCAGGAGAGAGGCACGGTTGACCCGACACAACGCGTGACGAGGCCGGTGCCGGCATTCCCGGTAGCCAGAACGAGGACGTGAAGGGGCAGCGACCTCGGGCTCCCGCGGCGCCGATACCTGAGCCACGAGAAACGCATCGAGGCGCTGTCGGCGTTCGGCTTCGCTAGTCGAAGCCGAACCGCACCGATTTGGTCGAGGCCTCGTCCATCGCCTGCACCACCCGCTGGAAGGACCGTTCCGCGGCGGTGGAGCGCTGCGGAGTCCGCGTCGGCTGCAGCACGAAGAGGTGAAGAGAGCGCGCCGGCAATTCGTAGGCATGGCCGAAGTCGCGCAACGCCAGCGGCTCGCCTTCGGGATCGCTGGTGTCGATCAGCCTGACCCAACGCGAGCCGCCCACCGCCTCGGGCAAGGTGAAGGGCACGGTGTCGGTATGGGAGTTGACGATGATCAGCAGCGTCGAATCCGAGCCGACGCGGCGTATGCCGGTTTCCTGTGCGCGGCCGTCGAGCAGGACGCCGAGACATCGGGCGTTGCCGTCGTTCCAGTTCTCGTCTGTCATCTCCACGCCGGCAGGGGTCAGCCAGCTCACGTCCTTGACGCCCAGCTCCTCGTCGAAGGCGCCGGTGAGGAAGCGGCCGCGCCGCAGCATCGGCAGCGCGTGCCGGATCATGATCAGCTTGCGCACGAACTCCGCGAGGTCGCGCTCCTCCGGCCCGATGCCCTGCCAGTCGACCCAGGAAATCTCGTTGTCCTGGCAGTAGCTGTTGTTGTTGCCCTTCTGGCTGCGGCCGAATTCATCGCCGCCCAGGAGCATCGGCGTGCCGCGTGACAGGATCAGCGTCGACAGCATGTTGCGCATCTGGCGCAGTCGGGTGCCCTGGATCTCGCGATCCTCGGTTGGTCCCTCGGCACCGTAATTGTTCGAGAGATTGTGCGAGTGACCGTCCTTGTTGTCCTCGCCGTTCGCCTCGTTGTGCTTGTCGTTGTAGCTGACGAGATCGCCAAGAGTGAAACCGTCGTGCGCGGTGATGAAGTTGATCGAGGCCCACGGCTTGCGGCCGCGCTTGGCGAACAGGTCGGCCGAGGCAGTGAGGCGCGCGGCGAGCGGCGGCAGCTTGCCCTCGTCGCCGCGCCAGTAGGCGCGCACCGTGTCGCGGAAGGCATCGTTCCATTCCGCCCAGCCGGGCGAGAAGCGGCCCACCTGATAGCCGCCCGGTCCCATGTCCCACGGTTCGGCGATCAGCTTCACTTCCGAGAGGACCGGGTCCTGGCGGCAGGCGTCGAGGAAGCGTCCTTCCTCCTGGAAACCGTGCGGCTCGCGGCCGAGGATGGTCGCGAGGTCGAAGCGGAACCCGTCGATGCGCATGTCGGTGGCCCAGTAGCGAAGGCTGTCCATCACCATCTGCAGCACGCGCGAATTGCTTAGGTTGACGGTGTTCCCGGTGCCGGTGTCGTTGATGTAGTAGCGCGGCTCGGGCGCCAGCCTGTAGTAGGATGCGTTGTCGATGCCCTTGAAGCAGAGCGTCGGTCCGAGCTGGTTTCCCTCGGCGGTATGGTTGTAGACCACGTCGAGAATGACCTCGAGGCCGGCCGCGTGCAGGTGCGCGACCATCTCCTTGAATTCCGCGAAGGCGAAATCGGGATTGGCGGCGTAGCGCCGGGCCGGCGCGAAGAAGCCGATCGTGTTGTAGCCCCAGTAGTTCTTGAGGTCCTTCTCGAGCAGGTAGCTGTCGTCAACGAAGGTGTGAACCGGCAGCAGTTCGACCGCGCTCACACCCAGCGACGAGAGGTAGCCGGTGATCTCGGAGGAAGCGAGGCCGGCATAGGTACCCCGCAAGGGTTCGGGTACGGCGGGATGGAGTTTGGTGAAGCCGCGGACATGCGCTTCGTAGACGATCGTGTTTTCCCAGGAGGTGCGCCGCATGGGCGCCCGGCCCCAGCTGAAGGCGGGGTCGATCACGCAGCTCCGGTAGGTGAAGGGCGCGCTGTCTCGATCATCGAAGGAGAGGTCGTCGCCGCTCTCCATCTTGTAACCGAACAGTGCTGGGTTCCACGTCAGCTTGCCGATGATCTGCCTGGCGTAGGGATCGAGCAGCAGCTTGTTGGGATTGAAGCGATGGCCAGCCGCCGGCTCGTAGGGGCCGTGCACGCGATATCCGTAGATGGTGCCGGGCCGCGCGTCGGGCAGATAGCCGTGCCAGACCTCGTCGGTGTATTCCGGCAGGACGATCCGCTCGACCTCGCGCTCACCCGTCGCATCGAACAGGCAGAGCTCGACCTTGGTCGCGTTGGCGGAGAAGAGGGCGAAATTGACGCCGAGTCCGTCCCAGGTGGCGCCGAGAGGATAGGGCAGTCCCTCGCTCAGGCGGGTGGGCGTCACGCTCTGCCACCGTGGTGGGAACTGGTGGCCAATACTGAATTTTGAATGATCTTCCCCCTGTCGGTCGTCAGCTAACGACAACACCCCCTTGACGTTGCAGGGATTGTCGTCGCCGTGGGATGCAGTGCGATGAACTTTCCCGCGAAGGCGAGACGGCTGCGGCTGAAAGTCGAGCCCGGCAAGACCGTTTGGCGCTCTACGACAAGGCGGGCCGGCCTGTCGCGATGCTCGTGCTGACCCACGGGGCGGGGGTGGGCAGGGGAGGTAGATATCCTCCAGGCGGCTCTTGCTGTCGGCCGCCAGGATCGCCGCCTCGAGCTTGGCGTCGAGCTTTCCCTGGTCGCGCACGGACCCGAGAATGACCTTCCGCCGGGCTTCGAGTTCGCGTAGGTAGCCCAGCCGCTCCTCCAGCGTGCGGAGCTGCGCATCGTCCAGCGATCCGGTGATTTCCTTGCGGTCGCGCGCGATGAAGGGGACGCGCCCCCGGGAATGTCCTCGGCGGCGAACAGGCTGTTGCCGCGTATCCGTGACTTCCTGACGATCAGCTTCACGCACTCGCATGCGATATTGAAGGGACGGCGGGAGCGACCGGCCACCGACGCGGCCACGATGCGTGCTTTTTCGCAGGCAATAAAAGCCGGCCCGGTCAGTTCACCGACTCGGACCGCGCTAAGGTTGTAGATTCATTTGCTGCGCGCTTTGTTCCGCCGGACCTAGTACTATCGGCGGCAAGCAATGAACCAATAGGCCGGGAGGCCCCCCATGATGCATGGGCTCGAAAGGTTCGTCGTACCCGCTACCTACGGCATCGGCGTGGTGCTCTGGGCCGTCGTGCTGGGCGTCCTGCTGGCCCGGTTGCGGCGGCCGCCCGACGTCAACCGACTGTTCTTCGTGCTCGTGGTCGTGCTGGCGATCGACGCGTTCCGCACGCTGTTCGAGAACGCCTATTTCGGTGCGTATTGGAATGCCGTCTACGGCATCCTGCCGTCACAGTTTAAGGTGTTGCTCGAAGCGCCCACGCTCGTCGTGCTGCCTCGGCTGGTGAACCTGTTCGCCGGCGGCCTCATCCTCTTCCTGATCCTCTGGCGGTGGCTTCCGGCAGCCGAGTCGGACCGCATCGACCTGAGCAGACGCCTGGCCGATGCCGCGCGCGACGCCGAACAGGCGCGCGACCGTTACCGGCGAATCGTCGATGCCTCGCCCGACCTCGTTCTCGCGCTGGACGATTCAGGTCATGTCACCGACGCGGGCGCGCAGTTCCGGGAGGTGCTCGGGCTCGATCCGGGAGAGCTGCCGGGAAAGCCGGTCTCGGCGCTGATCGTGCCCTCCGCGCGCGCCGCCTTCGAAGCGCGGCTGGGGCGCATGTTCACGCAGGGCAGTTTCGCGACCGACACGATCGAGACGATGATGCTGCACGGCGATGGCCGTGAGGTGCCCGTCGCAATGCGGTTCGCCCGTGCAGCCGACGGGGGCTACTGCGCCGTCGGCCGCGACCTGACCGCGGAGCGGGATCACGGTCTCCTCGAGGCCGCCGTCTCCCATCTCGACGACATGGTGGTCATCACCGAATATCGAATAAACGACCAGCGAAAGCATCGGATCGCCTATGTAAACGAAGCCTTCACGCGCCAGACCGGCTACGCCGCTTCCGAGGCCGTGGGACACACGCCGGCAGAACTGCTGCACGGTCCCGATACGGATCCGGCGGCAGCCGCGCGGCTCCTCGCGGCGCTGGCAGAAGGAAGTTCCATCACGGTGCAGTTGCTGCACTACGCCCGCGACGGCAGGAAATACTGGGCCGAAGTGAGCCTGACGCCGATCCGGGACCTGCATGGCCGCCTCACGCACTATACGGCGATCATTCGCGACATCACGAAGCACAAGGAAGCGCTCGACGCGCTGGCGGTCAGCGAGGAGCGGTCTCGGATCATCGCCGCGATGACTTCCGACGTCGTATGGGACTGGAACGTCGCCGAAAACACGGTGTGGCGCAGCGGACTCGCGGCCGCCACCTACGGCTATCCGCCGGAATCGACGACGGATGCGGCCGAGTCCTGGCGCGCTCGGATTCATCCGGAAGACCTTTCCAAGGTGCTCGAGGGCGTCCTTGCCGTCATCGACGGCGGCGGCGACCATTGGCGCGAGGAATACCGCCTTCTCCGGGCCGACGGGACTTACGGGCTCATGTCGGTGAAGGGAAAGGTCATCCGCGACGCGGACGGCCGGGCCATTCGGCTGGTGGGAAGCGGCATCGACATCACCCAGCAGAAGGCCCGCGAGGAGGCGGCGCGGCAGTCCCAGAAGCTCGAAGCCGTCGGCCAGTTGACGGGGGGCGTCGCCCACGACTTCAACAACATCCTCATGGTGATCATGGCGAACGCCGACGCCGTCATCGAGGACGCGGAGGAGGGCCGGGCGACGCTCGACCTCGCGGTCGAGCACCTCAAGCGGATCAACGGCGCGGCGGCTCGCGCGGCAAAGCTGACGCACCAGCTGCTCGCCTTCTCGCGCCGCCAGACACTCAGGCCCGAACGCCTCGAAATCTCCGATCTCGTGACCACGACGTCCGAGCTTCTGGCACGGACGCTCGGCGAGCACATCGCCTTCGAGGTGAGCCTGGAACCCGGGTTGCCGGCCATCCTCACGGACCGGCCCCAGCTCGAAACCGCCCTGCTCAACATCTGTCTGAACGCACGTGACGCCATGCCCGCAGGGGGGACCCTGACGGTCGCGACACGGCGCGAGACCCGATCTTCGGCTGACGCCGAGGAGACCGAATACGTGGTGCTTTCGGTCGCCGACACCGGCACCGGGATGACCCCCGAGGTACGAGACCGGGTCTTCGAGCCGTTCTTCACGACCAAGGATGCCGGGCGAGGATCGGGCCTCGGGCTGAGCATGGTCTATGGCTTCGTGAAACAGTCGCGGGGTCTGATCGAGATCGAGAGCATCCCTGCGCCGGCCGCCGGTCATGGCACGACGGTGCGCATGTTATTTCCGGTGGCGGAGCAGATGGAGGCGCAGGCGAAGGCCGGTAGCGGCAGCGACGATCTTCCGGGCGGTTCCGAGCGGATCCTCGTGGTGGAGGACGAGGCCTCGGTCCGCGTGCTCGTCGTCTCCCAACTCGAGAGGCTGGGTTATCGCGTGACCGAGGCCACCAATGGCTCGGAGGCGCTGTCGATACTACGCCGCGACGCCGATGCCTTCGATCTGTTGCTGACGGACGTCGTCATGCCCGGGCCCGTGAGCGGTGACATCCTGGCCGATGAAGTGAGACGCTTGCGCCCCGGCGTGCCGGTCGTTCTCATGTCGGGCTATCCGGAGGGCACGATCGCTGCGACCGGACAGTCCCCGCCCGGGCAAATTCTCCTGTCCAAGCCATTCCGCAAGGCCGAGCTTGCGCGTGTCGTCAGGCAGGCCCTCATGGAGGCGAGTGAGGCAGCGCCGAAAGGCTCCGGGCCGGCGCAGCGTCCCTAGCGTCTAAGGCAGATACTCCTGGCCTTTTTCCGGCAAGGAAGGGCCGGCCTTCGACATGATGGCCATCATCAGTCCGGCGCATCCTTTCTCGATCAGATCGAGAGCACGCTCGTAGTCCTCGGTCGTTCCGCCATATGGGTCGACGATGTCGATGGCCGCGGCCTGCGGGGCATGTCGCATGAGCAGTTGCGGGACGTCCGTGCGGCCGCTCGGTGCCATCCAGCGCAGGGCGGCCAGGTTGCTTCGATCCATGGCGATCAGGTGGTCGTAACGAGACAGGTCCTCCTGCCGCAGCGGCCTCACGGGGGCTGCCGGCACGTCGTAGCCGCGACGCTGCGCGACCTCGAAGGCCAGCAACGAGGGGGGCTCCCCGGCATGGCCGTCGAAAGTGCCGGCCGCGACCACGTCGAACATCTTTTCGATCCGTCCCCTGGACGCAAAGGTCCGGAAGACGCCAGCTGCCATCGGCGCACGGCAGATGCCGCCGGTGGAGACGAACAGTACCCCGATGCTCAAGGCGGAATGCTCCCCGGAAGATCGATCTCGAACGTGGCACCCGGCCGCCCCGGTTTCAGCGTCAGCGTGCCCCCGGCGTCGCGAACGGTGCCGTAGGACACGGCCAGGCCGAGGCCGGCGCCCTGGCCTTCCGGCTTCGTCGTGAAGAAGGGTTCGAAGATGCGGTCGCGGTCGGTATCGGGAACGCCCGGCCCGTTATCCGCGATCCGTACCCAGATGCGGCCGTCGGCGCCCCGACCCGCCGACAATTCGACGGTCCTGGTCTTCTCCAGCGTGTCGGCAAGTGCGTCCCGTGCGTTGGCGAGGATGCTTATCAGCACCTGTTCCATCAGGGGCGGGTGTCCGGCTACGAAGAGAGGTTCTTCTCCGAGGCTCTCCTTCAGCACGATCTCCGCGCTACGATAGGACGGCGCGACCCGAGCGACGGCGGCGTGGCAGGCATCGCGCAGGTCGAAGGACTGCGGGCCCTCGCGTGTCGAGCGGCTGAAGATGCGCATGCGCGAGATGATCGCCGCCGCCCGGTCGACCTGCGCGACGATGCGGTTGAGCTTGGTGACGGCGAAGGCGCGGAATTCCTGATCGGACATCACCGGCATCGGCGGTTCGGGATCCTCGCCGTCGGCCGGTGCGAGCTGCGGCTCCGGATTCGCCTCCGCCTGGGCATTCTGCGCCGCCATGCGGATCACGTTCAGCGGCTGGCTGAGTTCGTGGGCGATGCCCGTGGTGATTTCGCCGAGCGTCACCAGCTTTCCGGAGACGGCGATCGCACGCTCCGCCTGGTGGCGAAGAGTCTCGTCATGGCCGACCATGATGATGCTCTCGCCACTGTCGGGCAGGGGCTGTCGCGACAGCGAGAAACGCAACCTGCGTGGCTGATCGCCGGCCCTCACGAGCTGGATGTCGACCTCGGCCAGCGTGGTGCCGCCCTTGATGAACGACAGCAGCGGCTCGACTCCCCCGAGTGCCGGGTTGAACAGGGCATTGGCGACGTCATCGTTGCCACCGGCGCCCAGCAGGCGCCGGAACGAGGGATTGGCGTGAATGATCTTGCCGGTTCGGTCGACGACGGCGGTGAGCGCCAGCGGCGTGTCGACGATTGCCGCAAGCACCTGGCGCTGCGAGGCTTCGCGGGCCGCGGCGGCCGACCGTTCGATCAGGCGGAGGATGCCCACGCCGGCGACCACGGTGAGTACCGTCAGCATGGTGGCGATGATGAAGATCAGCAGGTTGCGGTCGCGCCAGGGCGCCAGGAAGACGCTTTCACCGACGACGACGGTCACATAGGCGGGAAGGTTCTCGACGTTCGAGGCGACGACGATGCGGGTTGGGCTGCTGCCGGCATGGTATGGGAAAGGTCCCTTGGTGAGGACGGCCTTGCCGGATTGCCCAGCCTCGATCATCCGATAGGGGAGTGTCTTGTCCAGACGCTCGCCCAGTGGCTGGTCGGGAAGGCTCGTCGCCAGCAGGGTGCCGTCTCTCCGAAAAAACGCGAGCCAACTGTCGGAACCGAGCGCCACACGCTTGTAAAAGTCGGCGAAGAACTCGGCTTCGAGGCCGACAGCGACCACGCCGAGCAAGTCGCCTGTCGCCGACACCACCTTGCGGGAGACGTAGAAGCGCGGCTTGCCGCTTGCCCGTCCGATCGCCGTGGCGCTGAGGGATATCGTGGTTGCCTCCGGCTCCATCGCCTTCCTGAACCATTCGAGGTCGGCGACGTTGATCGGGGAGGGTGGCCATACCCGGGTCGTGTTCACGATGTCGCCGTTGGCGGCGATGATGAGCGCCACGCCGATCTGAGGTTGGCCGACGATGCGGTCGCGCATCGCCTCGAAGTACCGCTTTTCACCCATGACCCGCCGGAACTGGTCCGGGGTCTCGATGTGATTCTCATCGACCCAATCGACCATGCTCTTGGCGACCAGATCCGCCGCGCCCGCCGTCTGAGTCGCGTGGGCTGCTACAGTAAGCGAGATATTCTCCGCCGAAGTCTTCCAGCCCGAGACCGAAAGGTCGTAGTTCTGCCCCGCCACCAGGAGTGCAAGGCTCCAGACGAGCAGGATGTGGACGGCGCAGATGATCACCATCCGCCGCTTGCTGACCGGCCGGCTCAGCGCGTCGAGGACGCGATTGCGCGTCGGCCCCGCCTTGGCCTTTCCCATGCCTGCGATCGACAACGTCATTGCCCGCGTTTCCCGAGAAGCGGCAACCCTGCGCCCACAACAATCTCTGCGCCCATCGGGTGCAGACCCTTGCGGAATGTACCCGAGACCGGGCAGCTTGGGAGGTATGCTGCGCTCCGATCGTCTCCACTTTGGAAATGATTCGCAGCCGCGAGGAAAGCCCTTCCTGCATGCCGAGCTCAGACGCCGCCATTCCCGAGGATCGAACCTTCGACGTCATGGTCGTGGACGACGATTCCGATGCCGTCGAGGAGCTGGTCGAATTTCTCGCAAAGGCCGGTCTTTCTTGCCTTTCGGCGGGTGACGGCTGGCAGGCCCTCAAGCTGCTGGCCGACAGGCGCAGAGTGAGGGTGGTGGTATCGGACCTCCGCATGCCCGAGTTGACGGGCCTCGAGTTCGCCGAGCGACTGACCCGGCTGGGTGGCAGCGACCGGCCGGAGGTGATTTTCGTGAGCGGCCATGCCGGTTTTGACGATGCGGTGGAGGCCATCCGCCTGGGCGCGCGGGACCTTCTCACCAAACCCGTGGACGGGCCCCGCCTCGTCAAGGCAGTCAAGTCCGCCCTCGTTGCCCGCCAGGGCCGCGATCGCGCCGCGCCGGCGGTGGGAGCGCCCACGGAAGGGGGGGCCGACCGCAAGCGCTCCGCCCTGAAGCAGATGCGCTCGATGCGACGAATGCGCAGCCAGCATTTCCCGACCCAGCTCTTTTCGGATCCCTGCTGGGAGATGTTGCTCGACTTGTACGATGGCCATCTGGTCGCGGCCGAGGTTACCGTCACAAGCCTGGGAGCGGCGTCGGGTGTGCCCCTGACGACGGCGCTGCGACGCATGGATCAGCTCATGGCGCACGGGCTGATCGAGCGTACCGAGGACATCGGAGACAAGCGCCGCACCATCGTGCGCCTCACCCAGGCCGGCCTCGAAGCCGTCGAAGGCTTCTTCGATACCTATCTCCAGCGGCCGGCGTCCTGACGCCGGATCCATCCGATCCGGAGGCGATCCGGGGTGAAGGGCGGGCGACACGGTCCTAGTCTCGGGGCATGGCACACAAGGACACCGACACCGACGCATTCGGCACTGACGTTCTGATCATCGAGGACGATCCAACCCAGGCCGAGGAACTCGCCTGCTATCTTCGCCGGGCGGGCCTCCGCGTCGACGCCACCGTGAGTGGTTCCCTCGCCATCCATACGGTCGCGCAGCTACGACCGAAGGTCGCGCTGATCGACTACAACCTGCCCGACATGGACGGCGTCACGGTGGCGGAGCGCATCAGGCGCCTCAGCCCGGGCACGGCGATCATCGTGATGTCCGGCCGCATCGACTGGCTGTCGGATCTCACTCTCCAGAAAGTCGGCATCTTCACCTTCATGAACAAGCCGGTTGCTCTCGGCCCGTTGCGCAACACGGTGCGAAAGCTCGTCCGGACGACAACCCACACCGGGTTACCTCCTCTGCCGCAAAGGAAGTCTCTCTTCTCCCTGTCGTTCGGATTCTCCTGAAACACTTTGTAGATATGCAGGTCTGCGCGCGCGTTTCTTGACTTCAATCGCCATCGGGTTCTTTCTCGGCACACGGATAAGAACGAGCAAGAAGTTGCTCGATGCATCGGGGTGAGTGTGCGTGTACTTCTGATCGAGGACGATCCTGATCTTCGGAGTGAAATTCGTGAGTATCTCCAGCGCCGTGGCCATGAGGTCACGGATTGCGGGTCACTCGGTGACGGCGTTGCCTTTGTCCAGCGGCCGGTCCCCGAATCGTCTCCCCCTGAAGCCATCGTCTGCGACGTGAATCTTCCCGACGGGAACGGCGTGGATTTCTACGTTGCCGCGTCTCCCGGACTGCCGAACTGCCAATGGGTCCTCATGTCGGGTGCCCATGATCTCGATCGGGTCGACAAGGTCAGCGGCCGCGTCGGCCTCCCGTCCTGCACCATCGTCGACAAGCCGGTGTCCTTGCGCGCATTGAGTGCCGCGCTCGCCCGTACCTGACCTTCTCCGGTTCGTTTCCAGATTGGAAACGTTGAGGCGCGATTTTCCTCGGGTTTGCGGCCGATACAGGGAACGACCGTTTCCCGCTCATCCAGAATGGAGACAACGGCACGCGCGTCGCCCATCCGTCCGTCGTAGACAGATTGGAGGAGGGCTTGCACCATGCGCTTCACTGATAGGACTTTCGCATTCCGCGCCGCTGTACTGTTCGTCGGCTTTCTCCTGGGCTGGGCCATCGTACCTGCCGCAGCCATGACGTTTTCAACGTCGGTGTCGCCCGACGGCAAGCGCTTCGTGCTCGCGCAAGGACAGATCGCGGAAGGCGATGCCGGCCGGCTCCGTGTCGCGCTGCAATCGGCGGACCGGGATTCGTTCGGGAACAAGATCGTGGCGCTCCACAGTCCCGGCGGTTCGGTCGTTGAAGCCTTCGCGATGGTCGAGGTCATGGACAGGGAGAAGGTCTCCACCGTCGTCCTGCCCGGCGCCACCTGTGCGTCGGCCTGTGCCCAGATCGTGTTTCTGTCGGGGGTCCATCGCACCGTGGAAGTGGGTGGGCGGCTGGGCCTGCATGCCTGCCATAACGCCCGGGAGCGGAGCCGATCCGTGGTTTGCAACGAGCTGATTGCCCAGAACGCGGTGGCGCGCGGCACACCCTACGGGGCGATCATGGCCTTCATGCATCTGGGCGCACCGACCCAGATGCGCTGGCTCGACGCCCCCGACGCCGATTGCTGGGGCTTCACCAGGCGGCCTCCGAGTTCCGGAAGCGCCGGCCAGCGTGGCCACACCATGGCGTGCGGGATCGGCGCCTACACGGCGAAGACTTCATCGACGCCGCAATCAGAATCCAAGGCGGACCGCTCGCGCCCTTTGTGATGCGGGCGAACGCTCCGATACGGATGCGATCGGAATTCCTTCCGGCGGCCCGCCCGGCTAAATCCAGAGGGCACAAGAGAGAAGCAAGAGGGGACTTGCGTGACACATCAGGAGCCTGAGTTGCCCACCGGTCGTGTCGGCTGCGACGTCATCGTTGTCGACGACTTCCCGGAGCTGGCTACGGCCATCGCAGAAGCGCTGGGCGGGCGTGGCCTGTCCACCCGTGTCGCCCTCAACGGTGAGGCCGCGGTAGCGCTCGCCCGGAACTACAATCCCGTCGTCGCCCTGATCGATTGCGTCCTGCCGGACATCGATGGCCTTCACCTCATACGCAAGCTCGGCGACGCATGGCCCGATACGACGTTCATCGCCATGTCGGGCGATGTCGGCGGTATTTCGGAAGACGCGGCAAGGCAGCTTCGCATCAAGGCATTCCTGAACAAGCCGCTGCCGATGCGGGTGCTGGCGCAGGCCGTCGAGCGTCTGGTCCGCTCGTCCGGCGGCCGTCCCGTGGATCGGGATGCGCCCAGCACCTGGATCTCCCTGGGCATCGGCTCACCCGCGGGCTGCGGGGCCCTCACCATCCCGGAGAAGCTGGCCCAGCTGCGATAGATCGGCAGGGCTTCATGACCGACAAGTTCTCGCTTCTGGCGCAGGTGGCCTCCGACTGGTGGTGGGAGATGGACGCCGAGTTGCGCTTCACCTTCATGTCGGAGCAGTTCTCGAGCGTCTTCGGCATCCCGACCTCGGCGGTCATCGGCAAGACTCGCATGGAGCTGGACCGAGGGGGGTGTGAAAGCCCGGGGTGGCGCTCCCACCTCGACGATCTCGCCCATCGTCGGCCGTTTCGTCGCTTCGAAACCACATTCGTGGATGCCGCGGGGATCGTGCGGCCGCTATGGATCAGTGGCACGCCCGTGTTCTCGGACCAGGGCGTCTTCACGGGCTATATCGGGGTCGGTCACGACCTTACCGAACTTCGTCGCCGGGAGCAGGAATCCGCGGGACGTGCCGCCGACCTGGAATCGATCCTCGAGAATATCGAACAGGGTGTCGTGCTGTTCGATCGTGACATGAAGATCGTCGTCTATAACGAGCGCCTGCGGGACTTCCTCCAGCTGGACAAGAGCTTCGATGCCCACGGAATGACGCTCGATGCGGTCCTGCACTATCTTGCCGAACGGGGTGAGTATGCACCCGAGGAAAAGCAGGCCGCGATCGCGCTCAGGATGCGGCTGATGCACAGCCGGGAGCCGTTCACGAACGATCGCGAGCGGCAGGACGGACGGATCGTTTCCGTGCATTACGAGCCCTTTCCCGACGGCGGCGGAGTCATGACCTACTCGGACGTGACCCAGGCCAGGCGGCATGACGCGCAGCGACGAGGCCTCGCCGAGCAACTCGAGCGAGAAAGAGAAAGCCTTGTGGCGGCGCAGACCGTCGCACGGGTCGGGAGCTGGGAAACGGACCTGCAGACGATGGACGTGCGGTGGTCGGCGGAGACCTTCCGGATTTTCGAGGTCGATCCCAACGAGTTTTCACCGACGCACGAGCGGTTTCTCGAACTGGTTCATCCGGACGACCGCGCTGCCGTCGATGATGCCTTCAAGGCGTCGCTTGGCTCGACGGACGTCTGCACCATCGAACACCGGATCGTTACGCGCCAAGGCAAACTGAAGTTCGTGGTCGAGAGATGGCATGCCGTGGCCGAGGGTGGCGGCATGCCCGCGCGCGCCGTCGGGACCTGTCAGGATTGCACCGAGCTTAAACTCGCCCAACTCGAGGCGGAGGAGGCGACGAACCTGCTGCGCGTCGCGGGACGTACGGCGCGGCTTGGTGGCTGGGTGTCGGACCTCGAAAAGGGGCGGCTGCAATGGTCGTCGGTGACGGCGGAGATTCACGACGAGCCTCCGGGCTTCAGTCCCTCACTGGACGGGGGGCTGCGTTACTTCGTTGCCGAGGATCGAAGGAAGATGGAGGTGGCGCTCGACCTTTGTGCGCTGGAGGGAAGAGCTTTCGACGAGACGCTGCGCATCGTCACCGCGGCCGGCAGGCATGTCTGGGTGCGTGTCATTGGCGAGGCCGTTCGGGACTCGCAGGGAGCGATCCGGTCGATACGGGGCGCCTTCCAGGACATGACGGAACTGCTCGAGGCCCAAGAGAGTTCCAGGCGGTTGGCGGAGCGGCTCTATCTGACACTCGACAACATCAATGACGGCTTCGTTACGATCGACGAGAACTGGCGCTTCACCTTCGTCAACCAGGAAGCCATGCGACTCCTCGAGAGGAGCGACACCGATCTCTACGCCAGATCGCTGTGGGAGATGTTTCCCGACATCGTCGGTTCGGGTTTCGAACGACATTTCCGGGAGGCTGTCGAGAAGCAGGCGGTGACGACATTCGTGGAATACTATCCCGGGCTTGCGAAGTGGTTCAGCGTCCGCGCCTATCCTTCGAGCGAAGGCCTGGCTGTCTATCTGCAGGACATCACCAGTTCGAGGGAACAGCAGAAGCAGCTCGATCTTCTCCAATCCGCAGTCTCGCGCTCCAACGACATCTTCCTGATTACGGAGGCAGACCTGGTCGACGAACCAGGGCCGACCATCGTGTACGCCAATGACGCCGTCGCGAAGCTGACGGGTTATGCCCCGGGAGAACTCATCGGGAAATCGCCGAAGATCCTTCAGGGTCCCGAAACGTCGAGAGCCGAACTCGCCCGCATTCGAGCCACCCTCGAAGCCGGCTTGCCCGTCAGTGCCGAGCTCATAAATTACGCCAAGAATGGTTCGGAGTACTGGGTGGAACTCGACATCGCCCCGATCGTCGATGACAGAGGCCGGACCACGCACTATGTGGCTGTTCAGCGCGACATCACCGAGCGGAAGACCGTCCAGGACGCGCTCGCCATCAGCGAGCTGCGCTTCAGGACGGTGGCCCAGCTGAGCGCGGATATCGTGTGGGATTGGGAGCTGGCTTCCAATCTGATCTGGCAGAACGAAGACGGCCCGGCCCGGTATTTCAAGCCCGAAGACAAGCCCGACAGTCCGCAATCCTGGATGGAGCGGATACACCCGGAAGACAGCGACAGGGTCATTGCCGATTTGATCGCAGCCCTGCGGGGTGGCGGCGACGAATGGTCGGCAGAGTACAGGCTCCAGCGCGCCGATGGATCGTATAGCCAGATGATCGCGAGGGCGGCGGTCATTCGAAATCATCTGGGAAAAGCAGTCCGGATTGTCGGCAGCGCGGAAGACGTGACCGAGCAGCGGGAACTCGAAGACCGGGTGCGCCATTCGGAGGAAAGCTATCGGACTCTCTTCCAGGCCGCTCCGTACGCCATCATCGTGAAGGACCGCGACACTCATCGTCTCATCGCGGTCAATGACGCGGCGGTGAACCAGTATGGCTGGTCGCGGGAGGAAATGCTCGCGATGACGATGAGCGACTTTTATGCGCCGGAGGATCTGCAGGTTCTGGCGGACGGCCATCGCGCGTATTCGAGCGACGGCAGCAGCCTCCTCAAGAACGTCCGTCACCGCAGGAAGGACGGCACGGTCATCGATGTGGAAATGGCCGTTCGGCTCCTGGAGTACGATGGCAGGCCCGCGACGCTGGCGGTCATATCCGATGTCAGCGACAGGGTGCGCGGTGAACGCGCGCGTGCGGCGGCGGAAGAGCAGTTGCGTGCCTCACAGCGACTGGATGTCGTGGGCAAGCTGACCGGAGGTGTCGCTCACGACTTCAACAACATCTTGATGGTGATCATGGCGAACGTCGATGCGATCCTCGACGGACAGGACGTCTTGCCGGAGACCAGACTGAGCATCGAACGGATAGGCGGTGCCGCGGAGCGGGCGACGCAGCTGACGCGGCAGCTATTGGCTTTCTCCCGCAAGCAGACGTTGCGGCCGGAGAAGATCAACCTCAACGACCTTGTGGTGGCGACAGGCTCCCTGCTGCGGCGGACCCTCGGCGAGCATATCGAGATAAACTCGCTGCTGGCCGAAGACCTCTGGGAAACCAATACCGACCGCGGCCAGGTCGAGGCTGCCGTCATCAACCTTTGCATAAACGCCCGGGACGCCATGCCCGACGGTGGACGCCTCTTCATCAGGACCAGGAACGTCACGCTCGACCACGACTACGCCGAGCTCAATCCGGAGGCCAGACCAGGCGACTATGTGGCCCTGTCCGTCACCGATACCGGAACGGGCATGACGCAGGAGGTTCAGTCCCGGGCATTCGAACCGTTCTTCACGACCAAGGAAGTGGGCAAGGGCACGGGGCTGGGACTGAGCATGGTCTATGGCTTCGTCAAGCAGTCGAAGGGGCACGTCGCGATATACAGCGAGCTGGGACACGGTACGGCCGTCACGCTGTACCTGCCTCGGGCGGATCGGCAGGATGAGAGGGCCGTGACACGGGAGCTTCATATTCCCCACGGCACCGAGCGGGTCCTGGTGGTGGAAGACGAGGAGCAGGTTCGGGCAATCGTGGCCGGACAATTGTCCAGTCTCGGCTATGTGGTCGCCGAGGCCAGCGATGGGGAGGCCGCGCTCGCCCAACTCCAGGCCGGTCCTGCGTTCGATCTCCTCCTGACGGATGTGATCATGCCGGGGCCGATCAATGGCAAGGCGCTCGCCGGCGAGGCGGCCAGGACATACCCCGACATGCGTGTGCTGTTCATGTCAGGCTACTCCGATGACGCCATCTCCACGCTGGGCGTGTTGAACCCCGGCGTCACCCTGCTGACGAAACCCTTTCGCAAGGCCGATCTCGCAATCGCCGTCCGGCACGCCGTCGAAGGCACGCGGTAGTCGCCTCTGCGCCCCGCCGGTGTTGGCGGCAGCTAGCGGTTTGTCGTGGGGCCAGTCGACCGGTGTCAGGACAGGAGACTTTGGCGCGGCCGTGCGCGACAGTCGGCGCCGGCATGGGCGAGAACAACAACAAGAACACGGCGAGTTCGGTCCGGCAGGTGCTGCGGACCAGTCCGATGGATTTCTGGCGCCTGTGGTACGTCGGCTTCGTCGTCACCACCGTGCGCTGGCTGGAAACGGTCGCCATGGGCATCGTCGTCTATCAGCAGACCGGTTCCGCCCTGGTCGTCGCCATGATCACCATGCTCCGCCTGGTCCCGATGGGCCTGTTCGGTGCCTTCCTCGGGGCCTTCGCCGAACGGTTCGACCGCCGCCTGACCCTGGCCGGCATCGTCGGCCTCATGATGGTCACCTCGGCCCTGCTCTCCGTCGTCGCTTTCGGGGGAGCCCTGGAAGTCTGGCACCTCGCTGTCGCCAGTTTCATCAACGGCTGCGGCTGGGCCACCGACAATCCGCTTCGGCGCGTGATGATGGGGGAAGTCATGGGCCGCGATCGCATGGCCATCGCCATGGCGCTCGATGTCGGCGCTGGCAATGTGAGCCGCATGGTAGGGCCCGTTGTCGGCGGCCTGCTGCTGGCGGGCGTCGGCATCGAAGGCGCCTTCCTGCTGAGCGTGGCACTGTACGCGTCGGCCGTCGCCGCCACCTTGATGGTGCAGAGCCACATTCCTTCCTCGCCCGGTGCGGGGGCCGTGCTCGCCCGCACATGGGAGGGCGTGGCGCTCATCTTTGCCGACCGCCGCCTCGGCGCGATCATGGCGGTCACCGTCATCTACAATGTTTTCGCCTGGCCCTTCACCAGCATGATCCCGGTGATCGGCGCCGACCGGCTGCTGCTCGGCCCCGAAGGCGTCGGCCTGCTAACCAGCATCGACGGCGTCGGCGCCTTCGCAGGCTGCTTCCTTCTGGCGCTGTGGCTGACGCCGGGCTGGCATGCCCGCGCCTATGTCGGCGGCACGGCCGCCTACCTGGTCGGGCTGATCGGCTTTGCGGCGGCGCCCACGCCGCTGCTGGCGGGTGTGGCGCTGCTGGTGACCGGCCTCGCCGGCGCCACCTTCGCCACCCTGCAGGCCACGCTCGTCTATCTCGCGGCGCCGATGGAAATGCGCTCGCGCATCCTGGGTGTGCTCTCGGTCTGCATCGGCACCGGCCCGATCGGTTTCGTCGGGCTGGGCTGGCTCGCCGATCTCATCGGAGCGCCCGAGGCCACGGCGATCACCGGCGTGATGGGCCTGCTGGCGCTCGCCGCGACCTGGCCGCTTTGGCGAAGGATTTGAGGCCTGGAACAGGTAAAGCACATCGGCAGGCGTCGGCCGATTGCGCGGGTCCGAGGCGAGCAGCTCCCAGCGGTCTCTGCAGGACGCAGCCGCAGCCTGCTAGTACCCGATCGCGGCGCCATCGCTGCGCGGATCCGAGCCGCCGACGCGCAGGCCGCTGACCGGGTCCACGGTGATGCCGTGGGCGTGGCCTGCGAGTTCGTTCCAGGCGCCCCAGCGATTGACCATGTGGCCGCGTCGTTCGAGCTCGGCAATGGTCTCGGCCGGAATGCGTCCCTCGACGTGCAGCGTGTCGCGTGGCTCACCGATGGCGAAGCGGCCGGACAGGAAGCGTGGCGTCTCCAGCGCCTCCTGGATGTCCCGACCGTGGTCGATCAGGGCGAGATAGGTTTGCAGATGGATCTGGGGCTGGCCGTCGGCGCCCATGCAGCCCACCACAGCCCACAGCCTGTCGTCGCAGAACGCCATCGAGGCGATCAGCGTGTGCAGTGGCGTTTTGCCGGGTTCGACCCGGTTGGGGCTCTTGGGATCGAGCGAGAAATAGGCCGAGCGATTCTGCAAGACAATTCCGGTGCGACCCGCCACGACCGCGGCACCGAAGCCGCCATAAAGGGAATGGATCATCGACACCGCATTGCCCTCGGCGTCGACCACGGCGATGTAGACCGTGTCACCGGCCAGGCTGCCGTAGGAGGGGATCTTGTCCCACGGCAAGGCTCGGGCCGGGTCCATCAGAGCGCGCCGCTCATCGGCATATTTCTTTGATATCAGGCGTTCCATCGGGACAGACGCGAAGCGTGGATCGGCGAGATGACGGTCGCGGTCGTGATAGGCAAGCTGCTTGGCCTGGACCATCAGATGCACATAGTCGGGGCCCAGAAAGGGCTTCTTGTCCATCTCCATTGGCTCAAGCAGGTTCAGCATCTCCAGCACGGCGAAGCCCTGCGTGGGGGCCGGCGTTTCGTAGATCGTGACGTCGCGGTAGCTGCCTTTCAGCGGTTCACCCCAGTGCGCGTTCTGCGCCTTCAGGTCGTCCAGAGTAAAGAAGCCGTCGTTGGCTTTCGACCAACGCACCAATTCGCCCGCCACTTCACCCTCATAGAAGCCGTGCCAGCCGTCACTGGCGATCGCCTCCAGGGTTCTTGCGAGATCGGGGTTGGTGAGAATCGCACCGTCCTTCAGGAAGATGGCCGCCGCTTCGGGGCTTTTCGCCAGTTCCTCACGCGCCAGTTCGCGCCAGTAGGCGAGCCGCGCCGTCACCGGGAAGCCATTGCGGGCGTAGCCGATGGCGCTCTCCAGGCAGCGCTTCAAAGGCAAGCGACCATAGGCGGCGTGGGCCATGCCCCAGCTAGCGACTGCGCCTGGAACAGTGAGGGTGCCGGGCAGTACGCCGCGATAGGGTATCTCGGCCAGGCCGCGCCGGGCGAAGGCGTCGATCGTGCCGGCCGCGGTAGCGCGTCCGCCGCCGTCGATGTAGCGCACGGCACCGGTCTTGGCTTCGTGGACAAGCAGGAACGCGTCACCGCCCACGCCCGTCATATGCGGAAAGAGCACCGAAAGCGCGGCGCTGGTGGCGATGGCGGCATCGACCGCCGATCCGCCTGCTCTCAACACATCGACGCCGGCCTGTGACGCCAGTGAATGCGGGGATGTAACCATACCGTTGGGCGCGAGGGTGGCCGGACGACCGGTGCGTATATCAACCATGAATATTCCTTAGCCGACTGGTTTGCTCCCCCGCAACGCGGCCCGGCATGTCAGGCAGACGGAACATTTGCGGCGCGGAAACCGTAGACCGTGAGTCTGTGAAGCCACCGGGAGGCGGATACATGAAACTGCATGCGAGAAGTGCCCGCGGAGGCGGCCTCTTTGCGGGGCACCGGCTACGCCACGCCGCCGGCATTCGCGGCGACGGGCGGTTGGTAGGCCCGGCAGGATTCGAACCTGCGACATAACCGTTATGAGCGGCTCGTTCTAACCGCTGAACTACGGGCCCCCGCAACCGGCCTGGTCGCGCCCCGGCTGGGCCGGGGCCCGACCTTATAGCGCCACTATTCGGCGGGGGGCACGAACATATAGCCGACCCCGCGCACCGTCCGGATCACCGTCGGCTTGTCGGGGGCGGGCTCGATCTTGCGGCGGATTCGGGTGATGCGCAGGTCGATCGCCCGGTCGAACGGGTCGCGGGCGCGGTGGCTGGTCGTCTCGAGCAGCCAGTCGCGCGACAGCGGCCGGTTGGGGTTCTCGGCGAAGGTCTTCAGGATGTCGAACTCGCCCGAGGTGAGGGGCACGTCGCCGTTCTCGGCGTCGACGAGCTGGCGCTTGGACAGGTCGAGCATGTGGCCGCCCATGCGCACGCGCTCCAGGCGGGAGGGGGTCGACTTGTTCACCGATCGGCGCAGCACGCTCTTGCAGCGGGCGAGCAGTTCGCGCGGCTCGTAGGGCTTGGCGACATAGTCGTCGGCGCCGCTTTCCAGCCCCAGCACCTTGTCCACCGGGTCGGCCGACGCGGTCAGCATGATGATGCCGACACGGGTGCTGGTCTCGCGCAGCCAGCGGGCCAGCGCGAACCCGTCCTCCGGACCGGGGAGCTGGACGTCCAGCAGGACGAGGTCGGGCATGGCCCGCGAGATCTGGCGGCGCATCTGGGCGCCGTTCTCGACGGCGGTGACCTTGAGGTCGTTCTGAGTGAGATAGGCCTCAGCGGCCTTGCGCTGGAACGCGTCGTCCTCGACCAGCAAAATCGACGGTTGCTGCATGATTTTACCAAAATGAATGAACTCTAATGCCTTCAAAATAACACTATTTCTCAACGAATTATATCGTTTTCTTGAGATTTTTGATACGGTTGGCATCCCTCCAGGAGCCTGCAATGTCCCTTGTCGCCGCCCACTCGCCCGTCACCGGGACGGACGCGCCGCCGGACGCGCAGGCGGACGGGGCTCGGGCGGTGGCCCGGCAGGACCTGTTCGTCCGCGCCGAGCTGGTGCGGCGGCTGTTCGAGGGCTCGGCGCCGTCCCGCTATTTCGCCTTCGTCCTGTGGCCGGTGATCGCCGCCATCTACTGGCGGCAGATCAACCCGATCGAACTGGCCGGGCCGTTCGCCGCCTATCTCCTGGTCACCTTCGGCTTCGACCTGCTGCGCCGCAATTTCGGGCGCGCCCGCCCGGACGACGCCCAGGCGCTGCGCTGGGGCTGGTGGTTTGCGGGCTTCTCGTTCCTGGGCGGCGCCTGCTGGGGGTGGGCAGGCTTCCTGCTGGCCTCGAAGGATTTCGAGCTGCAGCGCATGCTGCTGGGGCTGGTCCTCCTCGCCACCGTCACCACGGCGGTGCCGATCCGCTCTGCGCATCCGCCGACCTTCTACGCCTTCGCCGTCGCAACCGCGGCGCCGCTCCTGCTGGTGCTGATCGCATCGGGCGGGCCCTTCTACCAGCTCGTCGGCATCGCCGGCGCCGCCTATGTCGGCCATCTGATGGCCTATGTGCGCGACGTGCACCGCTGGCAGTACGACAATATCGCGCTCGCCTACGAGAAAGAGGATCTCGCGCGCCGCCTGCAGGTCGCCTACGACGCGGCGCTGGCGGCCCAGCGCGAGGCGGAAAAGGCCAACCAGGCCAAGTCGACCTTCCTGGCCACCATGAGCCACGAGATCCGCACGCCGATGAACGGCGTGCTGGGCATGATCGACGTGCTGGAGCGCACGAAGCTCACCGTGGAGCAGCGCGAGTCGCTGGGCACGGTTCGCTATTCCGCGTCGGCGCTGCTGCGGATCATCGACGACATCCTCGACTTCTCGAAGATCGAAGCCGGGCATCTCGACCTCGAGCGCATCGACTTCTCGACCGTCGATCTTATCGAAGGCGTCGCCGAGGCACTGGCCGCCCGCGCCGGCGAGAAGGGGTTGGTCCTGTCGGCCTTCGTGGCCTCCGATGTGCCGGCGCGCGCGATCGGCGATCCGCTGCGCCTCCAGCAGATTCTCTTCAACTTGCTGGGTAATGCCCTGAAGTTCACCGAGCACGGTTCGGTCCGCCTCGTGCTCGAACGCGCGCCGGCCGGACCTGGTCCATCGGATGATCCCGCAGCCCTGGCGCTTCGCATCAGGGTCGCCGACACCGGCATCGGCCTGACGGCGGCCCAGCGCGACCGGCTGTTCCAGCCTTTCGTGCAGGCCGACAGTTCGACGACGCGGCGCTTCGGCGGCACAGGGCTCGGCCTGTCGATCGTGCGGCGCCTGGCCGAGGCGATGCGCGGAAGTGTGGCGATCGAGAGCGAGCCGGGCGTCGGGTCCACTTTCATCGTCGACGTCACGCTGGGCATTGCGCAGGACCGGGCGGCTCCCGTCGACCGGCCGCTGGACGGACTGTCGCTCGGGCTGTCCCTGCCGGATCCCGAGGAGGGCGCGGCGCTCGCCCGCTACCTGCGCGATGCCGGCGCGGAAGTCGATGTCGTCGTGTCGAGCCTCGCGGCGGTGAGCGTCGAGGGATCCGGCGTGCGGATCGCCCTGGCCGACCTCAAACGGCCGTGGCGCCGCGACGGCCTGGTGAGGGCGATCGCGCGGGCAGCCGGACGCGCGGCTTCGTCCGCTGTCTCGTCTGCCCCACCGGCTCCGGCCGGGCGCCTGCAGGGCCGCGTCCTCGTGGTCGACGACAATTCGGTCAATCGCCGGATCCTGGCGCGGCAGCTCGAACTGGCCGGCGCCGCGACCGACGTGGCGGCGGGCGGCGCGGAGGCGCTCGAAATGCTGCGCGCGCGTCGTTACGACCTCGTGCTGGCCGACCTGCAGATGCCCGACATGGACGGCTTCGAGATGGCGCGACGGATCCGGGCCGGCGAAGCGGCGGGCGG
>OFDN01000801.1_pt1 | contig 23374 bp, 23 predicted proteins | sample 1520971 | NCBI WGS metagenome assembly OFDN01 (sample SAMEA94257418, study PRJEB24077) | hot springs metagenome | biome: Aquatic biome; feature: Geographical feature; material: Water | place: India | collected 2012-06-12 | depth 5 m
CGCCGCCGCCAGCGGCCGAGCGGCTCGACGAGCGAGAGCCACCCCAGTTCGAGCAGCCGCTGGGTGTCGGTGCTCGGCGCGAGGGAGGCGAGCACGAGCGAGCATCCCGCCTGCTCCTGCCGCAGCAGCGCCAGGTCGCGGGCGTGCACACCGGGGGCGTGCTGCTCGACATGGAGGGGGTCGCCGTCGTCCCACAGGGCGATGAGCCCGAGCTCGGGAGCGGGGGCGAGCAGTGCCGAGCGGTTGCCGATGACGATCAGGGGCGCGCGCTCGAGCGTGCGCAGGAAGGCGGCGTAGCGGGCGGCCGCGGGCTGCGCCGCATCGAGCCGGGCGATGTGCCGCGGCTCGACCAGCTCCGCGAGCGCGAGCTCGAGATGATCGAGGTCGCGGTAGTCGGGCACGCCCACGATCGCGCTGCGACCGCCCGCCAGGGTCGCGGCGGCGAGCTCGGCGAGCGTGCGCAGGCCGGCAGGCCCCCAGCGCCCGGGGGCGAGCTCGACGGGAGCGGGGATGGCCTGCAGCGCGACCCGCCGGCCGGTGCCCGCGAGCGCCGGGGCGACGAGATCGGACATGATGTCGGCCGCGTACCCCGTGACGCTCACGGGCGTCGGCACGGCGGCGGGTGGCCGGGATGCGGGCTCGCCCTGCCGCGCCGCCCAGGCCTTCTCGACCCGCACCTGGCGGGGCGGCACGGCCAGCCGCACGAGGTCGCTCGCGACGCCCGCCGCACGGTCGGCAGCCCGGCGCACGAGCTGCCAGACGGCGGGGTCGAGCACCGGCACGGCCGAGACGACCTCGTCGAGCTCGCTCAGCACGCCGTCGTAGCCCGGACCATCGGCGGCCTCGGGGACGACCTCGATGATCCACCCCTTCGCCTGGCGACCGGCCGAGCGCAGCGGCACGAGCACGCGCACGCCGGGCTGCGCATCGTCGCGCCAGCGCTCGGGAACCCGGTAGTCGAACAGCCGATCGAGCTGCGGCAGCGGCGAGTCGAGCAGCACGCGCGCGATGACGCCCGCGGCCATGCTCAGACCCCGGCCGCCGATCGGAGCTCGTCGACGCGGTCGAGGCGCTCCCAGGTGAAGCCCGGCAGGTCGCGCCCGAAGTGCCCGTAGGTGCTCGTCGGCGCATAGATCGGTCGCAGGAGGTCGAGATCGCGGATGATCGCAGCGGGGCGCAGGTCGAACACCTCGCGGATGGCGGCGATGATGCGCTCATCATCGAGGTGCCCGGTGCCGAAGGTCTCGACGTAGAGCCCGACGGGCGCGGCGGTGCCGATCGCATATGCCACCTGCACCTCGAGGCGATCGGCGAGGCCCGCCGCGACGGCGTTCTTGGCGACCCAGCGCAGCGCGTAGGCGGCAGAGCGGTCGACCTTCGATGGGTCCTTGCCGCTGAACGCCCCTCCCCCGTGCCGGGCGGCACCGCCATAGGTGTCGACGATGATCTTGCGGCCGGTGAGGCCGGCGTCGCCGTGCGGGCCACCGATCTCGAAGCGGCCGGTGGGGTTGATGAGCACGCGCGGGCCGTCGCCCGCCGCGCCGCCGGCATCGAATCCCGCCGCCTCGAGCACCGGATCGATCACCACCGCGCGCACCTCCTCGCGCAGGCGCTGCGTCGTCACGCCCCGCAGGTGCTGCGTCGACAGCACGACCGTCTCGATGGTGCGGGGCACCGACCCCTCGTAGCCCACGGTGACCTGCGTCTTGCCATCCGGAGCGAGGTAGTCGAGGGTGCCGTCCTTCCGAACGGCGGCGAGCCGCTCGGCGAGCCGGTGCGCGAGCCAGATCGGCAGCGGCATGAGGGCGGCCGTCTCGGTCGTGGCGTAGCCGAACATGATGCCCTGGTCGCCGGCGCCCTGCGCATCGTCGGCGTCGGTGCTCGCGCCCTCGCGGGTCTCGAACGCGGCATCGACGCCCTGAGCGATGTCGGGCGACTGCTCGCCGATCGACACCGAGACCCCGCACGAGCGCCCGTCGAACCAGACATCGCTCGAGGTGTAGCCGATGTCGGTGACGCGCTGCCGCACGATGCCCGGGATGTCGACGTAGCCGCTCGTCGTGACCTCGCCCGCGACGTGCACGAGCCCGGTCGTCACGAGCGTCTCGACCGCGACGCGGGCCTGGGGGTCGACCGTGAGCAGCGCGTCGAGGATGCTGTCGGAGATCTGGTCGCAGATCTTGTCGGGATGCCCTTCCGTGACCGACTCGGAGGTGAACAGTCGCAGCGCGCTCATCGGGGGTCGTCCTGTCGTGGAGGGTTCGCGGAGTCTCAGGCCAGGAGGTCGAGGATACGGTGCGCCACCGACGCCTTGTCGCCCTCGGCCCGGCCCACCAGGCTACCCTCGCCGTCGAGCAGCATGACGGCGTTGGTCGGGGTGCCGAACCCCTCGCTCCAGCCCACGCGGTTCACCACGAGCAGGTCGACGCCCTTGCGCCGGGCCTTGGCCGCGGCGACGCGCAGCAGCGCGTCGTCATCCGGCTCGGTCTCGGCCGCGAAGCCGACGATGCGCTGGCCCGGCCGGCGCCGAGCCGCGAGACCGGCGAGGATGTCGGGGGTCCGCTCGAGCTCGAGCCGCAGCCCGGCACCGTCGTCGGCCTTCTTGATCTTCGACTCGGCGACGGCGATCGGGCGGAAGTCGGCGACCGCGGCGGCCATGATGACGGTGTCGGCCTCGGCGGCGTGCTGGGCCATCGCCGCCTCGAGCTCGGCAGCCGTGCCGACGATGACGACCTCGACCCCGGCGGGCGCCGGCACCTCGAGGTGGGCGGCGACGAGCGTGACGGACGCGCCCCGTGCCGCTGCGGCGGCGGCGAGGGCGACGCCCTGGCGTCCGCTGGAGCGGTTGCCGATAAACCGCACGGGGTCGAGAGGCTCACGCGTGCCCCCGGCGGAGACCAGGATGCGGCGCCCGACCAGATCGTGGGGACCGATCACCGCCAGCGCCCGCTCGACGATCTCGTCGGGCTCGCTCATGCGGCCCGGCCCGACGTCCTCGCCGGTGAGCGCGCCCGAGCCGGGGCCGACGATCGTCACGCCGCGCGCTCGCAGGGTGGCGATGTTGGCGACCGTCGCGGGGTGCTCCCACATCTCGGTGTGCATCGCCGGGGCGATCACGAGGGGCGCCGCGCTCGCGAGCACGGTCGTGCCGAGCAGGTCGCCCGCGAGGCCGGCCGCGAGCGAGGCGATGGTGTGGGCCGTCGCCGGGGCGATCACGATGAGGTCGGCGCGCTGCCCGAGGGCGACGTGGCGCACCTCGGCGACACCCTCGTAGAGGTCGGTGTGCACCGGGTTGCGGCTGATGGCCTCGAGCGTCGGGCGACCCACGAAGCGCAGCGCGCCCTCCGTCGCCACGACGTGCACGTCGTGGCCGGCGCGCACGAGGGCCCGGGCGATGCCCACCGCCTTGTAGGCGGCGATGCCGCCCGTGATGCCGACGACGACGGTGAGACGACCCGAGCGGGTCGACGCCGCGTCGGACACGCCTCGCGCCTAGTCCGTGATCTTGGTGAGGACGAGCTTGTCCTCGTTGATCTCGTGCAGCGCGACCGACAGCGGCTTGTCGTCGACGGTCGAGTCGACGAGCGGCCCGACGTTGTCGAACAGGCTGCCCTCGTGCAAGTCGGCGTAGTAGTCGTTGATCTGGCGGGCGCGCTTCGACGCGAAGATGACCAGCTGGTACTTGGAGTCGACCTTCGACAGCAACTCGTCGATGGGGGGCTCGATGATGCCGGAGTTCTTGTCGGCCATGAGTGTCTCGCTCTCGTCTCTGCACCGCGCCGAGCGCGGCGGGGTCTAACGCGCCGAGCCGGCACGCCCCGCTGGGCGCGCTCCGCCGCTGGGCACTGCCAGCAAGTCTACGACCTCCTGCGCCGCGCGCGGCACATCGTCGTTCACGACGAGCTCATCGAACTCGTCCTGCGCGGCGAGCTCGATGCGGGCGGTCTCGAGTCGGCGCGCCTGCTCCTCGGGCGACTCGGTGCCGCGGCCGATCAGCCGCCGCACCAGCTCCTCCCAGCTCGGCGGCAGCAGGAAGACCAGCACCGCGTCGGGCATCGCCGCGCGCACCTGACGGGCGCCCTGCAGGTCGATCTCGAGAAGCACGCTGCGACCGGATGCGAGCGCCGCCTCCACGGGAGGCCGCGGCGTGCCGTACCGCGCCGCGCTGTGCACCTGCGCCCACTCGAGCAGCTCGCCCCGCGCGATGAGGTCATCGAAGCCCGCGTCGTCGACGAAGTAGTAGTGCACGCCGTCGACCTCGCCCGGGCGCGGGGAGCGCGTGGTCGCCGAGACGCTCAGCAGGACATCCGGATGATGCTGCCGGATGTAGCCCGCCACGGTTCCCTTGCCCACCGCGGTCGGGCCCGCCAGCACGACGAGACGACCGCGCCCCGGCACGCCCTCGCGCGCACGCAGCCAGTCGCGCAGGCGGGTCCGCTGGTGCCGGCCGAGCCCTCCGACCCGCTTGACGGCGGAGATGCCCAGCCGGTCGAGCACCTCGCCCACGCGGGCCGGGCCCATGCCCCGCAGGCTGCCGAGCAGCTCGGGAACGCGGATGCCCGCCTCCGCGCTCTCGGGCTCGCGCCACGCGGTCTCCGCCACGTCGAGAGCGGACCGGTCTCCCGCCACGACGGCGGCCTTGATCGCCGCACGCGCGCGGCGGGCGGCGACGGCGGCGCGGGATGCGGCGACGCGATCGACCTCCGGCATGGCGGCCATCACGCCGCGGCCCCCTCCAGTTCGAGGCGGTGCTCGTCGAGCGCCGCCTCGAGCCCCTCGGGGCCGGCGGAGAGCACGCTGCGCGTGACTGTGGGGATGACCGATCCCGCGGCGACCCCGTAGACCTCGGCCAGCGTGCTGAGCCGGGTGCCCTGGTAGCCGAAACCGGGGCCGAGCACGGGCGTGTGCTGCAGCAGAACCGGGTCGATGCCGCTCGCGGTGATGGGCTCGGTGGCGCCGATGACGACGCCGAGCGACCCCCAGCCGACGGCACTGGCGTTGCGCACCGCGACGTCGCGAGCGAGCTGCCCCGCCACCGAGCGGCCGGTCGGGCTCACGGACTGCTGCAGGCCGCGCCCCTCGGGGTTCGAGGTGGCGGTCAGCACGAAGACGCCCTTGCCGTGCTCGTCGGCGAGCTCGATCACGGGGTCGAGCGATCCGAGGCCCTGGTAGGCGACGGCGGTCATGGCGTCCGCCTCGAGCGGCGAGCCGGGTGCGAGCCAGGCCTCCCCGTAGGCGGCCACGGTCGAGCCGATGTCGCCGCGCTTCACGTCGGCGATCACCAGGAAGCCCGCCGCGCGAGCCGTGCCGATGACCTCCTCGAGCACGGTGTAGCCCGCCGCCCCGAACCGCTCGAAGAAGGCCGCCTGGGGCTTGACGATGCCGACCCGACCGCGGGCCGCCTCGAGCGCGCGCAGGGCGAGCGCGCGCGCGCCCGCGGCGTCGTCGCTCAGACCCCACTGCCGCAGCAGCGAGCTGTGCGGGTCGATGCCGAGGCAGAGCCGGCCGTGGGCATCCGTGACGGCGCGCAGGCGCTCCCCGAACCTGATCATGCGCTCTCCCGGGCCCGCGCGTAGTCCTGCAGGCTGGTGACGGTCAACGGCTCGGTCGACGACTCCATCGAGGCCACGGCGGCGCCGACGGTGGCCATCGTCGTGATGAGCGGCTTGTCGGCCGCCACCGTCGCCGTGCGGATCTCGATGCCGTCGGCGCGTGCCGAGCGCCCCGACGGCGTGTTGATGACGATGTCGACCTCGCCAGCGTTGATGAGGTCGACGATGCTCTGCTCGCCATCGCCATCGCCTCCGCTGTGCTTGCGCACCACGCGGGCCTCGATGCCGTGCCGCGCGAGCACCTCGTTGGTGCCCTCGGTCGCCCAGAGCTCGAAACCGAGCTGGCGCAGGCGCAGCGCGGGCAGCACCACGGCGCGCTTGTCGCGGTCGGCCACCGAGATGAACACGACCCCCTCGCGCGGCAGTCCGCCGTACGCCGCCTGCTGGCTCTTCGCGAACGCGCGCGGGAAGTCGCGGTCGATGCCCATGACCTCGCCCGTCGACCGCATCTCGGGGCCAAGCACCGAATCGACGATGACGCCCTCGCGCGTGCGGAACCGCTTGAACGGCAGCACCGCCTCCTTGACGGCGACGGGCGCGTCGAGCGGAACCGTCGAGCCGTCGCGGGCCGGCAGAAGGCCGGTCGCAACGAGGTCGCGGATCGAGCGGCCGGTCATGACGAGCGACGCGGCCTTCGCCAGCGGGATGCCCAGCGCCTTCGACACGAAGGGCACCGTGCGCGACGCGCGCGGGTTCGCCTCGAGCACGTAGAGCACGCCCGCGCCGATCGCGAACTGCACGTTGAGCAGCCCGCGCACGCCGATGCCGCGCGCGATCGCCTCCGTCGCCGCGCGCACGCGGTCGATGACGTCGCGACCGAGGGTCACGGGCGGGAGGGTGCAGGCCGAGTCGCCCGAGTGCACCCCGGCCTCCTCGATGTGCTCCATGATGCCGCCGACGTAGAGCTCGTCGCCGTCGAACAGGGCATCGACGTCGATCTCGACGGCGTCGTCGAGGAAGCGGTCGACGAGCAGCGGCTGCTCGGGGCCGATGATCGCCTGGTCTTTCACCCGGTCGAAGTAGTCGACGAGGCTCGGGCTGTCGTACACGATCTCCATGCCGCGGCCGCCGAGCACGAAGCTCGGGCGCACGAGCACCGGGTACCCGATGCCCTCCGCGATCGCGACGGCGCTGTCGACATCGGTCGCGGTGCCGTTGCGCGGCGCGGTGAGACCGGCGCCCTCCAGGATGCGCGAGAACGCGCCGCGCTCCTCCGCGAGGTCGATCGCGCTCGGGCTCGTGCCGAGGATCGGCACGCCGGCCTGCTCGAGGCCGTGCGCCAGGCCCAGAGCCGTCTGGCCGCCGAGCTGCACGATGACGCCCACGACCTCGCCCGAGGCCCGCTCGGCGTCGATCACCTCGAGTACGTCCTCGAGCGTCAGCGGCTCGAAGTAGAGCCGATCGCTCGTGTCGTAGTCGGTCGAGACGGTCTCGGGGTTGCAGTTGATCATGATCGTCTCGAAGCCCGCGTCGCGCAGCGCGAAGCTCGCGTGCACGCACGAGTAGTCGAACTCGATGCCCTGGCCGATGCGGTTCGGGCCCGAGCCCAGGATGACGACCTTGCGGGCGCTGCTCGGGGCGACCTCCGTCTCGAGGTCGTAGCTCGAGTAGTGGTAGGGCGTCAGCGCCGGGAACTCCCCCGCGCAGGTGTCGACGGTCTTGAAGACCGGGCGCACGCCGGCGTCGCGGCGGGCGGCCCGCACCACCGACTCGTCGAGCCCGCGCAGCTGCGCGATCTGGGCGTCGCTGAAACCGTGCTCCTTCGCGAGCCGCAGCACGTCGGTCGTGAGGTCCGGGGCCGCGGCGACCTCGTCGGCCACCTCATTGATCAGCACGATCTGGTCGAGGAACCACGGGTCGATGCCGGTGGCGTCGAACAGCTCGTCGATCGTGGCACCGGCGCGCAGGGCCTGCTGCACCGTGACGATGCGGCCGTCGGTGGGGGTGGCGGCGAGCTGCAGGAGGGCATCCTTGTCGCCGGGCTCGCCCTGCCAGTGGAAGCTGCTGCCGCGCTTCTCGAGGCTGCGGAGCGCCTTCTGGAGGGCGGTGGCGTAGTTGCGGCCGATCGCCATCGCCTCGCCGACGCTCTTCATGGTCGTCGTGAGCTCGGCGTCGGCGCCCGGGAACTTCTCGAACGCGAAGCGGGGCACCTTGACCACGACGTAGTCGAGCGTCGGCTCGAAGCTCGCCGGCGTCACGCGCGTGATGTCGTTCGGGATCTCGTCGAGCCGGTACCCGATCGCCAGCTTCGCGGCGATCTTCGCGATCGGGAACCCGGTGGCCTTCGACGCGAGGGCGCTCGAGCGCGACACGCGCGGGTTCATCTCGATGACGATCACGCGGCCGGTCGCCGGGTCGACGGCGAACTGCACGTTGCAGCCGCCGGTGTCGACCCCCACGTCGCGGATGATGCGGATGCCGATGTCGCGCAGGTTCTGGTACTCGCGGTCGGTGAGCGTGAGCGCCGGCGCGACCGTGATCGAGTCGCCCGTGTGCACGCCGACGGGGTCGACGTTCTCGATCGAGCACACCACGACCGTGTTGTCGGCGCGGTCGCGCATGAGCTCGAGCTCGTACTCCTTCCAGCCGAGGATCGACTCCTCGAGCAGCACCTCGGTCGTCGGCGACTGGTGCAGGCCGTCGGACACCATGCGGATCAGCTGCTCGCGGTCGTGCGCGAAGCCCGAACCCAGACCGCCCATCGTGAACGACGGGCGGATGACCACCGGGTACCCCAGCTCGTCGGCGAACGCGAGGGCCTCGTCGACGGTGTGCGCGATCGCGCTGCGGGCCACGTCGGCCCCGGCGGCGAGCACGAGCTGCTTGAAGGCTTGACGGTCCTCCGCCCGGTGGATCGCCTCGAAGGAGGCACCGATGAGCTCGACGTCGTACTTCTTCAGGATCCCCTGGTCGTGCAGCGCGATCGCCGCGTTGAGGGCCGTCTGGCCCCCGAGGGTCGGGAGCACCGCATCCGGGCGTTCTTTCGCGATGATCGCCTCGATCGCCTCGGGCGTGATCGGCTCGATGTAGGTCGCGTCGGCGAAGCCTGGGTCGGTCATGATCGTCGCCGGGTTGGAGTTGACGAGGATGACCCGGATGCCCTCCGCCCGCAGCACGCGGCAGGCCTGCGTGCCCGAGTAGTCGAACTCGGCGGCCTGGCCGATGACGATCGGGCCGGAGCCGATCACCAGAACGCTGTTGATGTCGTCGCGCTTGGGCATCAGCTCTGCGCCTTCCGGGTGGTCTCGACGACGAGGTCGTGGAAGCGGTCGAACAGGGAGGTGGAGTCGTGCGGGCCGGCCGCCGCCTCCGGGTGGTACTGCACGGAGAACGCCGGGATGTCCAGGGCCCGCAGCCCCTCGACCACCTGGTCGTTCAGCCCGATGTGGCTGACCTCGACGCGGCCGAAGCCAGCCGGACTCTCGACCACGCCCTCGAGCGGCGCGTCGACCGCGAAGCCGTGGTTGTGCGCGGTGATCTCGATGCGACCGGTCGCCTTGTCGAGCACCGGCTGATTGATGCCGCGGTGGCCGTAGGGAAGCTTGTAGGTGCCGAACCCGAGAGCGCGGCCGAGCAGCTGGTTGCCGAAGCAGATGCCGAAGAACGGCAGGCCCTCGCGCAGCACGCCCTGCAGCAGCTCGACGTGCGCGGCGCTCGCCGCCGGGTCGCCGGGGCCGTTCGAGTAGAACACCGCGACGGGCTCGATCGCGAGCAGCTGCGCGAGCGTGACCGACTGCGGCAGCACGTGCACCTCGAAGCCTCGCTGGGCGAGATGGCGCAGCGTCGCCTGCTTCACCCCGAGGTCGAGCACGGCGAGGCGGCCGAGGGGCTCCCCCTCGGCCGGGATCACGAGCGGCGCGTCGACCGAGACCTCGGCGGAGAGGTTGCGGCCGGTCATCTCCGCGCTCGAGCGGACGATCGCGAGCTGCTCGTCGTCGCTGAGCTCCGCATCCGCGCCCGAGAAGATGCCGGCGCGCATGGCGCCCCCCTCGCGGATGCGGCGGGTGAGCGCGCGGGTGTCGATGCCGCTGATGCCGACGATGCCCTGCCCCTCGAGATCGTCGTCGAGACTGCGGGTGGCGCGGTGGTTCGAGACCCGGCGCGCGGGGTCGCGCACGACGAAGCCCTCGACCCAGATGCGGCGCGACTCGGGGTCTTCGTCATTCATGCCGGTGTTGCCGATGTGCGGCGCCGTCATGACGACGATCTGCCCGGCGTAGCTCGGGTCGGTCAGAGTCTCTTGGTAGCCGCTCATGCCGGTGGCGAAGACCGCCTCGCCGACGGTGCGGCCCTCGGCGCCGTAGGCACGGCCGCGAAAGCGGGTTCCGTCTTCGAGCACGAGAACGGCGGGGGTACGGGTCACGAGGCGGGTCCTTCCGCGTCAGGGGCGGGAACGAGGGTCTGGATCGCGGTGATGAGCGCGGCCGCGGCCGGCGCATCCGGCACGCGCAGGTAGCTGTCGACAGGGGTCTCGCCGAGCATCCAGCCGATCAGCACGAGGCCGTCCTTCTCGACGACGCGGTCGATCGCCCAGGTCGCGCGGCCCGCGCCGCGCAGGGCAGCCATCTCGATCAGGAAGGCGTCGCGACCCTGCGGGGCGAGCACGAGGCCCTCGGGATGCACGCTCGCTGTCGCACGGGCGCGGAACCCCAGCCCGTGCACGGCCACCCGCTCGAGCGGCTGGTCGGCGAGCGTGGTGGCCACGTACCAGCCGTCGACGACGAGGGATGCGGCACCGAGCGCCGCGGGCACCGGCTCGGGCCGGGCGATGCCGCCCTGGCGTCGGCGGCGCGAGCGCCATCCGAGAAGCATGAGCCCGAACACGACGACCAGGAAGCCGACGATCAGGAGGGTGGGGGTGAGCCTATCCATGGTCGACCTCCTGGTGCGCGGCGATGACCGCCTCGGGGCTGAGGAGCTCGCCGTCGTCGACGGTCAGCACGCCGCGGTGCACCGTGGTGACGATACGGCCGGGAAGCTCGCGCGCGGTGTACGGGGTGTTGGTGCTGCGGCCCCGGAGGTCGCTCACGGCCCACGAGCGCCGGTGGGCCGGGTCGACCAGCGTGAGGTTCGCGGGGCTGCCCACCGCCAGCGGCTCGTCGTAGCCCTCGACCCGCCCGATCGCGGCGGGCGCGGTCGACATCGCCCGCGCGACGGCGGCCCAGTCGAGCAGGCCGGTCTCGACGACCGCCTGCTGCACGACGCTGAGAGCCGACTCGAGCCCGACCATGCCGAAGGCCGCTTCGGCCCACGTGCACTCCTTGGCCTCCACGGGGTGCGGGGCGTGGTCAGTTGCGACGATGTCGATGGTGCCGTCGGCGAGGGCGGCGCGCAGCGCGTGCACGTCCTCGTCGCGACGCAGGGGCGGGTTCACCTTGAAGCGCGCGTCGTAGCTGCGCGCGAGCTCCTCGGTCAGCAGCAGGTGGTGGGGCGTGACCTCCGCGGTCACGGCGATGCCCCGAGCCTTCGCCCAGCGGACGATGTCGACCGACCCGGCCGTGGACAGGTGGCAGATGTGCAAGCGGGCGCCGACATGCTCGGCGAGCAGCACATCGCGGGCAATGATCGCCTCCTCCGCGACGGCGGGCCACCCGGCCAGCCCCAGCTCGCTCGACAGTGCTCCCTCGTTCATCTGCGCGCCCTCGGTGAGCCGCGGCTCCTGGGCGTGCTGCGCGACGACGCCGTCGAAGGTCGCGACGTACTCGAGCGCGCGGCGCATCAGCAGTGGATCGTGCACGCAGTGCCCGTCGTCGCTGAACACCCGCACGCGGGCGGCCGATCGCGCCATCGCGCCGATCTCGGCCAGCTGCTCGCCGGCGAGGCCGACCGTGACCGCGCCGACCGGACGCACGTCGGCGTAGCCCGCGCGCTGTCCCAGACGGTGCACCTGCTCGACGACCCCCGCGGTGTCGGCGACGGGCGAGGTGTTCGCCATCGCGTGGACGACGGTGAACCCTCCGGCGGCGGCGGCGCGCGTGCCCGTCAGCACGGTCTCGCTCGCCTCTCCCCCCGGCTCGCGCAGGTGGGTGTGCAGATCGACGAGGCCGGGAAGGGCGACGAGACCCTCGGCGTCGATGACGCGCTCCCCCGCCTCCGCGCTCAAGCTGCCGCGGTCGACGATGACGCCCTGGCGAACACGGAGGTCGGCGGGCGCGCCGCCGAGGAGGGCCGCGCCGCGGATCAGGAGGGCGGTCATCCCTGGCCCCCGATCGGGTCGGCGTCGGAACCGGAACCGGCGACCAGCAGGTAGAGCACGGCCATGCGGATGAACACCCCGTTCGTGACTTGAGCGAGCACCGTCGACCCCGGGGAGTCGGCGGCGACGGAGGAGATCTCGAGCCCACGGTTCATGGGGCCGGGGTGCATCACCATCGTATCGGGGCCGAGCGCGGCGAACCGCTCGGCCGTGAGGCCCCACTCGCGCCCGTACTCGCGGGCGGACGGGAAGAAGGCGTCGCGCATGCGCTCGGACTGGATGCGCAGCATCATGACGGCATCGGGCGCGAGGGCGAGCGCCTCGTCGAGATGCTCGTGCACGGCGACCGGCCAGGTGTCGATGCCGTGCGGCAGCAGCGTGCGGGGGGCGACGAGGTGCACTTCGGCACCCAGCGCGTGCAGCAGCCAGACGTTCGAGCGCGCGACGCGCGAGTGCAGGATGTCGCCGACGATCGCGACGCGCACCCCGTCGAGCCCTCGTCCGCGCGCGTCGGCGCCGAAGCGCCGCTGCCGGATCGTGAAGGCGTCGAGCAGCGCCTGCGTCGGGTGCTCGTGCGTGCCGTCGCCGGCGTTGATGATCGCGGCGTCGATCCAGCCCGCGTTCGCCAGGCGGTGCGCGGCGCCCGAGTCGTGGTGGCGCACGACGATCGCATCGGCGCCCATCGCCAGCAGCGTCTGCGCGGTGTCCTTCAGGCTCTCGCCCTTCGACACGCTCGACCCCTTCGCGCTGAAGGTGATGACGTTCGCGCTGAGCCGCTTGGCCGCCGCCTCGAACGACAGGCGCGTGCGGGTGGAGTCTTCGAAGAACAGGTTGACCACCGTCTTGTCGCGCAGGGCCGGCAGGGTGCGCACCGCGCGGTCAGCCGTCTGGGCCATGTCTTCGGCGACATCGAGCAGGCGAATCGCGGATGCCCGCTCGAGGTCGCGCGTGCTGAGCAGGTGCCTCATGGCTCGATCGTCACCTCCTCGACCCCGTCGACCTCGGTGAGCCGAACGGAGACCCGCTCGCTCGTCGCCGAGGGCAGGTTCTTGCCGACGAAGTCGGCGCGGATCGGCAGCTCGCGATGCCCGCGATCGACGAGCACGGCCAGGCGCACCGCGCGCGGTCGCCCATGGTCGACGATGGCGTCGAGCGCCGCCCGGATCGTGCGCCCCGAGTAGAGCACGTCGTCGACGAGCACGACGATCGCATCGTCGATGCCGCCCGCCGGGATACGGGTGGGAGCGGGGGCCCGCGTCGGCGTGCGCGCCAGGTCATCGCGGTAGAGCGTGATGTCGAGGGCGCCCGCTTCGGACACGCCGGGCTCGATCTCGTCGATCACGCTCTGGATGCGCTCGGCGAGAGCGACGCCCCGGGTCGGGATGCCGAGGAGGACGAGCCGACCGTCGCCGCGCCGGCTCTCGAGGATCTCGTGGGCGATGCGGCGCAGGGCGCGCGCGATGTCAGCGTCGTGCAGCACGGTGCGTGCGGCCATTCCCTGACCTCCTTCCCCGCCTCACAGGACGGTGCTTAAAGGACGTCGTACGGGCTGAGTCTAGCCGGGTCATCCCCAGCGCTTCAGCAGGGCGCGCTCGCCGATGCCGACGATCGCGTCGGTGAGCTTGCCGAGGGTTCCGAGAAGAATGATCGCAAGGAAGAGCCGGTCCATCCGTCCGTTGTTCTGGGAGTCGCTGAGGAGAAAGCCCAGGCCCATCGACGAGCCTGCGAGCTCGGCGGCGACAAGGAAGAGCCACGACTGTACGAGTGCGAGACGAAGCCCGGAGACGACGGCTGGCACGACCGCCGGCAGCTGAACGGTCGTCAAGAGAGACAGCCGGTTCAGCCCGAACGCCCGACCCGCCTCCACAAGGTGGGGATCCACATGGCGGAGAGCGCCGGAGACCACGGTGAAGACGGGAAACACTGCGCCGATCGCAATGAGCGTGATCTTCGGTGTCTCGAAGATGCCGAGCAGCAGGATGAGAAGGGGTAGCCAGGCGAGCGACGGCACCGCCCGGAGCGCTCCGAGCAGCGGGCTCAGCAGGTCGGAAGCGGTGCGCGAGAGGCCCACGAGCGCTCCGAGCGCAAGGCCGATCGATGCGCCGATCGAGAAGCCGATCAGGACCCTCTGGATCGAGATGAGCACGTAGGTCGAGAGCAGGCCCTGCTGGTGCAGTTCCACGGCCGCCGCGACGACCTGGGGCGGCGATGGGAGCAGGTAGCTGGGTACGGTTCCCGTCGCGGAAAGAGTCCACCACACCGCGATCAGCGTGACCGGGAGTATGGCCCCCAGCACAACGGTGCGCAGTCCCGGCCGCGTCCGCCGGACGCGCGATGCTCGCGCCGGCTGCCCATCGGTGGCGAGCACGCCGTTCCGGCGCCCCTCCGAGGAGGGGCGCCGGACGGGAGCGCCGCCGCGCTCGTCGAAACTCATGCTCAGCCGATCGCGTCCGGGTCGGCCGCCGTGGCGAAGGTGTCGTTGAAGAGCGCCTCGAGCGCCTCGTCGATGAGCTCCTGGTTGGGGACGTCGCCGCTCTCGACGAAGATCGGGCCGATGATGGCGAGCACGTCGCGCTGAGCGTCGCCCGGCACGTTGTCGATGTCGATCACGGTGCGCGCGATCGTCGCCTCCGCGATGGCGATGTCGATGCCTGCGACCTCGGCGAGGATCGCCGCCGTCTCCTCCGGGTTCTCGAGCGCCCACTGGCGAGCACGCTCGTAGGCGTTCACGACGAGCTGCGCGAGGTCGGGGTTGTTCGTGATGAACTCCTCCGTCGCGTTCAGGAAGCCGTAGGAGTTGAAGTCGACGTTGTCGTAGATGATCTCCGCCGCTCCGTTGTAGACCGAGGTCGCCAGCAGGGGGTCGAGCCCCGCCCACGCCTCGACCGCGCCGGTCTCGAGGGCCGTCTTGCCATCGGCGTGCTGCAGGTTCTGCAGGCTGATGTCCTCGAGCGAGAGCCCCGCCTCCGCCAGCGCCTGCAGCAGGAAGAAGTAGGGGTCGGTGCCCTTGGTCGCGGCGACCGTGCGCCCGGCGAGGTCGGCGACCTCCGTGATGTCGCTGCCCGTCGGCACGGCGATCGCGGCCCAGTTCGGCTGGGTGAAGATGTTGATGACCTGGATCGGGCTGCCGTTCGAGCGCGCGAGCAGCGCGGCCGAGCCGGCCGTCGACCCGACGTCGATGGCGCCGGCGCGCAGCGCCTCGTTGGCCTTGTTCGAGCCCGCCGACTGCACCCACTCGACGGTGACGTCGTCGCCGAGCTCGGCCTCGAGCCAGCCCTGGTCCTTGATGATCAGGCTGAGCGGGTTGTAGGTCGCGAAGTCGAGCGTCAGCGTGGTGTCGCTCCACTCGGCGCCCTCGCTGGGCGCGGGTGCCGGGGTGCCCTCGCCCGCCACGCAGCCGGTCATGGCCATGGCGGCCACGGCGACGGTCGCGGTCAGCAGGGTCAAACGGGTGCGGGTGCTCATGAGGGCCTTTCGGTTGGTGGTCGGATGACCGGTTCGGGGGTGGTGGCGGTACGGGTGGAGCGGGTGGTGCGGTCGGAGGAGGCTTCAGGCCTCGTGGTGGCTCGGAACGCCGAGGGCGTCGAGCAGCTTCGCCCGGAGCCTCGTCAGCACGACGGAGGCACGATCTCGGGGGCGTGCGCCGGGCACGTCGAGGATCATGCTGATCGTCGCGCCGGGCCGGTCGTGGCGCGTGCCGAGCAGCACGATGCGATCGGCGAGTGCCAGCGCCTCGTCGACATCGTGGGTGACGAGCACGACGGTGGCCGGGCGGGCCCGATGGATGTCCACGAGCAGGTCTTGCATGGTGAGCCGGGTGAGGGCATCCAGGGCCCCGAAGGGCTCGTCGAGCAGCAGCACGCCCGGGTCGCGGGCGAGCGCGCGGGCCAGGGAGACGCGCTGCGCCATGCCTCCCGAGATCTCCCGCGGCTTGAGCCCGGCCGCGTGCCCGAGCTGCACGAGCTCGAGCAGTTCGGCGACGCGCGCGCGTCCGGCCTCGCGGTCGAGACCGCGTGGCAGTCCGAGCTCGATGTTGCGGGCGACCGTGCGCCACGGCAGCAGCCGCGGCTCCTGGAATGCCACGGCGCAGCGCTGGTCGGCGGCCGCGACCGGGGTGCGGTCGATGGTCAGGCTGCCCGCCGTCGGCCGATCGAGGCCGCTGATCTGGCGCAGGAGGGTCGACTTGCCGCACCCCGAGGGGCCGAGCAGAGCGACGATCTCACCCGGGGCGATCTCCAGCTGGATGTCGCGCAGCACCGTGCGGGCATCCCCGCCGCGGGCCGGGGGGAAGACCCGCCCGATGCCGCGGAGCGACACCGGCAGGGCCGGCGCCGTTGTCGCAGCGAGAGGGGTCGTCGAGGTCATGCCGCAACGGTAGAAGCGCGCCGCGGGGCCGGGCAAACCGGGCCGACACGCGACGACATGGAGTGCAACAGAACGTCACACAGTGTCGCCGTGCCGCCGCGCGTGTGGCGGGAGGGCCGCTAGGCGCGAACGTCGGCGGCGATCGCCCCGAGCACGCCGTTGACGAACGGCGCGCTGTCGTCGGTGGAGAGAACGCTCGCGAGCTCCATCGCCTCGGCGATCGCGACCGCGGTGGGAACCTCCGGGTTCTCGCGGAGCTCCCACGCCGCCATCCGCAGGATCGCGCGGTCGACGACGGGCATGCGCGCCAAGGTCCAGCCCACGGCGTGCTGCTCGATGAGGGCGTCGATCTCGTGCTGGGCGCTCTCGACACCGCGCACGATCTGCTCGGCGTAGGGCCAGCTCGACGAGCGCTGCGGCTGCGCCGACGCCCGTCGCGCCTCCTCCGCCAGCACCTCGCCGAGCGGCACCTGCCGCACGTCGGCGATGTACAGCATGTCGAGGGCCCGTTTCCGGGCCTTGCTGCGGGCGCTCACTAGTCGGTGACGCGGCCCAGGTAGTCGCCCGAGCGGGTGTCGACCTTGACCTTGGTTCCGGTCTCGAGGAAGAGCGGCACCTGGATCTCGTAGCCGGTCTCGAGCGTCGCGGGCTTCGTGCCGCCGGTCGAGCGATCGCCCTGCAGGCCGGGCTCCGTGTAGGTCACCTCGAGCACGACCGATGCGGGCAGGTCGAGGTAGAGCGCGACACCCTCGTTCATCGCGATCGTCACGATCTGGTTCTCGAGCATGAAGTTGGCGGCGTCGCCGACCACCGACGCAGGAACCGTGACCTGGTCGTAGTCGGTGGTGTCCATGAACACGTAATCGGCGCCGTCCTGGTACAGGTACTGGTAGTCGCGACGGTCGACGGTCGCGAAGTCGACCTTCGTGCCCGCGTTGAACGTCTTGTCGACGACCTTGCCCGACGTGACGTTCTTGAGCTTGGTGCGCACGAACGCCCCACCCTTGCCGGGCTTGACGTGCTGGAACTCGATGACGTTCCAGAGCTGGCCGTCGAGGTTGAGCACGCTGCCGTTCTTGATGTCGTTGGTGGTCGCCATGGCGGGTTTCGATCCGTTCGCGTCAGAGGTCGTGGGGTGAGGTCAGTGCGGGCGCGGCGCGCCGACGGGCCAGTCTAGCCGAGGGCCGGTCGGGCATCCCTATCGGGCATCCCTATCGGACGGAGAGCAGCTGCGCGAGCGCCAGCCGGTACGACCCGAAGCCGAATCCGGCGATGACGCCCGTTGCGACACCCGAGATGACGCTCGTGTGCCGGAACTCCTCGCGCGCGTGGGGGTTCGAGAGGTGCACCTCGATGACCGGGATGCCCGCCTCGGTCACGAGGGCGACCGCGTCGCGCAGCGCGTAGCTGTAGTGGGTGAACGCCGCGGGGTTGAGGATGACCGGGGTGCGGGCATCCACCGCGTCATGCAGCCAGCCGATGAGCTCGGCCTCGTCGTTCGACTGCCGCAGGTCGATCTCGACGCCGTCGGCGATGCCGCGCAGCTCGGCATGCAGCTCGGCGAGCGTCGCCGTGCCGTAGATCTCGGGCTCGCGGGTGCCGAGGCGGTTGAGGTTGGGCCCGTTGAGCACGAGCACCCGGGTCGGCGAGGTCATGCCGACACCCTACCGGCGCCGCTCACGAGCCGACCTCCTGGTAGGCCGCGAACAGCATCGACTCGTCGGTGCCGTTCAGCACGCGCGGCCTCGCGACGTCGTCGAGGACGATGAAGCGCAGCATGCCCGCGCGCGCCTTCTTGTCGCGCTGCATGGTGGCGAGCAGCGTCTTCCAGCGCCCGAGGGGGTAGCTCGTCGGCAGCGTGAGCGAGGCGAGGATGCGCCGCAGCCGATCGACCTGCTCGGCGGGCAGCGAGCCGGCGAGGTGCGAGAGCTCGGCGGCGTAGACCATGCCGATCGCGATCGCCGCACCGTGCCGCCAGCGGTAGCGCTCGGCATGCTCGATGGCGTGCCCGAGCGTGTGCCCGAAGTTCAGGATCTCGCGCTGGCCCTGCTCGGTGAAGTCGTCGCTGACGACGGCCGCCTTGACCCGGATGCTGCGCTCGACCAGCTCGCGGAACACGTCGCTCGTGCGATCGGTCGCGAGCTCGGCGTCGGCCTCCAGCAGCTCGATGATCACCGGATCGGCGATGAAGCCGCACTTCACGACCTCGGCGAAGCCCGCGAGGATCTCGTTCTGCGGCAGCTCGGCGAGCAGGTCGAGGTCGACGACGACGGCGTGCGGGGCCCAGAACGCCCCGACGAGGTTCTTGCCCTCGGCCGTGTTGATGCCCGTCTTGCCGCCGACGGCCGCGTCGACCATGCCGAGCACGGTGGTCGGCACCTGCACCACGGCAATGCCGCGCAGCCAGGTCGCGGCGACGAAGCCCGCGAGATCCGTCGTCGCACCGCCGCCCAGGCCGATGACGGCGTCGGTGCGCGTGAAGTCGGTCTGCCCCATGATCTGCCAGCAGAAGGCGGCGACCTCGACGCGCTTCGCGCCCTCGGCGTCGGGCACTTCCGCGATCAGCACCTCGACCTGCCCCGCGAGACGATCGCGCAGAGCCTCGGCCTCGGCGGCGAGCGGCGGAGCGTGGATGACGAGCACCTTCGCGGCGGTCGGCGGCAGCACCGCGCCGATGTCGGCAATGAGCCCGCGGCCGACGCGCACCTCGTACGACGGCGACCCGGTGACGGGGATGACGGTGATGTCGCTCATGCTCCTCCAGCCGGGGCGGTGCGCTCGCGCGCCCACTCGGCGATCTCGGCGGCGATGCGGTCGATGGGGCGGGACGAGGTGTCCCACGTGGCGGACGCCAGGGCGGTGTAGGTCGGCATGCGCTGCGCGACGAGGGCCTCCCACGCGCCGATGCCGTCGCGCACGAGCGGGCGGCTCTCGGGGTCGAGGCGGGCCGTGGCGGCCTCGGCGCTCACCGTGAGAAGGGCCACCGGATGCCCGCGCAGGGCCTCCGCGACCGCCGGCGTCATGACGGCTCCCCCACCGAGCGCCACGACCGCGGGCTGCGCGAGCGCGGCGCGCACGGCCTCGGTCTCGAGCGCGCGGAACGCCGGCTCGCCGCGCTCGGCGAAGATCTGCGGGATCGGACCGTGCTCGGCGGCGATGACGGTGTCGGTGTCGATGAACGGTACGGCGAGGGCGCGGGCGACCCGCTTGCCGACGCGCGACTTGCCGGCTGCGGGCGGGCCGATGAGCACGACGAGCGGGTGGTCGCCCGCATCCCGCCGATCGGTGTCAGCCACGGCCGTCGGCGACCGCCGTGGTGAGCGTCGACGGGATCGCCGCGAGGTAGCCCTCGAGGTTGCGGCGCGTCTCGGCCACCGAGTCGCCGCCGAACTTCTCGAGCACCGCCTCGGCGAGCACGAGGGCGACCATGGCCTCGGCGACCACGCCCGCCGCGGGCACCGCGCAGACGTCGGAGCGCTGGTGGTGTGCGGGGGCTGCCTCGCCGGTCGACGTGTCGACGGTGCGCAGGGCGTGCGGAACGGTCGCGATGGGCTTCATGCCGGCGCGCACGCGCAGCACGGTGCCGGTCGACATGCCGCCCTCGGTGCCGCCCGCACGGTCGCTGAGCCGCTCGATGAGGCCGTCGTCGACGACGAGCTCGTCGTGCGCGGCCGATCCGCGGCGGCGGGTGGTCTCGAAGCCGTCGCCGACCTCGACGCCCTTGATGGCCTGGATGCCCATGAGGGCGGCGGCGAGCCGCGCATCCAGTCGGCGATCCCAGTGCACGTACGAGCCGAGCCCGGGCGGCACGCCGTAGGCGAGCACCTCGACGACGCCGCCGAGCGTGTCGCCGTCTTTGTGCGCTGCGTCGACCTCGGCGACCATGGCCGCGCTCGTCTCCGGGTGCAGGCACCGCAGCGGGTCGGCGTCGAGCCGGTCGACGTCGTCGGGCAGCGGCAGCGGAGCGTCGTCGGGCACGCGCACCGGCCCGATGGCGAGCGTGTGCGCCACGAGGCGGATGCCGAGCTCACCGAGGAACGCACGCGCGACAGCGCCCAGCGCGACGCGGGCCGCCGTCTCGCGAGCACTCGCGCGCTCGAGCACGGGGCGCGACTCGTCGAAGCCGTACTTCTGCATGCCGACCAGGTCGGCGTGTCCCGGTCGCGGCCGCGTGAGCGGTGCCGCCCGGCCGCCGCTGAGCTCGGCCGGGTCGACCGGGTCGGGGCTCATGACGGTCGTCCACTTGGGCCACTCGGTGTTTCCGATGCGCAGTGCGACGGGGCTGCCCATGCTGAGGCCGTGGCGCACCCCGCCCGAGATCGTCAGCTCGTCCTGCTCGAACTTCATGCGCGCACCGCGGCCGTAGCCGAGCTTGCGCCGCTGCAGGTCGGCCTGGATGGCCTCGCGCAGCACCGGCACCCCGGCGGGAAGACCCTCGAGGACAGCGATCAGTTCGGGGCCGTGAGACTCTCCGGCGGTCAACCAGCGCAGCATGCCCTCATTCTCCCACGGGCGACGGGGGCCGGATGCGCGCTAGGCGGCGTCGAGCGCGGCGCGCATCGCGGCCTCGACCGCGCGCTCGTCCGCGAGCGGCACGTCGGTCTGCCCCGACACGAAGAACCGCACCTGGCGCACCGCCTGATGCAGCAGCATGTCGCGCCCCGAGGCGACGCGACCGCCGACCTCCAGCCACTGAGCCGCAAGGGGCCCCGGCCACGGGTGGTAGGTCACGTCGAGGGCGACCGCCGTCGTTCGCGCATCGAACGGCAGCGCTGCCCGCAGCGGCACCCCGTTGGGCAGCGTCCAGGCCACGATGTCGGCGCCCTCGACCACGTGCTCGAGGTCGGCGAGCCGCACCACGTCGAGGTCCACGCCGAGCTCGTCGGCGAGGTCGCGAAACGCGGCCGCCCGCGCCGGCTCCCGCACGGCAACGGAGGCCGAGCGCAGCCCGAGTTCATCGAGAGCGACGAGCACCGAACGGGCTGTCGCGCCCGCGCCCGCGATGACCGCGTGGTCGACGGTCTCGAGCCCCGCATCCCGCACCGATCGCTCGATGCCGGCGACGTCGGTGTTGCGCACGACGCGGCGGCCGTCATCGGCGAGCAGCACCGTGTTCGCAGCGCCGGTCAGCGCAACGGCGTCATCGCCCTCGTCGGCGAGTCGGGCGAGCTCTTCCTTGAGTGGCATCGTGGCGGAGAGGCCGCGCCAGGAGCGATCGAGCCCGGCGAGGAAGCCGGCCAGCTCGCTCTCGCGCACCTCGTGCCGCTCGTACTGCCAGTCGAGCCCCAGGTGCTCGTAGGCGGCGCGATGCAGCACGGGCGAGAGCGAGTGCGCGACCGGGCTGCCGAGCACCGCCAGTCGCCTACTCACAGTAGACAGCGTTCTCCTCGCTCGCCCGGCACCAGGCGCGCAGCTTGTCGACGCCGCGCTCGTGCTCCGCGAGGGTCTCGGAGAACTGCGTCTCTCCGGTCGCGAGGTTGATCGTCACGAAGAAGAACCACGGGCCATCGGCAGGGTTGATGGCGGCATCGATCGCCAGATCACCCGGTGCCGCGATCGGGCCGATGGGCAGCCCCTCGATGACGTAGGTGTTGTAGGGGTTGTCGTCGTCGAGCGCATCACCGCTCGACCAGACCGAGCCGGTCTCCCCCGCCCCGTACTGGGTCGACGAGTCGAACTCGAGGCGCCAGCCGTCATCGAGCCGGTTCTGGATGACGCGCGACACCTTGTAGAAGTCGTCCGGCAGCCGCGCCTCCCGCTGGATGAGCGAGGCCTTCGTCAGCACCGTGTGCCGGTCCTCCGGCGCGACGCCGGCCGCGTCGAGACGGGAGAACATCTCGTCGACCAGGGTGCGGATGTGATCCTCCGCGGTCGTGTTCGGCTCGAAGGTGTACGTGGCCGGGAAGAGATAGCCCTCGATGTTGGGGGCCTCGGCCGGGATGCCGTAGATCGAGGGGTCGGCGATCGCCGCCTGGTAGTCCTCGAGCGGGATGCCCGTGCCGGCGGAGAGCGCCTCGATCACCTCGCCCGCGCGCAGTCCCTCGCGCACCGTCGCGGTCAGCTCGACCTTGTTCGCCGGATCGAGCAGGGCATCGAGCGCCGACTGCGCCGACATCTCCTCCTGCAGACGGTACGTGCCGGGGATGAACTGGATGGAGGGGTCGGCGAGCAGCAGGTCGTAGAAGGCGTCGAAGGTCATGGTCACGCCCTGTTCGACGAGCGACTCGGCCACATCGGCGCCGATCTCGCCCGCGTAGATGGTGACGAGCACCTCCGTGCCGTTGCCCGAGCCCGCGTAGTCGTTCGGCAGCTCCCACCCGAGAACCTCGCGTACCTGGTCCTCGTAGTTCGACCAGACCCACCAGGCCCCGGCGGCGCCGATGCCGAGCAGCAGCGAGAACACGCCGAGCAGCACCCAAGGCCACCGACGGCGACGGCGCGGTGGGCGCACGGCACCGCCTGCGCTCCCGGAGCGCGAGCCGCCGCGTCGTCCCTCCGCCTCACGCGCCGCGCGACGGCTCGTGGGTGCGGTCTCGTCACCCCCCGCCGCCGGCGAGGAGGCCCCGGATGGCGCGGCACTCGCCGCTCGCGACGGCGCGGCGTCGCCCTCGGGGCGGAAGATGGCGTCCCAGGGATCGGTATCGGTCACGCGAGCGGTCGTCCTTCGTGCGGCTCGACGAGCGCGCCGGGCGGGTTCCCGGTCGAGCGCTCGAGGTCGAGGGCGTGCTGGAGCAGGATAACAGCGGCCGCTTGGTCGACCACGGAGCGCGAGTTCCGGGCGGAGCGGCCGGCTTCCCGCAGACCGCGCGCCGCACTGACCGTCGTCAGCCGCTCATCGACGAGCCGCACCGGCGTCTGCACCGCCGCCGCGAGCGCCAGCGCGACGGCGCGGCTGTCATCGGTCGACGCGGTGCTGGCGCCACTGAGCGAGAGCGGAAGACCGACCACGACCTCCACGGCCTCGTGCTCGTCGATCAGGCGGCGGATGCCCGCCACCACGTCATCGCGCCGCGCCAGCGTCTCGACCGGCGTCGCGAGCAGCCCGTGCGGATCGCTGCGGGCGACACCCACCCGCACGCGCCCGACATCGATGCCGAGCCGCACGCCGGTGCGCACGCTCAGCCCCGCAGCGCGGCGAGCACAGCCTCGAGCGCGGCGGGGATGCGCGCCGCATCCGGCCCGCCGCCCTGGGCGAGGTCGT
>OFDN01000802.1_pt1 | contig 23358 bp, 30 predicted proteins | sample 1520971 | NCBI WGS metagenome assembly OFDN01 (sample SAMEA94257418, study PRJEB24077) | hot springs metagenome | biome: Aquatic biome; feature: Geographical feature; material: Water | place: India | collected 2012-06-12 | depth 5 m
GCAGCCAGCCGTAGTGAAAGACCTCGTCCACCTTCAGCCGCACCCCTAGCAGAACATTGGTCTGGTTGAGAAAGAGCGGGTTGCTGCCGCGCGTGATGTATTCCCACGCTCCAGGCGCGCCGAATTTGTAGTTCTCCGCTTGGTAACCAATCAACGCAAAGCCGTAGTAGATGCCAATGGAGTCCTCCCCTTGAAAAACCTCGCGGTCTCCGCCCACCGGTTCGCCCCTTTCAAAGAACACATGTCCCGAGGAAACTCGGAGGAACTTGGCCGACGCTGAGGGGTTGATGCTGCTGCCAACAAACCAAGTTACGGGAAAGTTCCCAAATGGGCCGCTTGCGCCTATTGTATAGAGGAAATCTCGAGCACCGTTTCCGTCAATGTCGATCACGATGTTCGTGCTGGACATGGCTGGCTGAGCCGAACCAGCCACACAGCAAAGCAATCCGAGGATCAAACTGTGAAAATAAGTTTTCATTTCTTGTCTGAAAAGCGGTTCAGTTTTCGGGCGTGCGGGGCACGAGCAGGAATGCTCGCGGCTGGCCATACAGCGTGCCGTTGCCCACGATATAGTTGAGGTCATTGATGGCGTCCGCGCTTTTCAAGACCCACCCATTCGCTCCGTGCGAAAAGTGCCTGTCGTTCAGATCCTGCCAGTCTTTAGGGTTTGAGGACACAGTCCGCCTTAACACCGCCCGACCAGGAGCGTCAGTCGCACCCGACCATCCAACAATCCATCCGCTTTGGCTGATCCCTTTGGCTGCGCTGTATTCCTCAGCGATGCCTCCCGTCCGGGACTGCCAACCGAAAAGCCTGACGGCTGCGACCGAACTAGCTGGTAGCGAAGAACTCCACAATGTTGCTTCGCGCTTATTAAACTCGTTTTTTGACCACCCTACAACGGTTCCATCTCCTCTAATCCAAGAGGCCTCCCCTTCCCTGTTGTTCAATTCATCGGTGAGGATCGCGTGCAGCATATCCCCAGATCCGTTAGCTGCGTTGAACTCAATGAGAGGCGCATTCGGTTTGGTGCGAAAGGCAAACTTGCCGGCATCGCCACCAGTGTATTCGACATGGAACTGACCGGCGAACTGGTTCAGGTCGTTCGCCGCCCGCGCGTGGCCTTCCCAAAGCTGGTTCAGGCCGCTGCCCAGATCGAATATGCTGGGTGAGCTGGCCCACCAGGCCACCGGACGGTAACGCGCCGCCGAGTTCTTGCTGGACCCGACGATGTAGGTGGCTGAAGGGTTGATGCCCCACGCGGCGGTCGCCTGCCAGGCGGCCGTAAACAGGTCCGGCAGGTAGGTGAAGCCGGCGGTGGTGGTGGTGGTCACGTAGGCGCTGGCCCCTTGCCAGCCCACCAGCTTCACCGGACTGGTGCTGATACCGTAGTAGGGGAGATTGTAGAGGGAAGTGAACGTGCCGGGATTGGGCCACTGCCACCAGCCGCCATAGGACACAGGCACATATTGGCCGTATTGATTCTGACTCATGTAAGTGCCGGTGCCGGCGATCCTGGGCTCCGTGGTGCCGCTCTTGTTGTTGAGGGCATAGGCGGCGCTGGCACTCGTGGGACCGCCGAAATTAGAGAGTGAGAGTTCCTGTAGAGTGAACTCCGGCCCATCGTAGAGCAGCACCCGCGCCCGGGACTTGGTGCCCACGGAGTAGGTGGGCGCACTGGTGTTCGAGTCGGGAACCACCTCCAGCACGATCACGTTGTTCTCGGTGAGGTTGTCGGGACGGGCGACCACCTGGAGAGTCAGCGTGGCTTCGGTGGCCGTGGAAGTCGGTGATAGCCCCGGTATCGTCACGGTTTGCACCGGAGAGGGGATCGCCAAGGAGGTCGTGGGCCACTGCGGGGCCAGGTAGTAGTCGGCCGTTCCACTGTTGCCGTAGGTGGCAATCAAGGATTGGCCGGCGAGATTCACCAGCTTCGGGTCCACCGACCCGTCGTCCCGCAGGTGATTCCGAAGTCGCAACCGGACGCTGAGCGGATTCTGAAGGTCAGCGGCGTTGGCTGCCGTCCGCCGGATCACAAATTTCGCCCGCTTGTCTGAGGAGGTGGTGTTTTTGTCGTCGCCCACGTCGGGGTTCGCAGTAACTTCCACGACATTGCCGAACTTCTTTTCCATGGAGGCCCACGCGTCGTGATTGGGCTCAAACTTGTTCAAGTCGGCTCCGGTAACGCTGAAGGCGACTATCCGCACCACGCAATGACTTGTAGACACGCCAAGGGCAGCATGGAAAGTGATGTCAGTGGAAGCAATGCCGGTGACTGCATCGCGTTCGCCAAACTTTTCTGGAGAACTTTGCGCGGGCAGGGACACGCCATTCACCAACACTTCGGTCCTGAATAGGACCCCTGGGACAACCGCTGGAGTTACCCGGAGCTGGGAAGGCACACTTGCCGCAGCCACCGTCTGCGCACCCACCGTGCGCGGAAGCACATGGTCCAAGATGCGGGCCTTGGCGGTGACCGTTACCTGCGAACCGTTCACGGCCAGTTGGCAGTCACCCAACGTCACTTCGGTCACACTCACCAATTGCCCCTCATCGTAAGGGTCGTTGTTGGGATCCAAATCATCATCAACGAAAAAGTTCGGATGCAGACGGTTGACCATGCCGCGGGGCACGAACTGCGAGGCGATCACGGGGTCCAACGGCGCGGGATCCCTCAGGTTCTGATAGTCGCTGGAATAGATTTGCCCGCTCGGTGGCGGACTGCTCAGCGCGAGGTTTACGCTGTTCAGCGGCCCGGTCGTAACGCTTCCGGGGCGAAACTCCATCGCCGCCGGGCTGATGTGGTTGTCTTTCAGAGTGATTTGCAGGGACGGGTAACGGGTGGCGGAACCCCACACTTCGTTGATGAAACCCGACGGCATGGTCCAAATGGGATGATACTTGAGATCGGCGGCGGACACCGGTTCCAGGACGGGCAGTTGGAAAAGACCCTGATCGCTGGGCCACGTCGTGATCCAGTTGTTCCTGAATTCCATCCGCTGAATGCCGCCATCCCACATGAGCACGTTGCACGGAGGAAGGTATTTCCGGCCTAAAACCAGATTGGGATCAGTTACAGTGGTTCCCGGAGCAGCCACATAATTGTAGTTGCGGTAGTTGGGCAAGTAGGCCCGTCCGCGCAACCGGAACAGGTTATCCTCAATCCGGTAGTCGTGCTGGCTGGGCCCCTGGCGGATGCCGAACAGGCCGTCAATGAACGCGTTTCGACGGATCTTCATGAATCCGATGTCGCCGGTGTCGGTGTTCACCGCCGTGGCGCTGTTCAAAATCACGTTGTCCTGAAAGTCAATTCGCCGGACCGCTCCGGGCAAGCCTGCCGTGCCCAAGGCTATGGTGTCCTGATTGCCTATGATCTGGCACTGCCGGATGGCCACCACCGGCGGTTCATCGAACGTCATTGCCTCCGGGGCAACGTCATAGAACGCGATTGGCATGAGCAAGGTGGTGTAGCCGCCGTGCAGGGAGGTGAACTCTTCGATATTCACGCGGCGCACTTCCCACGGGAAGGAACGCGAACCATCCGCCGGAGACCAGTCCCCGGCGTTCTTGTCGCCAGCCTTGGTGTGAAACTGCACCACAAACGTCTCTGTCCCGGCCGGCGGATCGAAGTAGGACTGCGGCATGCGCCCGACGACGCCGAATCGGCGCACCAGCAGATTGTCCAGCAAGCCGGTTCGGGAATACACCCAACACGCCGAACCCTTGTAACCTCCGGGATGGGATACCGATGCGAAGGGTCCTTGGTTCTCGAAGTCACCATCCAAAACCAAATCCCTGAGTTCGAAGTGATCAAGATGCGTGGCGCCATCACTTCCCACGACCGGATAGGTTCTGATCATCCAGTCGTGAATGGTGCTGCTACTGCCCCAGCCGCCTGAGGGGACATACTTCGACTTCTCGAAACGCAACACCGGGCGTTGACCTACAGTGTTCTCTTTTCCCAACAACCGAATCCGCTTCGCAACGGCCCCATTGGTAATCACCAACCGCTCGTTACCGGTTGGTCCGCCAACCACAAAGTGGTAGCTGGGCAGATCGGCCGATTCGACATCGCCCCCGTTCGGAGGCTCTGGCGCGATAAAATGCACCGTCAGGTCAGTCAACTGAGTGTCCTGAAGCCAGGCATTGACCACCGGGACCGTGAACTTGACGGCGTGATCCTCGTCGCGTCCGTCATTGGCGGTGGCGTCCGCGTTGATGGCCGGAGCGTCCAAGTTTACCCACCGCTCAACCGGAACAGCCGCCAGTGGCCGAACCAAAGAACACCAAACGACGACGCCGAACAGAAATCGGGACCAAGAACCGAGGGTAGTCATAGCGGATGCAGGGAGAACACTTCACGTTGGATCACATTCGCCCCAAACCGCCCAGCCCGAAGAATTGACCCAGCGCGACATTTTCGGATCTGGACGCCGTCAAACCGACGAAAGGTCTGCCTTCCAAATCGGGCGGCCATCATCTGTCAGCTACACCGCTTTTCCGAAGCACGTCGGAGAACTCCGGCGCAATATGTCCGTGTTTCCGCCTGCATGGTCAGGCGCGCCGGGCGCAGCTCCGGGTCATTCCAGTAGGGTTGATCGGCCCGGTAGCGCCGGAAGAACCGGCCGGGTGACACTCCCTGTGACCGCACAAATTCGCGACAAAAGGGCGCTGCCGACGGATATCCCGCATACAGGGCCGCTTCCTTGACAGAACCGAGAATGGTCAGGAGCTCGACCGCGTTCCGAAAGCGAAGCTCGACCAGGAATTCCTCCAACCGGGCACTTCCCGATTCCTGCCAACGGCGCTGCAACTGGCGCTGACTGAGCCCCAGCGCCCGGGCCACCGTCGCTTCTGAAGTCCCAACCCGCCGGGCGATTCCCAACACCCTGTGGCCCAATGACGGTTCGGCTGTGGCGTCGGTGCGTGGGGAGGACATGGGATTTTCGCTAGCAGAGATCGTGGGCGGAACTCAAGCGCGGGTTTTGGATCACCCCTTTGCGCCCCCAGCATAGGCCGATCACTGAAAATCCAAACGCCCGCCTCCCTTGCGGGCCGACGGGCGTCCGGTTTCATCTGGCAGTTCGGCTCAGCGTCGCTTGGGGCGGATGAGGATGACCTTCTTGTCGCTGCCATCCACTTCCACGGAATGGGTTTCCACGTCCTCATCTTCCTTGAGGGCCTGGTGGATGATGTAGCGGTCGTAGGCGTTGAGCGGCTCCATCTCCACGATCTCGCCGCGGCGCCGAACCTTCTCCGCCGCTTCCTTGGCCCGGCCGGTGAGGAGTTCGCGGGCCTGCTGGCGGTAGCCGCCCACGTCGAGCACCACCCGGGGAATCCGACTGTCGCTCTTGAAGACGATGCGGTTCAGCACGAACTGGAGGTCCGAGAGGGTCTGCCCCGCCCGCCCGATAAGCCGGCCGGGATCGTCGGTCTGGATGTCGAGGAGCACCTGTTCCTCGAGGGAGGTTTCGGTGATGGTGACCTCAAAGCCGAGGTGCGTGAGCATCTCCTGGAGGGCGGCCTTGGGTTCGATGTTGGGCGATTCGGGTTTCACGGGAAAGGGGGGCGGGGCCGGGTCAGCGTCGCTTGGGGGCGGGCATCACGGTGACGGTGTCCTTGGCCTCGTTCATCTTGGTGAGCTTAGTCTGGAGCACACTCAACAGGTTTTGAACCGTCCAGTAAAGCGTGAGTCCGGAGCTGTAGTCGTAGAGGAAGATCACGAAGAAGACGGGCATGAACTTCATCATCTTCTGCTGCACCGGGTCCATCTGCGGCGAGACCGGGGTCAGGCTCGACATCCACAGGGAGGTGGCGCACATGAGCAGCGGGAACAGGTTGACCGGCAGGCCGACCCCCTGAACGCCGAAGAACGGCAGGAAGCCGAGCCCCGGAATGGTGAAGACGGTGTCCGGCTGGGACAGGTCCCGCACCCAGAGGAAGGTCTCACCGCGGAGCTCGATGGCGGTGCGCAGCATGAAGAAGAAGCCGATGAACACCGGGAACTGCACGAGCATCGGGAGGCAGCCGGAGGCGGGATTCACGCCGTGCTGCTTGAAGAGTTCGAGCTGTTTCTGGGCGAACTTCTGCTGGTTGTCCTTGTAGCGTTCCTTGAGCGCCTGCAGTTCGGGCTGCAGCGCCTGCATCTTCTTCATCGAACGCGTGCTGATGCCGGTCAGCGGCCAGAAGATCAGCTTGATGAGGATAGTGAGGACGACAATCGCCCAACCGTAGGACGGAATGACCTTGTGGATGAGGTTCAGCACCAGCAGCAGTGCCTGCGCGAAGTAACCGCCATTCGTAAAGGAACTGAACTCCATAACGAGCTCCAGCTTCTTGCCGAGCGCGGACAGGCCGAAGAATTCCTTCGGCCCGGCATAGACACTGTAACGGCGCTCCACCGCCGCGCCGGGCGCCAGCGAAGTTTCCGCATACAGCAGCGCGGTCTGGTAGGCTTCCGGCTTGGGGTTGAGCTTGCCGTCCGCGGCCAACTGTGAAGGCGTGGGCGCCGGCAGGTTGTAGTGCCGGGAAACCATCCGGTCGGCCGGCTTTTCCGGCACCGCGATCATCGTGAAAAAGCGGTTGTGAACCGAGGCCCAGACCACGTTGGTCAGGCCGTCCACGTATTCGGTCCGGGGCGTGCCCGGGATGCAGCCCAAAGTGCGGTTGGCGAACCACATCGCGTCCACATGGGTCAGACTGTCGCCGTTGAACCAGTGCGCCCCGGTGGTGTCGGCCTTTTCATGCGGGTCCATGGGCGCGGCAGTGCCGATGACCAGTTCTTGGACCGGCACCGTCACGGTCTGGGCCGCGGCGTTCTCGATCCGCTCGGAGACATGGACGATGTAATTGCTCGCCAACGAGAACTGCCGCACGAGCTTCAGCCCGTTGGTCAGGCTCTTCTCGGCGATAATCGCACCGCCGGCCGAACGCAGCCGGTAATGGCCATCCTCGGTCAGCCCCGGGGAGTTGGCGTAGGTAAAGGCCGGCAGAAACGAGAGCTTGTTCAGCGAGGCCGCCTCGTTCGGCTGGCTTTTCTGGTCGCGGTTCAGCGGGATGCGGGCGGGAAACTTCTTGAGGTCAACAAACTGGATGCCCCCGCCCCGGGACGTGACCTGCACGCGGATGAGGTCGTTCTCCAGTGCGAGGGTCTCCTCGGCCGCCGAAAGCACCGCCGGCACCGGCTGCGCGGCCGGACCGATGCTGGGAATCGTCGGAACTGGCGCCGCATTGGTCCCCGTGGCGGCCGCCACCGGCAGGCGGTTCGTGGCGCTCGCGACGCTGTTGGTCGCGGGCACGGGGATGGGCGGATAAATCTTGTTGGCCAACCACTGGAGGCCGAATAGCCCCACAAACGCCACCAGCAGTATCGTTATGCCTTTTCGGTCCATGTCGGAGAAATTGTATCGGTCGGAATCAAGCTGGGCACCGGGTCATCCCCCTGCCCTCCCCACGGATGGCAGCGGCACAGCCGGCGGAAGGTCAGAACGCTGCCCCGGCGCGCGCCGTGCAATCGGACTGCCTCCAGCGCATAGGCGGAACAGGTCGGGGTATAACGGCAGCTCGCTGCCTGTCCCAGAATCACGTTCTTGGCCGGCGACAGGACCCAGCGGTAAATCCGCAGGAGGGCCAAAAGCAATCCCTGCCCGAGCTTCACGACGGCTTGGTCTCCGGTGAGACCACCGCACCAGCGGCCGGCCGGAGCAAACCCGAGCGGCGAAGCGCCTCCATGAAGCTGCGGTCAACTTCAGCCTGCGACTTCCCGGCGATCGAGTTCCGGGCCACCAGAACCATGTCGGCCGGCCGGGCCAGTTCGCACTGGTGCCTCCGAAACGCCTCCCGGAGGAGACGCCGGGCCCGGTTGCGTTGCACGGCCCCGCCGACTTTTCGGCTGGTGATGACTCCCAGCCGCGCCGGCCGGTCCGCAACCGCCGGCGTCCAGTTCAGGATCAGACAGCCGACGGGAAGCCGTTGCCCTTCGGCCTTGAGCCGCGCGAAGTCCCGGGCGGCCTTAAGCCGCCGGCCGGACAGACGTTGGCGCGGCGTGGCTGGCATCAGGAACAGCCGGTGATCACACCGGAGTCAGACGCTTCCGCCCGAGATTCCGGCGGCGGCGGATGATCTCACGGCCGCTCTTGGTGGCCATGCGGGCACGGAAGCCATGCTGGCGAACCCGGCGAATCTTCGAAGGCTGATACTGACGTTTCATGCTGTGTGTAATGCCGTTTCGACGCGCGAAACGGAGCGGCGGACAGTAACAATCGCGAACCTCGCGTCAATCGCGGCGTCAATCGGACTTATTCCCCCGGTGCCGCAGCGGGGTCCGGCGCGAGGGCGATGCCCAGGTCGGCGAGGAGTTCGCGGTAGGCCCGATTCTGCCGCAGGAGCCGGTGACCAGCGTCCTTGAGCTTGTCCACATCGGTCGGCGGCAGCACGAAGCTGGTGGGCAGATTCAGGAAAAACCGCCGCTCCGCGAGGTCGCGGAAGTTCGTGAAGTTGATCATGATCGGATAAAGGTGGATCTCCGACCGGCCCTTGAGCTCGCGCTGCCAGTCCTCGAACTGCTCCTTCACCAACTCCAGCGTCTCGAAGGAATACCGGTCGAGCGTGTGGTTCGCCGCGGCCGCCCCGACCGCAATGGAACCCGGCGGACGTTCCCGCCTGTCCCAAGTCCGGTCCGGAAACGAGTAGGCGTTGGCGCTGATGACCACGACCCGTTTCACCTTTTCGGGCTGCATGCCTCCGAGCAATTCAGGCTGGGCCTGCATCGCGTGCATGCCGTCGAGGAAGGCTCGGAGGCCGAGATTGTCCGAAACCCCGCCGTCCACAACGTGGACAAAGGGACGATTGGTGGCGTCGAGATAAGACCGCAGCTCGCGGGCCCGCAGGCGGACACGCCCCTCGTCGGGCCGATAGCGGCGACGGATCCAGTCCGGCGGGACGTAACCGCAGTTCCCGGCGTAGTTGTTCACGGTGATCGGCGTGAGGGCCGCGGGCACCGCAGAAGATGCCGCCACCGCGCGGGACACCGGGAACTGATCCACATCCGAACACAGCAGGTCGAACTGATATTGGGTGAACTCGAACCGCGCCCCCGTCGTGATGTCGGTGCCGTTGATGATGACAAACGGCCCCGGACGCCGCCCCATGTCGCCGATGGTCGCGCCGTGGAACAGGATGCGATCGTAAAACTCGGCGGCGATTTCGGAGCGGCCAAACCGGCCCGAAGCCAGCCGCGGCCAGTTCACTGGATTCGCCGTTCCCATCACGAGGCTTCGCTGCACGTTTCGCTTGAGAAAATCCCGCTCCAGGCGCGGGAAGATGCCGTCCCCGTAAAGCCCGAAGGCAGCCGCCGTCACCGAACCACCCGAGACGGAGGAAACCGCATCAATCTCATCGAGCAGACGGCGCTGCCCTCCGGGAGCGGCAAACGTCGTATCCCGCAATTCCTCCAACACTCCGTAGGCCAATGCGGCTGCCCGGGTGCCGCCGCCTGAAAACGCAACCAAGAAAAGAGTTTCGTCCGAATTATTGGGGCGCGGTTGCCGGTGAAAATAGTAGCCGGACTGGGCGTCGCTCTGTCCCAGCGGAAGGTTGGGCGGCCGATTCACGCAGCCGGCCAGAATCCCCGCGGTCAGAAGGGCGAGGACCAAGTGAAGTCGGACGGACATTGTTCCGCCAGCCTTCGGAGGTCGCCCCGGCCGGTCAAGCCCGCAAGCCGGGCCGCGAAAAACCGCAGCGAATCCCGGAGGTGGAGCTCCCAGTAGTCCCAAGTGTGGGCTCCGGGAAACTCCTCGTAAGTATGGGGAATCCCGGCCGCGGTGAGATCCCGGTGAAGTTCACGGTTTGGCCCGATGAGAAAGTCGTCCTCCCCGCAGTCGAATCGGAACGGAGGCAAGCGATCCCGGTTCTGCAACATCGGCGCCAGTGCCGACCGATCCAATTCCAGGCCACTCCATGCGGTCAGACGTTCGCCCATCAGCGCCTTGAACTGCTCCTGATGGGTAGCCGCCGAATGGGCCGACACCGCCCGAAATCGGCCGGGATGCTTCGCGCCAAGGCGCAGGGCACCGAAGCCGCCCATACTCAAACCAGCGAGGAATAGCGGCGACTCCTCGGACGTTTCTGGCACCGCCCGGTGAGTGGCTGCGGGAACCTCCTCCACGATCCATCGCTCAAAGTCTTGGGTCGCGTGCGGAACGTATCCGGAGCCCTGATCCCAGAGTCCGTCGCTGGGCATCGCCAGCGCCAGCGGCGGAATCTCGCCAGACTTGATCATTGTCGCCGCCGTCCGGTGGGCACCGCCTTTGAAGGCCCACGCCCAGTGGGACCCGTAGACGCCGTGGAGCAAAATCACGACCGGCAAGTGAGCCCTACCGACAGCACAGTCAGGAACCCAGAGGGTCAGATCAGCCCGCTGCGCCAGCGCCGAACTGTGAACGGTCACCCAGCGCAGTCCCTCCACCGCAAACCGCGCATCCGAAATCTCGACCGTCTTGAACATCGAAAAATGGTGGAGGCGGGGGGAGTTGAAAGCGAGCTTTTGGGCCTAAAAGTGGCCTTTTCCTGCCGTTTTACACATGTAACCCAACCGCGTTTCAGACGGTTTCTGCAAGTTCACTGTAGGAGCGCGTAGGAAAAAGATACACCTCAAGGCATGCCCCACCCTAAACGAATTGTCGGAGATTTAAGCCAAGAGTTTGGCAGGCAGGTAGGAGTAACCTAGCGGTAAACCGCGTGGGTGCCGATGTCTATGGAGGTGACAACATCCTTGTCCACCACAAACAGGGAACGGAGATCTCCATCCAGCACCACACTGTAAACCGTGCAGCCCAGCCGGGCGCTCAGCTTGTGAATCCGATGGGTGCCGAGCGATGGATCAAAGGGGTTAACCTTGAACTTTTTGAAAGCCGCCACCGCCAACGCCTGCTGGTTCGGTTCCAATGCATCGAAGCTCTTCCGAAACTGCTTCGTCCTCCGAAAGTGGCGATAGACCGGCGGCATCGGCCTTACAGGTCGAACTTCACCACTTGGCCATTCTTCAACTCCTCGCACGCCGTTTGAAATGAGGCGGGAAGGTCCATCGCTGCTGTGACCGGGGCATGGTATTCACAGAAGGTGTGCGCCAGTTCCTCCACCTGCGCGGTTATGTCGAGGGCCACCGATCGGGTTTCAGCATTGGCCTCCGGTGATTGCAGAAGGTTGATCGCCAGTTGGTCGCCCTTGAAGATCAGCTTTGCGAGGCACATGCGGTGCTGCTGGTAGTCAAACTGAGTGGCGTTCGGATTGCCATAGACGTGCTTCTCGAAAAGCGTCCGGTAATGTTCCACTTCCGCCAAGAATTCGGCAGCCTGGGTGCGGACTAGCTGCACGGACAACGCCCGTGACTCCTGCCAGCGCACATGCGCCGGAGGGCAGACTTCACGGGATGGGAACGGCCTGACCGTAGCGGGCATAAGTTAGGGGCAGCAAAGCGAAGAAACCCCCTTGGGTCAAGGGCTCCAGCCGGCACTTCGCCCCATTTCGGCCAGTTTCGCCCCATTTCGGCCAGATTCGTCTTTTTGCCGCAATTATTGAACTGCCTCGAAACAAAACCCCCGGCAGCTTGCTCAAGGCCACCGGGGGAAGTCCGTCGCGGGGATTCAACGCCAGCCGCGCCGGGAAAGGGTCAGGCGAACAGTTCCTCGAAGTAGAGGCCGGGCACTTCGCGAGGGGCGCATTCGAGTTCGCCCCTGGCTTGGGTCAGCAGACGGGCAACGGCGGCTTCCAGCGCGTTGACCTTGGCCGTGAGGGGGCGGCCGGTCAGATCATGCCCGGTCAACTCGCGGGTGGTGTAGCTGGCCTCTGCCTCGCGGGCGATGGCCTCGCTTCGCAGCTCGGCAATGGCGCCGACGGCCAACGCCTCGAATTCGAGCAGCAGCGGGGGGAACAGCTCGCGGAAGCGTTCCTGCAAGTAGCGGGCGCTGGCCTGTTCAAGGAACGGTTTCCGGGTGTCATCACCCACGGCGGCGATTTCGAGCGCGATGGCGTGGAACTCCGCCGGGGTCTTGGCGTTGTTCAGCCGGGCGTAGCCCTCGCGGATGAACGCGGACCGGCCGGCGACCGTGTAGCCCTGCATGGCGTGGCTCTGGCTGCGGAATTCCTGGCACGCGGCCTTGAACCGGGCCGGCAGATCCCCCAGGCGGTTCAGCAGTTCGGGCCAGAGGTCGGGTTTTCCCAGGGCCCCGATGGGGCCGGGCGGAATGCCGGCGTTGCGCCGCTCAATGGCGTCGATGGCGTCAACGAGGCGGTCAGTGATGGGGAGCGGCTGCCCGCCAGAGGAACCCGACCCACTCGGGCCGGGAAACGCACTTCCGGGGGCAGCCGCCGGAATTTCCTGAATGGGCACGGTCGAGGCTTCCGCTTCGTCCCCTTCCCACACGGCTTGCCCGGTGGCGGCCAAGCTCTCGGGCGGATAGATCCCAGCGGCGGGGATGGCGGGCACGGGCGGAGGGGCGGCGGTGAGGCCGACGGCAGAGGCGAGACGGGACAACGGATTCATGGGGCGTGTGTGGGGTGGCGGTTTAGCGGCGGGCGGCGAGGCATTGCTCGGTCAGGGACGGGGCTTTGCCGGCCACGGGCTGGCCTTGGGGCGCGGTGGCCGGCGGCTTGACGTAGGCGCGGCAAAGATCGGTGAGGCTGGTTCCTTTTCCGGTAACGGGCGCGGCCTGGGTGGGGACACCTTGGACGGCTCCCGCCTTGGGGTTGAGTCGGTCCCAATCGGGAGTGCCGTAGGGGATGCCGGCGCTTTCCGGGTTGTGGCGCCGGCCTTCCAGTTCGCACACGCGGGCGCGAAGCTGTTCGTTTTCGGCGAGGATGTCGGTTTGGTCGGGTAGGGTCGGCATAGGTCAGGGGGTGCCGGCTTTGGCTGCCAGGCATTGCTCGGTCAGTGAGGGCGGTGGGGTCGGTTGCGCCTTGGGGTCAGCGAGCGCGGCCTTCACTTCGTCCAGACGCCCAAGGTCAAACAGGGCGACTTCGCGGCCAGCTTGGATTTCGGCGACGGCGCACGGCGCTACGCGGCCCTTTTCCAAAGCCCATCGCAGTGCCCAAGGGGAAACGTCCGCCCGTGCCGCGAGGATACCGACCGAAACAAGTCGCTTCATTCATCCAAGCCGCAACGCCGCACGCTAGGGCTTGGGTCAGCCCCGAATCAGCGCCGGAGAGATGGCGTCGAGGGCGAGCACTGCCGCTTCCTCCGAAGCCCCGCGGAAATCCTGTTCCTCGACGGGAACGCGGTCGAGGCCAAGCTGCCGGGCTGCCTCGACGAGATCGGCGCCGATGACGGTGTGGCCGGTCTGCCGCGAGACGATGACTGGATCGCGCCAACCGTTCCGGCGCAGGGCTTGGACGCGCAGGGCAACCCGGTGGCCGGACGGTGGCGCCTCGACGGAGCCCGGGTGGGGAACGAGTTCGGAGATGGGGAACAGGATTCCGCGGCAGTGAACAGGGAGGGAGGGGGCTGGGTTCATGGGTTCGACGTGTGGAATATCATGGGACACTCGAAAAATGACCGGCATCGTGTGAATGGGGGTATGACTTTGGACCCCTGCCCTGGCGCCGCCAAAAGAAGACTCCCTAGTCATTTTATATGGGGTGTCGGGTTACTTAAACCGTTCGGGTCTTATATCACGCGGCGCCTGGCAACGCCGACTCACACGGCGGGCGCCACCTGGCTACGCTTGAAGTTCCAAGCGTGGCTTTGGCCGTGGTTCCGGTAGCCGAACGTCCGCGAGAAGTCCGCGCTGGTTCGGTGCATGACGTCGGGAGAGATGCCCGCCGCCTTGGCAACTTGGGTGAGGGATTGCCCGCCCAAGAGGTCAGGGCGCACGGTCCACGCCATCACCAGCGCCCTTGCGCCAAGGTGGTTCAGCTTGGGGTTTCGCGTGCCGGCCTGGCCTGCCACCAGCCATGCCATCAAACGGCGCAGACCTTCGGCCGTCCGTTCACCGTCCGGGGTTGAGCTGGCACCGTCGAGCGCATTGAAGACTTCCTCGAACGGGAAATCCTCATGCGTGCGGGCGAGCGGGTCGGCCTCGGGGTTGGCGAAGTCCTCATGAAATCCGCCGCCTAGTGTATCACTGCCGATATTCATACGGGTCTATCGTCTGATACGCTGTTTACGCATCCTGTCGAGCCCGTATTAGGCTAGAAGTCGAACCAGCGAAGATCCTTGGAGCCGGCCCCGCCGTGGATCGCATAGAACGCGCCGGCCACCCCTCCCCCGCCGGTCAGGTTCAGCGAGCCACCGTTGGCGGTCAGCTTGTAGCCGTTGGCCGTGGAGACGTCGCCGGCCGGGGCCACGAATAGATCGGTGTCACTGAGATTTTGCAGCACAAGGCCGGTGCGGCCTTGGCGTCCTGGAATGGCTGCGGTGGCGGTGGTGGTAACAGTGGCGACGGGCATAGGCTAGAGGCGGTGGGAGTGGCCTTCCATGAGTCGGACAACTTTCGCGTCGAGTCGCTTGTCGAGCCACCGGTCCATCTGGCCCTGGTCGAGGAAGAACGCGAACTCCGACTTCTCCGCACGGGCCACGGGTGAACCCTTGGCATCCGTCACTTGTGCGGGGATGGGGCCGCTGGAAGCCTGCAACATCGCAGCCGTCTTATCGGCCGGAATGATGACGCCGGGTCGGTCAGGAACGAACAGCTCGGGGCCTTGCTCGCCAACGAGGGCAGGGCGGCCGACGGGAGGGCGGCCACCCTCGGCAAACGCGCCGGAGATGGCGGCGATGGCAGCGATGAGCCCGGCCACGCCCAACGCGGCGGCGACACCATAGGACGAGATCGAGGTCATCAGGGCGCTGGGGGCCTTGGCCGCGGCTTCGGCACTGGAGGCGGCGATTTCGGTGCTTTTGACGAGCAACCGGCCGACGATCCACTCGGCGAACATGCGCGAGATGGCATCAATGACGCCGTTCAGGATGCTGCCGCCGATGTTCCGCAGAGCGTCGCCCCAGGTCATCGTTCCCCGAATCAGGCCACCGATCGAACCGGCGACGCCATCGACGGCAGAGCCGATCACGGAGCGGAAGCCGCGGGCGATGGACTGAGCCACCGTCGGGAACTCGTCCTTCAGTTGGCGCATGGTCTCGCCAAGCTGGCCCCTGACCGAGTTTGGATCGGCACCCAGCCGGGCAATCTCCGCCTCGACGGTCAGCCGCTCGCGAGAGAGGGCAAGCGCCTGTTCCTGGAACTTCAGCGCCGATTCGGTGGAGTGGGGTTGTCCATCCTCTCCGGTGAAGATCCTGGCATCGGCAGGGGCGTTCGCCTGCAACTCCGCTTCGAGCTTCCTGACCGCTTCGAGCTTCCCCTGGAGAAGTTCCAACGCTTCGGCCCGCCGTTCCACCGCCGACAACCGCGGGTCAGCATTCACCCCGACGAGGGCGGCGTCCTTGCCCGCGATGGACAGGCGCAGGCGCCGGGCAGCCTCGTCTTGCGCGGCGACGAACCGCGAGACGCCACGGGTGGCCGCTTCCGCCATCTCGGTGGTTTCCTCAAACTGCCGGCTGAAACCAGCCAAGGCTTCCGCGCCGTCCCTCACAGACTCGCGGAGGGCTTCGGACACGGTCATTCCCGCGGCCAGTGAACCGAAGAACGATCCCGCCGCCTGAGTGCTGGCCACCCAAGTTCCCACCCCTTTCCGCACGTCGGCCGCGAGGTAGTCGGCCACGGGTTTCAGCTCAGCGGCCAACGCCTTGAGCGTGCCGGACTTGCTCAGCGCGAGGGCGGTGTCGGACAGGCTTTTCATGGCCGGGACAAGCTCCCGTGCCAGGGCCAGTGCCGTGCCTTCGGAGGCGACCTTGAGCTTCGTGAGGTTGTCGTTGAACTCCGCCGCGGCCTTGGCCGTCTGGCCGTCAACGATGACGCCGAACTCGCGGGCCTCTGCGGTCGCTTGTCGCAAGCCGTCGGCACCTTGGTTCAGCAGCGGAATCAGACCCGTCCCGCCCTTGCCGAACAGCTTGGTGGCGAGATCCATTTTCGCCGCGCCATCTTCCAAGCCGGCGAACTGGTCGGCCACCCCAGCGAGGGCCTCGACGAGATCCTCAGAACCGCGGCCCGCCTCGACCTGCGACCTGGCGAAGAACTTCAAGCCCGTCTCCAGATCGGCGAGCGACACGTCGGCGAGTTTGCCCGCGTAGCCGAGTGCCGACAGCTCCTCCGTCGAGATCCCGGTCCGTTCCGCCATTTTCGAGAGCGCGTCGGCGTTCTCAATCGCCCGCTGGGTGACGTGAGCCACCCCGGCGCCCATGCCCGCGAGCGCGGCGCCCGCGCCGGCCAACGCTGGCCCCAACGCCTTCACCCCGCCTCTGAGCCGGGCCAGGCCCGCCTCGACGTTGGCGAGGCCGGAGAGCCCAAGGCGGACGGTCAGGGTGTTCGCACTCATTCGACCAAGGCGGAACGCCGCACGCTAGGGCTTGGGTTTCGACCGTTCAGACACGTTCCGGCGCGGTGAGCACGGCGACGTGATCGGGCAGCCGGCCGACGGCGAACAGCGGCAACGGCTGGCTTCCTGGCACGCCACCTTGGGCGAATGCGTCGGGGTGGAGTTGCCCCCGCTCCAATCGGGCGAGGATGGCGCTATCGTCGAGGCCAAGGCGACGGGCGAGGGCGGGCACGGTCAGGAATTCGGACGGGGAGGTTGCGTTCATGGGTCAGCGGGCTTGGGTGTTCACGGGTTGTTCACGGTGTCGGACGGGCAGGCTTCCACGGAGCACGTAGGCCCCGCGCTTCACGTCCATCGCATAGACGATGGCGCCCTGGTGTTTCAGCTCTGCCAGGCGCAGTTGGATTTGGTCGAATCCGACCAGCTCGTCGAAGTGCTCGCGCTGGTCGAACAGGTCGGGGCAGGTGTCGCGTCGCATGGCTCAGAAATTGCCGTCATCGGCGGTTGATGTGCCAAGAGCGCGGCTGTTGTCGTGGTGGCGCAGTGGGGGAACCTCCAGATCCTTGGCCGCGTAGTAGCCGTCAAAGTTCTCTTTGCCGAAGAGCGTCTTGGGCCGGAGGTATTCGGCCATTTTCTGGTCTCGCATCCAATTCGCAGCCTGTCGGCGAACCATTTGGATGCAGCCATCGACGGTCACTTCTGGTTCATCAAGCCGAGCGGCTATAAGAGCGAGATTCGCATCCGTCTCGCGATAGTTTCTGCCAGTGGCTTCGTTCAATGCCCGCAGGATCGGCTTGGCCCGCTCCAACCTCTCAGCCTTCCTGGAAATGCGACCAACCGAGCTTGATTTCGTCGCCGATTCGTCCGGCTCGCCGGACAAAGTGTAGTCATCAACGGTAGCGTTGGGCTTAACCTTTGAACCTGCTTCTGCCTCTGCTTCTGCCTCTGCTTCTGCCTCTGCTTCTGCCTCTGCTTCTGCTTGGGCTTTCGGCGGCTTACATTGGCTTACCACTGGCTTACCTTGGCCGGTTGCGGCTTCCCGATTTCGTTCACGGTGTCTCTGCACTGCCTCGCGAACCTGTTCCCGACGAACATCGGGGTCTCGCCCCTCCCGATACTTGGCGTAGTTCAACAGTCGCCAGCCGCCTTCGATTTCCTCAATTCGTCGGCCTTCGTTGTCTTTGCTGCGGGACCACTCGTCGGGGCGTTTGAATCGTTCCAGTGCCTCCACTGCTTTCGGGATGGGAACGCGGGCGAGGTGTGCGAGGCCGGGAACCGATGCGATGACACGGCCTTGGGCGTCGGCCAGCGCGAGCATGGTGACCCATAGGAGACGGGTTGCATCGTCCTCACTGGTCCAAAGGCTCGACGTGATGATGTTGGAATGAAGCTTGGCGTATCCGTTCAAGGGGTGCCTTGGTTGGGGTTTGAGAACATGAGCAGTCCGACCGTCCATCCGGTCAGGATCGCGGCCACGGCCAGCGTCCACTGTGCGTCCCGGTCGCCTCTCAGCACGCGGGCCAAGGTGGCGTAGGCCACGGCGCCCCAGATGACGAGTTGGGTGACGAGGTAAGCGGTCATCGCCCGGCCTTTCTCGCCTCAGCTCCGGCGCGGGCATAGGCGTGCCGCCATCGGTCGGGGTCATGCCCAAGCCAGACGTGAACGCGGGCGACGACGGTTTTACGCAAGTCACGTTCACCGGACTGCCAGAGCGTTCGCAGAGCGGCGACGGGCTCGCGACGGAGGGCCGGAATCCCGCCATTGGATGGCCGCTCCTCTGCCAGCAGGCGGGCCGCACAATCGGCGAGCGCGAAACCCTGCATGAAGTTGATGTTCACCTGGCACCCTCCATGCCGGCGAGTAGTCCAAGCGCGGCGACGTTTCCAACTGCATCCTGGAAGTCCACCCCATCGGCCCGGAAGGCGTTCTTTACGGGGTCGAATTCGAGCCGGACGCCCAACCGGTCCCGGATTAGGTCCAGATCCCTCATGATGGTCTTGCGGGAGACTTCAAGTTCCTTAGCAAGCGACCGGGAGTTGTGGCTCCCGTTCACAAGGCACCGCAGCACTTGCACCACGCGGTTGAGCGCACTTCGCGTCTGCGGGGCCGCAACCTTCGGTTGCCGGGCGGGTCGGCCGCCTTCCAGTTGGTCGGCGATGGCTCGGAAGTGGCGGGGGCTCAACTCCTGGTCCCTCGACACGATTCGGGCGATTTCGGCCAGCAGCTCCTCAGCGGAGCCGAAGCCCTTCGCTTCGGCCATGCTCTGGAGCCTCAGCGCTGTTTCGAGGCGCACCACGACGGCGAGTTGCTCGCAGTCGGCGGGGATGGGGTGGGGCGTGTTTGTCGGTTTCATGGCATTGGTGGTTTGCCATGCGCCGCGGCGTGCGGACTCCAGTGAACGGGTTCGATGCCGGCCGGGTGTCTCGCAAGGGGCGCACGGCCGGTTTTTATTTGGCGGCGGCCTTCCCGTGGGAGACTACCCGTTCGGAGCGCTTCAAGTGCGCCATCACGTCGGCGACGTCGTAACGGACGGTTCGCCCAATGGTGACCCTCGGCACCAATCCTTGCTTGGTCCAAGTGTGAAGCGTGCGAGTGCTGACCCCGAGACGGAAGGCCATCACTTCCACGGGGACGAGGTTTTCAGATGGCGACTGCGGTTCCGATGCGTTTTGCATACGGGAGCAGTTTGCGGAACTTCTCCGCTCGAAAAACGCCGACCGATGTCAGGAATCGAGCGATTTCCTTGGCCTGCCTGCCTTCCTCGTTACTCCGATTCGGTTCAACGTGTTCCTTACCGTGGTGTCAGGCGCGTGAATATCGCGGGCGGCCAAGGCAGCGTTGATTTCCTTCCTCGAAAGTCGCCGGAGCGTTTCTCGTGGGGTTTCCCCTTCTGTCCCGCATTGAATGGCGTAGTCCCGTAGGCATGAAGCTATCGGGTCGGCTTCCTCCCAAAGTCCGCGCCGGGAGATCCTCGCAGCCAGTCGGTTGAGCCTGTCGCCGTCTCGGTTTACGGCTGCCTTGACCAACCAGCGCACAAGGAACCCGGCCGCCCCTGGCATCGTTTCCAGATCGGGGGCCACGGCCGCCATCCGCAGCGCGGCCTCGACACCTGCCAACCCCTCGTCTGCTCCGTGCGCCAGCCGGCGCTTCGTTTCGAGCGGAGCCAGCTTTTCGCCTTCGGTGGCAGCTTGCTTGATGGCTGAGGGTCGGCGGCCCATAGGTCAGGCGGTTGCGGTCATCGGCAGAACATCGGCTCCCTGCCCCACGGACGGGCACACGGCGAACCACTCGCGGCCTTGGGCTTCGGTGACCAGTGCCCGGTAGTGCTTGTGGATCATGGCCGGACTGTTTCCGGCCTCGAATGCGACCTTGGCCGGGTCATGGGCCACGGCGACCCGGTAGGAGATGAACGAATGCCGGAGAGCGTTGTGCTTCCACGACACCCCGACGCGCTCGCCAACGCGGCGCCAGCGATGCGTAAGGGCCTTGCTGGTCGGCGATGGGTCAACGGCGCCCTCGGGCTGCCAGAGGGGCGCCAGCCACGAGGCGAGGTTGTCCGAGATCGGCACCACGCGCCGGCTTGCCGTCTTGGCCTTGTCCGCCCCGACGATGATGACCCGCTCCGCGAGGCGAACGTCTCGCCATTCGAGGCGGTGAAGTTCCTCAGTCCGCAGGCCGGCAAAGGCACCGATGACCAAGCTGGCGCGGATGTCATCGGGGGCGGCTTCCAACAGTCGGCGGACTTCGGCCGGGGTGAAGGTGCCAACCTCGCCGACGGCTTCCGGCTTGGCGACGGGCACTTCGGCAATCTCGTCGGCCAGATCCCGCGATACCCAACGGCGGGATTGGGCGAACTTGAACAGGGTGGTAACACTCCCGGCATAGTTCCAACGGGTTCTGTTGGAAACGGGCTTGCCCTTGGCGTCGGCGAGGCCGCGAAGCCATTCCCCAACCACGGCGCCATGTAGGCTCGCCAGCGTGCCGGTGAAAGCCCTGGCAAAGGCGGTCAGGTGGCTTCGCAGCTTGGCGAGGTAGGCGTCGGAACACTTGGCGGCCTCCCGGTCGGCCAGCAGCGCGGCCACGGCCTCGCCTACGGGCACCTTGGGCGCGTTGGCCGGGTGTCGCTTGGCGTAGTCGGCCACAGCTTCCGCCAGGGTGACACCGGGCGGGAGCTTCCGGTGTGCCTCGACGAGTTCAGCGGCGGCGGCGTAAACGCTCAGTCCCAACGGCGAGAGGATTTGCTGGGCGGAGTCGAATTGCTGGCGTTCTTCGGCGGTGAAGCTGAGGGCATCGGGACGGCCAACCGCGAAGGCGTCCGCGGCTTCGTGGGCGGCTTGCTTGGCCTTCGCCATGTCGCCGAAGTCCCGGACCCGACGTTTTCCGCCCGGTTCGTAATAGGACAGGGTGGCAAGCTCGTAATCCCTGCCCCGGATAGTCCGCTTCCGGCGGTAAATCTTCGCCACGAACGAACCCCGGCGGATTTCCACCGGGCCAGCCGATTCAACCTTCGTTCCGACCGCCTTCATGGGGTCACTGTCGGAAATCCGTAGGAACTTTCAAGACTTTTCAGGAAAACACCTGAAAAGATTGGTGGAGGCGGGGGGAGTTGAACCCCCGTCCTTGAGCCGCCAACCGGCAACGAACTACATGCTTAGGCGGCCAAAGATTTTCTGCGGGACCGTGACCGGCCGTCGTGGACCGGCCCCGCCTAGCTCGCATGAAGTTTCTCGGCCGCCGACGCGCGAACTCCGCCGGCGACCATGCCTGCTGATAGCGTCCGTTTCCCGTAGCAGGTGTTCAGGAACAGACGTCGGGCCTAATTAGGCCGCGAGAGCCAACTCTTCGTTAGCAGTTACAGTTTTTGGTCCGGTGTTTTACGAGGCCAACGAACCATCCTCGGCATGCCGTCACAGGCGGGTTTCCCAAGTCGAAACCAGTGCGCCCCCAACAACGTCGGCACTGTCGCGGCTGGCACGTGCACGTCAAGGTTTGCTGCCAACTGTCCATGAGCTTGCTCCTGTCCGACGAGTTCGCGACGCTGCCAGCATGACGCTGCAACCTTGCCTCGCCTTGGCGGTCGCTTTCCTGCCGGCAGTGGCGCTGGCTACCGGGCCAACCCCTTCGGCACCGCTGCCCGCCGGTTACCGGCTGGTTTACGAGCAGCATTTCGATTCGGCCGATTCACTCCGGCAATTCGCCTTCACCGACGCCAAGGTCTGGCAATGGTCGGCGGACGGCGAAAGCCACACCCTCGAACTCGCGCGGCAAAGCCGCTACGAACCCAAAGTCCGGTCCCCCTTCAACATTGCGCTGATCGCGGACCGGGTCTTTGGCGACTTCGTGCTGGAGGTGGATCTCGTCCAAACCGGCAAGGAGTATGGCCACCGGGACATGTGTCTGTTCTACGGCGTGCAGGATCCCACGCACTTCTACTACACGCACCTGGCGACCAAAGCCGATCCGAATGCCCACAACACCTTCATCGTGAACGACGCCCCACGGAAGAACTTCGCCAAGGAGACGACCTCCGGCGTCAATTGGGGCCTGGGGGTCTGGCACCGGGTCCGGCTGGAACGCCGAATCGCGGAAGGCACCATCCGGGTTTTCTTCGACGACATGGCCCAGCCGGTCATGGTGGCGGAAGATCGCACGTTCGGTGTCGGCTGGATTGGCTTCGGCTCCTTCGATGACACCGGCAAGGTGGACAGTGTTCGCATTTGGTCACCAACTCCTGCGGAAGCGCGCACGGCCAACTTCTTTTCCCGCCCCGAATGAAACCTTCCCGCTTTTCGCGATCCGGTCCCGGTGGTTCCAAACGCTCCAGCCGGCCACCAAACCGAGGAGACCGCCCGCCACGTCCCGGCGGAAAAGGACAGCAGCAGCCATCGCGTGGACCGCTCGGAAAACGCCCGTCGCCAGCGCATGGCACTCGTCGGCCCAGCGCCAACCATCAGGCCACGCCCGCGCCGGCTATCCCGGAGCGCGCTCCGGAGGTTCCGAAGCCGGTGATCGTTCGCCACGGACTCGCCCGGGTGCTTTCCAAGGCGGGTTACTGCTCGCGGACCGAAGCGGCGCGGCTGGTCCTGCTCGGGCGGGTCACCTTGAATGGGCGCGTTTGCCGTAATGCCGAACAGCCGGCCAGCCTGGAGGCCGATGAAGTCGCGGTGGATGGCGAACGGATCGAGCCGGCCCGCCGGGTTTACATTCTGCTCAACAAGCCGCGGGGCCTGGTCACGACCTCGGCCGACGAGCACGGCCGGGAAACTGTCTTCTCCTGCCTGATCACAGAACGGGCCGCGGAGCCGGCCGGCGGCGCCCCGGAGTTGTTCCACCGGAAGAAGACGACCCGGACCGAATTCAGGTTGCCGGGGCACCTTTCCGCCGTGGGACGCCTGGACCAGGCAAGCGAAGGGTTGCTGCTGTTCACCAACGACAACGGCTGGGCCGAACGCCTGACGTCGCCCCAACACCACCTCGACAAGGTCTATCACGTGCAGATCAACGCTGTGGCGGACGATGCGCTCTGCCAACGCCTCGAGACCGGGGTGGAATCTGAAGGTGAACTGCTGCGGGCCAAGAAGGCGACCGTGCTGCGCCAAGGGGGGGCGAATTCGTGGCTGGAAATCACGCTCGACGAAGGGCGCAACCGACATATCCGACGGCTGTTGGCCGCCTGTGGACTTGAGGTCCTCCGGCTCATCCGCGTCTCGGTCGGCGCCCTGAAGCTGGGTTCGCTCGGCAAAGGCCAATGGCGCCACCTGACGCCGCGAGAGGTTCAGGCCTTTGTCCCGAAAGAGACTCCGGCTTCGGCTGAATCCCACGCTGGACCGAATGTGCCGGCCGCAGTTACCGAGCGGGCACCGTGGAAACGCCCGGTCAAACGTCGCTGACCGAAGGCGTCGGCGGGGCGGGATCGCAAAAAAGAAAAAGGGCGCG
>OFDN01000804.1_pt1 | contig 23311 bp, 23 predicted proteins | sample 1520971 | NCBI WGS metagenome assembly OFDN01 (sample SAMEA94257418, study PRJEB24077) | hot springs metagenome | biome: Aquatic biome; feature: Geographical feature; material: Water | place: India | collected 2012-06-12 | depth 5 m
ACACCCCTTCAGCAAATGTATTTTTGGGTGTGACACGCGGGACAATCTTTTTTAATCAATAAATAACTGACTGTAAGCAAACTACAGCCAAAAAATTGTCCCATTAGTGTGGGACAATTTGGGACACTTTTACATAAAAGTTATGGTGTTACCTTGTTATTGGGTTATGCTGTTATTTTTGTTACGCACCGCACAGGGGCTTGCGGGGTTTTGCCAATATTTCGGACGGTTGCGGTTATCAAAGAACTTGATTGGATAAGTAGTAATTGGAAAATAGGTATTAATGAGGAAGTCCTGAGAAATCGAGACTTCCATAATTTTTTTATACAAAGGTGATAATTTGGGACACGACCCTATAGATGAATAATATTAAACTTACTCGGAAAAAGAGTATCAATTGTTAAATGCTCTGCTTCATTGACTTTTTTAACCCAATCCTTGTAATAATAATTAATCCGCAATGTGGTGTCATTTTCCAATAGAATTTCTCCAAACGGCTCCCCTAATTTTGGGGAAGTAATACCTTTAAAGGATTGATTTAATCCCCTATCAAAATTACAATTCATATTTGTTGCCCAGTTGAATATAATCTTCTCATTTTTTAAATATGATGGGAACCAATATCCGCAAGAAGGATTAAAATCAAAAAAAACTTTTCCGGGTTCAAAATATAATAACCAAAAACTTCCTTCGTCAGTAAACGTAATTGAATTTGTGTCATTATAAAGTTGCTCTATACTTAATGTTACCTCAGACGCTGCTTTGTTTTGGTCGTTAACATTAAGTATTTGCTCGTTTTTTTGTTCACATGAAAGAACACAAATAGTTGCTACAGTAATTAATAGGCTTCTAATTCTCATAATATTTTAAAATTTTACTGTTCCTCTTGGTGAGCCCCCGCTCTCGCAAGTCTGTAGCGTAGGCTGTGTATCAGCGACTTGTAAGAATATGTATAACAAACTACAAACTTAGGTTATTTGCTTTCACAAGCCCCTGCCGCTGCAAACCGCTCTACAGGTTTTCGAGAGTTGGAGTTTCAAGTGAAATGTTTTATAAATGTGGTTTACTATGCTATGTAACTGTTTGTTACCATAGATGTACTGTTTTTTGAGGTTGGTTAAACTCAGACTCAGTAATTTTATATGCCTCAAGTACACTATCCAAATCACCATACCCCTCATCTGGAAAGCCCGGTTGTGTCTTTTTAAAATTTTGGTATGTGGTGTACGAATACCAAAGTAATTCACCGACAGGTGAATATAATCCATAAAATTCAGTTTGATTGGGTAATACTCCTGCGCCACAAACGCGATAAATCCACCCTTTTTTTCCTGTAACTACACTTATGCTTGTGATAATATTTTCTTGAATTTTGACAAGATTAGTGCCGCCGGTATCAATAGTTAGGCTTTGAACAGGGTAGTCAAATTTTTTTAAAACATTATCTTCAAAAAGAAATAATATTTCCTGTTCAAAAGCTAGTTTGTCGATCAGATCCCCGTTTAAGTAATATTCCCCATCTTTATAAACCGATTTTACAAGTAATGAGTTTTGCTCATTTACAACTTTATCAACCTTCGAAGTAATCCTGTTAGTTTGTGATTCCCCTTTTGTAAGACTTGTGTTCGATGATTTTCCAGACTCACTCGTGGCGTTATCTCTTGATTTCTTATTGCAGCTAAAAAGCATAAATACTGTAACTACAAAAAGAACAATTGCTATAAAAGTAGCTCTTTTACTCAGTGATTTGGTGTTCATGTTTTTGTAATATTCTAGATACGAGTGTTGCTGAGTGTTATCTTACTATTTGGTAATAAGTTTATTGTTAATGTACAAACAGTTTTCTGATGTAAGCCAAAAGAAAGTTAATTTTCTATGAGACCCAATAAACGGAGATTAATAGTGTTAGACTTTTCAAATTCAACATCACAAAAACAAAGCTGACGTTTAACTTCTTCAGGAATATTACTAATGTTGATCCTCTTAATAGGGAGTGTAATTAAATGGTAACTTGAAGCTGAGAGGTTCATGGGTTCAGCGGTATCGTATGAGAATAACCCTTTTTTTGCATAAGAGATATAGCTTTTATATTTCTCCTCAAACAATGTTAAATCAGTTATTTTTTCTTTGAGTAACCATGAACCAATCTCATATCGTTCAGAGGTAGTTGGCAAACTATCAAAAAAAGCTGTTAAAGACATAAGGGAGTCCAAATTATTAATATTACAGATAGACTCAGGCAAACGGCATCCCCCGGAAGCAAAATGACCTATATTGCCATGCTTATCTACCATAAACCAATCTAAATCATATGAGTTTTGTTCCTCTATTGTTATCATTAGTTAATTCTGCTGTGACTAGTTAATACTTTTACGACGCTAAAGTATCCTGTATACTTCTGTCTTTAATAGAGAGTGGAATAATTTTAGGAACCTCATCCACTATCCTAAATAAATTCTTTTAGTTTATCTAAAGCTTTTTTTGCTCGCTTTTGTAGCTCACGGTCATCAATATCTCTAAAAGGATTAGAAATATCATAATCAGCTATTATCGTATCCCCACAATAAGCATCCACATCACTAAATAAAGTTTCTATTACCTCTGCAATCAAATCATTAAACAAAAACTCTTCTTGCTTAACCATATTGAGATATTCCTTCTCAAACGTTTCTGTATTAATTTTATGTTCTGTAAAGTCAGTAATTAAACGGATATACTTTAATAGCTCTGTTTTCATTATATCAAATTTCTTAACAATCACTACTATTCTGTGAGGTCAAAAAAGTCTTTAAATAGTACCATATCAACAGTTGGCTGTGGGCCAAAAAAAGTCATTTCTTTTACAACAAATTCCATATCACAAAGTACTTCATCATAATCCCTCGCTTCAAGTTCTTCGTATGAATTTTTGTTCAAGATTAATTTGATTTCTTCATAATAATTAAATTGGTTTCTTGTTGGCAATCGGTAAATAGTGCTGTAAAAATCCCCTAAAATGGAATCGGGGTCGTGATTTTTAATTTTATAGGAGAATGATTCTTTATAAAATTTGGCAAACTTACTGAACACTATATTATGCCAATATTCAATTTGAAATTTAGAATCTGAAAAACTTCCTAGTTCTATGATTAAACGCACTTCAGGGTCATCAGAAGCTTGGTACAAGTTATATTTATAGTTATGCTTTTGAATCGTCTCTATAATACTGGGGTCTAAAATAAGGTCGGCAGCAATTATACGTATATATTCATCCTTATCCTTACTCAATTCTCTTATTTTATTAATTTCAGTCAATACATTAGTTTTCATAAACAGTTATTTAACATCAATATTATGATAATCCTTAGTATCCGCAAGCTTTGTGTTTTTTTCGCCCTCGCAAGTCTTTAGTATATGGAGTGTGGCAGATGATAATTGGAACACTACCGAACACTACCTACCTACCCATTTATAGGATACTGCAACTTCATTTTTTTGTGAAAGGTAAATCGATAAATGCATAACATATTTTTTTGATTTAATTTCAAAAAAGTTAGCCTCATATTCTTTATATGAGGTGTCGGAAGCTTCTATAAAATCTCTAAAATAATTCTTAATTGCTATTGAAAATGAATTATCTTTTAATACTTTTTCACAGCTTAAAACGATAGAAATATCATATAAAGCGTTCTTCCTGAATGTACAAACAATATTTTCTTTAACAGGTATTGAATCGATGTAAATAATTTTATAGCCAGTGAACAACTGCTCTTTACTATTCGAGACATCATTTAAGTGGATGAAAGGAATCGATTTTAGAACCTTCTGCTTTGTTTCACCTAATGAAACATCATAAGAAGGATAACAAATTTTAATCTTCTCCGAGGGTTCATGATTACCACAACTGTAGAAACAAAAAAATATTATAAAGAAAACAAAACATTTCATCATTTATTCAATATATTATTGGTTTTAATTTTTATTTGGCGGATCAACAGTAGCTTTAAGTTTATTATAAAAAGCTTTTACAGGAGCACTTTCTTTATCAAAGATTTTGGTTTTCCCCGCTCTCGCAAGTCTGTAGTATATGGTGAGCGGCGGGGATAATTGTAACACTACTCCTTTTAACCACTTTCCACGTCCTTACCAATAATTAAAAGTAGGATTTTGCTTTCTAAATTCTTTGAAGAAAGAATCCAACCCCGCATTTTTATATATTGTGCTGTAACTATTCTCTTTTACCAATAATGGGCCATCTTGTATCGTATTACAAAATAACCACATTACATAATTACCGGATGAATCATAAAAGTAAATGTCAATACGTCCTTTATCACGGAGCGGGACACGCTTTGTACTTGACCTATTATCCATTATACGCCTTAAATTTAAAATTGAGTCTGGATCATTAATTTCAAATGCATTTGATTCTAAATCCGCAATCACTATTCGTGTTATTTCTCCATACTTTGTACAAGAAAAGCATATACATGAAAGAATTAAAAATAATATTTTTATTCTCATAATATTTAGAGTGTAGTTACAACAATATATTACCCTCTCGCTCCCACAAGTCTGTCGCGCAGGTCGTGCTCTGAGAATATAAGCTTGTAACTTATTCAGTCTTTTTAACGCACAGATCACCAACCAAGTTGAGAATGACTCTCAACCACACATTGATTCGATTATATTCTCTATTAGCACCCTAAACTGAGATTAACTATTCTTCATTTCGCTTACCAAAGCCAGTAGGGTTTTCTTGGCATCACCAAACAACATACTGGTTTTAGGGTCAAAAAACAGTTCGTTTTCAATGCCCGCATAGCCGGCATTCATCCCGCGTTTCATCACAATAATGTGCTGGGCATTATCAACGTCCAAAATAGGCATACCGTATATCGGGCTGTCCTTGTCCGTGCGTGCGGCAGGGTTCACCACATCGTTCGCGCCAATTACCAGCACCACATCCGTAGTGGCAAATTCAGGGTTAATTTCTTCCATTTCCAGCAACTTGTCGTAGGGTACGTTACTTTCGGCCAGCAATACGTTCATGTGGCCGGGCATACGGCCCGCAACAGGGTGTATAGCGTATTTTACCTCCACGCCTTCCTTTTCAAGCAATTCTTCCAGCTCGTGGCAGGTGTGTTGGGCTTGGGCAACCGCAAGGCCGTAACCGGGCACAATAATTACTTTTTTGCTGTATTTCATCAGCATGGCTGCATCAGCAGCATTAACTTCTTTTATAGTACCCTGTGCTGTTTTAGCAGCACCGCCGCCACCGGTTTTGTTGCCGCCAAAGTTGCCAATCAATACGTTGGTTAGGGAGCGGTTCATGGCCTTACACATTACTACGGTAAGAATTGTACCTGCCGAGCCCACCAGAATACCACCCAACAACATTACTTGGTTATCGTACAAGAAACCGCCGCAAGCGGCTGCAACGCCAGTAAATGAGTTTAATAGTGAGATTACCACAGGCATATCTGCGCCACCGATGGGGAGTACAAACAAAACCCCGTATAGTAGCGAGAGCGCCAACACAAGGTAGAACACCCATGCACCGCTAAGAGTACCTGCTATAAACAGCCCTGCCAATACTAATATCACCAGCAATAAGCCGATGTTGACTACCTGCTGGGCAGGCAATACGTAATCTTTCACCTTACCATCCAGCTTGCCCCAGGCAATCATACTACCTGCAAACGAAATAGCACCGATTATCAATCCTGCAAAAATGATAAGCAGTTTAATTCGCATAGAGGCCATTAAGGCTGCTTGAATGGTTTGTACAAGCTCATTCATGGCACCGCCCATAATTTCTTGGGTTGGGGTATTTGCAGCGTTCAATATTTCGCCCAAATGCCCAAACTCTATGATTGAGATAAGCATGGCACACGCTCCGCCCATACCGTTGAACAGGGACACCATTTGGGGCATCGCCGTCATTTGTACGCGCTTTGCGGCCAATGTACCTATTACCGAGCCTAAAAGAAGCCCGCCGAAAATCCATTCAAGGTTGTGCAGGTGTTTGCCATCTGTGGTTTTATATAAAAATATAGTCCCGAATATGGCTACGGCCATACCAAAGGCGGCCACAAGGTTTCCCTTGCGGGCACTATCGGGTTTGCCCAGCATTTTTAACCCTACGATAAAGGTTATTGAGCCTATTAAATAGCTTAAAACTAATAAGTTGTTTTCCATCTTATGCGTTGTAATATGGTTACGTTATGCTGAACTTGTTTCAGTATCTCATCGGTATATTTGTAAGTGAGATCCCGAAACAAGTTCGGGATGACTTTACTTTCTCTTCTTAAACATTTGCAGCATACGGTCGGTTACTACAAAACCGCCCACTACATTCAGGGTGCCTAAAAGCACGGCTAAAAAGCCCAATACTTTAGCTCCCATAGTATCGGCTTCGCCCATTACAATAATGGCCCCGATAATTACCACCCCGTGTATTGCATTTGCACCCGACATCAGCGGGGTGTGCAATATGGTGGGCACTTTACCTATCAGCTCTATCCCAACAAATATCATCAGGATAACCATGTATATCATTTGCTGGTTTTCGGAAATAAAATTCAGTATAGAATCCATATTATTTATGATTTTAGATTTATGAATTATGATTTTGTTGCGTGACGTGTTTTTTGTTTTATGGTCTTTCTTGCGCTCGCCATTATGGCAATAATTTCGTTTGTTTCTTGCATTAGGTCTTTCAACTTTTCAGGAATTATTATTCCTGATTCAATTAATAACTCTTGCCAAAACATTGTTTCATCAGCTTCTTCAATTACAATGCTGATTTTTGAATAGAACTCATCATTTGAACGCGCACGACAAGCGGCTCTGTAATTTGCACCAACTGATGTTGAAGAGCGTAATAATTGCCTGCCTATTATTTTTGCCTCTTCAGTCTTGGGTAGATTTCTATACAAGTTTATATTTCTTAGTGCAAACTGTTTTGTTCTAATTTTTAACTCTTCGGCCGTCATTTCTAAATCAAAAATCTTAAATCACAATTCAAAAATTACTTTAATACTTTATTATTATGCACCACCAAAGTACCCGCAGTAATTTCCTCCTCCATTTCCCATTTCAGGCCGTCTTTGGTAGCCAAATGAGTAAGCAGGTTATAAATATTCTTAGCATATAAATCACTGGCATTTTGGGGCAGCAAAGCGGGTATATTGCTTTGGCCTATAATTTTCACCCCGTTTTTCACTACTGTTTGGTCCAATTCGCTTAACTCACAGTTGCCGCCTTGTTCAACGGCCATGTCAACTATTACGCTGCCAAACTTCATGGCTTTCACCATTTCTTCAGTTATCAATGTCGGAGCTTTTTTACCCATTACCAGCGCGGTAGTAATTACCAAATCAGCTTGCGATAAGTGTTTTAATATTGTTTCCTTTTGGCGGCGCAGGTAATCTTCGCTTACCTCTTTGGCATAACCGCCTTCAGTTTTCACCGCATCGCCACCTTCTACCATTACAAACTTACCCCCCAACGATTCTACCTGTTCTTTGGTTTCAGGGCGAACGTCTGTAGCCTCTACCACAGCACCTAAACGTTTGGCGGTAGCAATGGCTTGCAAACCTGCTACACCCACTCCAAAAATCAACACTTTAGAGGGGGTAACCGTTCCGGCAGCTGTCATCAGCATCGGGAATATTTTGCCCATGGCGTTGGCACCCATCAGCACGGCTTTGTAACCGGCCAAATTGCTTTGTGAGCTTAGTGCATCCATGTTTTGTGCGCGTGAGATACGCGGTATAGCATCCATAGCAAAACAGCTGATGCCTTTTGCTGCAATTTTTTCGGCCAACTCACGGTTGTGGGCGGCGTATAAAAAGCTAACCAACACCTTGCCTTGTGGTATCAAGGCTATTTCATCGTCGGTAGGATGGTTTACTTTTAAGAAAACATCAGCAGTTGCCAGTTGAGTTTTATCGGTAACCTGAGCGCCGGCTTGTGTATAAGCCTCGTCACTAAAAAATGAGGATAATCCAGCACCGGTTTCCACCAGTATTTCGTGTCCTTGTTTTATATATTGTTGGGCTACCTGTGGTGTAAGAGCAACGCGGGTTTCGGCGGGGCGCGTTTCCTTGAATACGGCAATTTTCATTCGTTGTACTTGCGGGTATTATTTTTGTAAATGTAAGAGTTTTAGTAATTGAAAGTCAATTAAAAAACAATAAAAACAATCCTTTGGCAAACAAACCAAGCCCGCCGCAAAACGTTTAGTCGTATTATGTTTTATTAAACGGAAGCGATAGCAAATTTCCGTTTGTATCGGCATATCTTATGTAATAAAGCCCCGGGTTCAAATGGTTTACTGAGATAGTAGGATTTTCGTTGGTAATAGTTTGCGATAACTGTAATTGCCCGACAACATTATATATTTCGATTGAAACGGGTTGCTGACGTGGAATGTTAAAGTTTAGACTTTCGGTAGTTGGATTTGGCCAAAACGTTGCCGTTGGTGTTGTTTCGGGATTGGGAGTATTCAATGACCATGCATCAAAACTTACGTCAAGGCTTATCAAATCAAACGGGTCAATTTCATTGGCTAAGTCTACTGTTATTACTGCTTTTCCGCCTATCATTTGCGGGTTAATGTGTATGTTAAATACTGCTGAGTCGTTGTTGTCGATTTCAATGCTACCGTCGGTTATGTTTTCGTTGTAGTTATTTGTTTCGTCTGAGATAGTTACTTTCCAGGTGCTGGGGCGATTGTTTTTATAAATACGCCAATTGAAAGTTGATTTAGCACCGCTTGTGTTTAGTATATATCCGGTTGCTTTCAGTTCTGTTTGTCCGGCAGAACCGTGCACCTGTGTAGAATTAAATCTTAAGTCGAAGGGCAATTGTTGTGCTTTTCCTGTTCTTGCATATAAGAATACGACAGCAATTAGTAATAGCTTTTTCATTAGATATAAAGAGTTTAGGATAACAAGGTACAGAATGCATTGTGTTTCCTCCAAGCAATTTTCGACAAACAAAAAAGCCTTGCTGACCATTCAGCAAGGCTTTTAATATAGGGCAATGTGCCGCTTATTGTATTTTCTTAAATTGTTTTGATACTATTTGGTTGTTGCTGTTGGTGTAGCGCACAAAATAAATACCTGCAGGCAATTCTGATAAATCCATAGTGCTGGTGCCGCCGTTGTGTACGTGGGTCATTTTTACTTGTCCCAATACATTGTAAACTTCAATGCTCACAGGCTTAGTAGTTTCTAACGAAATGTTAAGCTTGGTGGTAGCAGGGTTGGGATAAATCTCCATGCTGTTGTTTTTGCTGGCTACTTTACCGTTGCTTAGGGTCCATGCATCAAAAGTAAAAGCAGCAGTTTTGCCGTTTACGCTATCACCTTCTTCAAAAACATACATATCAATATTTCCGGTTCCGCCCTTACTTCCGGGGTAAAGGTGTACATCCAAATTGCCCGAGTCGCCGGGGGCAAGTTCAAACGTAGCGCGGGTAACACTTATATCCCAGCAAAGGTTTTTGTCACACAAAGCAGCCGTCCAGCCGTTTGGTGTTGTTCCTACGGTCATGCGCCATACAAATGTTTTAGTGGTAGCACCTGTGTTTTTTACGTACGATTTGCCAATCAATTCAAAATCCGACGATGGGCCGTAAATGTGTTTGCTTGATGGATTAATGGTAAACTGCGCTTGCAGGGCAGTTACAAAGGCAATGGTTACAAGGGTAAGTATATATTTTTTCATGTCAAATTCTTTTTAAATCAACGGATTGTGTAATTGGTACAAAAACCGTGCAAATATTATATAAATTCTTTTAAGCTAATATCTAAACTTTTTACCGAGTGGGTTAACGCCCCTACGGAAATGTAATCAACACCCGTTTCTGCACACGTCCTCACCGTCTCCATCGTTATGCCGCCCGATGCTTCTGTTTCCATTTTTCCATCAACCAATGCCACAGCTTCTTTCATCAGTTGCGGGGTAAAATTATCAAACATCACACGGTGTACACCACCTGCATCTATGACTTGCTTTACTTCGTCAAGGTTGCGGGTTTCTACCTCAATTTTCAAATCAAGCTCATTATCAGCTAAATACTTTTTGGTTCGTTCAACTGCTGCTAAAACCCCCCCCGCATAGTCCACATGATTATCTTTCAGCATAATCATATCGTATAAACCTATCCTATGGTTGTAACCGCCGCCAACAGTAACTGCCCACTTTTCAAGAAAACGCAAGCCGGGCGTGGTTTTGCGCGTATCTAAAATTTTTGTGTTCAGCCCCTCAAGCAGCTTTACCATACTGTTAGTAGTGGTGGCAATACCGCTAAAACGTTGCATACAATTTAACACTAAACGCTCAGATTTCAAAATGCTATGTACGCTACCTTCTACTATCAATCCCACATCTCCTTTTTTCACACGGTCGCCGTCTGCCAGCAATACTTCTACCTTCAAGGAACTATCCACTTCGTTAAAAATAACACGGGCTAAATCCAGTCCGGCAATAATGCCGTCGTCTTTTATCAGCAAACGTGCTTTGCCCATTGTTCCTTGCGGGATAGAAGCCAACGACGAGTGGTCGCCGCTGCCGATGTCTTCCTGCAAGCTGTGTTTTATAAAATCAATACACTGGGGCGAAGTGAAAAGAGGGTTCATTTTGTGTTTAAACGTTTTTGCAAAGGTACCCCATTTTTTGGTTGCAAACGGCAGCCGAAACCTAATAACTCCCTAACTTTGGAGTATGACTAAAAAGGTTTCAAAATTAAATGCGCAATGGCACGAGGCGCACCCCATGCCTAAAAACCCCACCTTGGAACAACGCATACAATGGCACCTTGAACACAGGGAGCATTACTCATGCAGGCCCATTCCCGAGAAACTGCTTGTGGAGATGAAACTTCGCCATTTGGTTTAGCGAGAAATATTTTTTTAAAAAATAGCCGTTAACCGTTTACCTTTTTTCTCACCACCGTATGCAACATTTGGATAAGGAAAAATGCCCTTTATCCTAACTTTGACCTTTGATAAATTGGTTATCTTACAACTTTTAATTTGTGCCTGTGATTATGAAAATTAAACTGCTTATTGTTTTGTTTGCTTTGTTGGGGCTTAAAAGTGCTGCGGCACAAGACCCAAATTCATTGGGGAATTGGCTCGATTTGGGCGACTTCCCGTTTTCGTCGATGGATAAAGATACCAGTTACAAGGCACTTTGGCTAAAAGCAGACAGCTTGCTAAACGAGGAGCTTACCCAAGATGCTAATGAGCAGTTGAGCTTAATTGAAACATTGGCACGAAAACACAAAAACTACTCGCAGGTAGTAAAAGTGCTGATATGTAAACTAAACATAGAAAAGAAGCTTGCCGAAACTAACCTGTGGCAACAATTAAAGAAAATAGATGCCGAAATAGCAGTAATGCCTGAGCCGCATAAAAGCGTGTTGCAAAGCATGGCCGGTAGTGCATGGCTGGAGGTATTGAACCAAAAAAGTTATTACTACGATGGCGAAGAAGAGCCCGATACTAACGACCCTGTTTTTTGGCCCGAAGACCTTATTTTGAAACGTGCGGAAAGCTATTTTGTAGCTTCAGTACAAAATACAGAGATACTTACCGGTAGCGCTATCGGCAATTATACGGCACTGGTATACGCCTCAAAAAAGAGTGCTGAGTACTTTCCTGCATTGTATGATGTGCTTATGTGGCGTTTGTACAGTTTCTACAATAATTATTACTCATTAAATATTGCAAAAGATACCGATGTACTTGAGGCGGAAACCTTGTTTGCTGATGCTACTATCTTTGTGAATACTCCGCTGCTTACCGATAACGAATATGCATATCGATTAAAAGCGCTTAATACCCTTAAATTATTACTGCAACGCTTTATTAATGCAGGAAAAAAAGAAGCCCAGCTACTAACCGATATTGAGCGGATAGAATTTGCGGCCATTGCATACGGCGATGTGTATGATAAGCAATTACACATAAATTGGTACAAAAACCAATTAACACTGTACGGCAATTACCCCATTGTAAACGAGGCAGTTTACAAACTGGCAAAGCTGTTAAGTTGTACAGATAGCTATAGCTATGGTGTAGGTTGGGATAATCAATTCTGCCAAAACGCTGAAGCTATGCGATACCTGAATGCGGCAATTGAAAAATATCCCAAGGAAAATGCAACCATAAACTGTCGTCAGCTAAAAAGCGAAATACTTAGTCAATCTCTTCATGTACGTACAGAGTATACTGTAAAGTCGAAACAGCCGTTCAGGTTTAGTGTTAATTATAAAAATACCGGGAAATTACACCTGCGCTATATACCCATTAGCCAAGAAGCCTTAGAGGCAATTAACAACCACAAATACAGCAATACTGATAGTGCGCAAATATACAAACTGCGTGAGTTGCTGAAACAACCTTACATAGACCCCCAAACCGTTAGTTTGCCCGTTGATACTAACTTTATGCAGCACCGCACCGAGTGGTACCACAAAGGGCTGGCGGCAGGGCATTATGTACTGCTGTATTCAGCCAACGAAAACTTTGATGCGGATACTAACGTGGCAGGCTATGTAGCATTTTGGTCAACTGATTATGCGTTGTACACCACTCCTACAGGGCCTAAAACCCACCGCTTTTTTATTACGGATATGCTGACCGGAAAGCCTGTAAAAGGAGTGAAACTGGTAGCAAGTACCCCTACATATAACGATCGTTCTACAATCCTCAACAAAAAAATAATAGGTGAGGGGATTACCGATAATACGGGAAGTATTGAAATAACACTTTCTGAAACCTCCTACGGAATTGAGATTGACGCCTACAAAAACGACGAAAAGCTGGTTAGCAGCAGCTACTCGTTTTATGCAGGTTCGTATTATTTTGAAGAGGGCAATACGCAAATAATGCCCCAAACCCGATTTGTTACCGACAGGAGCATATACCGCCCCGGCCAAACCATTTATTTTAAAGGCTACCACATAAAGGAGTATGTTAAAGAGGGACGGACTGAAATGCTGAAAAACGTTACCACTACGGTACAGTTAGACGATGTTAACGGAGAAGAAATAGCATCGCAGGAATATACTACCAACCAATACGGAACATTTTCGGGCAGTTTTGTGATTCCCTACGGCAGGCTTACCGGCTATTACACCTTGCACGACCAATACGGCGACATTGGTTTTTTGGTAGAAGAATACAAACGCCCCAAGTTTAAAGTACAAACCGATACCATTAAAGCCTCGTTTGACTTTTACGACACAATTACGGTTACAGGCAATGCAACGGCGTATGCAGGCAATGCCATCAGCGGGGCAACCCTTGAATACAACGTAATGAGGCAGCCCGATTATTTTTACTACGATTATTGGTGGGACGGATTAGGAAAAGAAGCTGCAGTAACATCGGGTACGCTTACGTTGGACGATGAAGGGAACTTTACCATAAAGTTTGCTGCAATACCTGATAATGATACAAACAGTAATTACTCATTTACGGTAAATATTGCAGTAACCGATATTACCGGCGAAACCCAAACAACCTTTCAAAACATTACCGTAGGGCCGCGTAGTGTGTTTGCAACCCTCACGGCACCCTCGGTAGCTTATACAGATGAGCCGGCTTCAATTACCCTCGAAGCAAAAAATGCCAACGGAATAAACATACCCTTGCAAGGCAAGCTTACAATTACAGAACAGGTAAGTGTGTCGGGGTTTATTACCGAAATGCTATGGGACAAGCCCGATACCCAACTGATTGATGCCAAAACACTAAAGCGTTATTTCTCAAACCGTAAATATCCATACAGCTATTCCGCTCCGCAAAAAGGTGCGGAGGTGTACTCAGCACAAATAAATATTGCCAAAGGCGAAGAAACGATACAATGGAACACTGCCAAACTAAAACAAGGCCAATACCAAGTTGTGTTTGAGTATGCAGATAAAAAAGGTATTGTGTACCGGGAAGAAAGAATCTTATCGGTGGCTGACCCGAAAGGCAAGAAAGCCTTTTTGCACAGCAACCTTGAAATAGAATTTAGGAAACCCTTTGCAAAACCCGGTGAAACCATAGAGGTACTGATAAGCTGCAGGATGCCCAAAACCCATGTAGCCTATTTTATTGAGCGCAACGGCAAAAGCGCTGAGTTGCAATGGGCAAAACAGGATAATAACTTATTAAGGCTGAAACTGCCCATTACTGAGGCAGATAGAGGCGGTTTATACATTATTGCCGTGGCCGTGTATAACAATCGTTTCTACACCGCAAGAGAATACATACAAGTACCTTACGAGAAGAAACAACTGGATATACAAATAAGCAGCTACCGCGATAAAATGATACCCGGCAGCAAAGAAGAGTGGGTACTTAAAATTTCGGGACCTAATGCACAAAAAGTATCAGCAGAGGTAGTTGCCTCTATGTACGATGCCTCGTTAGATGCCTTTACAGAAAATAAGTGGCACAACTTTTTAGGCAATTACTACACTATTACACCAAACTATATTGCGCCATCAGCACGTAGTATCAGTATACTTGGCTCCCTCGACCTTAAGTTTTTTCCTACCTACAGCATCTCTTCGTACACCAGTAAGCCCGGTAGTTTGCGATTCTTTAAATGGATAAGCGACCCGTTAAGTTTACAAAACGAAAATTACTGGTTGGATGGTGATGGTAATGGCTTTGGCTCCGGGCATGGCTCCGGTGGCGGTGGCTCCGGCGGTAGCGGCGGTGTTTACGGACTTAGCGGTAACAAAGCAACGTATGGGTTTCGCGACGCATCGGCCAAAGAAAGCCCCATGGCGTTTGATATGGCAGCCCCTGCAGCAGCTGCCGAAAAAGCTGAAGACATGACCACCACGCAGGCTACGGCAAATAGTATGACGGCACCCCAATTTGTAAAAATACGCCGTAACCTTAGCGAAATGGCGTTCTTTTACCCTCACCTCCAAACCGACGATAGCGGCGCAGTAATAGTTAAGTTTGTTGCCCCCGAAGCCCTTACAGGGTGGAATTTCAGAGCGTTTGCACATACTGAAGATGCCCAAAGCGGTATGGTAACTCTTTCATCCATCACCCAAAAACCGCTGATGGTGCAAACCAATATGCCCCGTTTCCTGCGTCAGGGGGATGAAATCTACATTTCGGCAAAAGTGGTAAACCTTTCGGATAAAGCGCTTAATCCAACCGCTGTGCTGGAGGTTTACGATGCTACCACCGGTAAAAACATAAAAGAGTTTAATAATATTAATGCCCTGCAAATAACTCAAATGGCGGCAGGCAGTACCGAGGCGGTTAAATGGAAGGTAACTGTGCCCGCAGGTTACGGTGCTTTAAAAGTGATTATAAAAGCCTACGACGGTAATTACAGCGATGCCGAAGCCAATACCTTACCTGTACTGAGTGATGAAATTTTGGTAACCGAAGCATTGCCCATTGCGTTTAGCGGCAGTGCCCCGCAAACCTACGAGTTGAAGAAATTGGTGCAAAGCAAACCTTCAGCCACCCTTAAAAACCATAAACTCACTTTTGAGTTCACAGGCAACCCTGCTTGGTATGCCATACAAGCATTACCTTATATGATGGAGTTTCCGCACGAGTGTGCAGAGCAATTGTTTAACCGTTATTACGCTAACGCATTAGCCGGCCACATAGCCAACAGCAACCCGTTAATAAAAGATGTATTTGAATCGTGGAAAAATGCAGCGGCTCAAGGCGAAGAAGGCTCTTTTGTGTCGAACCTTGAGAAGAACGAGGAACTAAAGTCGCTGTTGTTGACTGAAAGTCCTTGGTTGTGCGAAGGCAAAGACGAAACCGCCCGCAAACAACGGTTAGGTCTTTTGTTTGATGAAAATACCATGGCAAACTCGCAAAAGCAGGCGCGGGAAAAGCTGCTGACCATGCGTAAAGAGAACGGCGCATATCCATGGTTTGGCGGAATGAATCCCAACCGCAACATTACCCAATACATAGTAGCGGGTATGGGTAAGCTAAAAACCATTACCGGTAATTGGGACCAATTGTATGAATTAGAAATTCAACCTTCGTTGGCCTACCTGCACCGTGAGGCTAAAAACGATTATGATATGCTGGTGCGTAACAAAGCCGACCTTAGCAAGAACCAGCTTGGTTTTACCCAAGTACAGTATCTATACGCCACGAGTTTTTTTGATGTGGATGAGGACGAAAACAGGGCTGATTACGAAGCTACTTTTGATTACTGGCGCGAGCAAGCTACCAAATACTGGAAAGGTCGCAGCCGCATGGAGCAAGCGATGATTGCACTTGCACTGCACCGTTTGGGCGACGATATTACACCTTTCAAAATCATTTATGCCTTACGCCAAAACGCTTTGGTGAACAAAGACAACGGAATGTATTGGAAAGAAATGACGGGCGGATACGGCTGGACGGATGCTCCCATCGAAACCCAGTCATTAATTATTGAAGCGTTTAGCAATATTGGTAACGACACCTTTGCGTTGTTGCAAACCCAAAAGTGGTTGTTAAAACAAAAACAACTGAACGATTGGGGTACTACCCGCTCTACCGCCGATGCTTGCTATGCCCTGCTGATTAAAGGCAGCGAATGGCTGGAAGAAACGCAAGCATCTGCAATACAAATCGGCACTAAAACACTGGATACTGAAAACGACCCTGAGATAAAGACAGAGGCAGGCACAGGCTACTTTAAAAAGTCGTTTTCGGGTGATGAAATTACCGCTGATATGGGCAAGGTAACCGTAGCACCACAAGCAGGCCAAAACCTACCGATGGCTTGGGGAGGTTTGTATTGGCAATACTTTGAAAAACTGGATAAAATTACCCGCGCACAAACTCCGTTATCGCTGATTAAACAACTGTTCATAGAAAAAAATACCGATAGCGGTGTGGTGCAAATTCCGCTTGTTGCAGGTACGGTATTAAAAGCAGGGGATAAACTTACCGTTCGTATTTTCTTAAAGGCAAACAACGATATGGAGTACGTGTATTTAAAAGATATGCGTGCGGCGGCTCTTGAGCCTGTTACGGCTATATCAGGCTACCAATGGCAAAACGGGGTGGGCTATTACCAAAGCATCCGCGATGCCAGCATGAATTTCTTCTTCGACCGTTTGCCCAAAGGCCAGTGGATGTTTGAGTACAGCTTACGTGTATCGCAAGCAGGTACATTCCAAAACGGAATTGCTACCGTGCAAAGCATGTATGCCCCTGAATATACCAGCCACAGCGAAGGCGTTATAATTACGGTAGCACCGTAAGAGTAAATGCTACAAAGGCACGAAGTCGCAAAACATAGTAGCGGCTTAGTGCCTTTGCGGCAAAATGAAAAACTTGTTTGGCTTGTTGAGTTACTATTAATCGGATAATTAATCTACCAGCCACAGGGAAGGTATTATAATTACGGTAGCACCGTAAAAACATAAGATTAAATGCTACAAAGGCACGAAGTCGCAAAACACGGTAGCGGCTTCGAGCCTTTGCGGCAAAATGAAAAACTCGTTTGGCTTACTTTGTTTATTGTTGAGTTACTATTTAATACCATAATTAATCTATCAGCCATAGCGTGAGTGTTGTAATTACGGTAGCACCTTAAGAGTAAATGCTACAAAGGCACGAAGTCGCAAAATACTGTTGCGGCTTAGTGTCTTTGCGGCAAAATGAAATATAAAGATTATCGGGCTATTACTACTCGTTTGTTGTCCGTTCCGCCAGCCGAAACGGTATAAACACCTTCAGGTAGTTCTGCTACGTTCAGTCGGACGATATTGCCTTCCCTAATAACAGGGATAGTTACTTGTTGTCCTAACGGATTGATGAGGCTTATCGCAGCAATTTCTTCGCTGCCTTCGGGTAATTCTATAATCAAATCAGTAGCGGCAGGGTTAGGATATACAGTAACTGCGTTTTTCGTTTGCTCAGCCACAGAAACCAATACTTTGCGCAAGGTGATAGTTTTGGTGGTATCAAAAATATCATCGTTCCACGATGAGCTGGAACCCACCGCTGCAGCCACTTTCATATTCATGGATGAACCTGCCCACATTTCAACATCAGTTACCAATTCCACCCGTTTCATGCTAAGGGTAATGGTTTTAGCAATAGTGTCTACAGTAATGTTTATCTTATTACTGCTAAGGTTTTGGTAATCGCTGTTATTGATGCCTATAATGTCTGAGATACCGATAGTACCTGCATAGTTTGAGGGCGGCGTGCCGCTCACCCTAACGGTTATCAGTTTTGTCCATCGCAGGTTGTTTTCATTACCCCAAAACGTAAACTCAGGTTTGCCCGCCATGCGTATCATCACGTGTACCCCAAAGTTTTGCTGTTGGTTTTCGGGCATTTCGTTCACCGTCAGTCTGAAATAAACTGAATCAACAATGCTATCGTAAGCGTGTTCAAACAACGTAGCATCCAAAGTAGTATTAGAGGCTCCGTCGCCGGCAGCATCCGTAGTAATGGTTTGCCAAGTTTGAGCTTGTATGCTCAAAGCGGCCAACATCAAAATAAAAACAGCGGAAAAACGGGTAAAAACCATCATAGGGTATCAATTAAAACCGCATTAAACGGTTACTCTGTCAAATGTATAAAAAGTATAATCGTAGGCGTGGCGTTCATCTGCCGCCCTCTTATCCTCATGCACCACTTTCCACTCAGTTTCATTCATTGCAGGAAAATGCACCGTAGCATCAAACGAGTGGTAAATTCGGGTAAGGTACACCCTGTTGGCTAAATGTATAGCGTGTTTGTATATCTCACCGCCTCCAATTACAAATAACTCGGTTTCACCCGCTTGTTTTGCCAGCTCAATCCCCGCTTCAATAGTAGCTACCACGGTGCAGCCTTCGGCCACATAACCGTTTTGGCGGGTTACTACAATATTAGTCCTGTTTTTAAGCGGTCGTTTCCCAAACGATTCAAACGTATTGCGTCCCATCAGCACCCAGTGCCCCGTAGTAGTTTCTTTAAAAAACTTCATGTCGTTGGGCATATTCCACGGCAGGTCGTTGTCTCGGCCAATTTCATTGTTCAATCCCGCAGCGGCAATCAGGCTAATAATCATACAACAAAAGTAGCCCTTTTACTTTTTTGCTTGTTAGGGCATTCAGGTTTTTTATATTTGGTGCAATACTTTATGAAACACATTCTTGCCATCTTGTTACTGTTTGTAGTAACCGTCGCCGCCCAAGCCCAAGCGCGTAATTATTTTAAAGTGTTTGATCCTAACCGAAACGGTGAAGGAGCAATGCTTAAAAACTCGCCACAAAAAACAGTAGTGGTAATGACTTGCGACCTTGTGACCTTGCAGCCCGGTGACTCTACCGGTTGCCTTGAAGATGTGAAAACGTTTGACGACAAAGGCAGGTTGGTAGAGCATTATGAGTTTACAGCGGGGCAAAAGCTACAGTACAAATACGACGACAAAGACCGTGTGATTGAATACACCGAAACCCAACTAAGCGAAGGCAACGTGCTGATGAAGCTGCTGATTAAGTACGATAAAAAGGGTAGGATAACGGCAATAACCAATACCAGCGATTATGTTTTGGCAAAAACAGTGGTTTATAAAGCCGACGAAGAGCGATTGCTGATATCAGAATCGTTATCGTTTTTAGATGAGATTTATTTTAAAGGTGGGGTGTTGCAAAAGGTGGTGAACCGCAACTCGAGCGAAATGGTTTTATACACCGCAGAATATGAAAGGGACAAACAGGGAAGGATTACCGCACAAGTGGGCGTTGATTATACAGGCGGTGAATACAAGTATTTAATAACAACGGTGTACAATGCAAAAGGGCAACGAGATGCCGAGGTAGGTGAATACTGGAATGAACAAGACACAAGTGATAAGATAGTTGAAACCGGCAAGTACTTTTACGATGAAAAGGGTAGCCTTATCCAAAAAAGTAAAGACACGCCCAATAGCAAACTGCTCACCTTGTATAAGTACAATGAAAAGGGGTTGTTAGAAACCGCCGATTATTTTGATGAGCAGTTTTTATTGGTTACGTTGTATTATTACTATCGTTAGAAGACGCCCAGGAACAGGAGTAAACCGTAAATAATGCAAATAACACCAACTATATAAAATATCACACCAACTACAGGTAATATCACACCAATCAGCACCAACACAAGACCTACAATTACAAACCACAACCAACCTCCTTTTTCTACTCTTTTGGTAGCCGTTAGGTTTTCAATCTTCTTTATTTTCTTTTGAATTTTGGGCGAAAGTACGGTTGTTGTATTGTCGCTCTTTACAGGAGCTTGTTCAGTAGTTACCGTAGTTGTTTTTTCAGGAGAAACAGTCATTGGCGAAGCCACAACAGGGTGTTGTATGCTGTAATCAGGTTCAACTGCTTGTAAACCCTCTTGCTTAACGTCAAGGGCCGGCAATTGGGCAACCTTTTGCTTTTTAGCAGGTTTTTGGGCTACGGTTTCTTGTTTCTTTGCTTTTACTTTAGGTACATGACCAAAACGCATATTTGAGCAAGAAGATAGAACTAATAGCAAAACAAGGGCGGGGAGTAAAATGCGTGTTTTCATAAATAAAGAAATTTTTTACAAATTTAGCCCTTTACACAATGCGTTTTAAGAACAATATTCACACCGGTTGTTTAATACACGGTTTTTATACACTTGGCTACCTATCTTTGTGCCTGCTATGGCCGATGACTTTCTTTCAGCCCGCGTAGTTCGTATCATAAACGAAACCCCCATTGTAAAAAGATATTTTTTACTTTTTGAGGGACAAGAAACCTTTTCATACGTCCCCGGGCAGTTTGTTATGCTTAATTTACCCATCAAACATGAGTTTACCACGCGCAGTTACTCCATTGCCTCAACACCTGACGGCAGTAACCTGATAGAGTTGTGCGTGGTGCTTAAAGAAGACGGAGCAGGTACCCCGTACTTATTTAAAGATATTAAAGAGGGTAGTGTTTTGCAGGTTTCTCCCGCACAAGGCCGTTTTGTGCTGAACGAAACGATTGATACTGACGTTTGCTTTATAGCCACCGGCACAGGCGTAGCGCCATTGCGCAGCATGGTGAAGTATATTTACGATAACAACCTGCCGCACAAAAACCTGCACCTTGTATTTGGCAACCGCACACAACAAGATATTTTGTACCGCAGCGAGTTTGAGCAACTGGCCGCCAAACATTCAGATTTTCATTTTCACCCTGTATTATCAAGGGATGAAAGTGCTGATTGGAAAGGGGCTAAAGGGTATGTGCATCCTATATACAAACAATTATTTGCCGATGTTAGACCCGCAACCTTTTACATTTGCGGCTGGAGCAACATGGTACGTGAAGCCAAAAACAGTTTGAAGGAAATGGGCTATGGCCGCAAGCAGATTAACTTTGAACTATACGACTAATTAAAATGAACCGCAGCGTTAGAGACGGATTAAACTTTGTATCAAAGCTCACACCACGCAGGCTTTGGAACGCTGCTAAAATTGTAGCCTCGTATTTTGTAGCTAAAATCACCAAACGCCCCGTGCACTGGGGCAATCCCATTAGTATATCGGTAGAGCCTACCACCTCTTGCAACTTACGTTGCCCGCAATGCCCCAGCGGTTTGCGTTCGTTCAGTCGCCCTACGGGAATGTTGCAGGGCGATTTGTACAAAGGCATTTTAGACGATTTGGGCAAAGACCTCGCGTATCTTATTCTTTACTTTCAAGGCGAGCCATATTTGAACCCTGATTTTTTAAACATGGTAAAGTATGCTCACGATAAAAACATTTACACGGCTACCAGCACCAATGCCCACTATCTAACCGAAGAGAACGCCCGAAAAACAGTTGAAAGCGGTCTTGACCGCATCATCATTTCGATTGATGGGGTAACAGAAGAAACGTATAAAAAGTACCGTATTGGAGGTAAGTTGGACAAAGTTTTGGAAGGTACGCGCAATCTTGCCAAAGCCAAAAAAGAGTTGAACAGCCCCACCCCGCATATTATTTGGCAGTTTATTGTGTTTAGCCATAACGAACACGAGATACCCGAGGTAAAACGTCTTGCCAAAGAATACGGAGTGGATGAATTGGGTATTAAAACAGCCCAAATTTATGACTACGAAAACGGCCATGATTTAATACCTCAAAACGAAGAATACAGTCGTTATAAAAAAGAGGGCTCACGGTTTTCTATTAAGAATAAATTAATAAACCATTGCTGGAAGTTATGGCACAGTTGCGTGATTACTTGGGATGGCTTGATAGTGCCCTGTTGCTTTGATAAAGACGCAACTCACCGTTTAGGCGATCTTAAGTTCAACACTTTCAGCGAGATATGGAGGGGTGAAAAATACCACCAGTTTAGGAACCAAATTCTTGGCGGCCGTCAAAACATAGATATCTGCAAAAATTGCACTGAGGGGACTCAGGTGTGGAATTAATGTTAATCAGTTGTTTTTTTGTGTTTTAAATTCTATTTTCGGGGTTTGGTATAATTCGAACACAAAAAAGGGAAACGGGGCAACAAATTAATTAACATTGTTCTCTATTCTAAAAAACTGATTAGGAATGAAAAAACTTTTACTATTAACTTTTGTACTAATTGCATCACTGGTTGTTAAGGAGGCATCCGCCTCTCACGTAATGGGTAGTGATATTACCTATCAATGCTTGGGTAACGGCCAATACAAGGTTACAGTTACAGTGTACCGCGATTGTAACGGTATACAGCTTAGCAGTTCGCCATTAACAGCAAAGTGTGCATCGGGATCAGGCTCAACATCTTTCAACCTTACCAAAATTAAGGTTACTGATGTAACGGGTATAGGCTCCAACTGTCCCACCCAAAGCCGTTGCAGCGGTAGTTACACCTACGGTATTGAGGAGCACGTATGGGAAGGAGTAATTAACCTTAACTCCCTTAACTGCTGCGAAGTAGTACTTGGCTGGGAGCAATGCTGCCGTAACAGTGCCATCACTACCGGTGCATCAGGCGCTAACTTTTACACCAGTGCCCGTATCAACAAATGCGTTACCCCTTGTAACAGTTCACCCAAATTCACATCTTCTCCTGCCGGTATTATCTGCGTGGGTCAGGATTTTGTGTTTAACAACGGTGCTTCTGATACCATCGACGTGGGTGATTCATTGTCGTATAAATTAATTAACCCCCTAAGTGCTGAAGGAACTGCCATTAGTTACAGCGGATCTTGGAGCGCACAAAAGCCCATCACTTTCTTAGGTTTCCCTAATGCAAGTTTGGGTTTCCCTGCCGGCTTCCGTTTGGACAGTGTTACCGGAGACTTGAGTTTCCGTCCTACCAAACAAAACGAAGTAACGGTAATGGTAATTGAGG